>Ga0207060_10025_pt1 | contig 57842 bp, 42 predicted proteins | sample Alteio_BWMinCont_30_FD_153270 | JGI IMG/M metagenome (GOLD analysis project Ga0207060, IMG submission 153270) | Enriched cells from forest soil in Barre Woods Harvard Forest LTER site, Petersham, Massachusetts, United States -... | ecosystem: Environmental > Terrestrial > Soil > Temperate forest >...
CTGTTCAAGAACCTGAGCGGCATGGGGATAATCACCCTGATTGAAATAGAGCATACCGAGATTGTTGTAGGCAGGAGCGAGGTGCGGGGCCAATTTCAGCATGGCGCGGTATTTCTGAATTGCCGCGGCGTCGTCTCCGCGCTGTTGCGCCGCTTTGGCTTGTGCGTACAACTCCTGCACCTGCGGAGTTACTTCATCGTCGGCAGACTGCGCCAGTGCTCCGGCTGTAGCCGCGATGCACAGCAACATGAGGATGAAGAGTGGTTTACTTGCGCGCAGTACAGAGATCGATATACCTGAATTCACGACAGAATTATTATTTCGGACTGAATACAACATAGCAATGAAGAAAAAGCCGGACCGTAGTAAGCGATCCGGCCGGGAGGCATGTGTTCATTGATTCAAAGTCTGGAGCCTGCCGGAACAACTGGTTGCGGCAGGCTCGTTATTCGCCTAGAACTCTACTCGGAAACTGACCTGTCCCTGGCGGTTACTATTCTGCTGCCCCTGCGATATCGCCTGTCCGAAGGTTCCATCATCGATGGTGGTATCCGGACCATTCAATCGCGCTCGGTTGAAGAGGTTGAAGTAGTCAACCTGCAGAATGCCGCGGAAGCGCTCGCCGAAGTAGAAATGTTTTATCACGTTTGCGCTTTCGTTGTAGTCTGCCGGCTGCCTCAAATCTCCGTAGTTGCGTTTTGAGTTTCCGAGCGTGAACAGCGGTGCTGAAGTGAACGCGGTGGGATCGAAGATTTGCGCCGAGCTCGCCTTGCCTGTGAAGTAATCCCGTTCCCGGTCATACGAAGCGGTGCTTAGACCAACGCCACTGTTCCTGTTCGGACGATTTCCACCGCCGTTGGGATATGGAAATGCTAGGTTCTGCCCTACACCGGTAGGCGTTCCCGAGTAGTACCGGGCAATCCAGCCGACCTGCCATCCTCCAAGAAGCTGACCGGTCACACCATGATTGTTGAAGTGTGCTTTGCCTGGACCGATCGGCAGTTCGTAAGTTCCGCTGATCTTGAACGTTTTGTTTGGAGCGCCAGAGGTCGGAGCCCATTCCGGACGCTGGTTATATTTGTTCAAGCCATTGGCAGTGAAGCTGCTAAAGCCGCTGCTTGTGTTGTTGTACTCGCTCGCGAGTGTATAACCAGCCAGGAAGGACAGGCCTTTGGTAAAGCGCTTCTCTAACTGCAATTGCAGAGCCTGGTAATATGCAGTTCCGGAACCTTCAAAGTTGTTGAAGATGAAACCATATTGAGGATATGGCGTAAGCGCCTGAGCAACTGTTGCCGATCCGCCGAAGTCGTTCGCAAAGTTCGAATACGGCGGCTGGTACCCTGCTGCCTGTGCTGATCCGTCGGAGAATGTAAGGTTGAGATCGTTCCCGAGCGCAAAATACTTCGGATCAAGCTGATTGAGCGAATTCAATTTGCTAGGCAGATGGATTTCGCGATTCCCTACCCACGCCGCGCTTAAGAACATGTCATACGGCAGTTCACGCTGTACGTTCACATTCCACTGCTCACTGTAGGGTGCAAAGCCATCGCTCCCGCTGAAGGCATCAATCTGCGTTCCACCTATACCCAGGGTTGGGCTAAATGGAGTGGGAGAGGGATTAGGCATGATATTAGTATCCCAACTTCCATACGAAGAGGTAATGCCGCCAGAGCTATTGCGTGCGTAAGAACCTACCAACAGGTTGCCGTAGTTTACGGCTACCTTGCTGGTGCCGTACTCATACGCGCCGCCGTTCAGGAAGGCCACGCTAAACCCTCCTTGCACAACGGTTTTGGGATTGACCTGGTAGGCAAAGCCGAACCGCGGACCAAAGTGTCCAAAGTGGATGTACGCGCGATCGTATCCAGCACAACCTGTGCAGCTGCCGAACTTGGTGAGGGCACCCGGTATATTGTCTGCAGCCGGGTTTGTCCTGGGGTTGTTGGGATCAAAGTAAACGATCAGGTTGTTGTTTTCAGTAAACGGAACCTGAATATCCCAACGTACTCCAAGGTTCAGGGTGAGCTTCGGAGTCAACTTGATGTCGTCCTGGATGTATGGAGATATATCCCAGTTCCGCAATCTCAACTCCTGGGAGTTGCTGCGATTGGCCGAATCAGGAAGACCCAGGAGATAACTGGCGAAAGAACTGCCTGTGGTACCAATATTGTTGGGATCAGCTGTTGTTTTCTGGCTGAATGCAAAGGCACCGCCAGCGGTCTGCTCTTCATTGTCATCCTGGTAAGTCCTGCGGTACTCGCCGCCCATGTTGAAGGTGTGGCGGCCCTTTGTCCATAACCAGTTATTAACGATCACTACGCCAAGCTTGCGGTTGATGGATTGCAGCCAAGCACCATCCGTTCCATAGGCCGTTGGAGCATGCTGACCATCAAAGGTAATGTTCGTTGGAATGATCCCTTCCGACACCGCCGGGAAGCTGTACTTTGTCTGGTTGAACTGGTTGTTAATTTCACCAAACCAGCCAAAGCCAGAGGTCATCACCAGATTGGGCGTAATGCTGTTGTTATAGGAGAGAATCCATGCGCTGCCGAGTGCCGGCTCGAACTTCATGCTGTTGAGCGGATTGGGCTGAGTGACAAAATCTCTTGTAGGGTTGCCGTCAAAGCTGTAGTTGCTGAAACTGTTGCGCCATTGGGCGTAATGCAGGCTTTGTGTCGGAGTCAGGTTCTGATCGACGGTGAAGCCCCACACATGCTGGATGTGCGGATTGATAAAGGGTGCAAAACTCTTGTTACTGTCCAAGCCGCCGACGCCGCTGCCAGGACGATCGGGGTCGGGAGAGTATTGTAAGAGGCTGGCTGAAGTCGGGCTGATGCAACCCGCGGGAATGATGTTTCCGGGGAATTGCTGTCCCGGTACCAGTTCCGGGTGACCGGAGCAACTGAATCCTTGCGGAACAAAGATTGGAATCAGCGCGCCCGTGCTGCCGTTAACGAAGTCGCTGAAGTTACCACTCTTCTGCAGAGCCGTAGGCACTGTATTCGGTGCTGTGCTTTCGCTGTTCTGCTTGTACCACTCTTGACTGTAGTGGCCAAAGGTCTTGTTGCGACCGTCATACACTTTGGGAATCCATATTGGACCACCAACGGAGAAGCCATAGTTATTCTCGTGATCCGTCGGGACCCCAGGGGTTGCAGTGTGGTACTTGTTATTGAAAAAGCCGGCAGAATCGAAGAAGCTGTTGCGGTTGATTTCGAACAAATCACCGTGATACGTGTTGCTGCCCGAGGCCATCTGGTACGTAAGTGCACCCTGGCCCAGACCAAACTGGGCTGCGAATGTAGAGCGCTCTACGCGAAACTCCTGGACCAGTTCATACGGAGGATTCAGGTTGGTTGTATAGCCCTCTGTCTCTGGCTGGGGGAAGGGGATGCCGTTGTAGACAATTTCCTGCTCAAAGTCTACGCCACCATTGATGCGGTGGGAGAACGTATCGCCCGTGGCTCCCGGCGCCAGAAACTGCAGCGCGTCCACCTGACGTCCGCGGCCGCCGACCTCGGTCGGTAATGCTTTCACGACGATGGGCTCAATTGTGGAACCCAATTGCGGCTGCGTCGTATTTAACTGAATCGCACTCGCTGTGACTTCGACGGTCTCTGCGGTTGAACCCGTTGAGAGAGTGAAGTTAAGGGTAGAACTGGTGCTGACCTCGACGTTCACTGAGTTCTGGACGTTCTTCTTGAACCCAGACGCTTCTACAGTGACCGAGTAAACCCCTGGGATAAGGCCGGTGACGGAATACGTACCGACGCTGCTCGTGGTGGCATGGGTTTCGATACCTGTACCCTGGTTTTTGACGGTTACATCAGCGCCTGCCACAACCGCGTCGCTGGCATCGGTTACGGTGCCAGTAATACCCGCAGCCGCCTGGGCAAAAAGATTTTCTGATGACAAAAACGCGAGAGACAACACAAAGACGGCGAGTGCGGCATGCGCGGTAAATAGACGCCTGCCCCATTCTGTAAATGGTCGCATCACAACTCCTCCTGAAAAGTCCGTACTACCGCAGATTCAGACCGGGCAGCGGTTTCGATGTTGGCCCGGCCTATTAGCTCTTGATCTGGAAACGATACCATCTTACGTGGTATCGTTTCCAACAATCGCAAACTATAGGGATTCCACAGTGGGACTGTCAAGGACAAATTTTGGCGGTGCGACTATCCGTTCCGATATTGCTAATAGACGGGTGGTATCGATGCCACCAAATGGTTGAGCGGATGTGACTTTTCAGGTTAGAAAGTGCCGTTTTTCCGGGCAAAATGACCGGGTATCAGGCCTGTAAAAGCGTCTCAATCCTCACCGGCAGTTCGCGGACCCGGATTCCGGTTGCGTGATAGACCGCGGCGGTAATCGCCGGCGCGATTCCGGCAAGCCCGATCTCGCCTACCCCGCGCGCGCCATACTCGTTCAGTGTGAGGTCGGGAAAGTTCAGGAAGGTGACATCGATCTCAGGCGCATCGGCACAGGTCGAGACGACGTAGTCGGCAAAATTGCTGTTGATGGGATTACCGTTCCGCGGGTCATAGTGGGTCTCTTCAAAGATGCCCATGCCTACACCCATCACGATCGCCCCTTGAACCTGATTCCGCGCCGGACCAAGGTTCATGATGCGACCGACGTCGATCACCGAGACAACGCGGCTCACCCGGAGGCGAGCAATACCGGGATCCCAGGTCACCTCGACGAACTGAGCGCCATAGGAATGCTGCGAGTATTTCTGGGCGGTGGGGTCTTCAAATGAGCTGGGAGATTTCCCGGTGCCATAGGCACTGCGGATGTTGGCCTGTTTCAGAATTTCTTCAAAGGCTATGCCCTGCCCCGGCTGCTGGTCCTTCGTGTGGATGCGGGCCGATGTAAGGGCGAGGTCTTCGGCCTTCTTTCCGTGAAGGGGGGATTCGGAGGTACTTGCAGCGATGCCGAGTACCGATTTCACGGCTGCATTTGAGGCGGCGGCGATGGCTGGCACTACGGAAGCGGTGACCCAGGAGCCGCCGGAGAGCGGGCCTGCGGGCAGCGAAGTATCGCCGAGCACTACCTGCACCTTGTTAACCGGAATGCCGGTCTTATCGCTGACAACTTGGGCGAAAATGGTGTACGTGCCGGTGCCAATGTCCTGCGTAGCGCAGCTTACCCGCGCGGTTCCATCGTCGTTGAGCGAGACCGATACTTGCGCAGCCATGCGAAAGGCTCCCCAGGATGCACAGGCCATGCCCCAGCCCAAAACCAGATCGCCCTGTCGCATAGAGCCCACGGCTGGATTGCGCTTCGACCATCCGAATTTCTCGGCACCAGTGGCGAGACATTCCTTGAGATGGCGCGAGGAGAACGGCTTGTTGTTACTCTCGTCTTTTTCCGGCTCGTTGCGGAGGCGCAACTCCACCGGGTCCATCTTCATCTTGATTGCCAGCTCATCCATTCCGGATTCGAGCGCATAGAGGCCCGGAACAGCGCCCGGGCCACGCATGGCTGTGGGCGGACCTATATTGCGCTGGACCTTGGCTCCTCGAAGGAGCAGGTTTTGCGTGCTGTAGAGATAAGGTGTGGCTTCGCCGCAGCCTTCGCTGTAATCGCTGATCGTGGCTGTGTCATTAACGTAGTCGTGATGCACAGAGAGCAGCTTGCCGTCTGGGGTCGCGCCCAGACGAATGCGCTGCTGGGTACGCGGGCGGTGGCCGACGTTCGAGAACATCATCTTGCGCGAGATGACCGCTTTCACCGGGCGATTCAGTTCACGGGCGGCAGCGGCGGCGAGGGGCGCGTGCGTCCATGGCCATAGTTTTCCGCCGAAACCGGAGCCGAGATACTTCATCACGATCTGAACATTCTCGTTAGGAACGCCGAGGAACTGCGCCATCACCGCCTGATGGTTCAACAATGACTGCGTCGTTTCGTAGAGGGTGAACTTCTTGCCGTCCCATACGGCGACGGACGCGTGGAGTTCGATTGGATTGTGCGTCTCAGCTGGGGTGACGTAGGTTTCGTCAATCTGGACGGGAGCGACCGCGAACGCTTTTTCGGCATCTCCTCTATGGCTCTCTACATTGAGACTTTTCCAGCCATCGGCGAGGTCCGGAGCAACATTTGGCGTTTCCGCGGCGTATTCGACATGCACCGCATCGGCTGCGGCCTTGGCTTGTTCAAAGGTTTCGGCGACAACGGCTGCTACATATTGTCCGTTGTAGTAGACGACTTCGTCGTCGAATGGTGGGCGGCTTTCGTCGACAATTGCATTTTCGTCACCCGGAACAGGCCGATACAGCTTTGGTGCGTTGCCGTGGTACATGACGCGAAGCACGCCGGGCATTTTTTCGGCTTCGGAAGCATCGAGCTTCGTGATCTTTCCCTTCGCAATGGAAGCACACACCGGGACCAGATAGACCATGCCGGGGAAGTTGTAGTCCGACGAATACATGGCCGCACCGCTGGTCTTGAGGCGCCCGTCGACGCGAGGCACTGCCGTGCCGATGATGGATGCCGTGGGTGTCTCCTGTGTCGCCATGGACTGTCTCCTCAGGTAGTTCGTACAAGTTCTGCAGTCAGTGTATGGACGTGATGATATCGCATACTGCGGGAATCGATTATGCGATGCGTCTTCAGACAATTTTCAGTAATTGGGTCTACTATCGGGTGCGAGGTTAGCTAGGGAGACCGATGAAAGAAATTCGAACACCGATGAATGCGTTGCGCAGATTGGCTGGTATCGCCTTTGGCGCGGCTTTGGCCTTAACAAGCTGCTCAGCATTGCTGGCCCAAGGACCGTATCACGTTCAGGACAAATGGAAGCTTGGCGGCGATGGCGGCTGGGATTACCTGGCTGTCGATCCGCAGTCGGGGCTGCTGTATATCACGCGCGGCAATCATGTGATGGTTGTCGATACAACGTCGGGTAAAGCAGTCGCCGATATTACGGGGCTCAAAGGCACGCACGGCGTCGCCTTTGATACCGATGGCAAGACCGGGTATATCAGCGATGGCGCCGGGAATGACGTAGCAGTGTTCGACCGCGCGAGCAATAAGATTACGCAGACGATTCCCGCCGGGACAAATCCTGATGGAATTTTATTTGAGCCTTCCACCAAAACGGTCTGGGCGTTTAACGGGCGCAGCAAGAATGCCACGGTCATCGACGCGAAGACGAAACAGGTCATCGCGACCGTAGCGCTTGCAGGAAAGCCTGAATTTCCTGTTGCGGACGGTAAAGGTTCTGTCTTTGTAAATATTGAAGACAAGAATGAGATCACGCATCTCGATGCAAAATCGGACACCGTGCTTGCAGAGTGGCCGATCAGTTGCGAATCTCCTTCAGGGCACGCAATTGATATTGCGAACAGCCGGCTTTTTGCCGTATGCGACGGGAAAAAGATGGCAGTTGTCGATGCGAATACAGGAAAGGTTGTGGCATCGCCCGAGATTGGCGAAGGGCCGGATGCTGCCGCCTTCGATCCGAACACTCACAATGCCTTTAGCTCGAACGGGGACGGCACACTGACGGTTGTCCACCAGGATTCTCCCGACTCCTATTCAGTTGCACAAACTCTGGCTACCCAGAAAAGCGCCCGGACGATGGCCCTTGATCCTAAAACAGGAAAAATCTATCTTGTGGCAGCCGAGTTCGGACCGCGGCCTGCGGCAACACCTGAGAATCCACGCCCTCGCCCCCCGGTTCTGCCAGGGAGCTTCGTCGTGATTGTTGTGAGCAAGTAGCCATCCTTTCCTAAAGAGAAAGCGGTCACCCTGGCCGCTTTCCGCATCCTCAAACAGCTTGATTTCGACTTAATTCGTCGCGGTTTTGTCTCCGCGATGTATAGTTTTGCCATTGGCTGTTTGCTGTCTGGACTGGAAAAGCACTTTATTTTGAGGATTATGGCTTGCAGTTCCAAAAGTTCGATGACGCTTACCTCGACAGTCTGCGCAAGGGCGATCGCCGCACTGAGGAGCACTTTGTTCATTACTTCAGTGAGTTGATTCACTTGAAGCTGCGTTCCCGGTTGAACTCCAGAGATGCGATAGAGGACGTCCGGCAGGAGACGTTTGCCCGTATTTTTGTGCTGTTACGGGGCAAAGATGGCGTTCGCAACGCCTCGGCGTTGGGCGCGCTCGTCAATTCGATCTGCAACCACGTGCTGCTGGAGTATTACCGCTCGCACTCCAAAAGCGAAGCGATGGAAGACGCTTCGGAGATGGATATCCAGTCGGAAGACGCCGACGTTCTGGACGTTATGGAGTCGAAAGAGACGCAGACGACGGTCCGTCAGATTCTTGAAAAGCTGAGCGTCAGGGACCGCCAACTGCTGAAGAGCATTTTTCTCGAAGAGCGAGATAAAGACGAGGTCTGTGCGGAATTTGGTGTGGATCGTGAGTACTTAAGGGTACTTCTGCACCGCGCAAAGCTCTCGTTTAAGTCATTTTATGTGAAGCACATGGCATCATCCGGACCTTCCGGAGGCGGAGGCAGTAATTTCCGGCGATACGTTTGGCTTTTCTCTGCACTATTCTGTTGAGGCTCGAGATCCATGGACCACACTGAAGCTGTAGATCAGTACGCGGTAGAAAAGTATCTACTCGAGGAATTGAGCCCTGAGGCGCGCGCCGCTTTCGAGGAGCATTACTTCGGTTGCGAGGAATGCGCAACCGATATATGCGCCGCTGCCGTCTTCATCGCTCAAGCCCGGAAGGAACTTGCACGTCCCGCAATCGTCGCAGTTAAGGAACCCAGGCGCAAACTCTTCAATTTCCCGTCGTTGCTGAGGCCTGCATTCGCAGTGCCTGCCATGGCAGCGATGGCGCTCGTTATCGGGTTCCAGAACATTGTCACCGTCCCCCAGCTGAGACAGGAAGTTGCGGTTGTATCGCAGCCGCAGATCCTGCCATCGGTCACGCTGGTGGATGGACAAAGCCGCGGTGAAGAAATCCGCACAGTCGCGGCTAAAGCGCACGAGGCATTCTTGCTATCTGTCGATATACCGGCAGATAACCGCTTTTCAGGATATCTCTGCTCCCTGTATTCTCCTTCTGGCAAGATGGTTTGGCAGCTCCGGATTCCGGCATCGCAGGCTGCTGATACTGTTCCCATTCAAGTGCCCGCAGACAGCACGGAAGCCGGTCAGAACACATTGCTGGTTCAGGGAGTAACGTCGGACGCAGGTGCTGCGCAGGTAGATATCGTGCGTTATCGTTTCCTTTTACAGATTCGTTAATTCACGAACCAACTCTTCTTCCTCAGAAAAGGAAAGATTATGGCTGAAAACCCAGTAGAAGATCCGATCCAGAGGACATTTCTCTATCACGCTGATGCTAACGCAATCGGCGGCACCATCAATCGTCCATTCAATGGCTTTGTCCCCTCCCATACTTCTATTTCCCTTCCGATCGTAGGAGGGTTTCTAAAGAAGGAACGAAAGGGACGTAAATGGAAGGACATTGTCGGCTATACGAACGAGAGCACACATGTTTCCGGCAGCAAGAAGGATGAGCCTGAAGGCGGTCCCTGGACGACGCAGGTCAGCGCTACGATCGAAGGGCTCAATATTCTCGAAGTGATCACGGCTGACAAGGTTGTGGCGCAGCTTTCTGTGGCCCATCCGCATGATGGCGGCGAGCCGACCGTCTCGATCCTCGGATCGCAATTCGAGAACCTGCGCATCAGCGGGAACAAGATTGAACCGGTCATCCGGTACGATTTGTTCGCCGACCACGATGGCTCGTCAGAAGAAGACCCCAGAAAGCGCTACCCCAAGAAAGCCTGGCCCAGGCAAGAGAAGTTTTTGGAGAAGGTCACCGCGCAAAAGGCTCATGCCAAAGACAAATACGTAAAGAAATATGAGGGGAAGCCGCTCCCGGGCTGGATCCGGCATCATTTTCATTGGTTTGACTCAGAACAGGGACTGAATGGTAGAGACTATATTCAATGCTCCCTGATCGATCATCTGCCCGAATTGCCGGAAAACTTCCCAGGCGTCGTCTGCGGGAATGCCATTTATATTCCGGGTTTTGGCAAGGTCTATTTTGGAGAGGTTGTCCTGCACCAGAAGACTTTCTCGGTATCAATGGTTCGAGCACAGCTGGGCTCTCCGGTTGGCGGAGCTATTTCCGCAGCCACAGTAAGATCCAATGGCGTACCCGACGGCCCATAGCCCTATCGTCTTTGATAGTGCTGAGCGCGCTCTCCGGGTGCCATCCTGATGCTGTGACGCATCCGGAGATTGTTTACGACAAAGTGGAAAAGCTGATTATCCACGGCAGTCTCGAGGAAGCTCATAAAAAGGCACAAACCGCAAGCGCGCAACTATTTCAGGTGAGTCCCGAATGGGCTTGGAAGTTCCGGCTTACGGATGCCAGGGTCCTGCTGCGTGAAAGCAAGAACAAGGAAGCGTTATCCCTCCTCTCCGAAGCCCCACCCTCATATCTGGCTGACAAAGAGATTCCTCTCGCGCGAACGGTGCTTCAAGCCTGGGCATACACGTCGCTGGGTCTGCCCAAAGACGCCGACCAAGCTCTGCAAACAGCTGATTTCCTATCAAGGAATCAGTCTTCTCTGGAAGACGATCCCTCCCCGTTGAGAAGCCAAATATATAACGCATGGGGCACGGTTTATCTCAACCGAGGTGACTTGGTACGAGCTGATGAAATCTTTCGGCGTAATCTCCAGATTGCTAACAAGCAAAACGATCAATATCTAGTTGCGAGGACGTTACTGAATCTCAGCGTCGTTGCTTTGCAGCGGGAACGCTTTGATGAAGCGCTGGATAGAGCCGAGGCGGCAGTTCGAGTCGCCAAAAAAATCGACGCGCGAAGTCTGCTGGAAAAATCCCAGGGAAATATTGCGTGGGATGACTATAAGCTCGGAAATTTTGAGGAAGCGCTGGTTGGATTTCGTACTGCAGAGCAGGAAGCAACATCGCTAGGAGAAGTAAGCGACAGAATGGAGTGGCTGAATGACATCGGCTTGTCTCTCTATCGAATGGGTAATTTACAAGAGGCAGAGACATACTACAGAAAGGCTCTTCAGCTCGCCCAAGATTTCCAGAATGTGCAAAGAGAAATAGAAGCTCATGTTGCTCTGGCTGACCTGCTTTTGCAATTGGGAAACATTGACTTGTCCGCAGAGGAGGCAGAAAAAGCAATCAGGATTGCGCATTCATCAGGAAGAGTTGCTGACGAAATGGATGCCTTGTTTCTCAAAAGCATGATTGCTGCACATCGACAGAACACCGAAGAGTCCCGCCAAATCTTGACGAACTTGGACAAGAACCCCACGATGACACCATCCCAGAAATGGCAAGTCGAAGGAGCATTAGCAAACTTATATGTCAGAACAGACAACGTGCCCTTAGCCGATGAATGGTACAGACGGTCCATTACTACATTTGAGACGCAGCGAGAAACCATAAAAAAGGAGGAGTCGAGGTTACCATTTGCCATTCATGCTGACCGATTGTACGACGATTACGTAAGTTTTCTGGTGGACCACAAAAGAACCGATGAGGCTTTGCAATGGCTAGATCTTGGACGAGCGCGAACTTTAGAAGAAGGGCTGGGAATGGCCTCGCCGGATTTTCGGGCAGCGGCAAAAAAATCACCCGATGCAACTGCGATTGCGCGCAGACTCCACAGCACAATATTGATCTATAGCTTGACTTCGAAGGAATCATATCTCTGGGCGGTGAGTCCGTCGGAGACTCATTTTTTTAAGCTGCCGAGAGAAGCGGAGATTGACGCACATGTAAGAAACTATCAGCGGACCATCCTCAGTTCGCGGGACCCTCTCACGGATGCCTATGTCGATGGAATGGCCCTGTACAGAATCCTGGTTGAGCCCGCCGCCTCGCTGATTCCCAAGGGGTCACCGGTCTTCATCATTCCCGACGGAAGTCTTTCGACTCTAAATTTCGACACGCTGCTCGCGCCGGGCGGAGGGATTCACTACTGGATTGAAGATGCGACCATTACTAACGCCAGCTCATTGAAGCTGCTTGCGGCATTTCATCCTGAGAAGCACGTCAAAAACCCGAAGAAGCTCTTGCTGATCGGCAATCCAATTTCTCCGGACGAGAAGTTTCCTAACCTCCCAGGTGCTGCCGCTGAAGTTATAAACGTGGCCAGGCACTTCCAGCCGGCAGACGAAAGCGTTTTTGTCCAGAAACAGGCATTACCCTCCGCTTATGCCAACAGCGCACCGGGAGACTATTCCCTGATTCACTTTGTTGCGCACGGCACCAGCAGCAGTGCCAGCCCGCTCGACTCGGCGATTGTGCTGACGCGCAATCCTGCAAATCCCGATTCCTTTAAGCTCTACGCGCGCGACGTGATCCAGCACCCTCTGCATGCCGACCTGGTCGCAATCTCGGCCTGCTATGGCTCGGGATCTCGCGTCTACGGCGGAGAAGGTCTGGTCGGCCTCTCTTGGGCGTTTCTCCGTGCCGGCTCGCACTATGTCGTCGGCTCGTTGTGGCAGGTCAGCGATTCGGCCGCGCCACAGATCATGGATCACATGTATGCGGAACTTGCAGCCGGGCGGCCTCCTGACGCCGCCTTGCGTGACGCGAAGCTCTCCATGTTGAAGAACTCGCAAAACGTTTTTCGGAAACCGCTCTACTGGGCGACGTTCCAGTTGTACGGCGGCGCTTGAGTCCTCGTCTCCATCATTACAGCGTCTTTGTAACGTTTGCATTACCAGCGTCACTATTTTTCCGTAATGGTAATAAAGATCAGTTCTTGAGGCAGAAGTATTGCGCTCTGAATGAAATTGTCATTACTGCAAGATTCTGGCCTGGTTCTCTCGAACCGTAACACTTGTTTTTGACCCATTGCCTTTCATCTCTTAACGAATATGCTGCAGGAGGAGAAATGCCGCTCAGTGCAAAGCATCGCAATCAAGGCAACAATACCAATTCCACGAACCACACATCTTCCCATGATTTGCTTGAGCAGTCCGAGGGCCGAAGCGCTTCCACAGAAAAACGATTGACGGAACGAGGAGACGATTCGCTCATCGAACACATTCTCGATTTTCTGGATAAGTACCCGGTGCATTTTATGCCACGGACATCGCTGCCGGGCTGGATGCGGGCACTTTGAGCGGCTGCAGTCCGTTTGATTGAAGGCGTATTCAGTCCTCAGAGCTGATTGATATCAGCGCTCTCGAGGTTGCGCTTTGGCGCGCCTGCTCCTCCGACTTTGATCATTGCGCGTCCCAACTGCTCAGTTGTTGTCACATATTTGGGGAAACACGTATAAAGCCAGGGCAAAATAGGCCCGGTCAGCACATATAACAAGCGATAACTCTTTGTTCGGGATTGAATTCCATGCAGCGGCACGATCACTCCCGGGCGAAACATATACGCGCGCAGAGATAGCTTTAGCAACGCGTTCTCGGTTTTACCTTTTACTCGCGCCCACATGGTGCGGCCCCTCTCGCTCGAATCTGTGCCCGCTCCAGATACATAAATAAATGTCATCTCTGGATTCAGCTTCGCCAGCGTTTGCGCCACTGCCATAGTGAGATCAAAAGTAATGTGTTGGTATTGCTCTTCTGTCATTCCGAACGACGAGACACCAAGACAGAAAAAGCAGGCATCGTATCCGCTTAATTCAACCTCAATGGCGGAGAGATCGAACAGATCGGTGAGCAACAGTTCGCGCAACTTTGCGTGGGTGCACCCGGTCGAACTTCGTCCGATAGAAAGAACGTTCTCTACTTCGGGATCAAGCAGGCATTCCCGCAAGACTCCCTGCCCCACCATGCCCGAAGCACCAAAAAGAATGACCCGCATGAGTTTCAGTGTATGCTCTCTCGAGCGCGTGGGCTCATTGCGAGTTCAGCGCGAGAAGACGGCAAACTTGCTCGTCGTCTACCTGGGAGAAATCGCGGTAGAATGAGCCGACCGCGGGAAAGTACTCCGATACTCGCAGACAGACGAATTCATGCGCAAGGGCTTCAATCTCCTGACGCGCATGAGGCGGAGCCACGGGCACAGCCACGATGACTTTTGCCGTGTGCTGTGATTGCAATACCTGGATGGCTGCGAGCATGCTGGAGCCGGTCGCTATCCCATCATCGACGACGATTACATGGAGGTTGTTCACTGCAATTCTTGAGTGCGGGCTTTTGTACATCTGTTCGCGGCGACGCAATTCCTGTTCCTCTTCAGCGATCGCGGACGCCAATTCATGTTCGGTGATGCCGAGCTGGCGAATCATTGGATGATCAAGAATCTGTATTCCGCCTGGGGCTATCGCTCCCATTGCCAGTTCGGCTTGTCCCGGCACTCCCAACTTGCGAACAAGCAAAATGCCGAGCGGGAGATGAAGCTCCTGAGCGATCTCAAATGCCACGGGCACACCGCCTCGTGGCAGTCCCAAAACGATGGCGTCCTTGCGGCCGGCATAGGCGGCTAACTTCTTCGCGAGGAGTTGCCCGGCTTCCGTTCGATCGCGGAACATGTTCGTATCTCAGGCATAAAGATTGGACCTGAATGCGTTGCATTGCAAATCCTTGGACATTTTCGTTATCGACTTGCGATTCAGGTGCTCTTAATCTTGATGATGGGACACTAATAGCCGGGTCAAATGCGAGTACTTCTCATCGAGGATGAAAACCGATTGGCTGAGAATGTGGCCGCTGCGCTGCGCGAAGGGCCCGGGTTTGCCGTCGATCTCGCAGAGGACGGGCAGATTGGACTCTATCTGGCGAAAGACGCCTGCTATGACCTGATCATTCTTGACCTGATGCTCCCCAAAATTGATGGCCTTAGCGTGCTTAGGAAAATGCGCTCTGCGGGCGATCGCACGCCAGTCCTGATCTTGACGGCACAGGGGGAGACTCGTTCCATCATTGAGCTACTGAATGCAGGTGCGGACGATTATCTGAACAAGCCGTTCGATCTGGGAGAGTTGATTGCCCGCGTCAAAGCCTTGATTCGGCGCGGTAAAGGAGCCGCTCATCCAACTCTGAATGTTTCCGATATTGAAGTGAATACGCTGGAGCAGTCAGTACGGCGCGCCGGCACTATGATCGATCTTTCTCCCATGGAGTATCGGATCCTGGAATATCTGATGCACCGCCCACGGGTCGTCGTCTCAAAGCGCGAATTGCTTGAGCATCTTTACGACTACAACTGGGAACATCATTCCAACGTGATCGAAGCCCACGTTTCGAATCTGCGTAAGAAACTAGACACTTCTTCCGATCAGCCAAGCATAGAAACCCTGCGTGGGCGCGGATATCGCCTGATTGTTCAGCGCAAAGGCCTCGCATGAAGTCTTATTCCATCGCGCGAAGGCTTATCACCACCGTTCTATTGGTTGAGTTGATTTCGGCCGTGTGCGTCACCGGCATGGCGTGGCTCTACGAGCGGCACAGCCATTTTCGGTCATTCGACATTCTGCTACGCGGGCGCGCGGACTCGCTTCTTGGATCGGTGCAGGATGCGGAAGATCCGGAAGATAATGTCATGCTCAGCAAGAGCGACGTGGATGTCCCTTCAGAAGACATGTATGAAGTTCGGGATGAGAAAGGCAGGCTGCTGGGACGCTCACCGAATTGGGATGGAGCTTCACAAGACGCTTTGGCCACGAATGCCGATGGTTATTTCAACCTTACGGTTGGGGGGGAGCACTATCGCGCTCTGTTGCTGCACGGCTTGCGAGTCGTCGATCCTGGGGACAAGGGTGGCGGAGTTCCGCATCACGTGACCATTGTTTACGGCGCTCCTACCAGGCGGGTGTGGAGGGCTGTCATAGGAGCGGTAGAGTTTTACGCGGCTGCAAGCCTCGTGCTGTTGCTTGTCACGGGGCTCGTGATGGCGTGGCTATTGAATCGGAGTATGGCTCCTCTGCGAGCGCTGGCCGCAGAAGCAGCGGGTGTTTCCGTCAATGCGTGGCGTTTCAGGCCACCGGAGGAGGCACGCGCTACGAAAGAGCTTGCGCCATTAGTGGGGGCTCTTGAGGCTACGCTGCAGAGGCTGGAACATTCGTTTTTCCAGCAGAGGCGCTTTGTCAGTGATGCTGCGCATGAATTGAAGACCGGCGTCGCGGTGGTGAAGTCATCGCTCCAACTGCTCGGCATCAAGCAGAGAAGCGCTGCTGAATATCAGGCAGGCCTTGAGCGGTGCGAGGTGGACTGCGCACGTATGGAAGATATCGTTGTGAAGATGCTCACACTCGCCCGCGTGGAGAGCACAGCCGCGAGGCCGGACCCTGTGGCTTCCCCAACCGACATCTCGGCCATCTTCCATCAGACAGTCGAGCAATTCGATGGTGTGGCTGAACTGCGTGGAGTGACCGTTGATCGGTCCGCGCCGGAACCTCTTTACATTTCGGTTTCGGCCGAAGAGTCTGCCTTGCTTCTCTCGAATCTTCTTTTGAATGCTCTGCAGCACAGCAGCCGCGGCACAAGGATCACCGCCTCGATCAGTCAGGAAAAAGACATCGTCGAGCTCCACATGGAAGATCAGGGCGACGGCATTCCCGCCGAGGCGTTGCCGCATATCTTTGAGCGCTTCTACCGCGGCGACCCGTCGCGCAATCGCAATACCGGCGGCACTGGTCTCGGCCTCTCCATCTGCAAAGGCATCGTGGATGCAGCGGGCGGGGAAATTGCCGTCAGGAGCACCATAGGAGTAGGAACCACCGTGAGCGTGCGGTTACCGGCGATGAAAAAAGGGTCTTCGTCTTTGGTGGCATCCTCCACCCAAATCGCCACCGTTCATGAAGGCTGACCTTTTTCAGAGGCAGGCAGCCACCCAAACGTGTCAAGACCCCACACCCGCATTCTTCTCCTAACTCATTGATTCCAAACCTCAAAAACAATCTGAAAATTGGCTTGTTTTCCGGCCAATTCCGCTACAATAAAAACAGCAAGTAAAGAGAAAAGGCCGCCCAAATGCGAGCCGGCCTTTCTTGTTGATTCCAGATATCTTACCCGCAACCAGCGTAATATCAATATTTTGGCGGAATTTCCCGCCGGAAGCGTGCATTTTCAAAGATTTAAGCACCCCGGGGGATGGTGGGTGAGGGCATGACCCGGATTCATCATCAGGTAGCATGAGTGCGGTTTTTGGTCAGCAGATAGTACACAACCGGAGTCACGATGAGGCTGAGCACCATTGAGATGCACAGTCCGCCGATGACTGCGATAGCCAAAGGCTGCAGCATCTGCGATCCAGCGCCTAGAGCAAATGCGAGTGGCAGCATCCCGCATACGGCGGCAATCGCAGTCATCACGATGGGCCGCAGACGGCGTTGTGCAGCGTGCATCATTGCCTCTTTCGGGCTGGCTCCTTCGGCACGGAATCTCTCGTCCGCATCCAGCAGGAGGATGCCGTTTTTCGCTACGATGCCAATGACCATAATCAGTCCCATGAACGATGCAACACTGAAGGTGGTTCCGGTGATGAGCAACGCGATAACGACGCCCGAGATAGACAGAACAGAAGAAGTAAGAATGGCGATGGGCGCTGAGAAGTTGCGGAACTCCGTAAGCAGAACGCCGAAGACAAGCGCCAGGGCAAGAAGCAGCACGCGCATCAGTTCGTGAAAGGACTTTTGCTGCTCCTCATACGTGCCGCCGTATTCAACATGCACGTTTGACGGCAGGTGCAGGCCATCTACTGTCTGACGGACCTGCGTCATGGCACTGCCGAGATCTGATCCTTCTAGGCGTCCGGTTACGATGATTTGCTGCTGCAGGTTTTCCCGCCGGATCTCATTTTGTGGAGGCAGTTGCTCTATGTCTGCGAGTGAGCCTAGGGTTGCGGTATGTCCCGTGCTGCTGTTGAAGACTGTATTTTGGATGGCTTCCAGCGATGAGCGCGTCTCGTCGCCCAGTCGCACACGGATCGTATAGGGGCGTCCGTTGGCGATGAGGGGCTCGGTGGTGGTGACTCCATCGAGAATGCTGGTCGCGTCTGCGGCCACTTCCGATGGAGTGAAGCCGAGGCGCGCTGCTACTGTGGGATTTACCCTGAAGTTTGTTGCCGGACCACTAATGGTGTTCTCGATACCGTTCTGAACATCGACAACTCCACTGATCTTGCCGATCGCGTCTGCGACGCGCGGGCCCAGCTGATTGAGCAGCGCTTGATCATTTGCGAATATTTTGATCTGGATCGGTTCGGGCGCATTAGAAAGGTCGCCGATCATGTCCTGCAACACCTGCGTAAACTCGACATCCAGCTCCGGTTCGGTTTTCTTGATCTGCTCACGAATATCGGCCATGACCTCATCGATGCCGCGGTCTCGTTTGCTCTTCAGCCTCACGGTAATGTCGCCGGTGTTGGCCTCTGTCACTGCGGCGAGGCCCATTTGCAAGCCGGTGCGCCGCGATGTGCTTTCAACTTCGGGGGTAGCGCGAAGAATCCGCTCGACATGCTCAAGTACGCGGTTCGTCTCTGTCAAAGAACTGCCCGCGGGCATGATATAGTCGAGCACGAATCCGCCCTCATCCATTTCCGGCAGCAGATCTGATCCCAAAGCCCGGTATGCAAACCACGTTCCCAGCACAAGGACGAGGCAGCCCATTGCCAGAATCAGCGGATTGGATAGAGACCAATTCAGTGAACGACTGTGCCATTGGAGGATACGGCCTAACACGCGCCCGGGCTCGGCATGTTTTGAGGGAGTCGTCGCATCGTGTCGTTCGCGCAACATAACCAGGCCAAGCCCTGGTGTCCAAGTCAGGGCGAGAAAGAGCGAGGTGAGCAGCGCGGCTGTCATGGTGACAGCAAGTGCGCGAAAGAAGCTTCCCGTCACTCCGCTTACGGAGATCAAAGGGAGAAAGACAACGACAGGGGTAATCGTTGACCCGATCAGCGGCGCTGTGATCTCGCGCAAAGCCTTGCGAACGGCCTCTACACGCGTTTCTCCTGAATCACGATGGAGAACGATGTTTTCGACAACGACGATGGCGTCGTCGATCACCAGTCCAATCGCTGCTGCCAGGCCACCCAGCGTCATCAGGTTGAAACTCTCGCCGATCAGCCAAAGAAAAAGGATTGTAACCGCCACGGTGACAGGAATTACAAGACCGGCTACGACCGAGGATGTCCAATCGCGAAGGAAGAGGAAAAGGATAATGCACGCAAGGATGAGACCGATGAAGATAGCGTCACGAACGCTGGAGATGCTCTCGCGAACCAGTTGCGACTGGTCATAGTATGGTTCGAGTTTGACCCCCGCCGGTAAGTTCTTCTGTAAGAGCTTCACTTCCTCAGCGACCGCATTTGCGACGGCGACGGTATTACTCGCTGGCTGGCGAGTAATGTTGAGCAGCACAGCAGGCTTGCCGTTCGCAGTCACGACGGTATATATCGGCATGGTTGCTGACTGCACGGCACCGACATCACACACTCGTACGGGCGCGCCGCCGGGCGTCGTTTTGATCACAAGTTGGCCGAGAGCGCTGGCATCTCTCACCTGCGCGCCGACGAGACCGAGAATCAGCTGATGGTTTTCTTCGTAGAGGCCGGGGGAGTCAATAATGTTCGACGTCTGAATGGCGTTCACCAGATCCGAGATTGTGACTCCCGAGGATTGCAGTCGGGCCAGATCGGGAACGACGTGATACTCCGGCACTTTCCCGCCTTGAACGGTGACTGTACTCACGCCGACGACGCGGTTCAGAGGAGGTTTCAGCTGATACGTCGCCAGTTCCCACAGCTGTGTTTGAGAAGCCGTGTCCGAGGTGAGGCTGTAGCCAAGGATGGGAAATGTCGCGAAGGTCAACCGATTGGTCGTGATACGAGCGGTTGTCGGAAGTGTTTGTTCTACCCTGGCCAGGGCTGCATCGACCAATTGCAAGGTGTGGAACATGTCCACATTCCAGTCGAAAAAGAGGCTGATCTCTGCTGAGCCACGGCTTGTGGTGGATCGCACGGTCGCCAGCCCGGGTACGCTGTTGATCGCGTCTTCAATTGGCTTGGTGATGGTGACCTGCATCTGTTCGACCGGCATTACGCCGTTGTCGACACCGATGACGACGCGGGGAAAGTTCGTTTCTGGGAAAACTGAGATCGGGACCTTGAAGGCCAGATAGATGCCTGCGACAGTCAGCACCACCACAAAGAAAAAGATGGTCCTAATGGAACGCTTCAGCCAAAAACGTTCAGCAGCCTTTGCCGGTTGGATGGAGGTATCCGTTATCACTGGTCCTCTCCGCCTTTGGCTGCTGATGGCTTGTCTTCACCAGAGGCGGTTGCCTGTTTCACCTTTGTCCCCTCATCCATTCCATAGGCACCTTCGTTGATGACGAGGTCGCTCGATGACAGACCGTTTGTGATCTGCACTTCGCCAGAGTCTTGAATGCCGACTTCTACGGCTTTTTTGTGAGCGGCTCCATCTGTGCCAACCACCATCACTGACTTACTGCCGTCCTGCGATGTAAGGATGGCGGCAATTGGGACCTTCAACGCATTCTGAATTGTTTTGCCAGCAATCGCGGCATGCACTGGCGTTCCTGCTTTCAGTGTGCCGTTTTTGTTTTCTATGCGCAGCCACACTTCAACCGTTGTACTGCCGGGATCTAGGGCAGGGCTGATAAGCGTTACCTTTGCCGGTATCGCATCATCGAATCCGGGAACCGTGATCGATGCTGAGTCACCAACCTGCAGACGCTGCGCTAATAGTTGAGAGATATGAATCTTTGCCAGCACTGCGGAAGTATCCATGACCGTGAGCAATGGGGTACCTGCCGTGGATGTCTCACCAGCGAAAAGGGGGCGATCGGTTACGACTCCGTCGATGGGACTGTGAATTTCCGAGTAGCTTGCTTGCGCCTCGGCGCCCATGTACTTGCCTTCAGCTGATGCCAATTGCCCCTGCGCCTGTTTGAGGGCCGCCTCATGGCTGACACTCTTCATCGATTCGAGATGCTTCTTCGCCGTGTCGTATACAGCCTGCACCTGCACCAGCGCGGCAGTCGCTGTATCAAGATCGCGCCCGGGAATGGCTCCTTCGGCAAAGAGCTGTTTGCGGCTGTTTACGATGCTCTGGTTCAGATCGAGATTCGCTTTAGCTTGCGCGAAATCCAGCTCTGCCTTTTGATAGTCTTCCGGAACCTGCGCACGCGTCGAGGCATCGTAGGCTGCCTTTGCTGCCGTATAACTTCCCTGATTGTCGAGAACAGCCGCAGTCAGGTCACGATTTTCAAGTGTTGCCAGGAGTTCCCCTGCTTTCACATGCGAGCCGCGCTGCACATAAAACTTCCGGACTGGAGCGCTGATTTTCGGAGCAATCGCAGCTTGCGCGAGTGGGGCCAGGACGGCGTCAGCGGTGATATGAGCGGTGATTGGCCCTTGGGTTGGGTGCGCTGCCTGCACCTCAACCTGAACTTCGGGCGCAGCCTCCTTCTTCGAACAACCGGCGGCTGTAACAAAAAATGCGATCGAAACGCAAATCAAAGACTGTCGAAGACGGTCCCGTTGCTCACTGTGTGGGATTACTTCTTTTCTCTCTCTCGATTCAGGCATGAGTCTCACAATGTTCCCGTCAGAGTCTGAAGATTGGCCAACGCAGCCTGATAACGAACAGTTCCGTCTTCACGCGCATTTTCCGCGCTGGTAAGAGCATTCTGCGCGTCCACTACTTCGAGAACGGTGGCTTCGCCGCCGGTATAGCGCAGCTTCGTCAATCGAAGGCTCTCGGAGGCCGTGTCGACGCTTTGATTGAGCGATGCTAGCTGATCGTGCGCCGTCGCTGCCTCGCTGTATGCTTCTTCAAGATTGGCGATGAGTCTTTTCTGCGCAGCGGTGAGAGCTACGCGTGCTGCATCGCGGCGGATTTCGCTCTGCCTCACTTTGTGCTGGGTCGACAACCAGTCCCAGACAGGAATATCGAGCGTGACGCTTCCGGAATAGCCAAGATTGCGGACTCCATCCGGTCCGTTGACGGCAAATTGTGGCGCATCAATGCCGTAGGTGAAGTTCAATCCGATGTCAGGCAAATAGGCTGCGCGTGCGGCGAGCACTTCGGCGTCGTTCTGCTTCAATGCGGCCATGGCGCTTCTTAGATCGGGATTATTGCTGGTTGCGGCTGCTTCCACCGCGGCACGTGTGGGAACGTCAGGGACGGTTGGATTGGTCTGCAGCTTATAGGGTGTACGCGGATCCGGGAAGAGGAGTACTCCCAGCTCGAGCTTCGCCTTTTCGGCAGCAATGTTGGCATCTGTGAAATCACGCTGGCGTTGCTGCTGTTCCAGTTGCGCCTTGATGGCGTCAGCATGCGCTGCCTCACGGGCCGCTTCCCTCTTTTTCGTCAGATCGGCGAACGTGTCTGCTTCTGTCGTGGCCCGTTTGGCTACAGTCAGTTTCTGGTCGGCTGCCAGTGAGGTGTAATAAAGATTCACCACAGCTTCGACCAATCCCCTGCGGGCTACTTCAAGCTGAGCCTCAGCGAACACTGCTGCCGCATCTGCACGCTTTACCTCCGCCATCTGGGCAAAGCCGACGGTTTCATTCACGACTCCCTGGCTGGCATATTCGCGCACGGCATTGTTCGCTATGAAGCGGGGCGACGGCTGTGATCCAACACCTTGACCAGCCTGGTTTTGTTCCCCATTCGGTTGTGTATACAGGACCTGGTTGTGATACACGGCACCGGGCAGCAAAGCTGCGCGCGCGATGGAGCGATCGAGACCGGCAGCTTTGCTCTCTGCGAGGCTTGCGGCAAATGCAGGCTCATTTGCCTGCGCGCGGTGAATCGCCTCATCGAGCGTGATGATGGGAACCTGAGGTGTTGGCGAGGCGGCTTCGGCCTGTTGGGCCGGGCATGGCGCCGCCGAGAGTACGACCGTTGCCGCAAATAAGGATAGTACGGCCTGTATCTTTCTGGTTCGAAAACACATTAGAGATCAGAATAAGGGCAAAAAGCTTAATTTGGCCTGAATAAGCGCGTGGGCGAACATCTTGGATGCCTGATGGAAATGATGTGGTTGCGTCCCAACATCCGCTCCTTCATGCCGTCAAAAATATAAGAAAGACTTGCCAATCGTCGTCGAAATGAATAACTTGGCTGCCGGGGAGGTTTGATTGCCTGGGACCCTTGGAACTCTGCTGGAGACTTTCCCTCAGGAGCGGCGCGTAGCCCTCATTCCCCGCCAATGTGAGGCGCTGAAAAAAGCTGGTCTTGAAGTCATCATCGAACAATCGGCGGGCGTTGCGGCCGGCTTTCCCGATGAGATGTACGTTGCGCGGGGTGCGCGCATTGGTTGCCGCGAAGATATATTCCGTGAAGCCGACATCATCGCGCAGGTTCGCTGTCTGGGTGCCAACCCTGAAGCAGGTCGCGCTGACCTGTCGCTGCTTCGTCCGGGGCAGATACTTATTGGTTTTGGTGAGCCGCTAACTGCGTTGCAAGAGTGCTCGCAGCTGGCAACAGCAGGTGTGTCCTTGCTGGCACTGGAACTCATACCCCGCATAACGCGCGCCCAGAGCATGGATGCGCTGTCATCAATGGCTACGATTGCCGGGTACCGCGCCGTTCTCATGGGTGCGAGCCAGCTATCCAAGATGTTTCCCCTGTTGATGACGGCCGCCGGCACCCTTACTCCGGCGAAAGTCTTCGTGCTCGGAGCGGGCGTTTCCGGGCTGCAAGCGATTGCGACTGCACGGCGTTTGGGAGCGGTGGTTTGTGCTTATGACGTGCGCCCAGCGGTAAAGGAACAGGTGGAAAGCGTCGGCGCAAAGTTTGTGATGCTTGACGTGGATGCGCAGTCATCGGAAGGCAAAGGCGGCTATGCAAAAGCAATGGACGAGGAGTTTTATCGCCGCCAACGTGAGCTGCTGACTGAAGTCTTGCGCGAGCAGGATGTGGTGATTACTACCGCCGCTGTGCCCGGACGCAAATCTCCCATTCTGATTACCGCCGAAATGGTTTCCGCCATGCCGGCAGGTTCTGTGATCGTTGACATCGCGGCAGAACGCGGCGGCAACTGCGAACTCACCCGTCCCGGCGAGACGGTCGTGCAGGATGAGGTGACCATCCTTGGGCCGGTCAATCTGCCCTCGATGATTCCAAATCATGCGAGTCAGATGCTGTCGGCAAACATCACTGCTGTGGCCAAGCTGCTGCTGCGCGACGGGAATATATCACTGAATCTGGACGATGAGATTATTCGCGAATCGCTGGTTACGCATCAGGGAAAGGTTGTGCATCAGCGCGTCGCCGAGTTGCTCGGTGCATCTGCACTTGGCGAGGTGAAGCAATGAGTTCCTACGAAATTGCTATCTGGGTGTTTATGCTGGCGGCATTTCTCGGATTCGAATTGATCCGCCGGGTATCGCCTTTGCTGCACACCCCATTGATGTCTCTGACGAACGCGATCTCGGCAATCGCCGTGGTTGGCGCCATCCTCATCACCGGCGCAAAAGAAGCGAGCACACTGACCCGCGCGCTCGGTTTCACGGCCGTCGTACTTTCTACGGTCAACGTCGTCAGCGGATACCTCATCACCGATCGCATGTTGAAAATGTTTAAAAAGCGGGGTGCCGAAAAGAAATGATGCAGAGCATCTTTCCGATTCTGTACCTGCTCGCCGCTGCCAGTTTCATCCTTGCCATCAAGTGGATGAGTTCGCCGACAACCGCCCGCCGTGGCGTGATCATTGGCGAAATCGGAATGCTGCTCGCCGTTGTGGGGACACTGCTGCGCGCTGAAGTGGTGAGCTATCAGTGGATCTTCATCGCGTTCCTCATCGGTTCGGCGATCGGTGTTCCCATTGCGTACTACATGCCAATGACGGCAGTGCCGCAGCGGACCGCGTTTTCGCATGCCTGCGGCGCGCTGGCGGCCGCGCTCATCGGGGCCGCTGAATATTACCGCCAGCTGCCGCATGGCGTTGTGATGGTTGCTCTAATCGTGGAAATGCTGCTGGGGTTTCTCACGTTCACGGCCAGTATGATGGCTTTCGGCAAATTGCAGGAGACGCTCCCGCAGCGTCCAATCACTTTCAAAGGTCAGAATTTCGTCAATCTTGGCATTCTTGCTCTTGCCATCGTTAGCGGTATTGCGCTCATCACCTCACCGGAGCGCACCTGGCTGTTTCCCATCTTTGCTGTTCTCTCTCTCGTCTTTGGCGTCCTGCTCATCATCCCGATCGGTGGGGCAGATATGCCTACTGTCATCGCGCTGCTCAATTCCTATGCAGGACTCTCCGCCAGCGCCATGGGCTTCGCTTTCGACAATAAACTGCTGATCGTTGCTGGCGCGCTCGACGGCTCTTCTGGCTTCATTCTCGCCGTGATTATGTGCCGAGCCATGAACCGGTCGTTCAGCAATGTCTTGTTCGGCGCGTTTGGCACGATTCAGACCAGTACAAAACAAACCACTGCGCGTCCTGTGCGATCCGCTTCCGCGGAAGAAGCTGCGGAGATTCTCGACTCAGCGCGAAAGGTGGTCATCATTCCCGGATACGGAATGGCGGTCGCACAGGCGCAGCATAAGCTGCGCGAACTACACGATATCCTCACAAAGCGCGGGATCGAGGTGAGCTTCGCGATTCATCCAGTTGCGGGGCGCATGCCGGGACATATGAACGTTCTGCTTGCGGAAGCCGATGTTCCCTACGACCGTCTCATCGAGATGGACGACATCAATCCTGAATTTGCCAGAACAGACGTCGCTCTCGTCATCGGTGCAAATGACGTCGTCAATCCAGCTGCGCGCTTCGAGAAAGACAGTCCCATCGCCGGTATGCCGATCCTGAATGCGTATGAGGCGCAGACGGTCATGGTGATCAAGCGCAGCATGAGCCCAGGTTTTGCGGGAATCGACAACGATCTCTATTATCTGGACAAGACGCTCATGCTCTTTGGCGATGCCAAGAGTTTTGTCTCCGGCATTGTCAAGGAGTTGAACGCCGTTGCGGCTGGATCTTGAGGCTTCCCCCTCCCCCATATTTTGGGTAAATTCCTCTTTCTACAGGTAGTTGGGTGCATTTTGGATGCCTCATCTCTATATCACTCTGCCGGCCACCCTCCCCCATATGTTTCGTGTAAATTCCTCTTTCTATTGGTGGTTGCGGGCATTTTGCATGTCTCGATGTGGTGCGCGCTTCCCCACCCCGTCGCGCAAAGACCGCGCAGCGGGGATCCCGGTTTCGCGCGGTGGTTAGCTCACTCAATCTCCTCAAACAACACGAGGAGATTGAATGGGGCACCCGCTTTACCGCTTGTTGTATATGGGTGGCTCCCCCCTAGTATTTTTTGTAAATTCGTCTTTCTATTGGTGTTCGGGAAATAGGATGCGGTTCCCCGGCTAATCCTGGCACATTGCCTTTCCGAAACATCGCTCGGATTCTGTCCTTCGACTTCGCTCAGGACAGGCTCTCCCGTTGGTCGTCAGAATGACGAGGCACGGTTTTTCTTTCCGTGCCGAAACGTGAAAGGTTGCGCTTCGCTGAAAACACGAAAGCCCGCCTCTGCTGGCGGGCTTTTTCTCTCTACTTCCAGTTTAGCAGTTTAAGGGGAAATTCTATGCCAAATTGGCTTGGGTTTTTTCTCTTTAGAATGTTGGAGTTATAAACTTTTTTGATTGCTGGGGCTTGACACGGGTCAGCAGTCGATACCGGCTTTCGTCAGGGAGTCTTTCAGTCCCTTCATGCTGATACGTGTCGAATCTTCGGGTGTGCCCGCGCCGCGCCAATGTGTCTCCAAGCTTACTGCGTAGTGGTAGCCGTCCTGTTTCAGGGCCTTGAACTGTCCCACCCAGTTCACTACGCCAGCGCCTACGGGAGCCCATTCGTACTTTCCGCCGGGCAGTCGCTTTACATCCTTGCTGTGGCAGTGGCCGATGCGCTCTTTTGGCAGAAGATCGTAGCCGTTTGGGTAAGGCGTGTCGTCCGGGAAGGTCGCGGCGTTGCCCGGGTCCCAGTTCAGCATGAAATTCTTGTTCGGAATTGCCTTGAGCACCGCTGCTGCCTCTTCTCCGGTGGCGGTATTGCAGGCCATTTCGTTTTCGAGCAGGAGAATGATGTCGTGCTTCGCGCACTTTTCCGCGGCTTCGCGCAGCTTGGCGTTCATGGCTTCGCGGTACGGCTTGGGATCGTCGAGTCGCCAGAAGTCGAAGCAGCGGATGCGGTCGGTCTTGAATGCTTTCGTCAGCTCGATACAGTGGTCGAGCAGCGTGTCCTGCTGCTTGAAGTCATAGTCGGCGTGGAACTGATCGCGCTTGGGGCTGAGTTTCGAGAGCGGCGCTCCGGGCCAATCGACCTTGAAGAGAGGGCTGGCGATATCGGTGACGCGAAGCTTGTATTTCTCCACGATTTGCTGCGCGTCGCCAATTTCTTTCGCGTTCAGCTCGGTGATGTTCTTCTTCCACATGCCGCGCAGTTCAATCCAGCTCAGGCCGAAGTCCTGCGAGGCGATCTGGCAGGCGCGATCGAAGTCCTCAGTCAACTCATCGTTAATGACGGAAAGGCGAAAGGGACAGTTCATGCTTGCCAGTGCCGATGTTTTCGTGAGTACACCTGTTGCAGCCAGGCCAAGGAGGAATTCACGACGCGATGCCGACATCGGCTGCACCTCCGGTAAAACAGACTGAATCAAGGACCATGAAATATCACTCCCGGTAAAGTATGTCTCACTCAATGCTACATGGGGCCTCATACCGGATGACGGTACGAGGCCCTCATGCAATTTATTTTCTTTGGCGTTAGAACCGAAGGGTTCCTGCCAACTGCAGCGCGCGGCCTCCTCCGATGGCATTGACTGCACCGGCACCGCTGCCCAATGTGCTGGTCACCTGTCCGAAGGTGGTGCTTGTGATTGAATTGCTCGGGTTGGCGAACTGCGGCGTGTTGCTTAGCTGGAAGGCATCGCAACGAGTTTCCAGGCTGACAGTCTCGCGGATGCGGAAAGACTTGAAGGCGGAGAAATTGTCCTGGATATAACCTGGGCCAAAGAACTGGTTGCGTCCCGTATTGCCCATGGTCACGCCGTATTGGATGGGGCACGGCGTACTGTTGCAACCAGTGGGCTGCGAGAAGCTCGTGGGATCAAACCAATTCTTTCCAGAACCAATTCCGTGGAGCACGTGGAAAGGCTTGGTCATGTTCGCTGTCTGCTGCTGCCCGGATGTATTGATCGAATTGCCATTCGCTGTGATGGTGAATGGTATTCCCGAAAGCACGGAGATGAGGCCGGAGAGCTTCCAACCACCTAAGACGTTCGATACGATGCCGTGCTGGAGCCAGGGCTTGCCGGGTCCAAATGGCAACTCATAAGTGAAGGTTTGCTCGTAATTCAACCTGCGGTCGTAGTCGTTGGGAGCGTAGTTATGTCGCTGGTCGAGCCAGAAGGTGAGGCCGCCATCGTCGCCGCTCTGATAGCCAAGTCCCTTACCCCAGGTGAATGCGGAAGTGAGTGCGAGACCATTGGTGAAGCGTCGGGTCAACTGCGCCTGCAAGGACTGATAGTTGGAGGAAAATCCGAGGAAAAATTGGTTTGTGGCTGCTGTCCGCTTGAAAGCGATGTTTTCGGGTAATCCTGCAGCTCCCAAAGCCAGCTCTGGCGCAAGGTTAATGTTCTGCTGGGCAGCAATGTCTACTCCGTGGTTTGCCACATAGCTGATTTGCAACGAGAGTTGAGCGGGCAAAGCCTGTTGAATGGCTATGTTCCAGGCTTCAACATACGGGTTCTTAAAGTTCTTGGGGATGACGGTATAGACCTGATTGAGGAGTTGGGGAGTGCTGGCGCTGATGATTCCGTTCGAAGGTATGTCGACGGGGACGGGCGCCGGGAAACCGGCCTGAAAGGTTGCAGTTTGACCGTTGCCGAGCACTGCCGGCGTAAATGAACTGGCGACACCTGTAGGCTGATAGCTGTTATTGGCGCGCACCGGATAGTTGTATGCGTAGGTGTTGTCGGGGAAAGGCATGTAGCTAATGCCGAATCCGCCACGCACCACGGTCTGTTCACTGACGCGATATGCAAAGCCAGTACGCGGTGCTAAATAGCGATACCTGGTTTCCATTCCGAGGTTCGATGGGTTGCCACCCACTCCAGCAAGTACGAGCGAGTTCGTTGTCGGATCATAGTTGGAAAATCCGCCGGAACTTTTGGGCACCGCAGGGGGATAGAACTCCCAACGCAGCCCGAGGTCAACCGTTAGCTTGGGCGAAACCTGCCACTTGTCTCCACCAAAGGCAAAGAGCCACCACTGACGATAAGCTGGGAAATACGTGTTGAGATCGCGACCTACCTGGCTGGGCAGATCCAACAGGAAACTGGCCATTTCATTGGCGATATTGGTCTGCGCGCCTGTCTGGGAGGTTTGGCCTTCGCTGAATGTGATGGCGCCGCGGGGACTGAATGTCTGATCCTGCAGAAGGTCGTCGCGGACACGCCGCAAATCCGCGCCAAACTTGATGGTGTGATTACCGATGATCTTCGTCCAGTGGTTTGCAAAATCGATGTTGGCCTCTCCGCGTATCCACGGCACCGAGGCGGAATATCCGATCAAGGGATTGGTGCTGAAGTCGGTCATGAAGATACCGACCTGCCCGCTGGTGAACTGGCTGATGTTGACGCCGGGGATGCCAATGTCTGACGCATCGTTGGAGCCGTAGTCGCTCGGTTGAGCGTCGCTGCGGTAGTGCGCCACGCCTACGCGCGCCTCAGTCAGGAGCGTGGAGGAAAAGGCCCGGTCGTAGTTTCCGCCGATACTGTAGGCATTCTGTTTTCCTGTTCCCTGGAACCCCCCTTGTGCGGGGCCACCGCCCTTTGATCCAAAGACAGGAGCCTGGAATGTAGTGACGCTTTGATAGCTGTAGCGGCCGCTCAGGTGGTCCTTCTGTGTAATCTGCCAGTCAATCTTGGCATCATACGTGTTCCCCGATTTTTGAAAGGGCAAAGCGGCGAAATAGTTATTTGAGGGTGAAGATAGGCTGGTCAGATTCTGGTTCGGCGCTGGTAACAGGCCCATTAACGCTGTAGACACCGGATTGACGCGATTCGCAGGAATCTGGTTGTTCGGGAAGGGTGTACGTGTGACAACCGTTTTGCCGTTCACCGTGCTTATCACCGTGGTGTCGGGATCGTAGACCTGCCCCGTACCGTTGCTTTTGAGCAATGGGCTGAGATCGATATAACCTGCCGCGTTCGGCGTGTAGTACTGCTGAAACGGAATCGTCAGAGTATTGGAATTCGCTTCGTGATCGGAGGTATGGAAGTAATCTCCATAGAAGAACAGCCTGTTCTTGATTATTGGCCCGCTGAAATTGCCGCCGAAGTAGTTATAGGCGACGTGGCCAACACTCTTGTTGAAATAGGAACGCGCATCGAAGGCGCTGTTCTGCAGATACTCCTCGACTGAGCCGTGGAAGGAGTTCGATCCGGATTTCAAAGTCACGTTCGTCACTGCGCCTGTCGCGCGTCCGAGCTCAGCTTCGTAGTTGTTGGTCGAGACATCGACCGTTTGAATTGCGTCGGCTGGCGGAATCATGATCTGCAATAAGCCGGTGCGCTCGTCGTCGTCGATGCCTTCGATCTGATAGCTGTTCCCCATGCGCGGCAACCCGTTGACTTGGGTTTGCAGCGAGCTCTGTGCATTGAAGAACTGAGAGTGCTGGAAGGTTGCCGGTGATGTGCCCGGCACGAGGTTGAGCAGGCCCTGGAAGTTGCGATTCACGCTCAGCGGCATGTCTTCGACGTGCTGCGCTTCGAACTTGGTGCTAACGTCGGCGCGGTCGGTTTGAAGCATGGGCGGGACATCTGTGACCGTCACCGTCTCGTTAGCGCTTCCTGGTTCGAGATCAAGATCAACGCGCGTGGTTGTGTTCACAATCACGTCGACGTTGGAACGGGTCTCCTTCTTGAAGCCGCTCGCTTCCGCTGTGACCGAGTATGCGCCAGGCGTCAGGTTGGGAAAGGTATAGTTGCCACTCTCATTAGTAGTAACCTGGTGCGTCGTTCCCGTTGCCAGGTCTTGAATCGTAACCCTGGCACTCGTGACGCTCGCGCCGCTCTTGTCACTCACACTGCCGAGCAGCGTCGCCGAAACTGCCTGAGCATTCACCCGGTGCCACGCCGCGCCCAGACTCATAAGGAACAGCGCCACGCACAGGAACCTGATCGATCCATTTAGTGATTTTGCGCAACCTCTAGTAGCACAGGTTGGTCGTAGACTCTCGTATTTGCAGAACATCCTGTCCTCCTCACAATGTGGAACAAAGCGCTTTTCCCGTCCGATGAAACCATCAGCCTGTTCAGGTTTGGACCGATAAGGAAAAAGTCATTTTTCGAAGCAGGCGAACAGTAGAATCGCAACGAGACGATTGTCAAGCTGTAAGGCAGGTTAGGCTCAAAATTCTAATGGCGATGGAGGAGGGCAGCAGGGGCGCTTTCGGAGAAATCTCCGCTCTTCGTGGAAGAATTCCCCTTGTCAGAGTATCGGCTTTGCTCAGCCGAGTATCCGGAGTAATCTGTCAGGCAGCCAGATAATAAGAGCTTAACAACAGTTAGGGTTTGGTTCCCCCACAACGACGAGTCAAAACATGAATGGCACAATGCTCGACCCAATCATCAATAAACGCCTGTACCAGCAAGTTGCAGAGCGCATACGTCGGCAAATCGAAACGGGGACACTGGTGGCGGGTGATCGTCTGCCAGCGGAAAAGGACCTGGCGCAACAGCTTGGTGTCAGCCGACCCACTGTGCGTGAAGCACTTGTGGCGCTCGAAATCGCGGGCTTTGTAGAAATCCGCACAGGTTCCGGAACCTACATATGCCAGCGCGGCAAGCTCCTGCCTCCCATGCTTGACGCTGGTCCCGGCCCGTTTGAGCTGCTACACGCACGGTTATTGATTGAGGGTGAAGTTGCCGCCGAAGCGGCGATGCGGGTTACGACCGAAGATCTGGCGGCAGTGGAAACTACGGTGCAGGAAATGGAGCGGATGGTACTCGCCGGGGAGCATAGCCGCGCCGCTGACCAGAAATTCCACGTGCTGATCGCAAAGGTATCAGGAAACAGTGTCCTCGCAGAGTTGGTTTCCAATCTATGGCAGGGGATGTTTTCGCCTATGTTTTACAAGATCAGCGAACTTACCGGACTCATCGCAAATCAGGAACTAGCTCTGGCTGAGCACAAGGCGATCTTCGCTGCCCTGGCAACGCATGATCCAGTAGGCGCACGGGCCGCGATGCGCCGCCATCTTAAGAGTGTCGAGGCAGTTCTGACGAAGAACAGCGTGGCTTTCATCTCTGGCAAGTCCCGGCATATATAGCTAATTACGTCCGCGGCTCTTCAAGAATTGCGCGATCCATGCCCCTCGTGTCTCCGACAGCGGGACAGTTTCGTAGAGGTTTGCAGACACGAGCTATAAGCATTTGATACATCATTCTTGTGGCTACATCGCTTCTTCCGCCGAACGGCCCGGTAATAGACGCATCCATGTCGAATGTCTTAGACAGTGGAGATACCTTGTCAGCACGAAACATGCGTGCATGGCTCGGACTTCTCGTCTTGTGGCTGCTGATTTTGGCACCAGCGATTCAGCAAGTGAAGGCCGATGATTTGCCATGGTCACAGCGGATGGCGGACTCGACCATCAAGCGGTGGCCTGAAGGGAAATTCGTCCCGAGCAACGCACCCCCCGGGGGCTGGAATTATGAGTTAGGGGTCCTGTTGCAGGGCATGGACGCAGCCTGGTACCACACTGCTGATGGTTCGTACTACAACTACATCAAGGCATCGATTGATCCTTTCATCAATGCCGACGGCTCGATTGCGACGTACAAGCCGGAGAACAATGCGCTGGACGGTTTGGTGCTTGGACGCGAGCTGCTTCTTCTTTATGGAGTGACTCAAGATGCGAAGTACTACAAGGCCGCGACGCTGCTTCTGCAGCAGCTGAAAACGCATCCGCGCACCTCAGATGGAGGATTCTGGCATAAGGAGCGCTATCCGCAGCAGATGTGGCTCGATGGCCTCTATATGGCTGAGCCTTTCTACGGGCAGTATGCTTCGACCTTCAACGAGCCGCAGGACTTCGACGATATTACGAAACAGTTTGTATTGATGGAAGAACACTCGCGCGATCCAAAAACCGGGCTTTTGTACCACGGTTGGGACGAGACGAAACAGCAGGTCTGGGCGAACAAAACGACGGGAATCTCACCGAATTTCTGGGCGCGCGGTATGGGCTGGTACATGATGGCTCTCGTCGATACGCTGCCCTATTACAGCGAAAGCGATTCTGGCCGGGAAAAGCTTCTGGGTATTCTGCAGCAGCTTGCAGCGGCGGTAGTGAAGTATCAGGATAATGAGAGCGGGCTGTGGTACGAAGTCGTCGACAAACCCAAAGCGAAAGACAACTATGCTGAATCATCTGCCGCCTGCATGTTCACCTATGCGCTTGCCAAAGGCGTTCGCCTGGGCTATCTTGCACCTTCCTATGCTTCAAATGCGGCGCGCGCCTATCAGGGGATTCTGAACAACTTCGTAAAAGTCGCTGACGGAGAAGTCACACTCGCCGGCACAGTAAAGGCCATTGGACTTGGCACGGACACGGTTCACGACGGGAGCTACTCCTACTATGTGAGCCAGGAAGTGATCAGCAACGACCCGAAGGGCGTAGGCGCCTTTCTGATGGCCAGCACAGAGATGGAGGCTGCACAGACCGCCACGCTCGGGCGCGACAAAACAATCCTGCTGGACGCGTGGTTCAACAGCCAGACGCGCCAGGATGCTTCCGGACAAACGGTCTCCTACCACTACAAGTGGAACGACTTCAGCAACAGCGGCTACTCTCTATTCGGTCATCTTCTGCGCGAATACGGGCTGAAGACCGACACTCTCTACCAGGCGCCAACCACACAGAATCTGAGCAAGGCGCAAATCTATCTGATTGTTTCCCCAGACAACCCAACGTGGAACAAGAATCCGCATTATATGAATGCCGATGATGCTTCACGGATTGCGGAATGGGTAAAGCAAGGCGGAATGCTGGTCATGATGGAGAACGACACGAGCCACGCGGATCTCGATCATCTCAATATTCTCGCGGAACATTTCGGAATCCACTTCAACAGCGTGCTGCGCAATGCAGTCGACGGCAATAACTATGAGATGGGAAGAATCGACGTCAGCGGCGACGGGCCGATTTTTCATAAGCCGCACGTTCTTTTCATGAAAGAGATTTGCACGCTGACGCCGACGCAGCCTGCCACCGCAATCTGGACGTTCAAAGGCGATGTGCTGATGACCGAGGCCCAGTACGGCAAAGGCAAGGTAATCGGTTTCGTCGACCCATGGCTCTACAACGAATACACCGACGGAAGAAAGCTGTCACCTCCTTACGACAATTTCGGAGGCGGCAGAGAATACGTTCGCTGGCTGCTGGAGCAACTTCCTGAGAAACACTGATGCGCCATTTGCAGAAGTTCGGAAAATTCAGAGACACTTATGAAAACGCACTTACTTGCCGATCCAGTTCGATATCTACGCATGACAACCTCAGAGCTTCGAGAGGCTTTCCTGATCGGCTCTCTCTATCAACCTGGCTCGATTCAGCTGACGTACGTCGATCTTGATCGCGCTGTGGTTGGTATTGCCGCGCCTCAGGCGAATGCGTTGCCTCTGCTCTCCGACAATGCGCTGAAGGCCAACTCCTTTACTGAGCGCCGCGAGCTGGGCGTATTGAATATTGGCGGGAAGGGCGCTGTCACCGTTGGCGATGAGACGTACACACTGGAAAACCTTGATTGCCTCTATATCGGACGAGGGAACCCGAAGATCACATTCGCCTCGCAGTTCGAAAATTCGCCGGCGATTTTTTATCTCTTAAGCTATCCCGCGCATACAAATCATCCCACCACTCTCATCCACAAAGAGCATGCCAACCCCACCGAACTGGGATCTCCTGAAACAAGCAACAAGCGAACGATCTACAAATATGTGTTTCTTGATGGAGCAAAGAGTTGCCAACTGGTAATGGGCGTGACACATCTGCATTCCGGCAGTGTGTGGAATACTATGCCCCCTCATACGCATATGCGACGTTCGGAAATTTATATGTACTTCAACCTCGCTCCGGAGGCACGCGTCTTCCACTTGATGGGACCCGGTGAAGAAACGCGGCATCTTGTGATGCGGAACTACGAAGTGGCGGTTTCACCCGGATGGTCAATCCATGCCGGCGCCGGAACAGGCGCGTACAGTTTCTGCTGGGGCATGGGCGGAGAAAACCAGGATTATGCCGACATGGACCCCGTTCCAATTGATGGATTGCAGTAGTCAGGAGAGGAAATGAAACAACAGCTCATCGCTCTATGTGTGCTTCCGCTGCTGAGCTTCTTCGCGCATGCACAAAGCACTTCTAAGAAGGCCGACTATTTCTCGGCGCAGGATATTCAGAAACAGCTGGCGGATCTTGCACCGAAAGCTCAGTCATCCGGCAGCAGTGGATCTACGCTCGGCGACTACACAACCCATCAGTTGAAACTGTCGGTGCGCACAGCTAGCGGCGGTGCGGAGATTCACGCTCATTATGACGACGTCTTTGTCGTCACGCAGGGTCAGGCGACTTTGACAACAGGCGGCACGGTTGAAAATGCAAAGACAGGCAACGACGGCGAAACACAGGGAACGGGAATTCAGGATGGGAGTACGCAAGTGATTTCGGCGGGTGATGTTGTACACATACCTGCCGGCACCCCTCACCAGTTGAAGATTGCGTCTGGAACACTGTTCAGCACGATTGTTGTGAAAGTACGAGAGTAGCGCAGGACAAACGGGCAACCGTGGTTCCAGAGCCTGCCTAAACACTTCCCCGCGGCTTGTTCTTCCGCACAAAGTCAGTGTCCTGTATAGGTTCGGCATCGCATTCAATTGCGATCGTCGTCACCGGATAGTCTGGCGCCTTTTCGGGCAAGCCAGTGAACTTCATCTGAAATTCATCCTGCGTGAATTTGACGTCTGCGCCCGTCTTCAACAAACGGGCCGACTTTACTTTCACTTTCAATCCACTGATCGCAACATACTCACCCGGCCAGAAGTGAACATGCATGTAGAGCGTATTCCCTGTGCGCGTAAAGCTCGCATAGTTGGAGCGGCGTACCTGGCAGAGATCAGACTTATAGATCGAGTCGCTATTTACTTCTATCCAGCGACCGACTTCCGTTAGAACGCGTACCGACTCCTCGGGAATAGAGCCATCGGGCTTAGGACCGATATTCAGTAAATAATTGCCGCCATCACGCACACATTGAATCAGGTTGCGCACAATGGTCCGCGATGATTTCCAGTTGTCATCCGCGCGCTGATAACCCCAACTGTCGTTCAAGGTCATGCACGATTCCCATGGACGGCCATTCGTCTCTGCGACAATCCTCTGCTCGGGCGTCGAGAAATCTCCTTGCAGCTTGTTGCGATTGTTCACAATGATCTCCGGCTGCAACTGAAAGACCATCTGGTTCATCTTTTCCGATTCCCAGCCAGCGGCATCGAGCGGCCATGCAACGTCGTACCACAAGACATCAATCTTGCCGTAGTTCGTCAAAATCTCGCGGATCAATCCGTGCGTGTAGTCTACAAATCTGCGGCGCGCCGCTTCATCGGTCGCGCAGATAGCGCCATCGGGATGATGCCAGTCCATCAGAGAGTAGTAGAAGCCTACATATAGGCCTTCAGCTCGTGCCGCTTCCACGTATTCGCGCACAATATCGCGTCCAGGACCCTGCTCCGGCGCGCAGTAGTTTGTCAGCTTTGTGTCAAAGTGACAGAAGCCGTCGTGATGCTTGGTGGTGAGCACCATATACTTCATGCCAGCCTGTTTTGCGAGCTTCGCCCAAGCGCGGGGACAATTCAGCGCTGGCTTGAAGCTGGCTGCGTGCTGCGTATAAGGACCGATGGGCCAAGCCTCATCTTCCATCACCCATTCATGGCGCGCGATCGTGCTGTACACACCAAAGTGAATAAACATGCCGAACTTTGCGGCATGCCACCACCGCATGCGCTGTGCACGCGTTCCTTCCTGAGTCTTGTCGGTAGCTTCGGCAGATGTGGCTTCTTGCGCGATTGCCGGATGAACAGTCGCGTTGTTGATACCGAGTGCTGCGAGGGACGCTCCAGTAGCCTTCAACATGTCCCGCCGCGAAATCGAACGATTCATTCCTCAGCCCTCACTTGTAGTGATTAGTTGCCGTAGTGATGAAAGAGCGGCGAACTGTATCTCGACCGCCGTTTGTCATGAATACCCAGCGTGCGGGAGATTTCGTTGCAGCAGCGAATCAGCTTCTCCGCGATGCCAGGCACGCTCTGCACAGTGATGCGCGAGGCCGGGCCTGAAACGCTGACAGCTGCGATTGGATAACGATTCTCGTCGAAGATAGGCACACCGACGCAGCGCACGCCTACTTCAATCTCCTCATCGTCGATGGCGAAGCCGCGCTTTTTCACGCGCTCCAGCGACTTCATCAAGGCTTCGCGAGTGCACAAGGTCTTTGAAGTGAATCGCGTGAACTTGATCTTGCTGATGACCTCTTCACGCAGATCGTCCGGCAGGAAAGCGAGCATCGCCTTACCCATCGAAGTGCAATAGACAGGATTCGAGGTGCCCGATTTCGAGGTCATGCAAACCCTACGGTTAGGCTCAACTTTGTCGAGATAGACGACCTTGGTTTTTTGCAGGACGCTCAGGTGTACGGTCTCGCCGACTTCCATTGCGAGCCTGCGGAAGAAAGGCTGCACACGATCGCGCAGGTCTATCTGCTCGACGGCCCTATTGCCCAACTCGTAGAGTTTGAGCCCAAGACGAAAGCGCCCTTCCGGTGTCCGCTCAATCATCGATGTGCGTTCGAGCACGATGAGGGACCGGTGTGCTGTGCTCTTATGCAGACCCATGCGTGTGCAGATTTCTGCGAGGCTGAGAGGGACATCGCTCTCACTTAACATGTCCAGAAGGGCGACGACGCGGTCGATGCTTTGCAGCTGATACGGGTCTGCATGTTTACTGGCTTCCATTTCGTGTTGCGGCATCATTACAGTATTCATGACTTTTCCTCCGGGCGACTTTGTTTCAGCCCTGTGAGCTATTGCCGGGCGGCAAGCCGCCCAGATACATGTAGCTCATGGACGTTGCCTGAGCCAAAAGCTTTGACAGTTGTGGATTGGGGAATCGCGCGAGATAGATTTTTGCCCAGCTGATCTGCTCGGCGGCAGGCGGCCCGTTCGGCGTGTCCTGCGCGATGCCGGTTGCCTTCACGAAGTAGCTGTTGTCTTCCAACCCCTGAACGCAGAGATCCGTCAGCTTTTTGATTGCAAAATCGCGTTCTGCATAGGAATGTAGCCCGTTGTTCTCACCGAATTCCGCCAGATACACCAATGGAGCTAAAGCATATAAGTGGTAATGCAGAGCTCTCTGCCCGCGGCGCATCTCCTGTGGCAACGAGCCATCCGGCTGTATTTGCGATATGCCTGCATGATAAGTCTCCATGCCCCAATCGAAGAGTTTTCGATTGTTGGCCGCGATACCCGCTGCCGCTACTTCAACACCGGCCCAGTAAAGATGATTATTCTGCGCGTCGCCTGAAGCATTTTTTCTGTGTGCTTCAAAATAATCCTGACTCTGAGAAACGACCTTCTCAATCCATGGCAGGATCGTTTCTCGCTGAGCTGCGCTGATCAATCCGCTGTCGCGTACCTTGAGATAAGCGATGGCGACAGCTCCAATGACCCATCCCTGCACATAGTAAGCCTGGTTTGACGACATTTTTCCGGTAAAGACGCTGTCTTTCGCGGCCGCATTCATGTGCTGCAGTACACAATCAACCGCGGCGCGGCTTCCGGTTGTTTGGTATGCGTCGGCAGCATCTACGATGCGACTTCCCAGGTCTTTGTATGGACCCGCGGTCGCCGTGTAAGCTTTCCACTTCTCCGGATCGATGATGGACGACTTGCTATCTGAATAGAAGCCATTGGTTGTCAGATCTGGTGAGAGATGAGCGATCGCAGGACATGAGTAGGGGGCATCAGTGAGTTTTACCGGGTGTCCGTCCCAAGGAGAGCGGAGTTTACTTTCGGCATACATTGGAAGAACCGAGAGCAGGCAAAGCGCAGTCAGCACCAGCATGACTCGGGTTTGTGCTACTCGTCTAGTCACCAGATGCTCCTAACTCTGCACTTACGCATAGTCCTCTCTATAAGGATTGAAAACATCGAGAACTTCAGATTCTTCGATAGCCGACGCCTGATGCTCGACGCCGCCCGGTACAACGAAACTGTCGCCCGCCGCCGCCTCGAACGTGGATGCGCTGCCCGTAAAGCGGAGACGCCCTTTGATGACGTACACCAATTGATCGTGCGGATGGCTGTGCCGGGCGCCCTGCCATCCTTTTTGCATTTGGTGCCGTACCAGCATCAGGTTTGCGTTATAGGCAAGCACCTGACGTTGCAAGCCCGGCTCGGGATCACTCGGCTCTATAGCTTCCTGATGGGATACTTCGATCTCGCTCATCTCTGGTTTCCTCAACGCGCCATCCAGCCGCCGTCGACAACGAGCACTTCTCCATTCACATAGTCACTGGCGGATGAAGCAAGAAAGACAGCGGCTCCAGCCAAGTCTTCCGGCTCGCCCCAGCGCTGTGCCGGTATTCGCTCCAGGATCTGGCGATTGCGGGTTTCGTCTTTCTGCAGCGCTGATGTGTTCTCAGTGCGGAAATAACCCGGCGCGATGGCGTTCACCTGCACTCCTCGGCCTGCCCACTCATTTGCCAGCGCCTTTGTAAGCTGCGCGACGCCGCCTTTTGAGGCCGCATAAGCCGGCACGCGAATGCCTCCCTGAAACGAGAGCAAGGACGCGATGTTGATGATCTTTCCCCGGCCGCGCTTCAACATCTCCGTTCCGGCAAGCTGCGATAAACGAAATACGCTCGTCAGATTGACCTGCAGCACGGTATTCCATGCATCGGCTTCGAATGCTTCAGCAGCATTCCGGTGAATCATTCCAGCGTTATTCACCAGAATGTCGGGCGCGCCCATCTCAGCGGCAACAGCGCCGAAAAGCGTCTCGGCACCGTCGGCTTGACTCAGGTCAGCAGCAAAACTCTTCGACCGCCTCCCTATCGCTCGAATCTGATCCGCGGTGGCGTCCGCTGGGCGCCGGTTGCCATGACAAGCAACATCGGCTCCGGCTTCAGCAAGGGCAAGTGCAATCGCGGCACCCAATCCGCTGGCTGCGCCGGTCACCAGAGCTATTTTTCCTTGCAGGCTGAAGCGATCTAAGATTCCCATTGAAAAAGTGCCGGTTCGAATCGCGGTACGCTGTTCCGTCTAGCGCATTCCACCGTCACGCATTGTTTTTCATTCAAGAAACGGTTGTCAATTCTCTAGACACAGGTCGGGCTCATTTTTGGAACTTTTATACCGCCATCCGGTACACACCACTATCCGCGAACCTGCCGAATAATTTCCAGATACGCTCGTGCTGCGTTCGTCACGATCTCCGGCTTTCCATCCGTGATCGCCTTCGCATTCACCAGATCCGCGCCCACTCCAAGAGCACGTGCGCCTGCTTTCAGAAAATCGGGCGCCGTCTGCTGCGTCACACCACCTGTGGGAATAAGTTGCAACTCAGGAAACGGGGCGAGCAGAGCCTTTAGATAGCTGGCGCCTCCAACAGCCGAGCATGGAAATACTTTGACGTAGTCGGCACCGGCATTCCACGCGGTAATGACTTCGGTGGGAGTAAGGGCGCCGGGAATCGAGACCTTGCCTAATTCCTTCGTCTTAGCGATGACCTCAGGATGCAGGCTTGGACTGACGACGAACTCTGCGCCGGCTTCAATCGTTGCCGCCGCCTGGGCCGCGGTGGTCACCGTTCCCGATCCCAGAAGCAACTGGCTGCCGTACTCCTTCTTCAGGACGCGCAACAAATCAATGGCACCGGGAACTGTCATCGTTACTTCTACGACCGTTATTCCCCCGGCAATCATTGCCTCTACCAGTGCGTGCCCCATTTCCTCAGATTGGGCCCGCAAAACAGGTACGAGGCATAGGCGTTCAATCTCCGCTTTGATTTCTGCCGACATTTTTCTCCCTTTACTTATCGTGCAATGCGGGCCGAGCCGCCCTTCATAACGCGTTCAACTTCAGCAATGGTGGCCATGCTGGTGTCACCCGGCGTCGTCATAGCGAGCGCTCCGTGCGCGACACCGCAACGTACGGCCCATTCGACGGGCTTACCGGCGAGAATCCCATAGATCAGCCCGGAAGCAAAGGAGTCGCCACCTCCGACGCGATCCAGAATATCGACCTCGCGTTGTGGAACGTGCACGATCTCGTTCTGATAAAGCGCGATCGCTCCCCATGCATTGCGGCTTGCCGTGTGGGCAGTGCGCAATGTCGTGGCAATCATTTTCAGATTTGGATAAGCGGCGGCTACATCGCGCAGCATCTTTTCATAACTGGCAATCAGTAACTCGTCGAAATCCTCGGTGACGCCTTCGAGTTCGACTCCTAACATCGCCGAGAAATCCTCTTCGTTGCCTAGAAGCAGATCGACCTTGCGCACCAGCTCACGATTCACTGCCTGCGCCTTGGCCTTGCCGCCGATTGCCTTCCATAACGAATCCCGATAGTTCAGGTCGTAGGAGATGACGGTCCCGAATTTTCTTGCCGCATCCATCGACTCGGCGGCAACGACCGGCGTCGTCTCAGAGAGAGCTGCGAAAATGCCTCCTGTATGAAACCATCTCGATCCATTCTGCGGACCAAAAATCGCCTCCCAATCAAAGTCTCCACTCTTTACCTGCGAGATTGCCGTCTGGCCACGATCGGAGCAGCCCACAGCAGCGCGTACTCCGTAACCGCGTTCAGTAAAATTCAACCCGTTGCGCACTGTGCGCCCAACGCCGTCGTACTTGATCCAGTGAATAAGCGACGTATCCACGCCGCCCTGAAGGATGAAGTCTTCGACCAGGCGGCCGACAGGATTCTCCGCGAAGGCGGTGGCAATCGCAGTTCGCAGACCGAAGCAGCGGCGAAGGCCGCGGGCTACGTTATATTCCCCGCCGCCTTCCCATGCGGTGAACTGCCTGGCGTTATGAATGCGTCCCTCACCGGGATCGAGCCGCAGCATGACCTCGCCCAGGCTCACGCTGTCCCATCGATATGCTTCCGTCGTCAAAACAATTGGCTGCATTGCAGGTCCTTATCAATCTTATTCATACCGTATTCCGGTACGGCGTTTCACGAGTGGATTCGGCGGATAGATACCTGACCGCGCAGATGCCTGTCAACCAGATGCCTCCGTCGTCGAATGGGATGGTTGTTATGAACTCCTGGATAACTTAACTGTAACGGCTGATAACGGGCCGCCACTATCGAGTGTCATGCAGCCGGACGTTCTCCTCCAACGGCGCCTGCTCTCGAAGGAGAATTTCCATGTCCGATCTGAACGATCCCACCCTTACACAAAATCAGGACTTTCAAGCAGTCCTCAACTCTTTTCTAACAGCCTATCGGCCCTTTCTCGAGAAAGAGCTGAGCCTCTCCGAATCAGCCGCCACGCTGATCAAAGAATCCCAAGCTCATCCACCGACATGCGATGACGAGATCCAATTAGCGGTCGCCTTGTTCGAACGTTTCTACACCAAAGATGTAGCTCTTCGCGTGCTACCCGCCGAGGGCCGCGAGGTCCTTGGCAATCCAGACCAGTGGGAGTGGTGCTATCGGCGCATTTTGTGTTGCCTGATTTTCGGATGGCTGGTTTGCCGTGGGCCTCGCACATTTCGCGGATTTGCTTACTACCTGTATCAGTACTGGCGCTGCGTGCGACAGGCATTGGGACAGCCGGTATCCGTGCCGCCGACCATTGATGAGCAGCGCGACTTCAGCACACTGGTCAAGATTCTTGCCGTTGCCTATGCACCTTCCATCAAAGGTCAGGTCAAAGACCTTGAATATCCGATCGATATCCCGAAGGAAGTCATTGCTGGCCAGATCGACTGCAATGTAGACAACGACGCCGCAGCTCCTGTCTTTCAGCGCCTCTGCTCACCCGATGCAGCCCGTGCGCTGTTTGGCAAAGGCTTCGAACAGATCGGGACTGGGCCGCTCGCGCGCAATTGCTGCTGCTATTGCGTGGCGGCGCTTGAGTTCGGCTGCTGCCTGGGACGCGCGAAGACGCTGGTCGAAGCTCTCCGGTGCCTGGAAGTATTCTTCCTGCAATTACGCCGGTGCTTTCAGCCGCTGATTGCCATTATCGATACGCCGCCCGCATGCTCGTCGCTTACCTTTGTTGCGGCATGCAGTAACCTGGCGGGCATCGAGATCGACGGCACCGCGGCGGGTGCTGGATTCACGAGCTACACACTCAGCTACAGCGTGGGTGGTCCAATCATCAACGATGCTGTGGTGTATCCGGATTGCTCAAGGCCTCCGGTGAACCCATCGTCCACGACGCCGGTCAATGGTGGAATTCTTGGGTATCTCGATGTCGATCTGCTGCCACCGGCTACAACCACAGTCACGGTCTATCTCGACGTATACGGTAGCGGCGGACTGCATCTTCCGAGGAACGCGGTCTTCAACCTGGCAATCAACGCTATTCAGATCACGGCTGTCGCGACGGTCGCAGCAACCGTTGGGCAGGATCCATTCAACGGGAGCCCATCGATTATCAAGATGGTGCAGAACGTCTCCAATCCGGCCTTTGAGCAGTCGGTTGGCGGTGTCATCAGCGTGACCGGCAGCGCGTACGCTTTTGGATGCGGCAGCCAGATGACGCAATATCAGCTTGCGGAATTCGGCCCAGCGCCGGGAGCGATTCCCCTGCCTTCACCAACTCCAAGCCCGACGGCTCTTGGTGGTAATGCCTTGATGCCTCCCGTCATTTATGACGGCACTTCAGCGCATCCGTGGTCTTCGGGCTGCTTCCTGAGCCCGCCGACGCCGAATACGATTCTCAATGGTGATCTTGTTGCGTCGTGGTCTACAGAGTCGTGCGTTATACCGTTTCCCTATACTGTGCCGAAAATCAGTTCGAATAATAAATGGAACAGCGGCGCGAGCGGCCGGTATGTGATCTTCCTTGAAGTGGACGAAGGGCCAATCACGTCACCGCATACTCCTGTTGTCCCGGCTGGAGAGGACCAGATTGCAGTCTGGATCGACAACAATCCGGTCATTGGAAAAATCACACAGATCGGCAATGTAGTCGGTTGCGGCGATCTGCACTTGAAAGACTACGTCGGAACTTCTGCGCAAGTCCTCGGCATCGCATGGGACTTTCCCATCGACGTCACCGCTGCTCAGCAGCTCCCGAACGATAACTTCGGATCATATTCGCTTAGCTACCAGAAAAATGGCGGATCTATGCGCCCGTTCCTTGCTTCGGATTACACGCCAAATGGCGCGCCGGCAGGAACGCCTCCAACGGTACGCGTACCCAACCTGTGGCAGGCAGCAGCGCCAACACTGGCGCAGGCTGCGCAGCTGGCTTCGTGGGACATTGTTACGGCTCTCGACGGCGGCCCGCCGCCCGATCCTAATAATCCATGCGTGGCGACGAATCCGTGGCAACTGCCGCGGGGCTGTCGGTGTGCCTACGTGCTTGAACTGGTAGCTGGTGACACTACTTGGGTAGGAGATGGCGGCAATAACAACAGCACGGGACCGGTTTTGTTCGCGGTCAACGTCATTAACGATATCGGGACGTAGCCGTTAAGATGGAGACCAATGCGTGGTTCCGATTTGTAATAGCAGCGCTGGCCGTGTGGCGGTTGTCGCATCTGCTGGCAGCGGAAGATGGCCCCTGGGACATCATCGTGCGAATTCGGCGCAAGCTTGGAACCACCAACTGGGGTAAGCTGATGGACTGCTTTTATTGTCTCAGCGTCTGGATCAGCATTCCGTTTACATTCTTTGTTGTGAACGGAATGCTGGACAGATTTGTTGTCTGGCTCGCGCTCTCGGGAGCGGCATCGCTGGCAAACAAGTTCATTAAAGAACCGGTTGTCTTCGAACCGCCTGCGAATATTTAGGAATCTACGAAACGAACGACGGTCAGGGGAATACTTATGGCATGCTGTGGTCAGCAACGCGCGACACTTGTTCAGAACAAAGCGACGAGTGCGCAATCTCATCAAGATACGGGTACGTCAGTCAATGTCCGCTTCAAGCAGCCGTCCGCAGTGCTGGTGCGCGGACCAGTGACCGGACGCCACTATCAATTCAATGGCTCAGTCAATACACAGAGCGTCGACGCAAGAGATGCCGCTGCTCTTGTGAAGACGGGATACTTTCAGCAGGCTTGATCGCAAGTTCTGACTTAGAAATAGGCGCGGCCAACTTCAAAGAAGAGTTTGTAATGCCCCGCGTCTCCAATTGCGCCTCCCACGACAACGGGGCCGATCAAGGTATTGATGATCAAACCACCCGCTCCATCCGCAGGTAGATGCGAAGCGTTTTTGACATAGTAGGCTTTGCCGATATCTGCGCCCGCAAAAAGCAGGACCTTGCCGCCAACCAATGGCGATAGCGTGCCGAGCTTACGAATGTACCCTCCCTGGAAAAGGAAGTACTGGTTTGTTAGCAGCTCATTCGTGTTGTAAGCAGGCAAGCGGAATGAACCGCCGAGTGAAAATGGAGGCAAACCACCTGGATTTTCCCACAGCGTACTGCCACCCGACGCCGCAAGATATAGGGACGATTTCTCTCTGAAAGGACGGAATCCAATCAAAGAAAGCTCAGCCAGCGGAAACGTGGTACCGGCAGCGGGTTTTGCATCCCACCATTCGATTCTTGACTGCAGGCGAACACCTGACATTGGCGTAATTGGGCTATCCAGGTGATCGAAAATAAAGCGCGCATGAGTATCACCCTCCCGGCCTTTCACGCGAGGGTACAGACTTGGATCCCCTATGTTTGGGTAGAGTTTTTGATCGGCAGCTTCATAGCCAAAACGAAACTCGAATGAGCGCGGTGACTGATATCCGAAATCGCCTCTCCCACCCACGACCCGATTGCGATATTCCGCGATGAGGCCATCGGAGGAATAGACATTCAAGGGCGCATTGTCTCCATAGAGCGCCGGTGCGGCAAACCAACTTCGAGAATTTGTAAGCGGGCGGAAATATTCGGAACTGAGCAGATACTCGGATCCTAAGAGAACATCGTTCCGCAACTCAGCACCGAACTTGCCGAGGTCAAGCATGGTGAGACGCGCGCCGACGCTCAGCGTGACATTCTTAAAGTCCCACCCATCCACAACGATGAGAGGCCGGATAATATTCCGCCCGAAGACGTCGGGAGAACCATTGATGCCGATGCCCGGCACACCCGCTGTATTGGTCACCAAACCATAATTGAGATTCGATACGCGCTCATCACTGGAAATCGTTGTAAGTTGGCGGGCAAGATAGTCAGGATCAATGGGCTTCCCCACGTCGGCAGAGAGTTGCTCCTTGACCTGAGCCGCATCGTGAGCGGGAACGCCGTTTACTTCAATAAATTGGGGAATGGGCAACGTACGTGTGCGGCTTGCACGCTGCGCCAGATACTGTTGCCAGGTGGCATCGTCGACGGAAAGCTTCTCGAGGATTGTCGCTTTGCTCTGAGCCGCGTCGTAACCTTTCTGGATCAGGTCTTTGGACTTGCTGTAATCCATAGTTGAGAAGTCCTGAAGAGGAACGCTGACCAGAATGTCAGTCTGCTGCATGCTCCTCAGCTCATTGGCGGCGATCATGACACTGATGCCGCGACCTAATACGCCAACCGAAGTGAATTTTTCAGTAGCTTTTATCGGCGCAGTCTCAAGATAGACCGCCAGCGTAATGTCGGCACCCATTTGCCTGGCCACATCGACGGGAAGATTATCGACGAGCCCGCCATCGGCGTAGATCGCGTCGTTCGTTCTTACCGGAGCGAAAACACCCGGCAAAGACATGGTGGCGCGCATGGCGAGACCGAGAGAGCCGGAGCGGAAGACGTGCTCCCTGCCTGAGACCAGATCGGTAGCTACGCAACCGAATGGAATGGGAAGATCGTCAAAGCTCTGAACTGTCGAATACGGGAGCGCGATTTTGTCGAGCAGCAGTTGCACCTGCTGACCGGATTTGTATCCGCCCTGATAAGCCAGTCCCTTATTCCACCCGAGCTGAAAAGACATTGGATATTCAGCTGTATCTTCCTTGCGTCGAATGGAGAGATCGCGATACGGCACACCATCACTCAGCATCTGATCCCAGTCAATGCCTTCAACGAGAGTGCGGACCTCCGCCGGCGATTTGCCAGTGGCATACACTCCTCCGACCAACCCGCCCATACTCGTACCTGCCACCATATCCACCGGGATATGGTGCTCTTCTAACCAACGCAGCACGCCGATGTGGGCTAAGCCTAGCGCTCCTCCCCCATTCAGGACCAGGCCAATTTTAGGTCTCTTTTCGAGGGGGGCGCCATCCGCAGCCAGCATCGAACCGGCGGATAACGACGTGACCGCGATTCCACTAATGAGAGACTTCCAGAGTCTTGTCATGACACCTGTCGTTATCTCATACAAAATGACATAGTCCATTGCAAAACAGTAGGTGAAAAGGCACCAGACGTATCCCAAAAGGCACGTATCGGTATGCGAGCGGACTGTTCTTGTGCTGATGTTAAGAAGTTAGAGCAGGAAGCTTAAGAGCTACGCGTCGACCGAATGTGCGCTTCCTCAATAGCTTCCTGGCGCTTCTCGCCGAACAATTTACCGCTTTCTCGATGAGGCGTCGATCATTGTGAAGCCTGGACTATCCATATTTGCCACAAAGACCTTGCCCGAATCAGCGTCGACTGCGACTGCATACGGATTCTTGCCTGCATCCAAAGTGGCAATGACCTTATTCGTTGAGCCGTCGATGACGCTTACGCTGTTACCGTGCGTATTTGCGGTGTAAATCAGGTTGGATTTGGCGTCCACTGCAATCGCTTCCGGGTGCTTGCCCACAGGCACGGTGGCGATTGTCGATCGCTTTGCACCATCGATGATGGTTACACTGTCATCTCCATAGTTCGCCACATATGCGATATTCTTCGACGGATTCACCGCAACCGCACAAGGCATTGCACCTGTAGCGATCATCGTAACGTTTCCTGTTTTTTCATCCACGGCCGCGACACTTCCATCGCCTATCCGGGTCACGTATAGAGTCTGTGATGCTTCATTGAGCGCCATGCCCCACAGGTGCGTGCCGATATGCACCTTAACGGGCACTTCACCTGCACCAGCCAGAGCGTTAATATTGGCGTCCTCATAGCCCAGTAAATAAAGCCTATTCATCTTTGGGCTGACGACCATGGCATCTTTAGAGCCTATTTTTATCTTTCTGGTGCCGTTGGATACCCCATCAATAATGGTCAAGACATCGCTGAAAGTGTTCGAGACGTAGATTTTGTTGGTCGCCTTGTCGACGGCAAGCACGTAAGGGCGTGCGCCTACATCCACCGTCGAAATAACTGAATCATTCTGTCCATCGAGAACGCTCAGCGTACCGCTAGCATTGTTAACGATGTAAACGCGACCCGAAACAGAATTAATGGCAATCGCAACCGGCTCCTGGCCAACCTTTACACTTCCAATGCGGTTGTTCATGGCGTTGATCACCGATACTGCGCCGTGGTCTTTATCAACGGCATACACCTTGTGGCTCACAGGATTTATTACGACTGCCTGCCTGCTGAGCAGAGTGCCTGATGGCGGTACAACCTGTGCCAGGACGAGAGGCAGCGTTGCGAGAATCACGGCAGCAGCCAGCAGGAATCTGAACGCGAAGCTGGGAAATCGAAAGAATGTCGCTCGACGCGCAAGGCGCATACAGCCTCCGGGCTGATCCAGTGAAGCTTTGTTATAAATGATAACTAAGTATCCGTACAGGACAAGACCGCGAAGTGATTATCGAATGTGGGAAGAGAACCAGGAGCAAGGATTTGCTTATGCCGCGTCAGCCACACTCGTGGAGATTGATCTTCCAAAGATTTCTGATTGTCATGTGCCTCGCATTTGCTTGCGCCCGAGTTCTGCCCGCCCAGAATCAGTTGCCTAAGTTCAGAGTCATCGCCATCGCTGAAAAAGGTGGCATCCACAAACCCTTTGTCGACGCGGCGAAAGTCTGGCTGCAACAGGAAGCGGCTGCCGACGGCTTCTCGATTGACTACATCGAAGACACGCAAAAGATCGATGACGCCTTTCTGTCGCGATACCAGCTCTTCATTCAACTCAATTACCCTCCGTATGCGTGGACTCCCACAGCCATGGCTGCCTTTGAAAAATATATTGAGCAGGGGGAGGGGGGATGGATCGGCTTTCATCATGCGACTCTACTTGGGGAGTTCGATGGTTATCCGATGTGGCCATGGTTTTCAACCTTCATGGGAGGCATCCGTTTCAAGACATATATTCCTGACTTTGCAACGGGAGTAGTCCATGTCGAGGATCCTGGCCATCCGGCCATGAAGGGTCTTGGCACCTCATTTCAGATTGAAAATGAAGAGTGGTATACCTACGACAAATCACCCAGGCCGAACGTTCATGTGCTGGCCAGCGTGGACGAGAAATCCTACGCTCCCCCGAGATCGATCACCATGGGAGATCATCCGGTCGTGTGGATGAACGAAAATTACAAGGCGAGAAATATTTATATTTTCATGGGACATCATCCGGAACTCTTCCAGAACAGCGCCTTCACGACGCTCATTCACAACTCTATTTTGTGGGCGGCACACCAATGATTCGGCGATTTGCCTTCGTTGTCGTGGCCTTTCTTGCCCTCTCATCCGGTACAGCACCTACGCAGGAGGCATCGTTTAAAGTTCTTGCTTTTTATTCAACAAATGTCGAGTCGGATCATGTCGATTTTGCAAAACAAGCACTTCAGTTTTTCGCGGGTAGCGCCCAAAAGAACCACTTCAGTTTCGAGTCGACGACTCGTTGGGATGATTTGACAGCAGCCTCTCTAACGCAATATCAGGTCATTCTGTGGTTGGATGACTTCCCGCATACTCCGGAACAACGCGGGGCATTTGAGAAGTATATGACGCACGGTGGCGGCTGGCTTGGTTTTCACATAGCGGCATATAACGACAAGGACACCAACTGGCCATGGTTTGTCGATTTCCTTGGGGGTAGCGTCTTCTATGGCAACAACTGGCCTCCGCTTCCGGCTGCCCTGATCGTTGATGAGCCGTCGCACCCGATTGCAAAAGGGCTTCCGGCAAGATTCACGGCGCCTGTGAATGAGTGGTACAGTTGGCAACCGAGTCCACGTCTCAACAAAGAAGTGAAAGTACTCCTCACGCTCGATCCTGTGAACTATCCGCTGGGACTGAAGGACACACTTACGGCAGGCGACGTTCCGGTAGTCTGGACGAACACGCGTTACCGAATGCTCTACATGAACATGGGGCACGGCGATAAGATATTCACGAATCCAACTCAAAACCAGTTGTTCGAGAATGTCATTCTGTGGCTCGGCCATTGGCCTCGATAACGGGAACAACGGTAACTCAAGTTCTCGATCATGGGGTAGCTCCGACCTGATAGTTGAGCGTCGCCAATGCAAGGCGGTATTGATATCGCGCGTTCGTATTGCTGATAGCCGCGTCTGTCTGCTGAAACTGAGCCTGACTGAGTTCGACAATCGAGCTTAGGCCCATTTGATATCGCGTTTGAGCCAGAGTGAGCGCCAGGTCCGCCTGCTTCAACAGTTCAGCAGTGACTGTGACTCGCTGAAATGCCGTGCCCGCCCCAAGCCAGGATGTGCGAATGTCCCGAACGATCTGATCTCTAAGATCACGGCTTTGTTCGCTTGCCGCCTCCGCGCGGATCGTGGCTTCTTTTGCCTGTGCGGTGTAGAGAAATCCATTGAAGATTGGAATATTCATATTCACGCCAATCGCGCCCCACCAATTCGTCGTGTAGTACAGGTCGGTACGGATAGGCACAGTTCCTGCCGTGCCCGCAGCGCTGATCGTCGGAAACATCTGATCGCGTTGCGCGTGGCTGAGCTTAACTGCAGCTTCAGCACCATAATGCAATGCTTGCAAGTCCGGCCTCTGCAGCAAACCTAACTGTATGAGTTGATCGACATCCGGCGGTGGCGGCTGCAAGGCTTTATTGCTTTCTACCAACCCGTAAGTCACTTGATGATCGAGGCCAAGCACCGCATCTAATGCGGCCATGGTTGAGTCGGCATTATTCTGCGCGTCCAGCAGCAACAGTTTCGCTTGCGAGAGGCTGACGTCAGCAAAACTCAGGTCGAGCGTTGATTTGAGCCTGTTCCTGGTCAACTCACTCACTTGTGTTTCCGTGGTCTGCCGCGTTGTAACGTTTTGTTCAGCTACCTTGAGCAGTGCCTGTGCTTCGAGAGCATTGTAAAAAGCATGATCGGTCGCAAGAACGATGTCCTCCGTCGTGGCCAGCGCGCTGGCATTCTGTGCTTTTTCCTGAAACTTCGATGAAGCCACCAGATTGTTCGTACGGCCAAAGTCAGTGATCAGTTGCGTAAAGTTTGCGCCAGCGCCTGCATGTGGAAGGAGGCGCGATGCAGTGAGCGAGCCGGCGGAGAGCCTGCTTCCCTCCTCCGCATCCACTGCAGTGATGCTGGCATTGGCAACGGGCAGTTCCGCCGCCCTTGCCTCACGAACCGCCTGATGTTGTGCCAAGGCGAGCAGACGGCCAACACTGATCCGTGGATTATTCTTGATCGCCATCTGTTCGGCATCTGCACGCGTCAAGCCCGGATGTTGTCCCGCGGGCTGAGCGTTTGCCTGCGGAATCGATGAACCGTTTCCCATCGCCTGCTCATCCGGCTGTGTCTCTATCGTCGCGAAGAGCTTCACCAGAGGCGCTTCAGGAAGCGAGGGCTCCGCGACCGCTGTTTGCGCGTTCGCTGTGCATGTTCCAACCAATAACAGCAAGCAGGCACATGCGGATGGGGCCAGCCGTTCGTTTATTTTCAGCTTGATCATCCTCTACACCTCTTCCACGATTGCCGGCTTCATTTCGTGCCTGCCATGAATCACCAGATACACCGCAGGGACAAGAAAGACGGTGACAACAACGGAGACACCCAACCCGCCGATGATTGCGCGAGCCAGGGGCGCGTATTGTTCACTGCCCGTTTCCAGTCCAAGCGCCATCGGTATCATGCCAAGCAAAGTAGCCAGGGAAGTCATCAGAATTGGCCGGAGGCGGATCTTGCATGACTGCACTACGGCTTCCAGCAAGGGTCTGCCTTGCTCATGCAAGAGTCCCGCAAATTCGACGATCAAGATGCTGTTCGATACGACGATGCCGGTCATCATAATCACTCCCATCAAAGACATAATGTTGAGCGTGCTATGCGTCATGAAGAGGATGATTACAACTCCGGCCAAACCTGGCGGAATTGCCATGAGGATGATGAAGGGGTCGACAAATGACTTAAACTGGGCCATCAAAATGAGGTAGACGAGGGCAATCGACAGGAGCAACCCAATCGCGAAGCGAGTGAATGACTGGTTCATGCTGACAACAGCGCCGCGGACCCTGATGCGGATGTTGGCCGGTTTCTGGATATTCTGGATGATTTTGTTGACGTCCCGGTTTACACCTACAAGCGTTTCGGTTGACGGCATCACATAGACATCGATCGTCCGCCGGATCTGATAGTGGTCGACCTCGGTGGGCGTATTGATCTCCTTGATGTCCACAACGGACTGGAGCGCGGTATAGTCGGATCCATTGCTGGGGCGTAGGGGGATCTGCTTGAAGTCATCCATGCTCATGTTGGCGATCTTCTGGTCAAAGTACTGCACAGTTAGCATGTAGTTGTTGCCAGTCTTTGGATCGATCCAGTAGCTCGGCGCTATCATGCCGTTGGATGTCATTGCGGTAATCACATTGTCCACGACTTCCTGGGGCGACAAGTTGATAAGACTTGCACGCTCTCGATCAATGTTGAGTTGAAGACCCGGGTATCTCAGATCCTGAGGAATCGACACATCGCTTACGTTCTTTAGTCGTTTCACCTGAACAGCGATCTGGCGCGCTATCTCAAAAGATTGGTTAAGGTCATTTCCACTCACCTGAATATCGATAGGGGCTGGAAGACCCTGATTTATCACTGAATCGACTAACCCGCCGGCCTGAAAATATGTCGTAAGTTCCGGCATCTCCGTTGCGAGTTTGCGCCGCACCCGCTCCATATATGCATAACTCCCAACTCTGTGATCCTCCTTGAGGCTTACCTGCACGAATGCCGTATCCATCGCCGAGTTGCTGGTGTAAATCGACGAGAGGTCCGGCGTGATCCCGATATTGGAGACGATCATGCCGAGATCCGCAGAAGGCACCACCTGGCGAATTTCTTTTTCTACTTGCGCAATGTATTGGTTGCTGACCTCAATACGCGATCCACTTGGGCACTTGATATTGACGACGAATTGTCCGGGGTCGGTGCGGGGGAAATAGGACCTGCCCAGAAAAGGAAACAGTAATGCCAGAATCGCAACGACTCCGCCGATGATGACGAGTGCTGTTCTACCCGGACGTTTGAGTGTGCGAGCGACCTGAACCTCGTAGTAGTTCAACATCCGGTGAAAGCATCGATTGAACTTTTTCTCGAATCTTCGGAAGTAGGCCGGAGTCTTTTCATCGACGGCATGGTGCGAAATATGGATGAACCTGAAACAATAGAGTGGCACCACGGTCATGGCGAAGATATAGGAAGCAAAGATGGAAAGAACGACGCCAAGCGCGAGGTCGGTGAAGAGGTACTTACTTACGCCGGAAAGGAAGGTAACTGGGAAGAACACAATGGAAGTTGTCGAGGTTGCTGCCAACACAGCTAGCGACACTTCCATCCCGCCCTTTTCCGCTGCGACGCTGGGGGCTGCCCCCATCTCCATATAACGAAAGATATTTTCGAGCACAACGATGGAGTCATCGATAAGCCGTGAAAACGCGAGCGCCAGGCCCCCCAGCAGCATCGTGTTGATCGACCCTCCGGTTGCGTTCATGATCAACAGGCACACTAGGGCGGAAAGTGGAATTGAGAGAAGGACAGCGAATGTGGCGCGCGGGCTCCCCAAAAAGACAAGAATCATAATGCCGGTGAGTACCAGCCCGATACTTGCTTCCTTAATCAGATTCTTGATCGCTAGTTTCACGAAGATCGATTGATCAAAAACCACGGCGGTTTTGAGTTGCGATGGAATATCGACCAGGTTCTTAATCGCGGCTTTTACCCCATCGACTATTGTGATGGTGTTGCTATCGCCTCCCTGCTTCAATATCGGGACGTAGACAGACTGCTGCCCATCGATACGGACGATGTTGGTCTGAGTCGTTCCCGAATCCTGGGCCTTGCCAACGTCTCCGACTAAGACAGACGCATTACCTACCGATTTCAGTGGCAAATCGTTGAGCGCCTCGGGAGTTGGGACCTGGCTGTTGGCATAAATGTTGTAATCCTTGGTGCCGATGCGCACATCACCGACGGGAAGAATCAGGTTCGAGCTATTCACCGCGTGCACGACATCCATCAGGCTCATGTTGTGTGCTTCCAGTTTTACTGGGTCGACGTAAACCATGATCTGGCGATAGCGTCCGCCAAATGGCTGCGGGACGGATGCGCCTGGCACATTGGAAATCTGGTTGCGGACCTGGAACTGCGCGAGATCCTTGAGATCGGTCTCATTCAACCCCTTACCTTTGAGGGTGACAAGGCACACAGGTTGACTTGAAGCGTCCATGCCGAGCACAACTGGAGGCAGAGTCCCTGGAGGCAACCGCCGCAGGTCAGCCATCGCTAAATTCGCAATGTTACTTAATGCTGCGTTGGGATCTGTTCCCGGTTTGAAGTAAATTTTGATCAGGCTAACGCCTGTAAGCGAACGCGATTCTGTGTGATCGATGTTGCTCCCCAGCGTAAAGAAACGCTCAAATGTATCTGTAATGTCAGCTTCGATCTGCGCCGGAGGCATCCCGGCATAAAAGGTCGCAACCACCACTACCGGCATGTCAATCTTTGGAAACAGATCCACCGGCATTCCCACAATATTCGTGATCCCGACAAGGACGATCACCAGGCAAATCATGATGATGAAATATGGATATTTCAGAGCAAACTTAGGCATAGACACTTCTCTCCCGGATCACGCACCTGTTCGAAAACAAACGTTGCATCATCGCTAATTGCCCTGCGACTGGTCGACATCGGTGCTGTTCACTGGAAGGTGTTGCAGTTGTGGCTTAACAGTCTCACCTGCCTGGTACTTTGATTGACCGCCAGTGATGACACGCTCTCCCTCGGCCAGGCCCTTCATCACCACAACCAGCGTGGAAGCCTGAAGGCCCAGCGTCACATTGCGTGTCTGAACACGGTTTTGCCGATCCACGATGAGCACCGATGCCTGGTTGCCATTCCTGATGACAGCTTGCACAGGAATGGCGAGCACCCCACTGCGCTGCTCTAACTGAAGGGTCGTGTTGGCGTACATGCCAGGGATGAGTGACAGGTCTTTGTTATCCACATCGATTTCGGTTTCCATAGTTCGCGTTGCGAGGCTGATGTTCCGCGTGAAGCGAACGACCTTGCCTACCAGCGACCTGTTAACAGCATCCACGCGCACGTTCACCAACGAGCCTTTATGGATGTACTGCACCGCATCCTCGGGAACAGGAAGGCGCAGGCGGAGCAGATTGCTTTGTGAGAGTTTGACGACTGGGAGCGATTGAACATTGGAAGCTGTTCCCGCCTGGATGAGAGCACCGGTGTCCGCATCACGCCAGACGACGACTCCATCAAATGGTGCTGTAACCGTTGCGTAATCGGAGAGCGCACTTACTCGCTCGTTATCGGCATTTGCGATCTCTGTTTGCTCCCGGGCAGCTGCCAGCGCCGCCTTGGCAGCATCTACCTGGGCTTCTGACGCCAGGTCTTTGGATTGCGCGTCATCCAACTCTTGTTGCGCAATCAGCCCCGTTTGTGCGGCCCCCGCTTGCTTCAATCTCGTGTAATCAGCATGAAGGGCAACGTGTTCAGACTGAGCCCGGGTCACTTCGTGTTCAGCGCGGGTGATTTCGTCTTTGCTATGCGCCACCTCCGCAACGGTGCCCTTTAGCTGAGCACTCAGTTCTGGCACCTCAAGCACAGCAAGCACCTGGCCCTCATGAACTTTATCCCCGATATCGACATAGATATGCCGGATATAACCGGAGACCTTTGCGTGGACATCGACAACCTGATAAGGCTGAAACTGTCCTGCAATGTTGAGCGTGTGAGAAATCGTTTGGCGGGATACCTCAGCAACCGTCGCCGTCGGAATTTCTGCGGCGCGCGCTTCTTCTTTTTGAGGCCCGGAATCACATGCAATCATGCCGTTCATGACAAGCGGCACTATGGCAGAAACGATGATCCATCGAAATCGCTTACACATATATCGAAAACACCTATGAATGGTTTTGCGCCTGGTGATTGCAGCGTGAACCCTGCAGCTTTCCGGCTGAAAACGAGGCGCGCGCAACAATCGCCCGCTAAACCAATGCCGACGACGTTCAGATTTTCTTTAAAGGAAGATGGAAGCTAGATGAAAGCCGGAGGAGGCCGGAAGAAGAGTGTGGTCATCAAGGCCAAACGACTCATCGAGCGAGAGGGTTCGGCTTCTTGCTCGATGAGTCGCTTCACGAGACTAATGAGAGGTGAAGAGACAAGGAAAACGAATAGAAAGATGTCCGCGGTGAAAACGTCAGCAGCAGGCACGGCTGTATCGGCGATTGTCTCTCCGTCGACTACAGTTGCTTGTTCATCCTTACTAAGGAGTTTCGCGGTAGGAATGCTATGAGACACCGATTGCGGAGGGTCGTAAAGGGAGAGCTTGTATTGCAACCCCCACGTGAACACCGAAAGCGCTAGTCCAAAAAACAAAAAGGTCAACAAGGAGAAGTTGAGCCGTCTTGTTTTCCTTTTACTCATGTGAATTCGATCGCGGCAACGAACCCTGCCCGGTGTCCTCTTATTCTTTGATAGCACAACGGATGAGAACCTGAGGACATTATTTTTGGCTGTGCCAATGGAAGGAATGAGGTTGCATACCTAAACTCTTGTATGGAAAGGGTTAGCCGGTGTTCTGCCGCGGCTCAGGAGTAAAGAGCGACAATCCGCGCTGACGGCTACAATTGAGCCACCTTCGGCGTGGCCTTCCTCGCCTACTTGAAGCAGGGAGTTGTTAAATGGGTCTCCTGGCGAACTTCAAAATTCGGACCAAGGTTCTCATCGCCCTGCTTCCGCTGGTTGTGATGGTCATTGTGGCGGCACTGTACGCGTCGATCGAGATGAACAACATCGACAGCCGGTATAGCGACCTGATCACCAAAGATGTCACATCCCTCCACAACCTGACGGTCGCACGGGTAATGAACAACCGATTCGGCCAACTCCTCTATCAGGAGATTGCTGAACCCGACGCTGACAGAATGCGAGCGATCGACGCGAATCTCGACGAGACGATCACGGAATTCCACTCAGCCGTCGCCGACGCAAAGTCCGAAACCCCGAGTGTGGCTCCCAAGATCGACGCGGTCACCGTCCTTTTCGACGAAGCGGTTTCCGACGCCCGCCCTATTCGAGCTGCAGCCTTGGCCGACGATAACGAGAAGGCCATAAAGCTCACTCATCAGGCCTTTGATCCCGCGTTGAACAAGGGCCGACAAGCTTTGATCGACCTGGCTGACGAATTGCACGCGACAGTCGACCAACGGTCGGATGAACTCACTGTCAAGACGCACCGCACTATTCTGGTCACATGGATTGTGATCACACTCGGCCTGATCGCATCTTTCACGATTGCACTCTTCATCGTACAGGTTGAAGTTG
>Ga0207060_10027_pt1 | contig 56221 bp, 49 predicted proteins | sample Alteio_BWMinCont_30_FD_153270 | JGI IMG/M metagenome (GOLD analysis project Ga0207060, IMG submission 153270) | Enriched cells from forest soil in Barre Woods Harvard Forest LTER site, Petersham, Massachusetts, United States -... | ecosystem: Environmental > Terrestrial > Soil > Temperate forest >...
GGCGTCGCTTCTGCCCGCAGCTCGCGCTGCCCGCGTCGACGTAATGGAGGCACTGCGCTCCGAATAACAGTTCGCCTCCTTTGAGGAAAAGTGACAATCTCAATGACGTAGGTTGCCTGTGCTCCTCTCTATGCAGAGAAAAATTCTCTGATATAGCCGTCATTCTGAGGCGCAATCCGCCGAAGAATCTATGCGATGAGCATAAAGCCATAGGTCTCTATCGTTCTCGATCGAGCCTTGAGAAATAGGGAATCAAAAAACAAACCCGCGAACAAAGCCTTACTTCTCAAAGTCCCCGTAACCCTATAAGGAATGAGGAATTTAGAGAAATTGCCGGGGGGAGGGGTAGACCCGACGAATCAGCGGGATCCACATCGTGGAGACCAACCTTCACGCGTCGAGCATGAAGAATAAAGTTATCCATAACCCCATAAGAAATGAATAATTTAACCAGCAGATAGGGGGGAGGGGGGCAGCGCTCGAAGCGTCGCCTGAATCAGCCCATCCACATCGTGCCGCTCAGCTTCGACAGCCGGCTCCCAGCCCAGTTCCCGAAGCGTAGCCGAGGTAATCGGCCCGATCGAAAGCGCCCGAACCCCCGGCGGCACCGAACAAAGCTCGGCCTTTTCGAGCAGCTGAAAGAAGTTTGTCGCCGTCGAAGAGCTGGTAAACGTCACTGCATCCGGCATCGGCGTGTTCACAAAAATCCCGCGTGCCAGCCCAGCCGATTCCTCGGGAACCACCGTCCCGTAGGCATCGACCACATCCACCGTCGCCCCCAGCCGCCGCAGCTCATCCGGAATTACATCCCGGGCCACGGCAGCCCGGGCCAGCAACACCCGCGCTCCGTCAACCTTGTCACGCAGAACATCCACAACCGACTCCGCAACATAAGTCGGAGGAACCAGATCCACCCGAAATCCAGCCTCACGCAGCGCGGAAGCAGTAGCCGAACCAACCGCAACCACCCGGACCTCGCAGAAGTCCGCCAACTCAATGCCGAGCAACGCTAACCGCTCTGCAAGAACACGAGCCGTGTTCGCGCTGGTAACAATCAGCCATTGATACCGTGACATATCGCGCAGCGCAGCATCCAGCGGCTCATACGAATCAGGAGGAACAATCTCAATGGTAGGAAGTTCAATGACGCAAGCGCCAAGCGCCTCCAACTCCGTCCGCAGGCGACTGGCCTGACGCCGCGGCCGCGTGACAACGATCGTCCGGCCCTTCAGCGGCAGTTCGCTCATAGCTGGACTGCTCCAAGAATTTCACGCGCGCCCTGCTCCAGCAAGCTTTCGGCCAGCCTCTGTCCTAGCTCGTCGGCGCTCTGGTCGCGCTGATGCTCAAGCTCCGCACGCACAAGCGCCGATCCATCCGGATGCGCAACCACGCCGGTGACAATATAGCCCTCAAGCGAAGGCTCGCAATAAACGCCGATTGGAACGTGACATCCACCGCCAAGCTCCGTCAACGCCGCCCGCTCGGTGGTCACCACAAAGCGAGACACCGGGTCATCCAGAAACGCAACGGCAGCCACCGTCTCCGCGTCATCAGCACGGGTCTCAATCGCAAGCGCCCCCTGCCCCGGTGCAGGGCAAAGGACCAGAGGAGAAAACCGCTCGCGAATCCACTCCGTAAGACCCAGCCGCTCAAGCCCGGCCGAAGCAAGCACAACAGCATCGACCAGACCCTCACTCAGCTTGCGCAGCCGTGTATCGACGTTGCCGCGAAACTCAACCAGTTCAATATCCCGGCGCTGCGCCCGAAGCTGCGACTGCCGCCGCAGGCTGCTGGTGCCGATGCGCGCACCGGGAGGCAGCGCAGCAAATGAATCATGCTGAACGGAAACAAAAGCATCGCGAGGATCGACCCGCGCAGGAATCGCAGCAATGGCAAACGGAGCCGCCAGCTCCGTAGGAAGGTCCTTCAAACTATGAACGGCAAGATCAATTCTGTTATCAAGGAGCGCCTCTTCAATCTCCTTGGTAAACATGCCCTTCGTACCGACCTTGTTGAATGCGACATTCTGCAGGGCATCTCCCGTTGTGCGAATGATCTCGATGCTGACCTCATGTCGTGCCCCACGCAGTGCGTCGGCAATATGGTTCGCCTGCCACAGCGCCAACTGCGAGCCGCGCGAGCCGATCCGGATCACGAGCGGTCCCTCTGGTCGCCAATAGAGACAGGCTCTTCCGCATTTGCGGCAGAAGGCTGTGCAGGAACATGAGGCTTTCCCTGCTCCTGCACCGCAGGAAGATTGAAGGCCGCGCGCATCACTTCCAGCATGACCGTGTCAGCCTCAAGCGCGGCCGCCTTGATCGCCTGCATCGGCATGTGAAGGAACTTGTTCATCAACCCGCGTGTCAACGCCTCAACCGCCGCCTGCTGTTCAGGGGTCAACGATTGAAGCCGAGCCTGCGCTCGACGCAACTCCGCTTGGCGCATCTCTTCAGCAGTATTTTGCAAATCAACAATCATCGGCGCGGCATTCAATGCCTGCGCCCGCCGCTGGTAGCGGACAACTTCTTCCGCGATAATCACCTCGGCGCGCTGCGCCTCACGCGTTCGGTCGTCGAGGTGCGAAGCGGCGACAGACTGCAGATCGTCTATGTCATAAAGAAAAACACCATCCACGCGATTGATCTCGGGATCGATATCGCGTGGCACAGCAATGTCGATGAAGAACATTGGGCGATTCCGCCGCTTATGCAGAAACTGCTGCCCATGCTCGCGGCGGAAGATATGCTCCTGCGATCCAGTCGAGGTGATGATGATGTCAGCCTGATCCGCCGTCGCGTAAAGATCGTCGAAGCGGACCGCGTGGCCTTGAAAATTCTGCGCCAGACGCACAGCCCGTTCATGCGTGCGATTCGTAACGAAAATGGTGTCTGCGCCTTGCTGCATCAGGTGGCGCGCTGCAAGCTCACTCATCTTGCCCGCGCCTACCAGCAGCACGCGCTTCTCTTCAAGGGAACCGAAGATCTTCTTCGCCAGATCGACAGCAACGGAAGCAATCGAAACGGCAGAGCTGCCGATCTGTGTCTCAGTCCGGATCTTCTTCGCAACTGTAAATGTCGATTGCAGCAGCTTCTCCAGGTGTGTCTGCACCGCGCCCACCGAACGCGCGGCTGTATAGGACTCCTTCACCTGCCCAAGAATCTGCGGCTCCCCTATGACCATCGAATCGAGGCTCGAGGCCACACGGAAGAGATGCTGCACCGCGTCCGTCTCGCGGTACTCGTAGGTATGCGGACGCAGCGAAGTCGTCTCGATGCCGAGATAACTTTGCAGGAACCCAAGCAGATCGGGGCTGCTCGCCTCATGACATGCCAGCATCTCAACGCGATTGCAGGTAGAGAGGATCATCGCCTCGTGCACGCCGGGAAATGCGAGCAGAGCTCGCGTGGCATCGCTCAGACGCTCGGGCGAGATGGCCAGTTGCTCCCGCAGTTCTACCGGGGCCGTTTTGTGGTTCACGCCTGTGAGCAGAAGTTTCATTGAGTCGTGAACCTATGCACCGAACTGAAGAGATTCGCTGCCCACACACACAGCATCAACAAAAAAACAGCGCTTGAGAGATATACAGCTCTTCTACCGCGCAGCCCCGTCGAACGCCGCACAAACAGGATGACCAGGTACAACACCCACATCACGAATGAAAGCACGACTTTCGGGTCAAGAAAATAGGCCGCGCCCATGTGCTCTTGTGCAATGAGCGATCCGATCAGCAGTCCACCGGTCATGCAGTAAAAGCCCAGGATCAGGGTCGTCTTGGCAATCTGATCCATGGTATCGAGCGGTGGCAGCCATTCGAGAAATCCCGACTGCCTGTTCTTGAGCCGGCGTTCCTGCGCCAGGTAGAAGAGGCTGGCCAGCAAACTGAAGATCAGCGCCGCATAGGCCGCCAGAAGCAGGGTCACGTGAATCGCGATCCACCCGCTCCGCACCAGTGACGAAGAAAAGGTGTATTTATCCGGGCCGATTGCCGGAACCAGAATCATCAGGAACGCAAGCGGCAGTGCAAAGACGCCAAAGGAGATCGTGCGATAGCGAAGCCATATCAGCAGAAACGCGGTGACAATGAGCAGAGAGAGCGTCGCCTGCACCTGGTGCATCCCCACCGGCATCAGGCGATGCGCCGCAGCCAGCATTTCCACAAAGGCCACGAAGTGGAAGATCCATCCGGCGATCGTCACCGGCAGGCATATCCGCTGCCAGCGCGGACGGTCACCGAGCACGGCCGGCAGCGCAGACACGCTGGCCAATCCGTAAAGCACCGCCGCAACTCTAAGCCATAGCAGATACATACAGTCCCTGAATGTGGGCGTAAACCTTAAGTATATATAACCGTGCGGTCTTGCTTCGGCCATCAGATCATTGATTCCTGCGGCGTATCGCTCGATTCACCAATCAACATCGTGATGCGTTATGCTGACCTTTCCCAGTGTCCGATACTTCTGTCCAATCTGTAGAGACGGCGCAAACCCCGCTCATGCGCCAGTACACCGCAGCCAAGCAGCAACATCCTGACGCGCTGCTCTTCTTTCGCCTCGGCGATTTCTACGAACTGTTTTTCGAGGATGCACATACCGCCTCGCGCGAACTACAGATCACTCTCACCGCGCGCGACAAAGAGCGAGCCGTGCCCATGTGCGGCGTGCCCTACCACGCGGCGGAAGGCTACATCTCCCGACTACTGAGGAAGGGCTATCGCATCGCCATCTGCGAGCAGATGGAAGACCCGAAGCTCACAAAGAAGATCGTTCGCCGCGAAGTCACGCGCGTGCTTACACCTGGAACGGCGATTGATCCTGCCCTCGGTTCCGAGCAGAACAATTTTCTCGCTGCTGTATCGTTCTGCGAAAACCTGGCTGCGATTGCGTTGCTCGATCTGTCGACAGGCGACTTTCGCGCCGCTGAGTTTACTGGTGCGCAAGCATCCGTATTGTGTCTTGATGAGCTGCAAAAGGCGTCCCCCAGCGAATTGCTCTTGCCGGGCACGAATCCACAGCTGATACAAAAGTCAGACCTGCCACCTGCGCTGGAGCGCATCAAGACGAAAACGGCTCTAGAGGATTGGGTCTTCACCAGCGAATACGCCGTGCCGCTACTGCAACGGCAACTGGGCACCGCTTCGCTCGATGGCTTCGGACTCTCACAGCATCCGATGGCAGCCATTGTGGCAGGAGCCATCCTGCACTATGTGCGAAGCACGCAACGCGTTGAACTGGGGCACATCGATAGCATCCGCTTTTACGAGCGCGCAGAGCACCTTCAGCTGGATCAGGTAACCGTCCGCAACCTCGAACTGATTGAGCCGATCTTCAGCGAAACAGGATCGGCAACAACTCTCTTCCACACCCTCGATTGCTGTCAGACGGCGATGGGCAAACGCATGCTTCGCGCGTCGATCCTGCGCCCGCTGCTCGACCCGCACTCCATCGATGATCGGTACGGCGCGGTCGAGCATCTGCGAAATGACCTGATCCTTCGTGAGAAGATTCGCAAGACGCTCGAAGGCATTCTCGACCTCGAACGTCTGCTCGCTCGCATTTCACTGGACAGCGCAGGGCCGCGGGACGTTCTGGCGCTCGCCGCATCCTTGCAGCATTTGCCGCAGCTCAAAGGCACTCTAAGCAAGATTGACACGCCACTCTGGAAACAACTACTAGACCGCTTAGATCCGCTCGAAGACCTTTGCGTCAAAATTCAGCAGACGATTCAGCCGTCTCCTCCGCTCACACTCGCTGAAGGCGGCGTAATCGCCCTCGGCATCGACGCGGAACTGGATGACCTGCGCACTCTAAGCCAAAGCGGACGCCAATCCATTGCCGCTATCGAAGAACGCGAGCGCGGGCGTACCGGAATCTCGTCACTCAAGGTTCGCTTTAATTCCGTCTTCGGGTACTACATTGAAATCACCAAGTCGAATCTTGCCAACGTTCCATCCGACTACGAGCGAAAGCAGACGCTCGTCAATGCCGAGCGGTTCACCACCCCGGAGTTGAAAGACTACGAGACAAAGATTCTAACCGCACAGGAGCGGTCAGTCGAAATCGAAAAGCGCATTTTCGCCGAGCTGCGCCGCAGCGTTCTCGATCACGCGAGCCGCATCCGCAGAACAAGCAGCGCCGTCGCGGAAGCTGATCTGCTGACAAACTTTGCGCATCTTGCAGCATTGCGGCATTACGCCAGGCCACAGCTTACCGAAGAGCCGCTGCTCGAGTTGATCAAAGCACGTCATCCAGTCATCGAGTGTCTGATGGACGAGGCCGGCGAAGGTCGCTTCGTGCCGAACGATCTTTTTCTCGATGTGCAAGGACCAGCGATCTTGTTGCTCACAGGTCCGAACATGGGCGGCAAGTCGACCTATCTGCGACAAGCCGCGCTCCTCGTCATCATGGCGCAGATGGGCTGCTTCGTTTCCGCCGACAGCATGCGCTACGGGCTGGTCGATCGCATCTACACGCGCATCGGCGCAAGCGACAACCTCGCGCGTGGACGGTCGACCTTCATGGTCGAGATGACGGAGACGGCAACGATTCTCAACACGGCAACGGATCGCTCGCTCATTCTGCTGGATGAAATGGGACGCGGAACCGCAACCTTCGACGGTCTCTCGCTGGCATGGGCAACGCTTGAGTATTTACACGCAAACATCGGCGCACGAACTCTTTTTGCAACGCACTACCATGAGCTGACGATATTAGCTGAGCAACTTGAGCATCTCAAGAACCTGCGCGTGGCCGTTCAGGAAACATCAAAGGGCATCGTTTTTCTGCATGCGATCGAGCCCGGACCAGCAAACAAGAGCTATGGGATCGACGTTGCCCGTCTGGCCGGATTGCCCCCTCAGGTCATCCAGCGCGCGCGCCAGGTGCTGAAGCAGCACGAACGGTCGGAACGCCATAACGTCGCTGCGGAAACGGACGCCCCGTTGCAACTCACCATGTTCACGCCTCTGTCGCAGCGTATTCTCGATCGGCTACAGGAAACTGACATCAACTCTCTGACACCATTGCAGGCACTCAATCTATTGGAGGAATTGCAGAGCGAAATCAAGTCATTTCAGGGTGGCAAAGCATGAGCGCATCACTTCGCCATCAGGTTGGGCAGCTCATCATTGCGGGCCTCGAAGGACCGGACCTGACATCCACCGAGCGTGCGTGGCTGAAGCTCATCCGGCCCGGCGGCGTGATCCTCTTCCGCCGCAACATTGAAGGAGCCAGTCAAACCATTCGGCTTCTCCGCGAAGCCACAGAAGTCGCTGGCTCACCAAGTTTTCGCTGTGTTGATCTTGAAGGCGGTCTTGTTGACCGGCTTCGCGATTTGATAGCGCCGATGCCATCCCCTGCCGCAGTCTACGCGACCCGTAAACCTGCGCTTTTCAAAAAACACGGCCGACTCATCGCGCGTGAAGCACGCAGTCTCGGCTTCAACGCCGTCTTCGCGCCGGTTCTCGATCTGGCGCTCCCCGCATCTGCCAGCGTCATGCGCACCCGTGTCGTCTCCTCCGATCCCGCAGAAGTTGCAGCCTATGCCTTGGCATTTCTCGATGGATTTGCAATGGAAGCCATCGTCGGATGCGGGAAGCATTTCCCCGGTCTCGGGGGAGGCAATCTCGATTCGCATCACTCCATGCCCGTCATTCAGCGCTCATGGGATGAAGTGTGGAATCAAGACTTGGCTCCATTTCGTGCCCTCACTGGCCACCTGCCAATGATCATGGTCGCCCATGCTTCCTATCCACAGGCTTCAGGGACTATGTTGCCCGCCTCTATCTCGCCATTCTGGATCACCAAAGTGCTCCGGGGGGAACTGCATTATCGGGGTTTGATCATTTCCGATGACATGGAAATGGGGGGCATTCTGACCCAGACGTCGATCGAGGAGGCCGCTATCGAAGCCGTTGCCGCCGGAACCGACATCCTTGAAATCTGTAAAGACCCTGCACTTGTCTTGCGCGCTTACGAGGCATTGTTGTCAGAAGCCGAGCATTCGCCGTCTTTTCGCCGCCGTGTTCAGCTGGCTGCCGGCCGCATCGTTCGCTGCAAAGAGCAGCGGACCTTGGCATCGGCTCCGAAAAGACCTCCGGGACTCGAGAGGCTGAGGCTTCAGGTTAAACATTTTGCCCGTGAGATTGAGACAACCCCACCTATCCACTCCGACTTCAAACAATTGTAACCAAGAAAATCACATCACAACTCGCATCACCCTTCAGAGTCCTTTGTCACTGTGATAATTACATTCATAGTGGGCTAACTCACCGCTCATTAATAACGCTCATTAATAAGAAGATAATGAGTGTATTTATAACCCTGCAAACGCGAGGTAAAATTTAACTTCAATTCACTTACGCGCATGCTTTTTGGGGCTGTAATCAAATGAAACACCGTGTATACTAACTCTTAATTCTTGCAGATACTGATTTCCATTCCCTCCGAGCGTTTGCACACATCTCTCTTTGGCACGCCGGAGAAACATCCGAAAACCTTTTGACGGCATTGTTATTTAGACAACTGTTACCAGGAACGTGGCGTGGCAGTCTCGACGCATCTTGGCCTTGCTGCTGGCCGCATCAATCTAACACTTCAGGCACTGGGGCCGAAACAAAGCTTCGTCTAACCGTGTTCTCAAAGAAATATGGCGACATCAGAATACATTCCAAAAAGTCAGCCATCTGAAAGGCCGCCGAAACAATTCGGCTACCAGCCTGCAAAAAGTCGGCGTCTGCTAGCCGGGCCAGGATTTGCTTCCAAGCTCCTGCGCATGTCAGGGGATGTCACCATCGTCATTCTGGCATTTGCGCTCGCTCTCGAGGTCAAGCTTCATTTCTTTGACGATGGCGGCACTTTCAAAACCATACATTCGGCACTCTATCTCGGCTTCTTCGCCTGGTTTCTCTGCTGCCTTCTGCTCGTATCGGAGCACTATGACCTTTACAACCCGATTCTGCTAGCTGGCGGCGCGCGCGAACTGCGCCTGACTGTTCAAGCCTGCTTGAACGCAGGATTATTGCTATGCGGCGGCCTTTATATGGCGCGCCTTGAAATGGCATCGCGTACGGTCGTCCTTCTGTTAATTTGCACTACGACAGTTGCACTTTGTATCTGGCGGGCAAGCATACGCCTTGCCTATTACCGACACTTCGAAAAGGGCATCGATACACGCAACGTTGTGATCCTGGGGACGAGTCACCTCAGCCAGGCACTCGGTGAGCACATTGTCGGCAATTATCGCCTTGGCTATCAATTTCTGGGGTATATCCGTGCATCGGAACTCTCCAAGAACGAAGGGCCTGCCCCCTCCCAGATTCTAGGCAACATAGATCGACTGCGGCAACTTACACGCCTGCATTTTATTGACGAAGTTGTTATTGCTCACGCTCTTCCCACCGAACAGATCATTCTGCTGTTGGAGGAGGCCCGCGAGCTAGGCATCGATATTCGGGCGATCTCCGGTCTCTACGGTGATCTCTCAGCCCACGCTGCCATCGAGTATCTCGGCGTTTATCCGGTTCGATCGCTCCACCGCAGCCAATCCAGAACCTTTTCCCTCTTTTTGAAACGAGTTTTCGACATTCTTTTCTCCTTTGCCGTAATGATTGCTGTCTTTCCGCTCATGTTTGTGATTGCCTTGGCAATCCGACTAGACAGCAATGGCCCGGTCTTTTACGTTTCGGAACGCATCGGTAAACGCGGACGCGTTTTCCCCTGCTTCAAGTTCCGGACAATGGTGAAAGATGCCGAGAAAAGGAAGCGCGACCTGGCAACTTTGAATGAGCGTGACGGCATTCTATTCAAAGTGTCGAATGATCCACGCGTAACCCGCGTGGGACGTATTCTGCGCAAGTACAGCCTGGATGAACTGCCCCAATTTTTCAACGTCTTTCGCGGCGAGATGAGCGTAGTGGGACCGCGTCCCCCGATCGCGAGTGAAGTAGAAAAGTATGAGCTTGAACACTTCCGTCGCCTGGAAGTCATGCCAGGCCTCACCGGTTTATGGCAGGTTCACGCGCGGCAGGATTCCTCGTTCGCCAGGTACATCGAACTCGACACGGCATATGTTGAAAACTGGAGCTTCTGGCTCGATGTAAAGATTCTCCTGCGCACTGCCCATGTGGTTGTTAGCGGCACAGGTGCATAACCAAGATCAATTCCCTTTAATTCCCCGGCTACTGTGCCACTGGCTGGACCATGAACCCATCCTTTAGAAGCATCTGCTTGATGCCGCGCAGCGCCTGCCTCGTGCGTTCTTCATTCTCAATCAAAGAGAAGCGCACGTGACCGTCGCCAAATTCACCAAAACCGATGCCGGGGCTGACCGCTACCTTGGCTTCTTTGAGAAGCTTGGTTGAAAACTCAAGCGAACCCATGGCCCTGTATGGCTCCGGAATCTGGGCCCACACAAACATCGTCGCCTTTGGCAGGGGCAATTGCCAGCCCAGTTTGTTAAGGCCGCCCACAAGTACATCGCGCCGTCTGCGGTAGTTCTCGCAGATATCGTCAACACATTCCTGCGGCCCTTCCAAAGCCAGAATCGAAGCCACCTGCACCGGGGTAAACGTTCCGTAGTCAAAATAGCTTTTAAGACGGGCCAGGGCCGCCACCAGCTTCCGGTTGCCAACCATAAAGCCTACGCGCCATCCCGGCATGTTATAGCTCTTTGACAGCGTGAAGAACTCGACCGCGACGTCTTTAGCGCCGGGAACCTGCAATATGGAAGGCGCTTTGTAACCGTCGAAACAGATATCGGCATAAGCGAGATCGTGCACAAGGTAGATGTTGTGCTCCTTGCACAAACCCACCACGCGCTCGAAAAAGCTAAGATCCGCACACTGGGTCGTCGGATTCGCCGGAAAGTTCAGAATAAGCATCTTTGGCCGGGGGTACAAAAGCGGGATCGAGCGCTCAAGTTCGGCCAGGAACGCTTCCGTATCGTGAATGGCAACACTATGAATATTCGCGCCGGCGATTACCGGGCCGTAGATGTGAATCGGATAACTCGGATTCGGCACAACAACAACATCACCCTGATCAAGGGTGGCGAGGCAAAGGTGGGCAATTCCCTCCTTTGATCCGATCGTCACAATTGCCTCGGTATCCGGATCAAGCGCGATATCATACCGGCGCTGGTACCAGTTGCAAATAGCTTTTCTCAAGCGCGGAATTCCGCGAGACAGCGAGTAGCGGTGTGTCTCAGGCTTGCGCGCCGCCTCGATCATCTTATCTACGATGTGCTGCGGCGTTGCGCCGTCAGGATTGCCCATTCCAAAATCAATGATGTCCTCGCCGCGATGACGCGCGGCCGACTTCAGTTCGCTGGTGATATTGAAAACGTAGGCAGGCAGCCTCTTAAGTCTCGAAAAGTCTTCCACGCAATGCGTCCCCTGCATCAACTACATGCAGCTTTGTCGATTGAATAACTGTCTCTCAATATTAGAAGATGCGGGAAGAATTTTCCTGCCTTGTTCGCCCTCCAACGCTTATGACCCATTCAGTGCTTCCTGCAGCCGATCGCTATAGCTGCGGCTCACTCTGAGCGTCGTGCCATCTTTCAACCTCAACAGACAATCACGATTTGCAAGCGCCTGCATTTCTGAAATTCGATCCAGCCGCACAATCGTGGAGCGATGGATGCGGATAAACGTCGAGGCGTCGAGCCGGCGCTCCAGAATATGCAAAGGCTCACGGAGCAGATGCGTTTTCCCGTTCACATGCAGCGCGGCATAATCGCCCTGCGCTTCGATCCATTCGACCTCATTGGCCGTGATGAAAAAGATGCGGCGGCCATTGCGAATCGCGAACCGTTGCACATTTCCTGAAGGCCGCTTCGCATGCAAATCAGAGAGCAAAGACTCCAGTCGCTCACCCAGCGCGGTATCCTTCTCCATCTGCATCACACGCTGCACACGGTCAATTGCCTCGGTAAAGCGTACGTCATCGATCGGTTTCAACAGGTAATCGGCTGCGTGCACATCAAATGCCCGCAAAGCATACTGATCGAACGCAGTAAGAAAAATGACCGCTGGCCGCTCATCTGAAGGCAGATTCTCCAGCATCTCAAAGCCGTCCATCTCTGGCATCTGCACATCAAGAAAGATCAAATCCGGATGATGTTCCGAAATTGCAGCGAGCGCGTCTTCACCGTTACTGCACTCGCCGATCACTTCAAATTGCGGATAGGGCCGCAGCCGGGAAATGATTCCTCGCCGGGCCAAGGGTTCATCATCAATAACAATGGCTCGATATGTCATTACGCTCTAGTCTCCTGTACTCTTGCCGGTGCAAGCTCCGCCGGTGCCACATAAGTGTGCAACGGAATTCGGATCGTCACCTTGCAGCTATCTCCTGCGGAAAAATCGATCGTGAATTGGTGAGCATCGCCATAAAGCTGCTGCAATCGCGTACGAATATTGGTAAGCCCAATTCCGTAATTGCACGGCTTACCGTTCAAAGGAACCAGCTCATTTCGGACCTGAATTACGAGATCATCCCTGTCGCGAAAGGCCGTCATGAAAAGCTCCCCGCCCCCGCGCCGCTTGGCGATGCCATGGCGTACCGCGTTCTCAACGAGCGGCTGCAAAAGCAGACGCGGAACACCCGCTTCCAGCAGACTCGAATCCGTCTCTTCGATCACAATCAGACGTTCGCCGAGCCTTGTCTTTTCAATCTCCAGGTAAAGCCGGGTAATATCCAGTTCGTCCCTTAATGGGCTCTCGTAGGTGCCGTTGTCGTCCAATGTGGCCCGCAGAAAGTCTGCAAGCCTCGCAATCATGCGATTCGCTGTCGCCGTATCCCGTTCGTAAACAAGCGTCGAGATGGAGTTAAGAGTATTAAACAGAAAATGCGGATGAATCTGATACTGCAGTGCCTTCAGCTCCGCCTCGTGTACGAGCGACTCCAGACGCAAAAGGCGAGCGCGCTCTTCTGCCTGCGCTCCATAGAACTTGATGCCGAAGTACAGTGCGCTCCACAGCGCAAGAACAAACGTCGGGCTCAGCGCATTCGCGAAAATGTAATACCACTGAAATTTTTCCCACGAAGGCATCATGTACTTCGCGTCCAGCCACAGAAGTACCGTGCCTGAAACCAATCCGAGTGAGTAGCAGGTAAGAGCCACGACACGCACCACGCGCGACCATGAAGCCTGCTCCCGCCACAACCGGCGGCACACAATATGCAGTAGAAAGCTGGCGATGAAACAGATCGCGCAGAACGAAATCCGGTACATCAGCTCATCGCGGAGTTCCTTCGACGGAAGGAAACTGAGCAGCATCATCAGGAAGTACACAGTCCAGCCGACCGTTTGAAACTGCCAGAAAGACGGGAGCCGCTGCTCTTCGGAAATCCTCACACTGATGTATGTTAGCGGGAAAGCCATCCCTCCCGCTCCGCCATGTGTCGCAAAATTTGCACGGCTCGGCGTTCCAACTCCCAAAAACTCCTGCAAATGGCTACCAAAAGCATTTGTTCATAATGGAATACGGCTGCCCCGCTTACAATGCCTGACAACACGCCAGGAGCCGAATCAACCATATGGAATGGCATAACGTCATCGACGCCTCCAGCTCTGAACTGGATAATCTTGCCGAACGCTACCACCTCCACCCGCTGCATATAGAGGACTGCCGCCAGCGCCTCGAGAACGCGAAAATAGAGGATGGCGAGAGCTACCTCTTCACTGTGATTAAATGCGTGGAACTGAGCGCCGATGGCGGTATTGTTGCCCACGATATTGATCTCTTTCTCGGCAAAGACTATCTCATCACCGTCGTTAAGCCGGATGACAAGGACACGATACAGAACATCAACCGGATGAAGGCGAACAATACTCACGCGCGCGCAGACCAACTTTACTATCACCTGATCGACACCACCATCGACACGTATCTTCCCGTGATCGATCATTTTGGCGAAATCATCGACGATCTCGAAGACAACGCAATGGATGCCGCCACTCCGCAAACACTCTCGCGAATCTTCGAGATCAAGAGAGTGCTCATCATTTTGCGCCGCATTCTCGTGCACACACGTGATGTAATGGCCCACCTCCAACGCGTCGACTCGCCATACATTAAACGTGACATGTGGCCTTTCCTCCGCGACATCTACGATCACATTGCGCGCAATCTCGACCACGTCGAGACGCTGCGCGATCTGCTCAGCGGCTGCCTCGATGTTTACCTTTCCAGCGTTGCCAACCGGACGAATCAGGTCATGAAGGTGCTCACGGTATTGAGCACCATTGCCCTGCCCTCCCTTGTGGTTTCCGGCATCTACGGAATGAATGTGAAAGGACTGCCAGGCACGGAAGCCCCTTATGGACTCATCGTTGTACTGGGCGTAATGTTGGCCTCCACGGTGATTCTGCTCTGGCTTCTACGGAAATTCGACTGGCTTTGACCTCGCGTTACGCATGGCAAACAGCATCAAGACATCGCTAGGCGCTCTGTTCGGATGCATTTTTCATCTGATCAGCAATCGCGTCCGCAAAGCTCTGCCAGTTGAGCTTTGCTTCGTACCTGGCTCTGGCAGCGTATGCCATCTTGAGATATGCGTCCCGATCTCGTGTGATTGCGAGGATCCTGTCTACGTATCCGGACCGCGCCCTCAATCGGAACTTGCGGAGATGATGAGCCAAAGCCATGTGCTGGTGCTGCCTTCCATTGAAGGTGGCTTCGGAATGGTAATGACACAGGCAATGTCATGTGGTTGCCCCGTCATCAGTTCTGTCAACACAGGCGGACCCGATCTCTACAACGACGGCAAAGAAGGGCTCATCGTCCCCATTCGTTCGCCTGAAGCCATCCTGCATTCATTGCAGCGGTTAGCCGATGATCCATCGTTGCGGCAAAGCATGAGCGAGCCTTCCTTGCGCCGTGTGCACTCCTTTGGTGGATGGCACCAGTACGGCGAAAATTACAGCAACTTCCTTAGAGCGCTCTGCGGATGTGCCTGATGAAAACGGTGCGGGAACATAGGCGCACACAATGAATCAGCAAGCCACAGAATCGCGTGCTCTATCCCGCAATCGTTACTTCGCCGCATGGCCGATGGCAAACGCCGGTGCCGTCGAACTTCCAAATGGTTCTGCGTGGGACAAAAGCCTGCTCCCTGAATGGCGCTATCCCTTTGCCGTACTCGCCGAGGCAGAAGCTGGAATTCAGGACAGTGGCCTGCACTTTTACCTGACCAAAGATCCGAACCAGCTTCCGGAATATGGTCCGCACGTCGTCGCCGTTCTCCTGCAGGAGGAGCGCTGCAAGATTCCCGCTTATGCCTTGCACGTGCGTGCCGTGGTTCGCAATCTGCACTCCACTCCGTTCCTCGGTTTTAGACAACTCAGGTTGAACCGCCTCAACGCGGTGCTTGCTTTTGAATACGTTCGAGACTGGGCCCTTCATTACCGCTCTCGTCAGGCATTGCGCTCGCCGCATCCTGATTGGTCTCAGCAACTGCACACGACGCCGCGCATTTACACAATTCCTCTTGGATACCACAGCCAGGGTGAGCTGCCGCAGATCCCGATGCAGGATCGCACACTTGACTCGTTCTTCGCTGGCGAACTGGCGACGATACTGCCGCCCACCACCTACCGCTATTGGGTTTCAACTTCGAAAGCCGAGGCCCGCAAGCAGCCTGGCGCGTCCTGCAGCAGCTCAAGAGCGATCCAGAATGGCGCATCGATCTCGACAACATCGGTGTCGGTGAAAGCCTCAGCCGCGCTGCCCAGTTCAACACCTATTCGCAGAAGATGATGAACAGCCGTATCTGTCTCGCCCCCCCGCGGTTCCATGGCTGAGACCTTCCGCCTCTATGAAGGTCTGCGCGCCGGGTGCCTGGTGATCACGAACCGCCTTCCGGACGAGCCTTTCCTGCGCGGCGCGCCTGTGATTCAGGTCGATCACTGGAAAGAGCTACCCGGCCTCTTGAGGAAATACGCGCGCGGCATCGACGCTCTCGAACACTATCGCCGCGCAAGTCTCGAATGGTGGCAGAACCACTGCCACGAGAAGGTCATAGGCCCGCAGTTTGCGCACTTTCTCAACGGCTGCCCCGGCGGCTGTCCCTGATCTAATCCACGTCTTATGGCTGTCATCCTGACCCTGAAAGCTGGCTCAAACCTTCGTCAAATCCACGTCCCTCATCTTCCTCCTTGACTGTCTAGGAGAACCCGTTTAGTCTCCTAGTCAATCTAGGAGGAAGCTTGGCTCCCAAACAAAATGACCTTCTGCAGGGCACGCTGGACATGATGGTGCTCAAAGCCGTCTCTCTCGGCCCATTGCACGGATATGGCGTACTTCTGCGCATCCAGCAAATTTCCGGCAACCGGCTTGAGGTTCAGCAAGGCTCCCTCTATCCCGCACTTTACCGCCTGGAACACGAAGGCTGGATCACGAGCGAATGGGGGCAGAGCGAGAACAATCGCAGAGCAAAATACTACCGCCTCACAGCACCTGGACGCCGCCGCTTGCACACCGAGACCGAGAAATGGAACCACATGGCTGACGCCATCGGCGCCGTCCTGAGAGCGACACCGGAGGAAGTATGAGCCTTGCCAGCCGCATCGCCACATGGTGGAAAGCAGTCAGACGACCCGAACAATTCAGCGACGAAATCGAAGATGAACTCCGCTTCCACATCGAAGCCTATGCCACAGACTTGATGCGCAGCGGCCTCCCGCGCGAAGAGGCATTCCGGCGAGCACGCGCCGAACTCGGTGGCTTGGCTGCGCAGAAAGAAAACTGCCGCGAAGCATGGGGAACGCGCGCATGGGATGAATTGCGCTCCGATCTGCGCTACGCGACTCGCATGCTGGCCAAGAGTCCCGGATTCACCGCGATCGCCATCGGCTCCTTAGCGCTTGGCATCGGCGCGAACACGATTATCTTCACCGTCACGAAGGCAATCCTGCTCGACCGGCTAGCGGTTCGGCACCCAGAAGAATTAAGGCTCTTCGCGTTGACGCAGGGCGATAAAGGGGTGGTTCACAGTTCGTGGGGTTACTTCGACCAGACGCCTGAGGGAAAAATGCTGAGCACTTCATTTTCCTATCCCGTCTACCAACAGCTCCGAAAACATAACAATGCGCTTCAAGATATCTTCGCTTTCAAGAACTATGGCCGCCTGACTGCAACCATCGATGACAAAGCGGAAGTCGTCACTTCGGAGATGGTCTCCGGCAACTACTATCGCGCTCTTGGCGTTCATCCTGTGCTTGGACGCCCGATAGTCGACACTGACGATGCTGCTCCGGGCAGCGGCCCGGTACTGCTGATCAGCTATGGGTATTGGGCCCGACGCTTCGGCCGCTCGCCCGACGTCATCGCCAAGAAGATCGAAGTGAATTCGGCCCCAATGACCATCGTCGGAGTGAATCCGCCAGATTTCACAGGCGTTTTTGGCGTACAAAGCTCGCCCGATGTTTTTCTGCCCTTTGGCATGCAGCCAATTGCCGCTCCGAAATTCGGGTCTTCTCTGCTGACGGACACAAATCTGTGGTGGGTGATGATGATGGGCCGGCTCAAACCCGGCGTTTCTGCAGAGGCCGCACAGTCCAAGCTTGATGCGGACTTGAATGGGGCAGTACGGGCCACCTTAACCGTAGGCAAAGACGAAGAGATACCACGCCTCTTATTGGAAAACGGCAGCCGAGGACAGAACGAAGCAGGCGGCCAGTTCGCCAAGCCAATCTATGTGCTCATATCGCTTGCAGGTTTTGTTCTTCTGCTGGCATGCGCCAATCTCGCCAACCTGCTACTCGCCCGCGCCAGCAGTCGCCAACGAGAGATGAGCGTCCGCCTTGCGCTCGGTGCCGGGCGTGCCCGCATTCTTCGTCAGATGTTCACTGAGAGCCTGTTGTTATCTGGCGCGGGCGGCGCCCTCGGCCTGCTTTTGGGCTATGCAGGGCGCAATGCTATACCGCATCTGTTGACATCCGCATGGGAACCCACGGCTGTGGACGGCAAGTTCGACTGGATGATTTTTGGTTTCACAGCTGCCGTTTCCGTCTTCACTGGATTGCTCTTCGGGCTGGCTCCGGCGTGGCAGGCCACGCGCACGCAAGTCAGTTCTGGATTGAAAGATAGTGTTCAGACCGCAACGCAGCGCAGACGGAATCTAACCGGCAAGACGCTCGTTGTCGTTCAGGTGGCACTATCAATGCTGCTGCTGGTGGGCGCAGGGCTGTTTGTGCGCACGCTGATGAATCTCAACGGCGCGCATCTGGGATTCAGGCCGGACAACATTCTGCTGTTTGATCTGCAGCCACAACAGACTCGATATCCAGAAGCAAAGGGCATCGCTCTTTATCGTCAGGTGGAAGAAAAGCTCACTGCCGTACCAGGCGTAGATAGTGTCACTCTCGTTTCCGTCCCTCTCATCGCGAACAATATATCGAATATGTATTTCACGCCGGACGGCCACCCTGAAAACTCTAACTCTAAAGGCAAAAAAAAGGCCGTCGATTTCAATACGGTTGGCGCGGACTTCTTCCAGACATTTCAGATTCCCATTGTCGCGGGACGCAGCTTCGATGACACCGATACAGAAACGTCGCGTAAAGTTGCCATCGTCAACCAGCAGTTGGTGAAGCAGTTCTTTCCGCACGCCAATCCCATTGGCAAAATGTTTAATGCTGGCGATCCTTACAAACCGAAGCACATTGAGATCGTGGGCATTTGCAAAGATGCGAAATATGAAAGTCTCCGCCGGGATCCTCCTGCTACCTTCTACCTCCCTTATAGGCAACAGGATGGAGCGGAAGAGATGACTTTCGCAGTACACGCGCGCATGCAAGAAGACGCTATTGTCCCTTCCCTGCGCACCGCAGTCGCTTCGATCGATAAGGATCTGCCGCTGCAGGACATTCGCACCCAGAACGAACAGATCGAAAACACAACCCGACAGGAGCGCATCTTTGCCTCCCTCACCAGCGGTTTCGGTATCCTCGCGCTCATCCTCGCATGCATTGGGATCTACGGCATCATGGCCTACACCGTCGCCAGGCGCACCAATGAGATCGGCATCCGCATGGCGTTGGGAGCGCAGTCAGGCAAGGTACTGCGCATGATCCTCCGCGAAGCCTCATGGATGGCGGTTGTAGGTGTGATCGCCGGCCTCGGAGCAGCCATTGCCATGGCTCGCCTCATCGCCAGCATGCTCTTCGGGCTCAAGCCATACGATCCCATGACACTGGGAGGCGCATCCCTGCTGCTCGTACTGATTGCGATCGCAGCAAGCTGGATACCCGCATGGCGCGCGGCTCACGTGGATCCCATAAAAGCTCTGCGGCACGAATAAATCACGACCTGATCGGAGGAAGCATGGGTCTCGCAAGCCGTACAAAGACATGGTGGAAAGCAGTCACACGCCAGGAACAGCTCAACAACGAGATTGAAGACGAACTCGCCTTTCACATCGAATCCTATGCCAACGATCTGATGCGCGACGGACTTCCGCGCGAAGAAGCCTTCCGCCGCGCGCGCATCGAACTCGGCGGCGTCGCCGTGCAGAAGGAAAACATCCGCGAAGCCTGGGGCACACGCGCCTGGGACGAACTGCGTTCCGATCTTCGCTACGCCTGGCGCATGCTCGCAAAGAGCCCGGGATTCACGGCCATCGCCATCGGCTCACTCGCCCTGGGCATAGGAGCCAACACAACCATCTTCACCATCACCAAACAGATTCTGCTCGACAAACTCGCTGTGCACAAACCAGATGAGTTGCGCCTCTTTGCCTGGACAGCCGCGAAAAAAGCCATAGCGCACCACACCTGGGGCTATTGGGATCAGACCCCAGACGGAAAAACTATTTGTACTTCATTCTCCTACCCCATCTATCAACAACTCCGCCAACAAAACCATGTATTGCAGGAAGTTTTCGCTTTTAAAAACTTCCCTCGCCTCACCGCCACCATCGATGGCAAAGCTGAGGCAGTCACTGCACAGATGGTATCCGGCAATTTCTATCAGGCGCTCGGAGTAAAACCGATACTAGGTCGGGGCATTCAGGATGCGGATGACACCGCACCCGGCAGCGGACCCGTTGCCGTCATCAGCGATGCACTCTGGTCCCGCCGCTTCGGGCGCTCACCTGACGTGATCGGCAAAACGGTCCAGCTGAACCTCACTCCCATCACCATCATCGGCGTCAATCCTCCGGGCTTCACCGGCGCATCCAGTGTTCAAAGCTCGCCCGATGTCTTCCTCCCTTTCAGCATGGCGCCGATAGCCGCTCCTAAGTGGGCCGACAAACCTCTTTTGACCGATGCGAATTTCTGGTGGGTGCTCGTCATGGGCCGCGTGAAGTCCGGCATTCCCGACGAGACGGCGCGGGCCGCGCTCGACGTCACGCTAAACGCAGCCGTGCGATCGACCATGACCATCGAAAAGGATCGATCCATCCCGAGTTTCACCCTGCAGGATGGCAGTCGCGGTGAAAACTTCGCTGGCCGCAATTTTGCCAAGCCCGTCTACGTGCTCATGGCGCTCTCCGGCTTCGTCCTGTTGCTCGCCTGCGCAAACCTGGCAAATCTTCTTCTCGCCCGCGCCAGCAGCCGTCAGCGTGAGATGAGCGTTCGCCTCGCTCTCGGCGCGGGGCGGAGCCGCATCCTGCGCCAGATGTTCACCGAAAGCCTGCTGCTCTCGCTTGCTGGCGGATTAGCCGGTTTGCTCTTAGGCTACTTGGGACGAAACGCCATTCCACGCTTGTTGTCGTCTTCATGGGAAACGACGACAACGAACAGCCACTTCGATTGGAAGATTTTTGGTTTTACTGCAACAATCTCCATCGTCACCGGATTGCTCTTCGGTCTCGCGCCAGCATGGCAGGCAACGCGCACACAGGTCAGCAGCGGACTCAAAGAGAACGCTCAGTCTGCCACGCAGCGCAACCACAACGTCACCGGAAAAGCGATCGTCATTGTTCAGATTGCGCTGTCCGGGCTGCTTTTGGTGGGCGCTGGACTTTTCGCGCGCACGCTGGCGAATCTCAATAATAGCCATCTCGGTTTTCGCCCCGACAATCTGTTGCTCTTCGAGATTCAACCTCCCCGGACCCGCTATGCCGCGCCGAAAGACATTGCTCTCTACCGCCAGTTGGAAGAGCGCCTCACATCCATTCCCGGCATCAACTCCATCACGCTGGCTGACATGGCTCTCATCTCGAACAGCATCTCCAATAGCGATTTTGCACCCGATGGCCTGTCCCAGAAAGCGAAGGACGACTCCTCGGCTTATACTATCGCCGTTGGTCAAACCTATTTCTCAACCATGGGCATTCCAATCCGCAGCGGCCGCGGCTTTAACGAGACCGATACCGAGACATCCCGACTCGTCGCTGTCGTCAACCAGCAATTGGTGAAGGAATTCTTTCCGAACGTAAATCCCATCGGAAGAACTTTCCTGTCCGATAAAAAACACATCGAGATCATCGGCATCAGCGGCGATACTCGATATGCAAACCTGCGCGACGAGCCGCCTGCCACCTTTTATCTGCCCTACCGGCAGCAGCCAGAGGGCGAACAGGAAATGACGTTCGCCATATCCAGCACCAGAGATAAGGCGTCGATCCTGCCCGCGTTGCGAGACGCCGTCGCTTCGGTTGACAAAGACCTTCCCCTGCTCGACATTCGCACACAAAACGAGCAGATCGCCGAGACCACCAAAGAGGAGCGAATCTTTGCGTCACTCACCAGCGGCTTCGGAATGCTTGCGCTGATTCTCGCCTCCATCGGGATTTACGGAATCATGGCCTACACCGTCGCCAGGCGTACAAATGAAATAGGCATCCGCATGGCGCTCGGCGCGCAGTCAGGACGAGTGCTGCGCATGGTCCTGCGAGAAGGATCATGGCTGGCAGGCATCGGTGTAATTGCCGGCCTCGCCATCGCTGTCGCAATGGGCCGCCTGATCGCCAGCATGCTTTACGGGCTGAAATCCTATGACCCGCTAACTCTCAGCGGTGCCGCACTATTCCTCGTCATCATCGCGTTAGCGGCCAGTTGGATCCCGGCACGCCGCGCCGCAAGCACAGATCCCATCAAGGCGCTGCGCCACGAATAAACCATGCCATACTGATTACAGCCTTGAGCAGTATTTGCAATTCCTGAACAGTATGGCAACAGATCTCAATGAAAATTTCATGCGGCGGGCCATCGCCCTCGCAACCGAAAACGTCCGCACCAACGCGGGAGGCCCGTTCGGCGCGGTCATCGTAAAGAATGGCGAGATCGTCGGTGAAGGCGTCAACACCGTCACCGTAACCAACGACGCCACCGCACACGCCGAAGTCAACGCGATCCGCAACGCCTGCCGCAACCTCAACATGTTTGATTTGAGTGACTGCGAACTCTACACCAGTTGCGAACCCTGCCCGATGTGTTGGGCCGCATCCTACTGGGCACGCATCAAGACGATCTATTATGGCAACCGTGCCGAAGACGCCGACCGTATCAACTTCGCTGACTATTTTCTATATCAACAGCTGGCGAAGCCTCGCGCACACCGCGTCATCCCAGAGCACGAATTGTTGCGCGAAGAAGCATGGGAAAGCTTCCAAGCATGGGCGGACAGCACCACAAAGGTTGAATACTGAAATAGCTGACCTAAATAAAGCCGTCATTCTGAGGAACGGAGTGACGAAGAATCTCGGCGATGTTCGATAACATGTAATTCTTCCATCCCTGGAGGGACTCTACTCCTCTTTTTCTCCGCTCTTGAACGTAGTCCACGGACCAGCCTTCATATCGCGCAAAACTGGCTTCAGGTAGGAGAACTCCGGATGCGCCGCGAGAAATGGCGCGGCCAGGAAATCCTCACCGCACGGATGCCCCGCATGCGCGACGAGCGACATCTTCTCCGCCATATCGCTCGTCGTCACTTTCCCCTGCACCGCGCCGCCGGGATAGTAAGCCGGCCACTCCCACTGAGGAATGCCTTCCTTCACCGTGTCCACATGCCCGCAGAGACTACGCTGATCCGCCTGCTCTTTCTTGAGAAAACTGTCTTCGTGGTCGGAAAGAAATTGCTCGCCCGCCGTCGCATCAATCGAGCCCTTGTGCGACGCCATCTCCTGCTCCCACCGCACACGCCGTGCATTCGGCGAAGTTGAGAGATCGTCGTACTTGAAGCCGTCCGTCTCTTCCTTGATGAGCTTGGGATCGCGCGGAAAATTCGAGCTGACGAAATATCCATCTTTTGTCCGCCACAGTGGCGTGTTTTTGAGCCCCAGTTCCAGATACGCAATCTCGCCCGTCTTGCGATCGCCAATCAACCAGTCATTCGCATACCCGCCATTATTCCCGTCGCGCATCGTGGCAACTACATCGTCAATCGAATTCGCATACTGCAGCGCCTTGCGCGACCGCATGAACGTCGGTTTGCCGTCAGAGTTCCAGCCTTCAAACTGGCTGATCGTCGTTTCACTCAGCATGATGCCCGTATCGTTGATGCCAAAATCGTCGTTGCTCGTAATCATGCCAGGCACGCCATCCATCAGAATGTGATGGCCCTTCGCCGGCTCAATGTCGAAGATTATCGTCCAGCGCGAACCCTCGGCATACGAACTCCAGTTGTTGTGCCCGATGACGATCTTCCCGTCTTTCGTGTAGCTTCCTGTAGCGATAAAGGCGCTGCAGTTCCCCGGCGCATCAATCCTGGGAGCATTCTTCGCATGCTGCTGTTTGTTCAGCCAGGGAACGTAGTATTGCGACAGCTCCATCGTGGCATTGACCGCAACGATGTCCCAGACATCCAGCTTGATGCCCTTCGCCTGCACACCCTCGGCAATCCCGGAGAGTTCTTCCTGATATTCAGGATCGATATGCGGCCACAGGATGGTCTTCGCCGCATTACGATAAAAGGCCCAGTCGCGCTGAGTGCTGTGCTCGTCCTCAAGCTTATAAACCTGATACGCGTCCTCGATTTGAGCGGCCAACAGATAGCCGTGCTGGTATCCAATCTGCCCCGGACTTCCCTGCAGATGGACATAGGTCCAGCCATTCTTCTTGAACTTGTAAGCGCCTTCCAGGCGGTCATCCTGATGAATGGAAGGTTGAGCAAACGCAGGGGTGGCGCTGAGACCCAGCACCAGAGCTGTTACACGAATCCACCTACAATCAGAGAAAAAGCCACCTGCCATGCCGTCGTGCTCCCGTGAGAAGGTGCTTACGACAATAGCATGCGCGGACGAACAGTCTAGCGCTTCTTCTTCGCGCCTTTCTTCACCGGCTTTGAAGGTGTTTTCTTACTCGCCACCGGTTTCTTCGCAGCGGGCTTCGTTGCTTTCTTGGGTGCAGGCTTTGGAGCAGGTTTCTTGGCCACCGGTTTCTTGGCGGGAACAGGGGCCTTCTTAGCCGGCTTGGCATGAGCTGCCTTGGCCGCCGGCTTTTTCGAAGGAGCAGCACTCTTCGCCGCGATCGGCTTAGCCGCCGGCTTTGCTGCTTCCTTCTTAGCGGTCTTGGCAGGCGAGACGGGCGGAACAGGCTTGGCAGGTACAGCCGGCTTCTTTCCCGTCTCCTTCTTTACCGCAGGCGCCGGTGGAGGGGCCACCTTTGTCTTCGCCACAGGCTTCACGGCTACTTCCTCATCAGCTTCTTCTTCACCCTCGTCGAGATCGTCAGCCTCCAGATCGAGATCCTCGATCTTCGGCAGATCCTCCTCGTCAATGTCGTCGTCCGTCGGCTTCTCCGACTTGATCTTCGGCTCAACGGCTTTCTTCCGCGAACGGCGAATCGTGACCACCGGAGGAGGCGCAGGCGGCGAGTACGGCTCCAGAAAAGCCTTCATCTCCTCATCCGTCTGCAGCTTGCCGTCAATCAGGTTGAAGAACAGCTCGCGCAGGAGTTCGTCGTATCGCTCCAGTTCCGGAGTAATGCGCATTTCCTGCATCAGAGCAGCCGGTACTTTCTGCTTGGCCTCTGGCCAGACAGTAAAGAAATTTTTGAACTTGTTCTGGATAGCTGCGCCCTTGCCCGTGTATGCCAGCCAAAGAATCGGTTCCGGCTGATACGACATCAGCAGCTTCCACGTTGCCGAAGGCGTAGATGCTTCCTTGCCCGTAAAAACCTTGGCAAACTCCCTGGCATCAGCTTCCAGATGGTTCCACTGCTCCACAAACCCCGAACGAATAAAACTCTTCTTGAGCGTAGAGATGTCCTTCGGCTGCATCTTGGCAGTCAGCAGTTCCATCTGTGCAGCAGATATGTCGGGATGAACCCCCTGCAGCAGCAGCTGATAATAGCTTTCCCGCAGATGCTCCAGCCCGCTTACGTCAGCCTTAGCGCTCGTCCATGCCGGGAAGATGTGCTTCATCCAGCCTTCGGACTCGAGTGCTTTCAGAGTCCGCAAGCCGTCTTCCTCGTGCCCGATCTCTTCCAGCTCATACCCCTTCAGGTGCGCCGGAATCGAATCGATCATGCCCTCGCTTTTAGCGTTTTCATAGCGTGTCTGGGTACGCTCATCCATCTCCCAGCCGAGCCGCGACCGCAAACGGGCTGCACGTAACAACCGAGACGGATCTTCAATGAATCCATAGGCACTTACCAGCCTCAGGTGCCGCGCCTCAAGATCGGCCATCCCGTTCAACGGATCAAGCAGCAGCCCATACGATCCCTCGTTGAGAGAAATCGCCATGGCATTCGCAGTAAAGTCGCGCCGCCGCAAGTCCTCTAGAATGGGAGCCCAGTGGTAAACAGGCTTACCCGGCTTGGGATACTCCTCTCGCCGCGCGCTTGAAACCTCAACCCGCACACTACCCGGGAACCAGAAAAACAGCGTCCGCGTGGATTCATGTTCGCCCCATAGCTTCGCACCGCCCTTCTCCAATGCTTTCTTTAACTTGGAAGCATTTCCCTGAACCGTAAAATCAAGGTCTCTTACAGAAGACCCGATCGATAGGTCGCGAACCGCGCCTCCGGTCAGAAAAACCGTCATCCCGGCGTCCCGGCCGGCGTCGCGAACCTGTTGGATTGCTTTCTGTTGGGCGAGAGTGAGGCGATTTTCTAAGAGGTAAATGTAATCAGGCATGCCTTAACAATCTGAGAGAAATCTGATGCAGCCACCATGGCTCTGCCCGTCCACCTTGCTAACTACTAAACCTATTATCTGCAATAGCTTAGATAAGACGAGTCACGCAACACAAAGGACCACTCTAACATACAGGAATCCAATTGGCTACCCGTTTGCACAATTTTCGCTGCGAAATTGGTTTTTCAGCGTGCGACAATAGCGTGCGTCGCCTTACAATCATGAGCTCAAGCCGGAAAAAAGCGATCGTCCGCAGGTACACCCGTGACTGGGTTGCGGGATATGTCTCCGCACTAGACTTCGTCCGCCAAGGATCGCTCGAAATGCTCGATTTGAGCGGAAAAGTCTTATCCCTTTCGATTCATGAAGTTAAGTGGGTATGCTTTGTCCGCGACTTCAATTCAGGAGAGATCGACAATCCCGAAAAACTGGCCCGCAAGACCTTTGCCGGACGGCCTCGTGGCGAAGGCGTCTGGCTCCGTGTCCAACTAAAAGATGGCGACGTCCTCGAAGGACTAGCCGAGAACAATATGGGCCTCCTCGATCCAGATGGCTTCTTTCTCACCCCTCCCGACACGCGCAGCAACACGCAACGAATCTGGCTTCCGCGCGCCTCTTTGGTTGAGCTTGAAGTCGTTGCCGCGATCGGCGCTACGGCAAAGAAGAAACCTTCCGTAACAGCCAAGCCGGAAGAGCGCCAGGAATCTCTCTTTCCCGTGGCCCGAAATTAACTCCCCATCCCTTCCCGTCTAATCCATTTACAATCGCCGCATGAAGTTAGCGGAACTTGCGCAGCAATTAGGTGCCGAGTACCGGGGTACGCCAGATGCAGAAATCACGGGCGTCGCCGGTATAGAAGAAGCAGGTCCGGAACACGTCACATTCGTAGCCAATCCCAAGTACGCTGGCCTAGCCAAGAAAACCGGGGCGGGTGCGGTCCTCGTCGAGCCAAGCTTTCCCGAGATACACGCCTCGACGCTGCGCATCAAGAACCCTTACCTGGCTTTTGCCCGCACCATTGAGATCTTCCATCCCGCTCCCGCCTATCTTCCGGGCATTCACTCGACGGCGGTCATTCATCCCACAGCAACAATCGGCCAGAGCGCGTCCATCGGCGCTTACGTCGTGATCAGCGAAAACTGCATCATCGGCGACCACGCCACCATCCTGCCGCACGTCGTTATCTACCCCAACGTCCATATCGGAGACCACTTCTTCGCCCACGCTCACTCCGTGGTCCGCGAAGACTGCCGGCTGGGCAATAACGTAGTGCTGCAGAATGGAGTCGTGGTCGGCTCCGACGGCTACGGCTTCGCCAAAGACGACGCCGGAAAATGGCACAAAATCGTCCAGTCCGGCCCCACAATCATCGAGGACGACGTCGAAATCCAGGCCAACTCTACTATTGACCGCGCCAGCATTGGAGAAACACGCATCGGCCGTGGTGCTAAGATTGACAATCTCGTGCAGGTTGGCCACGGCTCGTCTGTAGGTGAGAACACGCTTCTTTGCGCGCAGGTTGGGCTTGCGGGTTCCACCCACATCGGCGACAATGCCATCCTCGCAGGACAAGTCGGTGTAGCGGGTCACTGCCACATCGGCGATCGCGTCATCGTCACCGCCCAGTCCGGCGTTGGGGGAGACATCGAAGCAGGAAAGGTCATCAGCGGTTCCCCGGCCTACGATAACCGGCAATGGCTTCGAGTGTGCGCCATCATGCCTCGTCTACCGGAGCTGCTGAAACAGTTTGAGCGAAAGCGAAAAACGGAAAGCAAATAGCAGCAGAGACACTTACTGTTGCATCTCAAGTACAAATGCAAGGTGAAACAGAGCACGACCTCGAGAAGACCGCACAAGCTGTGGCCGAACCCATACGTGTGCTTTTGCTCGACGACCATCCGGAAAACCTACTGCTGCGCTCTACAATCCTCCGCAAGTATGGCTATCTGACCGAAACAGCCGCTACCATTGAAGAGGCCGAAAAGCTCCTCGACGAAATCGACATCGCCGTGCTCGATTATCATCTCGGCGCTGGACAATTTGGCACCGACGTCGCTGCAAAGCTTCGTCAGCGTCGCCCCCAGGTCCCAATCATCATTCTTTCGGCAACACTCGAGCGGCGCTTCGGCGGCCCGGAAGACATGCATTTGCTCAAGGGCTACAGTTCCATCGATGATCTGGTCTCGGCGCTCCGTTCCTTTGAGGCAAAGAAGCGCGGCAAACCCGTGGTCGTCGATGCACGCGACTTCTTCTACTCGCGTATCAACATGGCCATCGGCGAAGATGCCGTACTCGAAATCCTCGACGTGCAGGGAAACTGGCAATACGTGAATGAAACGTGCGCCCGCCTGCTGGAACGCCCGCGCGAATGGTTCATGGGCCGCAATATGTTTGACGAGATGCCCGACCTTGCCCCCGACTGGTGCGAGATATTCCGCACCGTGGCAATCATGCGCGAAACCTATATCGACCGCACCTATCGCGGCCTGCTGAACCTGCCCCGCAAGGGCGAAGCATGGGTGTGGAACGTTCTCGTCTTTCCACTCACCTTGCACACGAATGAGACTGGAGTAGTCCTCACGGCGCGTATTCTCGAACGAAAAACCATAGTATGAAGAAAGTTCTCTTCGCCTCTTGTCTCTTTTTTCTGATTTCACTTTTTCTTGGCGGATGTCGCTCGGCATTTGTATCCACAACGATCACAAACAATAGCGGAGCGCGGGTTACGCTTCTCGAAGTTGATTACCCCAGCGCAAGCTTTGGCATTGGTGCGCTGGCTCCCGGAGCGCAGTTTCATTACCGCTTCAAAATTCAGGGTGGCGGCCCAATCAAGCTCCAGTTCACCGATCTGTCCGGCAAAACGCACACCGCCTCAGGCCCCGACCTGCAGGAAGGTCAACAAGGCACGCTTCAGGTCAGCATCGACCCGTCTGATAACATTTCGTGGATACCCAATCTAACAAAAATCAGGTAGCCTAAATCGTACCTCGGCGCCCGTACGCATTTCGCTCATCGCCGATTGTGTGCTTATAGAGACGCTTCCCGCTCTCCTGTAGCTCAATTCGAAGCGATATGAATCGTTTGCGTACAGCTAGAACATCGTCCGTCGATGGTAAGTTTCTACTGATCCTGGCTGTCCTTTTTTGTGCGGTCTTCGCGGTCACCTATGGCTCTTTGCTGATCGACGAGGGCGCCGACGGAGAGGCTGCCTTCTGGTGGCCCAATGCCATTTTGCTTTCGGTTCTGCTGCTGAACAGACGGGACCGGTGGCCTGCGATTTTCGCTACTGCATTTGTGGCCAACATCCTCACGCATCTCATGGTAAAGGATTCAATCCCCGTCACTCTTGCGCTCTCAGGCTGCGACATGCTCGAAGCAGCAATCTCCGCCTTCCCATTTGCCTGGACAACGCAGACCCCGATCCGTTTTTCGCGTCCTCGTGAACTCGCGCGCCTGTGTCTTGTCGGCGCCGTCGCAGCGCCCGCAGTCTCTGCCTTTTGCGCCGCGGTTCTTTATCGTGCGCTCCACAGTCCGGTGCCGGCCCACTTTGGCCTCGATTGGTTTCTTTCCAACATGCTCGGCGTCATGATCGTGACGCCCATCATTCTCTCGTTCTTCGACAACGAACTTGCGGCCCTGCTTCAGCGAAAGCGCCTCCTTGAAACTATCGGCCTCCTGTCGCTCATGGTCGTCTGCACGTACGCCGTGTTTCATCACACCAGCTTTCCCTTGTTTTTCATCCTTATCCCTCTGCTCCTCTTGATTGCAGTGAGACTTGGCATGGGCGGCGGCATTCTGGGCGTCTGCATTATCGCGGCCTTTTCCGTTTTTTCGATCATCCATGGCCGGGGCCCCATGACCATGATCGAATACCCAACCTGGCAGCGCCAGGTCTTTCTCACGCAAGTGCTCTTAGCAAGCGCGGTGCTTTGCGTGGCCCTGGTTTCGGTGGTTCTCAATGAGCGGCGGTTGCTCGAACAGGCTGCGCGCAAAAGTGAACAGCTGTATCGCCTGTTGGCTGAGAACTCTCGCGATATTATCGTCCTGACCGACCTCAATCACCGCCGCGAATACATTTCCCCGGCCGTCCGGTGGATGATGGGCTGGGATCCACAGGAACTGATGGGCACAACCTATCAGGACAGCATTGTCCATCCGGACGACATTCCAGCCATGACCGCGACTCTCGACACGCTAAAAAGCGGGGAGCCGGCAAGGTCTCTGACCTATCGTTGCAAAAAGAAGGACGGCACCTACCTGTGGATGGAAGCGAACATCAGCCTCTACTGCGACCGCGTGACCGGAGAACCAATCGGCTATGTAAACGTTGTTCGTAACATCGCTGAGCGGAAGGCCGCTGAAGAAAGACTGCAGGACGCATATACGGCACTTGAGGCTCTGGCCTCAGTCGACGCCCTTACCGGCACAGCCAACCGTAGACAACTGGATGAGGCGCTTGCCCACGACTGGCACCGCGCCTGCCGCACCGCGTCGCCCATATCGCTTTTGCTCTTCGATGTAGACCATTTCAAGTTCTACAACGATCTCTATGGACATCTCCGCGGCGATGGTTGCCTGCGTCAAATCGCCGATGCCGCGAGGCAGGTATTCCGGCGTTCAGGCGACACGGTGGCCCGCTTTGGCGGCGAGGAATTCGCCATCGTATTGCCCGACACAGACAGGCAGGCGTCCTTCGAATTAGCACAAAAGCTCCGCCAGGCAGTTCAAGATCTCGGCGTGCAGCATGAAGGCAGCGAACATAATATCGTTACCGTTAGCGTCGGCTGCGCAACGATGATTCCCGAACTTGGAACGCATGCAAACATCCTCATCGATGCCGCCGACCGGGCCCTTTATGAAGCAAAGCGCACTGGCCGGAATCGGGTCATCGACGCCTTCGACCCCCAGCTCAGCGCCAGCTGATTACATGGATTGCACGGGAATGTGGAGCACATCATCGACCAGCCCCACTTCCTTCTGCACAAACGGCTCCGCATAGCGCACTCCACCCAGCAGGCCGTAATGGCGCGCTTCGGCGAAAGTGCGCTCGCGGATTTCTTCCTCGGGAACAAACAGACCGCTGCCCTCCGTCTGATTCTGATACTGCGATTTGTAGGCCATCAGTGCCTGATGCCGCTGCTTGATGTGCGCAGAAATGTCTACGACGAAGTTGGGCCGCACATCTGCGTAAAGGCTGGCATACAGTATCTTGAACGGCCGATGTGGCGCCATTCCGGTATCGAGTTTGACCAATCCGGAGAGAAAACACGCCTCGTAGCCAACCGTCGATGTCGTGTAGTGGTCCGGGTGTCGCCCCGTCCAGTACGGCAGAATCACGACGCGTGGACGAACCTCGCGCAAAACGCGAACGATTTTCACCCGATTCTCATAGGTATTCTCGACACGGCCATCAGGAATATCGAGGGCCTGCCGCCAGCTCACGCCAAGGATGCGAGCCGCATCCGCGGCCTCGGCAGCGCGGTCTGCAGCGGAGCCCCGTGTGCCTGCTTCTCCCTGCGTCAGATCGAGAATAGCCGTCCGCCATCCCAGCGCTTTCATCTTGAGCAGCGTGCCGCCGCAGGTCTGCTCGACATCATCACGATGCGCGGCTATGGCAAGAATGTCCGCGATAGAGTTTTCGGCCATCATTCAACGATGGCCTTGTCTCGCTGCATCTGGCCATCCCTTTCCTTCAGCCTTTGTATCACCGATCTGAAACCAATGGGACGTACATAGAAAGTCATCATATTCTGCAGCTCGATGATAGCCGTCGTATCCGCGGCAATGTCATCCTGTTTGCCTATGCTTTCTCGCCTTGCCGTCATCATCCTCGCCGTCAGCACTGTTTTTGCTCACTCGCCCAAACTCTTTTCGCAAACGCCCCGCGAGTGGACCGAGCCATTCCAACCGCATCGCATTATCGGAAATGTATACTACGTCGGCAGCAAAGATCTCGCCGCATTCCTGATCACGACTCCGCAGGGACACATCCTGATTAACAGCAACCTCGCAACCTCTCCACAGCAGATCAGGAAAAGCGTCGAGCAGCTCGGCTTTCGCTTCACCGATATCAAAATTCTTCTGATCAGCCACGGCCACATCGACCATTGCGCCGGGAGCGCCCTCATCAAACAGCTCACGGGCGCGAAGTATATGGTGATGGATGCTGATGTGCCCGCGATCGAAGACGGCGGCAAAAGCGACTTCCAGTACGGCAATTCAAAGGACATGTTGTTCCCGCCCACGAAAGTCGATCGCATTCTCCGCGATGGCGACGAAGTGAAGCTGGGCGACATCGTGATGGTGGCACATCTCACCGCAGGACATACCAAAGGCTGCACAACCTGGACACTCAAAGTCAAGGACGGTGGCAAGCTCTATAACGTCGTGATTGTTGGCAGCCCGAATGTCAATCCCGGGTACAAGCTCGTGAACAACGCCAAGTATCCGCAGATAGCCCAGGATTACGAGCGCACCTTTCGCACGCTGAATCCTCTTCCCTGCGATGTCTTTCTGGGAGCGCACGGCAGTTACTACGGCATGATGGAGAAGTTTGCGCGCATCAACAGTGGCAGCGCGAATCCCTTCATCGATCCAGCAGGTTACAAAAACTATATCGCTGATCGAGAACAAGCCTTCAACGCAGAACTGAAAAAACAGCAGACAAAAGGCGCAATGTGAGCATCGCGCCTTTCTGAGACCTGTGAACGGTGACCTTAGTACGTCGTGTTATCCCCGTCAGTCGCCGCGTCCATATACGCAACGTCATAGGCAGTCCCCGTGACCGTCACGTTGGTGTTGTCGCGCGCCGAGCCGTCCGAAGTGTTGTAGATGTAAACCTGGCCGCCCTCAGTCGTATAAACCTTGTTCAAACTTATAACCGCGGCGATACCAGTTCCGTCGCCCTTGAACGACTCCACCAGAACTGAATTGTTGGAAGTATTGAACATGGTGATGCATCCGAAAGGTGTCCCCGGCGCACTCGATTGGCTGAGCTTATAGCGTTCACCCGACTGACACTGGTAAGAGCCGATCCAGAGTGTATTGTCGTCGGCCAGAACCATCTTGTTGTGCGTACCATCGCTGATGGAATACGCACCGGTAACCTGACTCGTCGCCGTATTCACAACTGAAAGGTACCCAGCCAGCAGACCATCGCTTTGCACCTGCTGCCCCGCCACATAAAACGTGCTCCCGCTATTGAAGACACCGTTCGTAGCGCCGCCCGGCACTGCAATATTGCTCGTCGCTACCAGCGCAATGCCACTCGCTCCAACGCCCGACGGATTCAACGAAGCTGACGTGATCGGAATCGTAGTAATGCCAGAAGTGGTTCCGCCGCATTCGGGTCCACAATCGAGAACATAGGCCGTCGTGCCGTCAGGCGAAAACACCGCCTTCGAAGGACGGTCGAAGGTGACGCCGCTCGCAGCGCTTACCGGAAAGACGCAATAAACGGGCAGGTTCTGCGGCTCGCAGTCCTGCGCAGGCTGCGAGTTCGGCAGACCCGGATTCCAGTGCGGATTGTTGATCGCCGCCTGCTGCTGGTCCGCGTTGAGGTGCACCACGCTGTAAACATCATTCGTGTTCTGGACAAAGGCCAGTGTCACAGTATTTCCGGGATTTGTAGAAACGCGATAAACGCCCGGCAGGTTCAGCGTATAGGTCGTGCCGTGATCGAGCACCGTAAGCGAATGCGCCGACTGCGAAGCCGCGTAAGCATAATTCAGATCGCGCGAGATGAAAGCGCTTTGTGAAATCCCGTTCAGCGAGCTGGCAGAAACGGAACTCTGCTGTTTTTCTTCAGCATAGTTCACGATCGTGAGACTGCCATCACCAATCGAATACACCACTCCCACTTGCTGTTCAGGCATATTTTGAATGGTCACAGGCAACGATCCCGAGAATCCGCTGATCGAAAAGGTCTGATTCACATTGTTGAACTTATGCCGAATGTCGTACAAGGCATCGTCAAACAGCAAGACGCCCTTGGTCAGAGCGCTGGGATTCTGGACGGCCACGAGGACGCGATTGGCGACTCCACTGGGTGGAAGGTTGCGGCCTGCAAAGTAAAAGTTCTTGCCGCAAGCGGTCAAAAACGACACGGAGCAAATCAACCCAACAACTGAAAGCAGACTTCTTCTCTTCAAATCCTGAGACCTCAACCGTTCTTCATCACGAAGTTCGCGGGAAAGCCAAGTATAACAAAGCAGACGCACTGTAGTCTGTTGCACCGAGACTATTCAACGTGTTGCAGTTGATTCCTGTTGGCGCTCACGCAACAGGTGCCTTAGCATGGCTACAGGACACGCAATGACGAACCGCCTTCATAATCTTTTTGGCAACCGTACTGTGCTATTTGACGGAGCAATGGGCACAATGCTTTACGCCCGTGGCATTTTTATCAACCGCTGCTATGACGAATTGAACCTCTCACAGCCGGAACTGGTGCGCTCCATCCATGAGGAATACCTGCAAACGGGGGCCGAAGTCATCGAAACAAACACCTTCGGTGCAAACCGTTTCCGCCTTACCCGCTATGGATTTCAGGACCAGGTTGCCGCAATCAACGAAGCAGGAGTGCGCATCGCCCGTCAGGCCGTAAATCAGTTGAAGGACAAACAGGCCGGAACTGCGTGGATCGCCGGATCTGTCGGCCCGCTCGGCATCCACCTTGAACCCCTCGGAAAAACATCTCTCGAAGAAGCACGCGCCGCCTTTGCTGAACAAATTCGCAGTCTCGTCGCCGGCGGTCCCGGCGTTGGCGCGGATCTGCTCGTCATCGAGACCATGCCAGCTCTCAACGAAGCCGAACAGGCTCTTCTGGCCGCGCGCGAGGTTGCACCTGACCTACCAGTAATGGCGCTCGTTACGGTAGACGAAGAAGCGCATTGCCTCGACGGCGCGACTGCCGAAGTTGCAGCGGCCAAGCTGGCCTCCTGGGGAGCCGATGCCATCGGCGTCAATTGCAGCACCGGACCAGCGACCGTTCTCACCGCGATTGAATCCATGTCATCTGAGAGCGATCTCCCCCTTGCTGTCATGCCAAATGCCGGTATGCCGCGCGCAGTCGACGGACGCAACATCTACCTCTGCTCGCCCGAGTACATGGCCAGCTTCGCCAGAAAATTTCTCAAAGCTGGCGTCCAGTTCATCGGAGGCTGTTGCGGCACCACGCCAAACCACATCCGAGCCATGAAGTCTGCTGCCCGAGCAGTGGAAGCGCAGAAAACCAGCCCCACGCACACGTCACGCGCCCCGATCGTGACAGAAACGCCGCCAGCGCCGCTCGAGCAACGCTCGCGTGTCGGACGGCTCGTTCACGACGGCAAGTTCGTTGCCATGGTTGAGATCGTCCCGCCAAAGGGCATTGACTGCTCGAAGGAACTCGCGGGAGCAAGCCTCCTCGCCAGCCTCGGCATCGACGTCATCAATGTGCCCGATTCGCCGCGCGCCTCCGCCCGCATGAGCGCGCAGAGCCTCTGCATCCAGATCCAGCAAAAGACCGCTATCGAAACGATCCTGCACTACACTTGCCGCGATCGAAATGTGCTCAGCATTCAAAGCGATTTGCTCGGTGCATCATCGATCGGTCTAAAAAATATTCTCTGCCTTACCGGCGACCCACCAAAACTGGGCAACTATCCTGATGCCACGGCAGTTTTCGACGTGGACGCAATCGGACTCGTCAACATAGTCAATCGCCTCAATCATGGCCTGGACATTGGCGGCAACCCCATCGGCGCGTCGACGGGCTTCACCATCGCCTGCGCTGCTAATCCGGGAGTGCCAGATGTTGAAAACGAAATCCGCCGCTTCGCATATAAAGTCGAAGCAGGCGCCGAATACGCAATCACACAGCCGGTCTTCGACCTGCGCGTTCTCGAAGCATTCCTCAAGCGCGTTGAAGAATTCCGCATTCCGGTCATCGCCGGCATCTGGCCGCTCACCAGCCTGCGCAACGCTGAGTTCATGAAAAACGACCTGCGCGTCGCTGTCCCGGACAGTATCATGCTGCGCATGCAGGCGGCAGCGTCGCCCGAAGTGGCGCGTGCCGAAGGCATCCGCATCGCGCAGGAGATGCTTGAAACTGCGCGTCCTATGGTACAAGGCGTACAGGTAAGCGCGCCATTTGGCCGCTACACCGCAGCCGCTGAAGTACTGGCCAGTGTCCTGCCCGGCGAAAGCGCAGCTATAGACACAATCGAGGGAGCAGGCGTTGGCAAGCTTTGAAGAATCGCTGAAAAGGCTGGAAAAAATCGTAGAACAGATGGAGCGCGGCGACCTGCCGCTCGAAGACTCGATCAAGTTATTTGAAGAGGGCATGCGGCTTTCGACCGAGTGCAAAGAACACCTCGAACAAGCCGAAGGCAAAGTGCAGCTTCTGATCAAGCAACGCGACGGCTCAATGAAAGCCGAACCGTTTCCACCGCAGAAGTAGTCCGACAGGAACTACTTTCCACGCGTATACAGGCCAACAATCTTTCCCTCGGCCAGCACATGGCCTTTGGCCGCTTGAGCTACGTCCGTTCTCGTGGCGCCCTCATGAAGTTGCAGCGCAGTATCCAGCGCGTAGGCGCGGAAGAAATAGTGGTGTGGCTTTCGTCCCGGCGGACAGGGACCGCCATAACCTGTCTTGTCGAAATCGTTGCTCCCCTGCACGCCTCCCTGCAGATTAGCCGGCTGCGCAGAAGCGCCCTCAGGCAGATCGCTCAAACCTGCTGGGAGATTAAAGATTATCCAATGCACAAAATCAACCGGCGAATCGGGATCGTTTACGAGCCACGCCAGGGTCCTGGTGCCTGCTGGCAGTGTGGAAACGGAAAGCTGAGGGGATACATCGCCACCGTCACAAGTTAATTTCGGCGGAATCATACCGCCGTCAACAAAGCTGGAACTCGTAACAGTAAGGGAAGGCACTGTACTCGCATCAACAATGTCCTTAGCATTCCGACTTCTCCAGAAAACCAGCCAGCCCGCACAAATCGCCACAATCAGCAACACCAGGAGAAGAAGTCCGAAACCCCAACGTCTTCCTTTACTCATGGTTTTCCTCATTTTCTCAAGGAGCAATGTCGCATAATACGCTGCTCGACAAATCCCGCCACCTCATCCGTCATGTAATCCGGCGGCGCAATCACAAATCTCGGCTTGCCCTCGATCAGCTTGAGCGAAACCCCGCCCCAACGTGGGACTAAACCGCTTTCCGTCGCCCGAACCAGCACAGCATCCGCGCGATCGAGAAAAAGTCGCGCAGAGTCCTTGAAGTCTGCCGTCCCCGCATCCAGGACCGTCAGATACAAATCCGGCTTAAGGAATTGCAGAATGCTGTTCGACTCAATGATGGCGTTTTTTGCCGCGGCCAGTTCCTTGCGGATGCGCGGCATCGCCTCTGCGAGCATGCCCACCCGCGTGCGCACCCATATCGACCGCACGGCCCCGGCAACAAGAAACCGCGCCGTGTCCGTCCCGCTGGTGCGGCTGCGCTCTTCGCTCACAGCCAGCGTGTGATCGTCCGTCTGGCAATCGCAGGGCTCGCCGTTCGCTGTGCAGAAGCCATGTCCATATCCCGTAATCTTGACGGCCGTCCAGTGAAACTGCGGCAACCGCGCGATCAAGCCCGCAACGACCGAAGTCTTTCCGATATTGCGCGAATGTCCGCCGATGACAACAATCGCCACAGCCTAATCCTCTTTTTGTCCCCGCTCTTTCTTAGACGCGCGCGTCAGCCGAGCAATAGCAGCCAGTTCCCTCAAATAGTCTTTGAGAGGTTTCGCCGGAGTGCCCCAGTGAACAATCCCCGGACCGCGAAGCTTCTTATGCGGCAGAATCCCAGCCTGTCCGCCGAGAATCACCTTCTCACCGACCTCGGCGTGATCGCCCATTCCAACCTGCCCACCGATGATGGCCTCATCGCCAATTACACAACTGCCTGAAATGCCTGTCTGCGCCGCGATCACAACATGCTTCCCAACGCGAACATTGTGGCCAACGTGGACAAGATTGTCGAACTTCGCGCCGCGAGAGATGCGCGTCTCCTCCAGCGATCCACGATCGATTGTCGTATTCGCGCCTATCTCCACGTCATCTTCAATAATGAGCCTTCCCTGCTGCGGAAACTGCAGGTACTCGCCCGTCACCGCATCGCGCACATACCCGAAGCCATCCGCGCCGAGCACCGCGCCCGCATGAACCACCACGCGATCCCCCAGCGTCACACCCGGATACAGCACCACACGCGGATACACCCTGCACTCTTTGCCGATGCGCACTCCTGCGCCCACCACAGCCCCCGCGGCAATACTCGTCCCCGCGCCAATCTCCGCACCGTCATCCACAACGGCACAAGCGTCGATGAATACACCCTCACCAAGAACAGCCTTCGTCGCAACGACGGCCGTCGGATGCACGCCCGCCTTCCGCTCTAAAGAACGCAGCAACTGCGCCGCCCGCGCAAATCCGAGACGCGGCTGGCGCATCACCAGCAAAGGCTTTGCCTCGCCTGCCTGCTTTGCCAGGTCTGCAGTTACCAGTACGGCAGCAGCCTTCGAATCGAGAGCTTCGCGCAGTACAGCCTCATCCTCCGCAAAGACAAGCGAATCATCATCGGCCAAAGCAATGCTGGCGACGCGCATCACGGCCGCGTCGCCGCTGCCACTCATCTCGGCACCAATTGACGCCGCAATGTCTTTCAGTCGAAGCATGGAACCATCCGTGTCTTCATCCTCAGTACACCGGCCCTTCGCCTTCAGGACGCGTCTTCCATCTCCGGTGCACCCACAGCCACTGATCAGGATACCGCCTCACATAAGCCTCAATCGCCGCCGTGCATTTCGCGGTATTGGCAACCGCATCGGCCTCGTCGTCACCCGTGCGATCAAAAACAATCTCATCACCAAAATGCAGCACGTACTTCTGCTCCGCTTCTTCCCACAGCATGAAACCCGGAAGCACCGCCGCGCCAGTCCTCAACGCCACCCGCGCCAGCCCCGACGCCGTGCAAGCCAACTTCCCAAAGTACGCAACAAAAACGCCCTGCGGCGGAGTCATATTCGTATCCATCAATATCCCGACCGTCTCCCCCTGCCGCATCGCTCCCAGCAGCCCGCGCGCAAAGTCATCTTTGTGCAGCACGTGATTCCCATGTAGGCACCGAATGTGGTTGACCAACCCATCCACTCTGGCATTATCCAGACGGCGTATCACCATGCTCATCGGATACCCCATCAGCGAATGGTAGAAGCTTGACAGTTCCCACGCCCCCAGATGTCCGGTAACGATCAGCACACCCTTGCCTTTATCGCGAGCGGCAAGATAACGATCCAGCCCGTCATAGCGAAGAAACGCTTGCGAATTTCTCCGCGTATATTTCGGCATCTGGCAGAACTCAGCCAGCAGCCACCCCAGGTTGCGATAGAGTCCGCGCAGCGTCTCCTGGCGCTGCCCGTCAGTCCACTCCGGAAACGCCAGTTCCAGATTCTTAAGCCCAACACCTCGCAGCCTCGGCACGATCCGAAATGCCAGCCAGCCAATTCCAGCGCCCACAGCCCGCGCAGCTTTACGCGGCAGTAGGCCAATCAGACGGACCAATACCCAGACAACAGCGAACTCAAGGCTTTCTTGCATGTACGAAATTAATTGTCAGTGTATATGCAAAAAGAATCCGTAAGTTTGCTCCTCAGCAATAAGAAAGGGCCGCATAGAGCGGCCCTTCTCGCTTGCACGGTTAAATGTTTTTAGAAGCCTGACTGCTCCTGCGAAGCGTGGAAATATTTAGCAATCGTGCGCAGGAATGGCCGCGAATCCTCCGTCGGCAGAACATTGCCCTTCAGGATCTGGTCAAACGTATGTGGTGATCCGTAAAGCAGGGTCGTGTCATCCGTGTTCTGGCTGACGGTCGTGCCATCAAGGTCGATGCCGGCAAACAGCCCCTTGCTGCGGGAGTAAGTCAGCAATTCCGCTCTCATGGAGATGTCAGTTGCAGCCTGCGCATTGCGTCCAACCGGGCCGGCTGCAGCAGAAGCATCGCCGCCAATCTTGAACTTGCTCTTCAACAGGTCCTGCAGCCCCTTGTCATTCACCGCAACCAGCACAAGGTCAGTTCCCTCTCCACCAATCTGGAAACCAAATGATCCGCCGGCCATCCGGATGAATACCGGACCGCTCCAACCGCGTCCAGTGCGGCAGGTAACCACACCCTGACCATATTGCGCGCCCACAATGAACGCGCCCTTCTTTAGGCTGGGAACAACTGCGATGCAAGTAGCCTGCTTCACAATCGAGTCAGGAATGCCCTTATCCGGCGTCTGCATAATTTCGTCGATAACCGCCCGCGCACTCTCCAGACGCTGATCAAGTGCCGCCTTGTCGCTAGCCGCAAGCGCCGGCAAGCTCATACCCGCAATGCACAACAGCGCAAATAACTTCTTCATATAGATCTATTTCTCCCTTACGGTCGATATTTTTGATTGATCCATTCACGAACATCGACGCCGCTTCTCATCCTTCAGTAGAATGCCGCAGCCCGTCAAGAATCCCTGTGGAACGGGGTTCAATCGCTTCAGTGATTGTGATGCGAGGGACACTGTTTGGGTTAGTCATGGCGCAAAGCCACCCCAGAATTGTGGCTGCATTGAGTTTGTCGGGATTTAGTTTGGGGGAGGGATCAAGTTTTGCAACAGGAGGAAGAAAAAAATGGGGTGGCCGTGCAGTGATCTGCACAGGCCAGCCCCGTTCCCCAGATCTGCGTTGTTGCTACTAGGGTTTTACGGCTTTCCTGGCTGGCCCGCAAGATAACGTAGGTAGGATGGACCTATGTAATCAGTTGTAAGTTCGAAGTTAGTACTGAAATGAGGCAGTTCTAGCTGTCTTGACCGGGTCCGCCGCCCAGAGCATGCCTGGCTGCGTGCACCGACAGCGCGATCCGATTGCCGACGCCAACCTTCCGCATCATCCGTCCCACATAGGACTTGACGGTGCGCACTTCGATTCCCAGCGCGTCGGCAATCTCTCGGTTCGACCGCGCAGATACAAGCAACTGCAGCACTTCCAGCTCACGGTGGGTAAACTGGGGAGCCAAACGCGGTGAGAGCGTCCCGCCGTTCAACATGCGATCCACCAGCATGGACAGAGCTTTCCGGGGGGCCCAGATCGAGCCGCTGGCAACCAGTTCCACTGCCCGCGCCACTTCCTCAGGCTCCGCAGTATCCTGCAGGTACCCCTTGGCACCAGCCGAGATCGCGGCGATCACGCTTTCATCATCGCCGACTTCGCTCATCACAATGACGCGAGTCGCCGGCATTCCGGCTCGCAGGCGCTCGATCGTCGTCAGGATTTCAGCCGGAATCATAAGGCTGATCACCGCAATATCCAGCGATTCTGCGGCCAACAATCCGTCCAGACCGGCATCCACAAGTTCGACGCCGCGAATTTCTTCTAATATGCTGCGCAGCCCAGCGCGGCGAATCGGCTCGACGGCCAACAAGCCTACTCTCAAGGATTGCGCGTACATTCGTCTATCTTCCATCACAACTTCGGCAGAACAATTCCCTGCTGCTTCTGATACTTCCCACGACGGTCTGCGTAGCTGATCTCGCATACCTCGTCCGATTGAAAGAACAGAATCTGGCAGAGCCCTTCATTGGCATATACACGCGCCGGCAAAGGCGTCGTGTTTGAAATTTCCAGGGTCACGTAACCCTCCCACTCCGGCTCAAATGGGGTCACGTTTACAATGATCCCGCAACGTGCGTAGGTTGACTTCCCTACACAAATCGTCAACACATCGCGCGGAATCTTGAAATATTCAACCGAGCGCGCCAGTGCAAATGAGTTAGGGGGAATAATGACTGACTCGGCCTGCACTGTCACAAATGACCGCTCGTCAAATTTCTTAGGATCTATGATAGCGCTATTTACATTCGTAAATATCTTAAATTCGTCGGAAACGCGCAAATCGTACCCATACGAAGACAATCCGTAAGATATAACCCCTTCCTTTACTTGCTTTTCGCTGAAAGGATGGATCATCTGCTGTTTGGTGGCCTGTTCACGAATCCAACGGTCGCTCTTAATTGACATGCAACTCCTTACCCTGTTCTTTCAAGGGTACCGCGAAATGAAAAAAAGTAGAATAATCCACTCAAAATGTGCATCTTAAGTCACGTCTGGCACATTGACAACGCAGGAAAAGCTTTCTAGTATCCCTGTAGCCGCAAATCCTGCCGGCCATGCCTTACAAACAGAGGTGAACGCGTTGATAAAACAAGATATTATCCATCACGTCATCGAGCGTACGGGCCTGCCGCGCAATAAAGCGGAAGCAGCGGTCGACACAGTTTTTGAAAGCTTGAAGAAGGCCCTGGCGGCAGGTGATCGCATAGAACTGCGCGGCTTCGGCGTTTTCAACGTGCGCCCTCGCAAGACCGGCATCGGCCGCAACCCGCGTACCGGAGCCGAAGTCACCATTACCCCCGGCAAAGCCGTCCGCTTCAAACCCGGCAAGGAACTCCACCTCCTCGACTCCGAAGAGAAAAGTCCCGAACCATCACCCGAGGACTAGACGGGTGCCCCATCCTGACAAAGTCAGGGTGGGGTTGTTCACAAGTCTCGCCGAGCCGACTCAACCGGGTGCTCCATCCTGAAGGGAGTAAAGGGTAGGAACGTCACGGGCCCCGAAGTGGCCAGAGACCTATAAGGAAACCAAATCCTCACACCCATGCAAGAATGGCGCCGAAGGCGCGTATCGCTGAACGCGAAGTTCACATCAGGGTCACCGCATCTACATCCACAATCAAATTCCGCCGCTGAATCCCAGCCTCCTCCGCATGCGCCAGCATAGCCCGCAGAGTCTTCGCCAGAAGCTGCCGCTTCTCCGCCTTCATCACCAGGTGAAACCGGTAAATCCGCTTGATCTTTGAAATCGGCGCGCTAGCAGGACCCAGCACGCGCACACCCGTCAACTGCGTCTGCTGAAACCACCGCCCGAGCGTTGTAGCCCATCCCGCAGCTTCCTCCAGATGCTGGCTCTGGATCAGCACATTCGCCAGCGCATTGAACGGCGGATAGTGCATCCATCGCCGGTACTTCAGCTCACGCTCTACAAACGCGTGGAAATCATGTTTCGCCGCGCACTCGATTGCGTAGTGGTCCGGATGATACGTCTGCACAATCACCTTCCCCGGCAACTCACCACGCCCCGCACGTCCTGACACCTGCGTCAGCAACTGAAATACGCGCTCCGCAGCGCGAAAATCCGGCATTCCGAGCGCATGATCGCATCCGACGACGCCAACCAGCGTCACGCCATGAATATCGTGCCCCTTGGCAATCATTTGCGTGCCCACCAGCAGATTGATCTCTCCCGAATGCAGCCGCATCAGCAGCCGTTCGAGATCATGCCGTCCACGCACAGTATCGCGATCCATACGCCCGATGCGCGCACCGGGAAATATCTCCTGCAACCGCTCCTCGCCCTGCTGCGAGCCCGCGCCAAGAAAATACAAGTGCTCGCTCTCGCACTTGGGACAAACCTTCGGCACTGCCCTTTTGTAACCGCAATAGTGACATTCCAACCGCTGTCCCACATGAGCGTGCGCGTCGCCTTCTGGCAAAGCCTTGTGATAGGTCAGCGCAATCGCGCAGTTCTCGCACTCCAACTTCTCGCCGCATGCCCGGCACAGCACCACATAGGAATACCCGCGCCGGTTCAGCAGAATAATCGCCTGCTCGCCGCGCTCCAGCGTCGCTTTCGTCTCCTCAATCAGCGCCCGCGAAAACAGCTGCTCCTGCCCCGTCTCCTGAAACTCGCGTCGCATGTCGATCAGCTCAACCAAAGGCAGCGGACGATGCATCACGCGCTCATGCATCTCAATCTTTGCGTAGCGTCCGCGCTGCGCATTCTGCCACGACTCGAGCGAAGGCGTAGCCGACCCTAGCACCACCACAGCCGATGACAGTTTCGCCCGCATCACCGCCACATCGCGCGCATGGTAGCGTGGCATTTCTTCCTGCTTGTAACTCGAATCGTGCTCCTCATCGACAACGATCAATCCAAGATTTGCCACCGGAGCAAAGATTGCCGATCGCGTCCCCACCACAATCCGCGCATCGCCTCTACGAATCCGGTGCCACTGCTCAGCACGTTCCTCGGGAGTGAGCGCCGAGTGCAGCAGAGCCACCTCGGAAGCAAACACATGATGCAGTTGCGCTGCCATCGCCGGAGTCAGTCCAATCTCAGGCACCAGCAAAATCGCCGACTTGCCCAGATCAAGCGCATGCCGCATCGCCGCGAGATACACTGCCGTTTTCCCCGACCCGGTAACACCATGCAGCAGATGCGGCCGAAACTCCCCCGAAGCAACTGCACCTGCAATCGCGTCGAACGCTGCGCGCTGCTGCGTGTTCAGCTCATACTCCGCACGCTTCACACCCAGCCCGGTCAGATGAAAATCCGCAGCTCGCTCTTCAATCCGCACCAACTCGCGTTTTACGAGCGTAGCCAGCGTCGATTGGGGCACCGCAAGTCTGCGCAACTCAGCCACCGGAAGCTCTCCACCCGCGCCCGCCAGCTCCGCCAGAATCGACTGCTGATTCTTATTGAGCTTCGGCAGCCGCGCATCGGAGACCAGAACCGCAAACCGCACCGTCCGCCGAGCATCGCGGGCGTCCGCCGTCGTCTCCCGCACAATCCATCGCTTGCGCAGCATGCCGTGCAGCAAATGCAGACTCGCGCCCGTCGAAGACCGTAGCCGCGAAACCCGGGCCGCTTCCCCGCTCTCCAGATAATTCAGAACGGCATACTCAAGACTCTGTTCGCCGGGCGATAACTTCGACCGCCTCGACGATCCCTTTTCCGCGCCTTCATACAGAATTTGCCGTCCGGTATCGGTGATCCGGTACAACACCACGCGCTGCACCTCAGCCATCAGCGGCAGCATCGTCCGCAGCACCTCACCCAGCGGAGCGATATAGTACTGCGCAATCCACTGAGCCAACTCCAGCAGAGGCCCGGAAACAATCGGCTCGCGATCGAGAATCGTCAGCAGAGGCTTGGCTTCCACCGGCGGCGCATCGTCATGCACTCGCACCACAACACCCGCAAGTTTTTCATTCCTGAAAGGAACCAGAACGCGGCACCCAACACCCGGAACCTCGCCATTCAACGCATACGTAAACGCGCGGTCCAGCGGAACAGGCAAGGCAACATCACAAAATGCGGGCATGGTTACTAGCCGAGAGTACCAGAACCGCTAGCACTTATCTCTGCGCCTTCCAGGTGGTACTCCCGTGTCGCTATAGCGCGCTCTTCAGCTTCACAATGTCTGCCTCAATGAAAGTTTTATAAAGAATCTTGCTCTGGTTTAACTTATAGGCCAACAGCGGAAATCCAACTTTTAGCTGGGCTTTTAGCTGCTCCACCTTCTCGATGCTCCTGCGTAACTCGGCCGTGTTTAGATAAATGCCGTCAAGAAGCAATCCCCTGCCTGCGTTGAGGCATCTCGCAGCCGGGGAAATATTGCCGCCTGAATACATATCGAACCAGTTCATTGCATCTGCCGTGTACGCCATTTCGAGTTTAAATGGCACTTTACTCACCGCTGCCTCATAGCGCTGCCGCTGTCCAATACCATTCGGCCCTAACTTGTCCAACAGTTTCGGAATGCTGGCGGCAACTTCCACCAGGGCAATCTTCCCTCCGGGAAGAGGCAATTCCATGTCGACGTCCTGCTCGCCATAGATCACGCTGGATACTGCGTGCTTGCCCTTCATCACCGTGCTGGGCTGCAGACGGCCCAATGTCCGAAGCTCTCCAAACAACCCCGCCAGCACCCCCTTCTGCCCGTTCCGGAAGTCAGTCAGATCATCCTGCGTTCGCAGGACTTCGATATATTGCTTCGACATTCTTATGCAGCCGTCGACTTGTCTCTCCGCGGAAGGAATGGCAACCCTGCTCCGGTTTCCATAGACCCTCTTCAGCAGATTTTCCAGTTTATCGAGTGGCTCGCCGCATACATGAAAGATGAATACGAACTGCTTGAACTTTTCGGTCGAAAGAAGCTTCTCCATCTTCGGCACAAACGCCTTGGCATACAGGCTATTCACAAACCGCTCAACCACAGCGGCCTGAAAATTCTTCATCGTGGCAAAAGTGTGTATAACGGCCTCTGTTTGCAATTCCAGGGCAAAGGGTGCTAGCCAGTCATAGCCTTCGCCGCTGATTCCCAGTCCCTTCGATAGAATATTTAAGGTAATAAACGGATTCGGCCTGTCCACACCCTGCGTAAGTACGAAATACCTCGCGATGCCCTTCTTGTCCGCGGGCAGACGCGCATCCATCTCCGTGATCATTCTTTGCGGAGGCTGATTCCCCACCTCCATTGCTTCGAGAACCATGAAATATTTAGGCAGCAACGGGCGAATCGACTTCAGCATCTCCTCCACATGGATGGAACTAAACCCTTCCTGAATCACAATCATGGATTTTCTCCTTGTTTGTAAACGGACCTGCTTGGGTCACGCTTTTCGGTGGAAATATGCACAGAAGTGGAGAGCAGCAGCAACATCTTAGCGTCGATTTACACCCGCTGAAAAGGCTAGAAATCTTTTGTTACTCCTTTGAATCCAATTCCCCGCTGCCTCATCTGAAGACATGGCAGGAGAGGACAAAAATGGCTACAGAAAAGAAGGTCGCATTCATCACCGGCGGAAACAGGGGCATTGGCCTCGAAACTGCCCGTCAGTTGGCACAAACCGAAATCAAGGTCATCATCGGCTCGCGCAATCTCGAAGCAGGCAGAGCAGTCGCGAAAAAGCTGCAAGACGAGGGGCTCGATGTAGACGCTATCGGCTTCGACATCACCAAATCAGCCGACTACAAGGAAGCCTACGACTACTTCGACAAGAATTACGGCAAGCTCGACATCCTCATTAACAACGCCGGAGTTTCAAAAGAAGAGTTCTTTGCAGGCAACAACGCCAGCAAGGTCACGAGCGCTGTCCTGCACGAGACCTTTAATACAAACTTCTTCGGCACAGTAGAACTCACTCAGGTACTTCTGCCATTGATTAAGAAGGCGCCCGAGGGCCGTATCGTGAACTTGTCCAGTATCCTCGGCTCGCTCACACTGCACGCCGATCCCAAGTCCCCTATTTACGGTGCGAAGGTGCTGGCCTACAACGCATCCAAGGCTGCACTGAATATGTTTACCGTGTCTCTGGCTGCAGAACTGAAAGACACCAAGATCAAGATCAACTCAGCGCACCCTGGCTGGGTCAAAACCGAGATGGGCACCGACGCCGCACCGATGGAAATCCCCGACGGCGCAAAGACCAGCGTCCAGTTAGCCACCCTCGCTGCTGACGGCCCCACAGGTGGCTATTTCCACATGGGCGAATCCCTGCCCTGGTAATCAGAGCACTGGCGTCCAAGTTTCCTACGGCAAACCTGGACGCAGTCTAAAAAGTGTATGGCTGGGTTTGCAACGGATTAACAAAGGGCACGAACACCTGCGTGAACCCGCCGATAAAGAAAACATTCGATGTATTTGCGTGCCTCGCATCCGTGGGCGAGTAGATGGGCTTATGTGCTCCCTGCCCGGTGATCACCGGAATTGCCCCCGATGGACGCAGCAAACGCAGGTCCGTGAAATCGTTCCAGTCGAAACACACCGCAAGCATCGGGCGAATGGAATCCAGGATCAGTTGCTTCCGATTCGGCGTGCCGGGAGGATACTGCCGACTCCATCGCTGAACCAGTTCCTCATCAAACCACCAGGCACCGTTAGGATTGTTCTTCGGCGAAACGGCTCTGCAAATCGGCTTCGTCCACTCCTGCACCTTCGGCGTTTCCCTGCTTCCCAATTCGCGAATGCCGCTCTTCAGGTCGGTTGAGTTCACGATGGATTGCGCAGCCGTCCTGCATGCCACCGGATCCGGCTGCCCATTCGGCTTCAGCAGTTTGTCATAGTTCGCAACACCACGCAGGCTGGGAAAAGCTTTCCCCGAAAGCAATCTCGCAAGTTCTTGTTCGATCTGTGGCCACATAGTCGTCCTGGAGTTAGTGAAATATCCCCGACGACCGTATCATCACTCCGCGCGCAGAGCAATCATCGGATCAGCCTGCGTCGCCTTCCGCGCCGGAACATAGCAGGCCAGCACAGCAATCGCAATCACCATCAACGCCACAGAAGAGAATGTCAGCGGATCAGCCGGGCTTACCTCGTAGATCAAATTCTTCAACACCCGTGCCAACACCAGCCCCAGACCAACTCCCAACGCCGTACCACTAAGAACAAGCTTCGCCGCCTGCATCAGCACCAGCCGCAGCACATCCGAACGTTGCGCCCCCATGGCCACGCGCAGTCCAAACTCAGCCGTCCGCTGGCTCACCGAATACGCAATCACCCCATACGTCCCAATCGCAGCCAGCACGATCGCCAGCCCGGCAAACAACCCCACCAGCACAAATGCAAAACGAGGCGTAGCCACCGACCCATCCACAATCTCATCCATCAACTGAATGTCAGCCACGGCCAGCGATGGATCCAGCCGCTTCACCTCGTCACGCACCGCATCCACCAGCAACTGCGGATCGGAACTGGTCCGAACGACAAGGGACATGTCCGATAAAGTCTGTTGCAGGTGCGACCACCAGAACGCAGGCGCAGCAGCGGCACTTCTGGGCTTGTCCTTTACATCCCCCACCACGCCAACGATCGTGTACCAATCCTTCTCTGTCGGCTTGTCATCGAATGTGATTCGCTTTCCAATCGCATCCTCGTTCGGCCAGTACTTCTCCGCCATCGAGCGATTAACGATAATCACGTTGCGAACGTCCCGATTGTCGCCCTCAGTAAAGAACCGTCCACTCAGCAAAGGAATACCAAGTGCACGAAAGTAGCCGGGAGTGGCCGCGTGATAGCGCGCGTGAAACTCTTCATGTGGCAGGGGCTGCTTCCCGTCAATGTTGAAGCTGGTATTTTCGTCATACCCCGTCCATGGCAGATCGCTCCCCGCGCCGGCGCTTTCCACGCCGGGCATGGAACTCAGCTTCGTAGTCAACTCGTCATAAAATTGTCCGATTTTCTTGCCCGTCTTGTACTGCACCTCCGGCAACGAAAGGCTCGCCGTCAGCACATGCTCCTGCCGAAACCCCGGATCGAGATGCAGCAGATTCAGCAGACTCCGCAACATCAGTCCTGCTCCAATCAGCAGCACACACGCCAGGCTCACCTCGGACACAACCAGCGCATTCCGCAACCGGCTCATCCGCCCACTGCCAGTCGTATTCCGTCCGCCATCATGCAATCCCCGCCGCGGGTCGGTACGCGATGCCTGAATCGCCGGTATCAGCCCGAAAAGAATCCCCGTAGCCGCGCTGACCAGGAACGTGAACGCAAACACCGGCGCGCTCACATGAATCTCATGCGCACGCGGAAAATCAGCAGGTAGCAGCGACACCAGCGCCTTCACCCCGCCTATCGCCATCGCCAGACCCAGCGCGCCTCCAAGAAAAGCAATCAGCAAACTCTCCGTCAACAATTGCCGAATCAGCCTTGACCGCTGCGCGCCTAGCGCCAGCCGCACCGCAAGCTCACGCTGCCGCGCCGCCGCCCGCGCCAGCAGCAGATTCGCCGCATTCGCGCACGCAATCAGCAGCACCATGCCCACCGCGCCCAGCAACACCCAAAGCATCCGCTGGCTCGAACCCACAACCTCGCGGTACAGCGGATTCACCATCACCTGCCAGCGCGCGTCATTAGGGTACTCACGCCCCAGCTGCGTCATGATGGCGTTCATCTCCGACTGCGCCTGCTCCGCCGTCACCCCATCTCTCAGCCGCCCAAAGCCCTCAATGTAATGCGCCCCGCGCCGCGCCGGATCCCCCTCAAACGTGAACGGCCACCACACATCGACATCGTCGCCATAGACCACCGAGTGGTATTCGTTCCCCGGATGCTCCGTCCCGCGCGGCATCACGCCTACAACCGTATAAGGCTGGTCATTCAGCGTGATCTTGCGCCCAACAATATCCGCAGCAGCCCCAAACTGCGCCCGCCACAGCCTGTCGCTCAAAATGACCCGATGCTGATTCCCGGCCAATTCCGCCTTCTCATCAAACTCGCGACCGAGTTCCAGCTGCAACCCAAGCACGCGAAAATATCCCGAAGTGATCCGAAACCCATTCAGCTTCACTGGCGCCGCAGAACCACCCGAGAGCTGCAAATCACTACGCGTAATCGCAGCCAGCCCAGCGAAAGATTTGCTGCGTGCCCTGAAGTCACGAAAGTCAAAAGGATTTAGCGGAAATTTAGGATATGTCGCATTCGTAAGGAAAATCCGCACCAGCCGCTCAGGCTGTGGATACGGCAGCGACTTCATTAGCACGCTATCGATCACGCTGAAGATCGCGCTGTTCGCGCCGATACTCAGCGCGAGCGTAAGAATAATCACCACCGCAAATGTAGGATGCCCCGCCAGCTGCCGTGCTGCATACCGAAGATCCTGTAGCGCGTTCTCGATAAAGCTCGTCCCCCGCGCCTCGCGACAGTCTTCCGTCACCTGCGCCTGACCACCAAAAACAATCCGCGCCCGCCTTCTTGCCTCTTCGTCGCTCATGCCGGCCTTTCTGTACTTCTCAACCTCATGGTCGAAATGAAACCGAAACTCCTCGTCCAATTCCGCTTCCACCGCATTCCGGCGAAAGAGCGCGCGCAACCGAAACAGCAAATCATTCAGCATGAGCAGTACCTCACATACTTTCCAGAATCTGTGCCACCGCCGCAGTCAGCTTCCGCCAGCTCTCCGTCTCTGCCTCAAGCTGCTTCCGCCCGCTGCGTGTCAACTCGTAATACTTCGCGCGCCGATTGTTCTCCGACGTGCCCCACTTGGCCTTGATCCAGCCGCGCCGCTCCAGCCTGTGCAGAGCCGGATACAGCGATCCCTGCTGAATCCTCAGCACATCACTCGACACCTGCTGCACCCGCTCCGAAATCGCCCAACCATGCTGCGACCCAAGCGACAGCGTTCTCAAAATAAGCAAATCCAGCGTGCCCTGCGGAAGATCGATTCGTTCAGTCAATGAACTACCCTTTCACTTCTACAAGAAGAATAAATACTCCCCCTTTTGTAGAAGCGCAAGGGGAAAGATCGCGAGCGGCTCCTGCACCAGTCTCATGGGTTCTTAGGTTGTTGAAAGGTGGGCGAGAGCTTTCGCCTCGCAATTCAGGCGACCAGATCGCGCGACGCATTAGCCGCTGAGGCAAACACAATTTTTCCAGGAACCCCCCAAGGCCAAGCCTTCTCTGTCTCAGCTCAGCACGCTTCCGCTGACAATTCTTGTCCTGCAATTTGTTCTCTTTATGCTTGAACCCAGCTGCCATTGACGAGCTTCCACCCGCTCTTCGCGCCAGGCGGCGGAGCCGTCACCTTGGTAACCCTGCCTTGCTCCGAGTTCAACACCATCAGTGCTGGAAACTTTTCTTTCACGAGCCAGAAATGGTCGGCCAACGGTGCTTCTGCCGGATTGTTCATGATCCCTTTGCCCGTCTGGCGCGGCAGACCCCAAAACATTTTTTTGTTCTGGAACTCAACGGTGTAGTAATTCTCAGGATTGCCAAGCATGTGTCCAACTTCGTGCGCAATGTCGATGTTATCCAGCACACCCCAGTTCGTCATGCTTGTCGTGCCGCCTAATCCCGCAGTTGCTCCGTGCCCTACGGTGCTGGGATCCTGCGCCGTAATTTTGTGGTGCTCAGCATTGTCCACCACCTCTATCTCAACCCTGATCGGGTACTCCTTGTCGGTTGTTATGCCGTTTTTTCTCCAGTAAAGGCTGCACCCTGCCCATGCGATTCCAACCTTGGAGCACCAGACATTCTGTGCAGGCACCTGACCAGTTCCCCACTTTATGTCCGGGACCTTGAGCCGGATCCGTACGATGAGATCGGTCTGCGTGACCTGCATCGAAAACTTCGCATGGATGGTGAAGGTCTTGTTCCAGGCTGGCGGCCCGCCAGCGATCTTTTCATCCATTGACTGGTTGACTTCGAGGATCTTCTGCAATGCGGTTGTCTGGCGTGTTTGCTGGGCTTGCTGCAGTTCTGCCATGGATATGCCAGTGAGAGCAGGCGCCGGGTTGCCCGTACGAGGAGGGAGAGGGGGAGGCTGTGTCTGGGCACCCACAACAGGAGGTGCTACATTGCCGGTACGAGCAGGGCGAGAAGGGCGCTGTGTTTGGGCAGGAGCTTGAAAAGGCGTAGTAGCTGACATCAGATTTTTGCAGAATGCGGCGCACGCCGTCGGAGTGCCGGGTCCTTGGCATCCCGGGGTCTTCGTCCCAGGTTTCATGCAGGCCATAAGTCGTGTTCCTCCTTACTGAGTTTGTGGCCCCAGGCGAGATGGTTCGGAATCAGCAACAGCCAGTGCATTCGTTCCCACCAGCTTCTTTCATGCCCAAACGAACGGTCTCCAGGTGAGCGCTTATGTTCACGCCAGCGTGAAAACCACGCCCACTTGCGCACCGATTCTACGCTCATTCCCGGCGCTCCTTGGGCGAGATCGATTCGATCCGTCGCGCGTATCCTCCGCGTCCGAGGTGGCGGAAAATTGTCAAATTTGATCGGGGGACAAATCAAGAAGCCTTGCCGCGCACAAACGCCAGTTCCCAATCATTGAAATGTAGCGAACTCAGCTCCGGCGGAGGTGGCGACTCATGCGGCGACTCCAGCGGAATCGGATCAATGAATTCGATTCCACGCTCCCGCAGCGCGCACCGCCACTCCTTCTCCACCCACTCCGATTTCCGCGCATGCGATGACCAGAAGAGGTAAAAAATATCGCTCGCCGGAATCACGCGCCACAACTCCTTTTCCCAGTTCTGCCCCGAGCGCAGCGACACCACATCCAGAAAAACCTCTAACTCCGGTGCAACTTTGTGGATCCCCTGAATCCGCCCCAGCACCGCATCGCGATCATCCGACGCATACGATGCAAAGGCTTTTCTGTACCGCATGCCCTCCGCGCCCACCATGCCCTCCGCAGACAACACGAATGAGATCCTCGCCACCCTGACACCGTTGGCATAGATCTGGGCTGATCCGGAGTACCTCGCATACCGGCTCAGCTCGGGAAACGTGACGACGAACGAAACACACGTCGATTCGCCCTCCCACACCATCGTGTCTTCCGGCTCATCAATCACGGCGCCGGGAATCGTAAGACGGACGCTCAATACCGTTCCGCTGGAAATTCTGAATGGCCCCTTCGTCCGCGCAACCAGATCCCGCACCTTCAATTCCTCGACCGCTCGTTCCACTACTGTCCACCGTTCCTGCGGTTCATGCGCCCACACGAAAAGCTCAAAGGGAAATCCCGCAGCCACCGCCGATGGGGCGGTCAGCGTGAAATCTACCTTCTGCATGTTGGTAGCAGCGGTGCCTGTCTCTTCGGCGGTAAAGTATCCGCAGCTTATCGCGCCTGCTCCGGTTTGGGAGCCTGCATCGCGGGATGAAGCAGGCGGAACTTGCGGCGTTGGAGAGAAGAATGGTCGCGTTGCATCACCCTGATCTTTGGCGGCCGAGGGAGTCACCGGAGCGGGAGGCGGTGTGCTTGGCGGGAGCGCCACGCTGGCTGGCGGTGATCCTTCCACCTTCTCTCTGCGTGCCCTTTCCAGCAGATCCCGAATCTTGTCCAGGTCCTGATTAGCTGGAAGATACTGCTCCTCTTTCTGAAGAGCCCGAGTGGCTTCAACCTGAATGGAGAAGGCGGCAAGGAGTTCAGTCAAATTAGAATCCGCAGGCATCGTTCCCAGCAGAGCACTCCGTGACTCAGCAAACTCGAGAGCCTCAACGCCAAATTTCTCCTGGCAAGCAGAGGCGAGCCCCGCCAGTGAATCGATACACGCATCCAGCTCTCGTTGGCGTTGGCGGCGAGCCACCCTCGCGATCAACGTGTCCGTCTTCTTCGTCTCCTCATCGCTCTGTTCCTGCCGAGACGCGGAATCCGACCGCACCACCCCAGCAAGCTGCGTATCCAGCCATTCCAGGATGCGTGAACGCGCCTCAACATCGCCGTTTTCCATCTCCGGATACAGCGTCTCCCAGAACGTTTCCACCAACCCGCGCAGGATATCGAGTCCATCCCGCAGCCCGGCTAGTCCGTCCACAGCGAGTTGCGCCTCAGTCAACCACGCACCAAGCATCAGGTCTTTGCTCCGTCGTCTGAGCAAGTCCCGGCAGGCCCCGATGACAAACCGCCACTCCACATCCATACCGTGGAAGTTCGGATCATCGGGATCGGGAACCACTTCCCCGCGCGCTCTCCTCACCCGCGCACGGATCTCGCCATAGACCGCCTCATAACGCAGATTTGCGCCGCTGGGATTGGCTCCGGGAATCGCTTCGAGGATCTTCGCGTCCATCGTTTCTCCCCTCGCACAGGCGCAGAAAGCAGTAAGCCGCCAGTGTAAACCCGGCGCCGCCCCGGATTTCTGTCAAGCCCCTTTAACTCAAGAAATTCTCTAACCCCCACATTCGAAAGAGAAAAAACCGGAGCTGATTTGGCATAGAATTACCTTCAAAATTGGTAGAATAGAGATAGAAGGAAAAACGCCCGCATGGGAATCCATGCGGGCGTTTCTTTTTCGGCGCGAGTACCTTAAGTCAGCGCGATGGTTGATAAAAACCGGTTTCGCGCTGATTCGAGAGACTTTACATGCAAGCACCGTACAATCAATATTTTAGCGAGGTAAAATCCTAAGTAGCCTGTTTTCAAAGATCTAGACACCCCCCCGGCGCCTTACACACCAGCAGGACGCTTTGGAGCCTTCAACCCAAGCTCGGCCATGGCAATCTGCAGATCGGCCCAGGCTTCCTTCTTCTGCCGCGGATCGCGCAGCAGGTACGCCGGATGGTAGGTAACAATCAGCTTCGACCCGCGAGCCTCATGCAACCGCCCGCGCAACGAACTCAACGACGCCTTGCCGCCCAGCAGGTAGGTCGCCGCCGTGGAACCGAGCGCAACCAGAATCTCGGGACGAACGACATCGATCTGCCGAAAGAGGAACTGCGAGCAGGTATTCGCCTCAACCGGCTCCGGCGTCCGGTTCTGCGGCGGACGGCACTTGACGATGTTGGCAATGTAAACCTGCTCGCGCTGCAGTCCCATCGCCGTAATCATGTTGTTCAGTAGCTGCCCTGCCCTGCCGACGAAAGGACGGCCCTGGGCATCTTCATCCGCCCCCGGTCCCTCGCCGACGAACATCAGGCGAGCATTCGGATCGCCCTCGCCGAAGACGATGGTATGCCGCCCGGCAAAGGCCAGCGGACAGCGCGTGCAGTCGCCAATATCCTCGCGGATGGCTTTCAGAGCGCCCTCGCGTTTTTCCGGAGCAATCGGCGTGCCGGCAACAAACAATTCTTGAGGAGGAGCAATCGAGGACTTTTTGGGCATGGATTCTTCGGCCCCCGCTTCAACGGCAGCGAGTACAGGTGCTGATTCTGGAATGGCATCGCCGCGACGATAGAAATCGAAGACGCCAAGATCGCGATAGTAGTTGACGCGCGCAGCCAGCGCCGCTTGTTGTTCAGGATCGAGACGAGGCATCGTTTACCGTTCCGCGACAACTTTCTGCGGACGCCGCAGCGTCATCACCTCTTCGAGAATGCGGTCAGCAATCTCACGTTTGCTCATCTCGGGTAGCTCGATCGCCGTCGACTGCGTGAGGAATGTGACAGCGTTGCGGTCGGAGTCAAAACCAACGCCTTCGCGCGAAACGTCGTTGAGCACGATAGCGTCCGCGCCCTTGCGCAGCAACTTGTCCCGCCCGTGCACAAGAGCATTCTCGGTCTCGGCGGCAAAGCCGATGACCAGCATGCCGTCGCGGCGGCGCTTGACCACCTCAGCCAGAATGTCTTCGGTCGGCTCAAGCTCAATCGTGAGTGGCCCGGAACGCTTCAGCTTCTGCTCCGCCTGAATCACCGGACGGTAATCGGCAACCGCAGCGGCCTTGATGACAATGGTCGCCTCATCAAGCCGACCCAAAACAGCCGAGCGCATCTCCTCGGTAGTAACAACTGGAACCACCTCGCAGTTCGCCGGGACCCGCAGCGCAGTCGGGGCACTCACAAGAATCACCTTAGCCCCGCGCTTGGCGGCAGCATCGGCAAGCGCATACCCCATCTTGCCGCTGGA
>Ga0207060_10028_pt1 | contig 55973 bp, 58 predicted proteins | sample Alteio_BWMinCont_30_FD_153270 | JGI IMG/M metagenome (GOLD analysis project Ga0207060, IMG submission 153270) | Enriched cells from forest soil in Barre Woods Harvard Forest LTER site, Petersham, Massachusetts, United States -... | ecosystem: Environmental > Terrestrial > Soil > Temperate forest >...
CCAGCAGGTCCTCGAGGTGGCACAGAAGCTTTACTTCCCGCGATTACATCATCTATCCTTAGTATCATGCACGTGCATTCGGTTGCCGATTTGATCATCTGTTCTTTGACTGAGACCGGTTCAATAACATCTCTCTTGAAGAGATCTACCACTCCGCTTCCGAGAACATTGACTCCAAACCATGTGTTCTTTGGATCTGCATGCTTTTCACGTAGTTCTACCCTGATATCCAATGGATCAAAGCCCGCGTTTTCAGCGAGAGCTATTGGAATGGATTCCAGAGCTTCTGCATATTTCTCGGCCGCAAGCTGTTCTCTTCCCTGGAGAGTATTTGCCCACTTCATCAGGCGGTAGGAAAGTTCTTCCTCGACTGCACCGCCTCCTCCGACGATTCCAGGTTTCTCCAAGACGTCCTTGATTACCATGACAGCGTCGTGAACGTCACGCTCTGCTTCATCAATCACGCGTTGACTTCCTCCCCTGACGAGAATACTTACTGCCTTTGGATTCTTGCAGTCTTCTACATACGTCCACTTGTCTTCGTCGATCTTTCTTTCCTCAACTAGACCAGCTTCTCCCAAATCTGACTTTGTTAGACCATCGAGACCGGTTACAACAGTTGCTCCCGTAGCTCTTGCAAGTTTGGTCATGTCGGACTCCTTGACTCTTCTTACAGTCAAGATTCCTGCCTTTGCAAGATAGTGCTGCGCAATGTCATCGATTCCTTTCTGGCAGATCAGAACGTTAGCCCCTGCGTCTGTGATCTTTGAAACCATGTCCTTCAACATCCTGGTTTCTTCGTCGAGATATAGCTGGATCTGTTTTGGATCCTTTATCTCGATCTTTGCATCAAACTCGGTCTTTTCAATTTCGAGTGGCGAATTAACGAGAGCAATCCTTGCATTCTCTATTCTCTTTGGCATCCCGGAATGAACTACTTCTTTATCCAGTATGACACCTTTGACAAAACTCGTATCCTGGATTGAGCCTCCAGCTTTCTTTTCGACCTTTACATTGTCAATGTCGACCGTGAAGTTTCCCGCCGGGGTCTTTTCTGCAACTTGTAGTAGAGCATCGACGAGCAAAGTGCTTAGCTGTAGACTATCATTCGAAATGAGCTTTGACGCCATACTTGTCCTTGCAGCTTTTACGAGAGTTGATTTGTCGTTGGGTTTTACCTTCACTGCAATCTCGTCCAAGATTTTCTGCGCTTCAATTGCAGCCTTTCTGTAACCATCAACGATTACTGTCGGGTGAACATCCTTGTTGATTAGATCCTCAGCGTTCTCAAGCAACGCACCTGCTAATATCACTGCAGATGTGGTCCCGTCGCCCACTTCATTGTCTATCGTCTTTGAGATTTCAACGATCATCTTTGCGCCCGGATGCTGAACATCAATATCTTTCAGAATGGTTGCGCCGTCGTTTGTGATTGTAACGTCTCCCATGCTATCCACTAGCATCTTGTCCATGCCGCGAGGACCGAGTGTAGTTCTCACAATATTCGCGACTTCCTTAGCTGCCCAGATGTTGTTCCTTTGAGCATCTCTACCGCGGTTTTCGGAAGTTCCCTGTTTTAGAATCAGAACGCGCTGACCGCCTTCAGTTGTGGCGTATGAAGCTTGTTGTGCCAATTTCAATCAACCAGTAACTACTTTACTCGGTGTCCCATGGACTTGCTACTTTTCAAAAACTTCTTCTTTTGACCGGAATTATTGGTCGGTTTTGCTACTTTTGTGATTTTTTTAGATTGCACTGTTTTCATTGAATTTCCACTACCTATGTAATAGGTATTACGCAGTATATACGTCTATGTCGAACAAGCCTTACATATTACGTGAATGCATCATGTATTGACTTGGAATTGGCTTACAACAGCAACCCATCGGTCCGGATTGCAGTTGAATCCCTAGTCACGCGCAATCCAGCGATCCATATGTGTCTCAAACTGCGGATAGTCAACTATCACGCTCTTGCCGGGGTCATAAAACCGGAGGTCGAAAAGATGGCAGGAAAGTCTACAACTCTGAACAGCCTCGTCGTCGCAATCAAGCGTTTTTCAGATACGATGGCAGAAGAGAGCAAGAAATTGCCAGCTCCATTTGGTGTTCTAAAAGATGCCACGATAACGCTAACCAGCGATGTTGCTGATGTTACAATAAGACCGAAAAAAACAGAGTTTCTAGGTGTTCTCAAGAAAATTGTTGAAATATCATCCCAACTCGACGAGGCACCGGATATTTTCAAATCATCAAACCTCATCAAATTGGTCACCGGTGAAAAAGAGTACAAATCTGTGATCTTTGGAGAATTGAAAAAATCTGATATTGAAAAAGAATTGATGGGGTTGTCAAAATTGACTCTCCACCTTTCCCCTTTGGCAAAAAAGGACGCTGGTTTTGCTCTTTTCATTTCGGAGCTGTTGTATCGAAAAGGCATCGAAGTAGTTCACTCGTATATTGATGAAGATACCGTCATCCTGGTCAACAAGGCCGATGCTCCTCGAGCTTACGAGATATTCGATCAAGAAATAATCCGGAACAAGCAAATAGTCCCGATTCCAAGGCCCAGACGCAGGAAATAACTCTAATCTGAAAAATTGATCTTTACCTAGGTCTATTGGAGACGAACTGACCTATTACTCGCGCGACATAAACCTATATAGTACGACACAATCGTTACATGGTTGTGAATCACATTGCAAACAAGAACATCATTGCCATCACCAGTATTAACACCAACCAGGCCGATAACCACTATAAAGCAGCGCGTATTCCAGATATGCTCTAGATCTGTGAATGACGTTTCAGAGTTCTTGTCCGTCATAGGATTTTAGACCCTTGAAACTTACTTGGTGATTCGCAAAGAGTAGTGCGTTGTTCTGGGATCCTCATTTACTCCATAACCCAGAGCCGGCTTCTACCTTGCTTCACCTTTTTGGAATTGACCAGTACCTTCTATTTCTGCAGCGTTTTCCTACTTTTTCCGATCAAGTTTTAGGCGCCTGTTTTGATTTTAAAGCGTCAATAAAGTGATTTTTGTAAATTCGCTGTTTATTCCGTTGCGCGATGGTACGAAGATGCCGGAATACTATGATTGGACGCAGATAATAACTATCGGCACAAGTGGAGTTCGAATGTGCGGTATTTCAAATGTTGATTGATTTTTCATGGACCTTAACCCTTCGGCTTAGTTTGCTTTTAATTTAACAAAGGTGTGTTGGTAGGGTCGCCATCCAGTGCCGTGAAAGAACTGATTCAAGAGTAATGGCGGAAAAGGGCATTAAATGAGTGCAATTAAGGGATCCAAGAATGACCCCTCTGAGAAACAATCAATAATGGATAGAATTTTTTCTGTTGACTATTGTAAAGTCCGCTAAACGTGATTGGTTTCTATCAATGGTTCTTGTCACACGCGACAAAACAAAGAACTGTGGAAAAAAAGTCGGACGGGCTGAAACTAATTCAGCCCAGTTTGAGTTCACTGAGAGTAGACTTTGAGCTCGAACTCGCCGGTCTTCATATTGGCGTTGACTTCGAGACGGTTCTTGGTCCCATTCAGCCATGATAGCTTCGGAGATTTAGACATGTAGGCAAATTCTCCTTCAGCCCATACACTCGCTGGACCCGAAAGTTTTCCGTTTCCTCTACCGTTAATGGCGACAAAGTCACCGTCAACTGTAGTTTGTACAGCTTTAGATTCCCATTCAAGAGTTCCATCAATTTTTTGGAACATGTTAACGGTTTCCAAATGGGTCGCAGAATACTTGCTTCCCACGAATTGAGCCTCATTGATTAGCTCGAATCTTACACCCGAGGGCGTAATGTCCTTGATTGATCTTGATACTATGTGGCCGCGGATTTCTCCCATTAGTTCGCCTGTTTTTTGTGTTTGAGTTTGCATTGTTTTTCTCAGCTGCTACAATGGTCAACTTGCTTATACGCCTATGTCGAGAATTTGATCAATACTTCGTCTAAGATCGCTGAAAGTCTTCAATTTCGTTATCTTCAATCCGAATGGATAACGATTATCCTCGCTCTCGATTTTTTTGGATGCAGACAACTCGATAAAGCAATTAATTCTCTGATTCTCTTAGGTTTCCTAGGAAAAGTTCAGAAATAGTATGGCCAAGAGAGATGTGAATCCAAAATCAAAAGTTTCATTCAACGAACAAGAAATCAAGTTCCTGAAGGAGAGCAGGCTGGCAAGGCTGGCTACGGTTTCTCCGAGCGGTCAGCCCCATGTCGTCCCGATAGGTTTCGAATTCGACGGCGAGTTTTTCTATTTTGGAGGGTACTACCTTACGAGGAGTCTAAAATTCAAGAATATCCAGAAAAATAACAAGGTCGGTCTCGCGATTGATGATTTAGTCTCTGTAAACCCCTGGACACCGCGCTTTATCATCATTAGAGGAACTGCTGAGATCATAACAGAAGAAGGGGAAGGCTCAATTGACGAAAGGACGTCCATCAAAATTACTCCGTATGTCAAGAGGTCTACCTTTGAGAAGTAAAAAACTCAAAGCCAGTCTATTGAGCTGCGAACGACAGAAGCAAAAAACATCAGCACTTCTCCGGATAAATAAGGAACGTCATCCGGAACCAAAGTGTTGAAATTGCATTAAATTGTCTACGGAATAGAATTGATAGACCATGTTTTCGTAGTGATGTTGGAAAACAGAAGTTTTGATCATCTTCTGGGTTTCTCACAGATTCAAGGAAAAGATCCCGCCGGAAACCCGACAAAGATCGACGGTCTCTCAGGTGAGGAAAGTAACGTTTCCATTGATGGTAGTAAAGTCAAGGTCTCTACCCCCGCTGATTTCGCACTAAATTATGGCCCGGGTCATGAATTCAAAGATGTAAGAGAGCAATTGTGCGGAAGGGAAGGAACCTATTCTTCACCCACTCCCCAACCTGGAGAAATCGATCCAAAAATCAACAATAGCGGTTACATTTCGAATTACTCTCTTTACGATCGCGAAAATCCCGGAACAATTATGAAGTGTTTCTCACCCGAACAATTGCCAGTTCTAGCCACATTAGCAAAAGAATTTGCGTTGTGTGATCGCTGGTTCTCATCCATGCCAGGTCCTACGTGGCCAAATCGCTTTTTCATCCATGCGGGTTCATCTGGCGGCCTGGACGACAGCCCGGCTTTTTCCAGGGAATTCAAGTCCATTCTGTATGACGGATTCAAGTTCGAAAATGGGACGATATTCGACGAGCTCGAAAATCGCAGACATGATTGGATGATTTATTGTGATGATGAGTTTCCTCAAGCGCTTTCAATAGCTGGAATGCGCAAACATTCGAAGCGCTTCAAGCCGTTTAGCTCGTTTAGGCAGGATTTGAGCGATCCCCAATTTTCAAAGTCCTATGTTTTCATAGAGCCTGACTACCATGCTTTTACAGGAAAATTCAGAGGAGGTAACTCACAGCATCCAATGGATGACATGACTCGCGGGGATAAGTTGCTAAAGGATGTTTACGAAGCGATACGCAATTCTCCGCACTGGGAAACAAGCCTGCTTATTATAACGTATGACGAGCATGGAGGATTCTGTGACCATGTGGTACCGCCAGTTGCAGTCAGTCCTGGGGATTCTATTACCGATCCAAGCAACAACCACAACAACTTTGATTTCAAACAGCTTGGTGTGCGAGTTCCCACTGTTATCATATCTCCCCTTATTCCAAAGGGAATAATTGATCATACAATATACGATCACACTTCAGTTCTTGCTACGATCGAAAAACTGTTTGGACTTGGTAGTCTAACGAAACGGGACGCAGCCGCGAACAGCCTGAACCATCTTCTTAAACTAGATACACCTAGGAACAATGCGCCGGTTTCGTTGCCCGATCCGGCTGTATCGGGATTGCGATTTAAGGAGGAAGAGGAGGAAAAGAAAAAGAATCCTATAACATCCTTTTTCGCTGACGTCATAACCGGCCGAATATCCTTATTCAAACGTGAACCTATTGATCCCTCTTTGGCAGGATTTCATCATGTTGCCTTCATAAGAGACTCTCAAGATTCGTCCGAAAGCGAGAGAGAACGACTTTCAAAGCGGTTCTTAGCACATAAGAAAAATGGGGCTGTAAAATACATGCGACAAGTGAAACGGAAGGTAGCCAACAAAGTCTAGGTCATTCTCATTTGTAACCCGGTCGTTGAAGGATTTTGCATTGCCCTAAAGGAATCTTTGAGCGAATACGAGGTCTATCACTCGCGGTAAAGTTAACTAGCGATCAACGCCGACTCTGACCGCCTGCCTCTTGCTTCGCACTCAAATTGCTTTCGAATAAATTAGTGCTAAAGAGAGTAGTTTTGTCGGACGACTCACAAGATTCGGTTGAATAATCAGCTTTTTTTCCTCCCTCTGATGAGATCCTTTTTGAAAATTCGCCCCTATTGTCTCTATAGTTCTATTTACAATTCCGTTGTCACCCAAGTTCTTCTAAAGAAGAACGCGAGATAGGGGAGCTATTAGCTAATCTGGAATGAAGTTTTCAAATGTACTAGTCATACTACTAGACTTATAATCTCAAAAAAGGCAAATGAATTTGCAAAGGATGAGTGAATAGTTGAAAATGAACGCGGGCAACAGATATAGATTGATCAAGGCAAAGCGCGAACAGTTGGAAGCTCAAGAACGATTAAAACTAGAAAAGGAGACAAAAAAGGAAACTGAGCCCGACACAATCTCTTCGGGCTTGGTAATGTAGCCCTGAGCTACAACGAGTCTAAACAAGGGCTCGTACTAAAGTCCAATCACTCCAGAACTAAATGCCTGTAGCTCTTTTACCACAGCGGATGCTGGATTCTCTCAATCCGCCGAAACTGTTTGGCGACTTCTGGACCTTGGATTGTGCAGCAATAGAATGGAGATTCTACCACTCGACCCAATCGCCAGGAGGATGCTGCCACATCGAAGTAGTGGGTGGATCCGAGAAAAAGTCATTGATGCTTTGGAGAAATTCCGGATCTTGAAAGTGCTGTTTCATCTGGGACGCGTTCATCCACGCATCCACCGCAAGAAATTCCGTAGATTCTGGAGTGCCCGGGGGCATCATTTTGAAGTAAGCTTCATGTGATAGATTTCCCGCTCGGCGAATCTTGTTTAACTGGCTCGTTACTATTGCATTGTTTTTTGTTATCGCGGTATCCCTAGATTGAACCAACCCCCTAGCGAATGATACAAAGCGGTCGTTCTTTCCATACGGCGACGGAATGTGATAGGTAGAAAAGTTATCCGCGGCGTACCAGACAACCGGATCACGAGCTGAGAAGATCTGGCCTGCTTGCTGTTGAACCTGGGGATTAGCGAAAAACTGATTCAGCCCTTCCATGCTGTTCCAGATATCCAGAATCAGGAACTCGCCAGACTTTGCACTTTCAACAGGCACGTATACCATGTGACTCAAGTCGCCAAGAGATTGAGCAGCCGCAACGCTGGAGGGAGCACCTGCTGTCGCATTATGAAGCGTCCGAGAGTCCTCGATCGAGTCCTTGGATAGAGTACCACGAATGGCGAGAAGATAGAGCGAATTCATTCCATTAGGTTCGGAATCCATTTATTGTTCAAGTAATCACAACAAGAACAATCTGCTATATTCGTTAGGTAAGTTGAATTTTGACGCGGTGGAAACTTAACCAATTCTACTTAGAGCCGATCTAACATGAGCTTCCGAGAATAGCTCTCGAGAAATCACGATTGGCAGGTAAATCAGCGGTAGCCCGTTCCCTGGCACGCTCTGCAAATGCCTGATCCCGCGTTCTCGCTTTGCGGGACTCCATAGCATTCTTCGCATGTAACTATCCCCGGCACCAGGTCAAGCACGTATTGCGAGTTAATGACCCGGTAAATAACGCCGCTTCCATTACAGTTGCGGCAATGACAAGAGCCACTACACTCTGGACAGATTGGACGGGGAGAAACGATCATGGCTACATAAAACGACTTTTCCATTTTTAGGCATTTTTGCCATTTCCATTTTTTGTATACCGAATCCCGATACTCCCCAGGAACGGTCCGGCTTGGACTTTGGAGACAATCTTCCGTGTTACACCCATCATTTCTTTACAACTACAGATTTTTTGTCACCGCTCCGTTTTGAGAGCAGCTTGGTGACATAGTCCTCAAAGTCTCCGTCGAAAGTGCCTGAGGTGCCGGAGTGGAGCAATTCAAACTCTGGGAATCCTGAAATTGATTCAAGAAAAGCCGACCACTGGAGCCAGTTGTCTTCATCTATCCAATGTTTCTTGTATAGCAGGAAGGCTTCTTCGATTATTCCATAGGCGACCAGAAGATGACCAAAAACAGAGGCCTCTTCGGCAGTTATTTCTCCTGATTTACCGCCGGGAAATCGTGCCATCATCATCCTTCCGATCGCCGGGCTCTGAGCGAGGGTACTTATGAAATCGTTGTATCTACCCATCAAGCCCTGGTACGAAGATTCCCTGATCGCCATTTCCTGGCTTCGAAATTGCAAGATAAAGACAATCAAAGTGAAAGTTATCACGAGAGTCTGAGCCACCGTACTGATTACAATTAGGGTAGTTGCGTCAACCATTTTGAATTCCTTGCCGGGAGTTGAGACTAAGCGTCAGGTTGAATAAAGTTTGTTGAATATTGAAAGCATCTGGTCATTCCCTTCTTCAGAAACAAAAATCAACCTGTGCCGGGCATTTGTGTCAGTGGCCGGACTAGATTCGAAATATCTTAGTTTAGATTGGATAATGCAATAGACGTGTTTCTAGCACTAAACTGAAATGTCCATTTCCATCTTTTGATGAATCGATTCCCAAGTGTTCGCCGATTCGATCGTCACCGATGACATCCGAAACCTGCGCCAGCAAATACTGCATCACCCGCTATGGAACGGCATAGAAGCCGGAACATTAGAACGCTCCCGACTCCAGCTGTTCGCCCTTCAAGATTGGTGGCTGGTACGTGAAGCATATCGTCTCGATGCCCTCGCGATCGCTGCGACAGGTCATCTGGAAGTGCAGGAGTTGCTGATCTCCAAGCTTGTCCCCAAAATCGGCGGATACAAATTGCTCTTGCGCTTCGGAGAAGCTCTGGGTTTATCCGGAACCGATTTTGACTCAGTTGAGCCGCTTTCCGGCTGTATGGCACTCACCAACTACTTTTACTGGATGCTTGCCTATGGCAAACCGGGCGAAAAGCTGGCGTCGGTCAGCGCAAGCGAAGACATCTTCGTCCAGATTTGCGCCCGGATCGGTCCCGCACTCCAGCGCAACTATGGACTGAGCCCGGAACAGGTCGCATTTTTCACGATCCATGACGATATCGGTGCAAAAGTCACTCCAGTTGACGAGATCCTGCTGGCTCGCTATGGCGCATCTACCGCTGAACGTAAGCTCATTGTCCGGGCGATACGTCTGAGCCACGAGTACGAGTTGATGTTTTACAATACTATACTAACCGCATCCATTTGAGTCGCAACAACAATCGTAAAGAACTATCGCTGGGCAACCTTCCGAGCTTGCTGCATTTTTGATGCTGAATTGCACAGATGACGCAAAGGAATCTCCGGAATATCGAACCCGAGCTTTCGTCTAAGTAGTGTTTATTAACAGTCTGTCTTTCTCAGAAAAACAGAGGCTATGATCTATGGTCGAAAAAATGCTAGTAGTCGTGTTCGATGACGAGACAAAAGCGTACGAGGGTTCTAGAAAACTAAGCCAACTCGATTCTGAAGGAAGCGTTTCAGTCCATGCAGAGTCGGTAATCAAGAAAAATCCGGACGGATCAGTTGCCATGAAAGAACTCGATGGTGACTTTCCAGTGCGAACGGCAGGTGGAACAGCAATCGGCGCGCTTATCGGACTTTTGGGAGGACCCATAGGCTTTGGAATTGGGGCAGCTACTGGCGCACTTGTTGGTTATGTCGCTGACATGGATCGAGCTGGAGTGAATTCAGATTATCTTGCTGATGTGGCCACAAAACTTACCCCAGGAAAGTGGGCTCTGGTCTCTGATCTCGACGAAGAATGGGAGATTCCGGTGGATTCGGGAATGGAAGCACTGGGTGGTATTGTTTTTAGAGCAACGCGCGAGGATGTAGAACAAACACAGAACGCGAGAGATCAAGCTGCCCTAAATGCTGAGATCAGTCGACTGAAAGAAGAGCAAGCTCAGGCGCGGGAAGAAGATAAAGCGAAGCTTCAAACAAAGATTAACGCTCTCCAGGCAAAACTTCAAGCAAAAATGCAGCAAGCCAAGGAGCAATCCGACATGAACAGGAAGGAGACTGAATCCAAGCTGCACGCACTAGAAGAGAAAGCTAAGAAAGCCAGGGGCGACGCGAAAGCAAAGATTGAATCTCGGATTGCCTCAATTCGGAACAAGCACAAGGATTCTTCTGAGCACCCCGACATGATGCCTCAGCAACAAATCCAGAAGTGAAAGAGTGAAATGGCGCAGTTTGTCGCGCTGGCTTACCCTGTTATAGCGGGCAACGAAGGAAAAGCCCGCGACTTTGTAAGTGATGTAAAAAACAGGCATAAGGAGTTCGAAAAAAGTTCAAAGAACCGGAAGGTGAAGAAGGAAGCATGGTTCCTTCAACAGCTTCCTGGAAGTAGCACGCTGATTATCTTCATGGAGGCGGATGACGTGGCCAAATCAATCAGTGAATTTGCCCAGTCTCAAGACTCTTTTGACGTATGGCTGAAACAATCTGCAAAGTCGATTACTGGAATGGACTTTTCGATGCCGCGCGAAGATCCATATCCTGAGTTGCTACTATCCCACGGTTTCTGACACTGGAATTATTGAAGCTCGCCCAAAGTCTGAACTACATTATACCAATATGTGAGAACTCCCAAAATACATTGGAGATAGGAATTCGGTCTATGCCAGCCTATTGAAGCGTCTCCGCCCCTCGTTAAAGCCGAGGTAGTTTCGAAATTAAGACCAAAGGTGTTTAATGTCAGGGGAGAAACTAGGAGTGAAACCTTGACTCGTCCCGCTAAGACTCCGGAAGAAGTAGCTTCTTTCAATGAAACAAAGAAAACTACGGAATTCCTCAAGCGAATCACGCAAATAAAGCTCGATCCAGAGATCCGTGGCTATTCCGACCTCGTATCCGGACTTTTCGAAAACGGTCAATGGGTGTTTATTTGCAGTCAGCATGTTTCAGCGCGATTTTCAAATGAGGAAGAATTGAAGGAGCATTTCAGGAAGGAGTCGCACAAGCAATCGAAGATTGGTAAATCACAGTCGACTTATGATTAGAATTACGTCGAGCATTGAAAAATCAATGACCGGGCGCCTAGTTCGCGCTGCCAAAATTCAAGGAGCAAATGTGCAAACAGAGACAGCCCACTCCGAAGATGGCGATTCAGGATCCAAATTTGTTGTGTTTGTCGATGCAAAACTTGTGGAAATGTCTGTCAACAGTGTTGTAATGTAGAAAGTGCTGTTGATGATTTGAGTAGTGGCTGAGGAAGTACTCGTAGAGATATAGCGGGTTGTAGTTCCGTTATGCACTTTGGTCACTGTAACGGGGATTAGCTGCAAGTTATCCGGAAGAATAAAATCCGTAGAACTGCAGTTACCATTCAGTTTCACGAAGTTGTTATTGGTAGGACCTCTAACCACAGTTGTGCAGCAGTACGTGGTTGTACTGGATTCTGTCAATGTCAGGGCATACGCCACTGCAAGCGCCGCGAGGATGGAAATGATTGCGACAGCAATTATCATTGAATCTGAGGATGAAATGGCGCGCCGCAAGGTACAGGTGACATTTAGAGCCTCTCGATAATCTGTTATTTGAATTTACATTCTTAAATGTGAGAGACTTTGCGGTCTGATTCATCCAGGCAAGAACTCTGTGAGTAGATTACAAACAGGAATTTTTGTTGTTGGGGCAATTATTCTTTTGATTTCACCGCTTCCGAGTCTAACAGCTCGTGTTTCATTCGCCGATCCACAACATTCAAGCCCCTCGCAGATTCTATCGGGAGCAGAAAATTTCCTCGTCAATCAGTACAATAGGACGATTGGTCTCGTCGCCGAATATCCCCATTCCAACATGTACTGGTTGTATTCCGACAATTTTCTAGCTAGCTACGTCCTGCAAAAAATCAATACTTCAAATGTTACCCAGCTGAAAATAGCCCAGAATATCTCTCGCAGCCTATCAAGGTATTTGGTGGCCGTCCCAGCTCCGATTAACCAGTACATGATTCTCAATTCCAGTTTGTTCGCATTCAACACTTCGAAGAATTATGATGTCGCTAACATCGACGGTGGGACCATTGCGGTTACACTAAACAACGGTACTTCTGAATTGAACCCGAAAAACTATGCTGACATCGCGTTCCTTGAAGCATTATACTACAATGAGATAGGACAGGAAGACAGTGCACTATCTGTCTTTCAAACAGGCGCCACCATGTACGACGGCATCGGGATGAAAGACGTTCCCTTTAGTGGGGTATATCAAACGTACAAGCTCGCCCTCTATATCTATGCTGCCAAAGTCTTGGGCCAAAATTACTCTTCATCTGCTGAGACAACTCTTCTCAATATGCAAGGAATCAACGGAGGATTTTTCACAGGTTACAATGCGAGCTACTCCACTGTTGGAACTTTGACTAATGTTGAAACGACGTCGCTTTCGATACTTGCGATGACAGGCCCGAATCAGGCAACTCAATCACAGACTACTACTTCGATCATACAGAATTCTAACATTACGACTTCACATTCTGCATTCACTTCGTCCACTACAAGCCACGCAAACTTGTCAATAAGTGGCTCTAAAGGCGTGCCTACTTCCAGTTCAAATCAGGCTTCTTCGACTACCTCAAGTACGTCAAACAATGCTACAAGTTCTTCCTCCTCTGTCTCTGTCATCCCGGACTCATCTTCCTCGAGCATTTCCGCTTTTCCTTACGCAGTCGACATTCTTTTACCAATCCTTCTTGTGCTTTCTCTATTGATAATCATCAGAAAGAAAAAATCTTGATGAATACAAGACACGGTAAGAATGAATACGCTTTCAAACGAGATTTTCTGTGACCTCCATGTAGCTCTTAGTAGATTCGATCCGTTTGGTTTCGTGGTGAGCGTCTTCTTCTGCAACTGCTTTTGACATGTGGGAAGAGAAAGAATTCCTGTCCGCCGAGAGCAGATTGTGAGCAAAGAACATACGTCGTTCGAGCTAGAATGAAAAACGTCCTCATGGGTTTGGTCTTCCGACCTGTCTGTGTTCTCCTTTCGGAATAACGCCAGACAAAAACCCGATGAGAACGAGTGATCATAACGCTCATTCTTTGTAATAAGCCAAATGAAGATTCTTTCTAGAAATCTCGTTGGTACTTCGGTAAATATCTGCCTACCGAACTCGTTGTAGGAATCTTCAGCCTTTAGGTGTGCTATTTCAGCATCTCGTGAACACGCGACACGGCTTTACTCGCCGCTTCATCGGGCAGATCCATATGTGAAAAATTGCATATCGACAGAATTCCATCGAAACCTATTGTCTTCAATTTGGAAATTACTGCTCCAAAATCAATGTCTCCCTCGCCTGGCGTCGAGTGAAGATGGGGTACGACTTCTGGAGAGTATGTCGGGCAGAAGAAAATTCTTTGCGGATCCAGGGTGTCTGCCATGTGAATATAGCCGACTAGATCCTTAGCATCATCCAAGATCGCGTCAGACGAATGTCTCAGGACGAAAGTATGTGGTATACAGTAATTGTATTTCACGTGCTTGGAACCCAGCGACCTGAGCAATTTTGTAGCTTCAAAAGAATCCTCAATAAAATCGCCGGGGTGAGCTTCAAAGCATATTGTAACATCGGATGACTCCAGTCGAGGAATTATCTGCTCCATTGATTTTTTGAAAGAGTCGAGAGAGCCCTGGTAATTTTTTCGATCTCCGGTAAGTTCTGAAACCATCAATCTACAGTCCAGTTCGCCTATGAGAGAGATTGCATTTTTCATTTGGGTGACTCCACTTTCTCTATCAGATTCTTTCGGCGATGAAAACCCTAGAGAGAATTTCGACCAGGTCATCGGATCGAATCCGGCAAGAGCAAAGAGGGCACCAAGTTTCAACCCGTGTTCAGAGAGCTGCTCTCTCAGTTTTTTGTACTCTTTCTGACCCGATCTGCAGGCATCAAAATGCGAAAGGCCGATCTCCATCTCCTTCAGACCTAGGCTTGAGGTGACTTCCAGGGCTTTGGCAAGTGGAAGCTTTCCGAAAAGCGTTGTCTCCATCGCTATTCTCAAGAAATATCTTTTCTCTGAACTGCACTGCCCGGGTTGAAAGTAAATAAGAGTCTCGATAAAAATCGTTTTCTCTAACTATTTGCTCTAAAGCCCCGTCTGTGAAGTTTCTATTGGTTTTGGACTTTCTGGACAGGTAGCTAAACTGACAAAACTCAAATAAACATCGTGCTCGGCATTAGAGTCGAGTGCGAATTTGAAATACTCTGTTCACATGGTAACTTACGATGCGGCGGGTTACAAATCGACAGATCCGATTCAGTTTGAAAAGATAGTGTCGAAGTTACATGACATGGGCTTTGATGGCGTGGAACCTCTTTCGGTTCCTGAACGAATGTCTGATATGCGCGCGATGCACGAATCGTGTGTTTCGCATCAAATGAAAGTCCCAATGGTTGCCGGAGTCTCGGGAAGATACGGACAGGTAATCGGTACCTATCCCGATAAGGATCCGACAAGCGTCAATGAAAAGCAAAGAGAGACTGCCGTGGAGTACAACCAAAAATCTGCGGATGTTGCAGTAATTTTCGATTCAAAGTATGTTCAGATCTCGCTGGGTTCGCTGGAGGAGCAGGACACCTCGCAGAAAGGAATCGAGAAGGCATTTAACAACTTGGCAAACGTCCTCGCAAGATCGGCTCGCTACGCAAAAGAAAGAGGGGTCAGCATAATTTTCGAACCGCAGTGCAGGTTCGAGGGATATTACGGCGTCAACAGTACCGTAAAGCAGTCACTAAAATTACTCGAAAAGGTAGGCCAAGAAAACATCTATCTCATGCTTGACACGTTCCATTCCAACATCGAAGAAGTGTCCCTGGTTGACGCACTAGAAGAGGCCCGGAGTCTATTAAGGCACGTGCACGTCGCAGACAATCAGAGGCTTCCGCCGGGATATGGCTCCCTCGATTTCAGATCGATTCTGATGCAACTCAAACAAAGTCAGTACGACAATTTCTTGGGAATGGAGTGCATGCCGATTGGTCCCAAAGTGGATTTGCTTCTTCGAAATAGTCTCAACTATATGCGAAGCACAGAGAAGATCTTGGACGAACAATAATCCCGGTGAAGAGGCTCTAGCGGATTGCGCTAGCCTCTCTCAGAGCTTCGTGGCTTGCCTCGATGGTCTTTTGAATATCTTCCTCGGTATGGGCGAATGAAAGATACAGCCTTCCATAGCGGGTCGGCATTGCCATCACGCCTCTGTTTATGAGACCCTGGAAGAATACAGCGGATCTTCGGATGTGCGGGTGCATTGGAATCGAGTAGACGTCGCGGGTGCTGCCAACGCTCTCAAGATCGGTAAAGAAAACCGAAAACATGGGACCCGGTCCCTGGACGACTCCGGGTATGTGAGCATCCGCAAAACCATCCCTGATCCCTTTCATCAATTCGTTTCCGCGGCTGTAGATTTTTGAGTAAGAACCATACGATTCGAGCTCAGTTACCGTCGCGAGAGCAGCTGCAACTGCTAGTGGATTGCCATTATATGTTCCGGCGATATATGTCCTGTCGGATGTTACCGGCTCCATGATTTCCTTGGTAGCGGCAACGGCAGCTATTGTCAACCCATTAGCCACACACTTTGCATAAGTAGCAACGTCCGGCACGATGCCGGTCGCTTCCTGAGCGCCCCTGAGGCCCAATCTGAAGCCAGTAATGACTTCGTCGAAAATCAGGTCGATTCCATTCTCTTTGGTCAGTTTTCGCATAAGTTCCAGGTATCCCTTCTCGGGAGGAATGACTCCCCAGTTCGCCTGGTAGACCTCGGTAATGACGCCCGCGATCTGATCGCCCTCACGCCTAATTGTCTCTTCCAATAGTCCTGGATCGTTCCACGGCAGTACTATGATGTCATCAATTACGCTTTCTGAAACTCCCTCCGCGGACACTACCTTCTGTCCCATATTTCGGGCGAATGACCCAATAACCGAGCCGACCGCTCCAACCATATTCCAGTCAGCCCATCCGTGATAATGCCCCTCAAACTTTAGCATCTTTCGTTTTTTGGAGTGCGCCTTGACTATTCTGCGGGCAACTGAAGTTGCTTCTGATCCAGTACTGCAAAGAACGACCTGCTCGCCACACGCCACGTACTTTCTGAACTTTCTGCAAAGTTTCAGCTCGATCTCGCTGTTGCCCCCGAAAATCGCGCCTCTTTCTAGCTGCTCTTTTACCGCAGCTACAACAGTTGGGTGAGAATGCCCAAGGATTATCGGACCGAAACTCAGGTGGTAATCTATGAATTCATTTTGATCAACGTCAAAGATATGCGAACCGCTTGCTTTGTCAAAGAAAGCCGGAGTGGAAATCGATAGACCCTCGTACGAACCTTTCGTAATTGCCGCGCGGGCGCCGCTGTTTGTACCGCCGGGAAGCAAGTCATTTGCTTCGACCTGTAGCTCCCTTGATCTCTTGAACATGGTAGAAGTTTCCATAATGTCGGCTGGGATGAATTTCTGCCACTTACTTATGTTTTGCAATTTATCGCACAATTGGGCACTCCTCTTCCAAAAGGCGAAGATGATACAATCAGAACGTATGTATCGACTGCGAAGACTGTATGACTTTAGAATTCGCGCTGGTAAGGTCCGAATCCCCAGAGACTCAGACTCGGAATTGTTTTCTTAATTCGCTCGATTTAGCATCCGCGATCAATCAGTACTTCGAAATCGGTGTTCAACTTTGAAGCTCTTTGATGACTTCGTCCAAGCGAAGTTGAACTTTTTCAGAAGAGATAGAAGACATATTTTTTTCAAAAAAGAGATTAATTCAAGTTCCGGTATGAGGATTTCGCATCATCATCGAAACTCGTCAGTAGTTTGACGTAAGCAGATCGCTGGAAGGGGGACCCTTATCTGACCAAGGATATCTTGGCGAAGATAATGGGCGGGAACCAGTGAGGGACTTATAGCTGTCACGTGAAGTTGTCGCTGGACGGAGCGTTAGCCGTCTGAGGCTGCTTGTGGTACTTGTCAATCTCGGACCTAAGCTTGTTGAAAAAGACGTATCCCTCGCCTCCAGACTCGTCCTTTAGACCATCGAGGAAGGGCTTCATTGTCTTCCAGGCCAGCACTGGTTGGAACATGTCGTCCACTGTCTTGATGGTCACGATTCCTCTATCGAGGAGCACAACCCGGGTTTTATCACGAACTTAAACGTGGCATACGAGTGGGACAGCGTCCGTTCTGACCCAAGATTTATCGCTCTGCTTGAGAAAGCCGGTCTCAAGGTCGACTAAAGTCATGCGCCCTTGATTCCTTTCACCACAATAGCTCAGTCTGCTTGATTTCCTTGCGCCTGCCCGCTCGAAGTAGAACTGGGAGGAGCGATAGATGTTTTCTTGAACGTGTAATTTTTAGTCTGACCGGACTACCTCCTATCAGCATTCACGTTGGTGAGGACGAGATACTACTAGACGACTCGCGTCGTTTCGCGGAACGGGCTGGTGGCGACATTACTCCTCACATTTGGGAGAGAATGTCACATGTTTTTCCTCAAAACGTTGGTGTGCTAGTCGCTGCTGAGGAAGCGCTGGTCGGCACGGGTACCTTCATTTACAGACACGCGAATCGCTGAATATAACACACCTGAAGTGACTTTCCTTGGCCAGGCTGGATTGACATAGTCACCTCCTTCTAACCTACTTAGTTGCCGATAACTACCAAGTATATATTCTTGATTGCGCCTGGACTGTGGGTTACGAGGTTACGATTATCCCATTGAATGAATTCAATTCGGAAAACGGTACTGCGAAAGTGCTTGGTATTCTGGGCAGTTTGCGTAGTAATTCTCTCAACAAGGCATTGCTAAAGGCCACATCGAGCTTGTTGCCAAGCTGGGTCGAGTTTGATACTTTTGACATTGACCAGATCCCTCATTACAATCAGGACGAAGAAGAATCAGGAATCCCTGAGGTGGTTAGAGAATTCAAGCTAAAGTTGCAAAATGCAGATGCGATTTTGATAGCTTCGCCTGAGTATAACGGGTCAGTTACTGGGGTCCTAAAAGATGCGCTGGATTGGGCTTCGAGACCCTACGGCGAGAGTTCATTCGAAGGAAAGCCGGTGGGAGTAATGATTGCAGTTTCTGGAAAAAGGGGAGGATTCTCAGCCTTGAATCACCTGGCTCTAATAATTGACTATCTGGACGCGAAGCTGGTGGGAGAACCGGTAATTGTGCAGCTTGCGCACGAAAGATTTGATGAATACGGCAAGTTATCAGACCCAGAAATTCTTGCGAAAATCAAGAAGCTAGTCAGGAGCATAATTGAAGCTTTGCCGCATGAACGCATCAATTCAATACAAAGCAGCAAAGCTGGCGAAATCGTTGCACGAATGCCAGCTGAATGACCAACGGCTAGAGCGGCATCGTCATGCATGCTCCTCAGGTCGTTAAGGGCGCTGGCTAGGAAATGACCTCGTCCACTTCTAAAAATGGAATGGAAATCATCTGATTCGAATCCAAGCATTGGTTGCTAGTAGATCCGTATCCAAATCCCATTTCTGGTTCGAATTCAGAATGTTCTCCAGCAATACTCGCACCTAATCAGGGTCGAATCCCCAGAGGCTCACTTTTGCATTTGGGAATGCATTTCACGACGCTTTTTCTTCTCAAACCTATATTGGATATGCACAAATTGTCATACAGAAATCGTACAGACTGGCTGGGTAATGTCCGAAATCATTACGGTCCGTGTGGATCGCGAGACAAAGCGAAAAATCAAAGAGCGAAAAATCAAAGAGCATAAAATCAATGTTAGCAGGACCGTTAGGAAAGCTTTGGAGCAGGAAATCTCAAGAAAAGAAGAGGAGAATATTAAGAGAGCGCTTGATGAAGCCGGTCGCATTCTACGCAAGATTCCCGAGAAAGAGATTGTTAGAGTGATGAGAGAATCTAGAGAAGAAAGATGATGAGCAATTATCTCTCGATGCGAATTCAATTATGCTTTTGATAAGATCCGATGAAGAAGCACTAACTGTAAAATCCCCGATAATCGAGGATTCGAAGATCCTGGATCTTACACTATATGAACTTGGAAATGGAGTCTGGAAGGAATCAGAGCTGATAAAGTCCCTTAACGTAGATGAGATTGATAATCTTGCAAACAGCATGAGCTTGGTCTTAGGAAGTTTAGAAAAATTATCTGTTACACCGTCCGAATTTTCTCGTGTGTTGACTATCGCAAAATCAGAAAGGAAAACGTTCTACGACTCTAGTTACATTTACGTCGCAAAAAGAGAGAAAATGACTTTTGTCACCGAGGACCAAAGACTGTCAAGAATTGCTCGAAGATATGTTCAAACAGTCTCAATCCGAGACGTCATCACGAAGCGGAAGACGTAACTCCGATCCAGCAAGACATTGAATACCAAAGTATTTTGTCCTAAGTCGAAGCGCCGCACGAACATCGATATTTTTTCGCATCCCCCCAGAGATTCGTGTGCTAATCCGTTTCAGAACCAATGATAATACTTGGGAAGTGGAGAAAAGAGCAGCTCCCGAACAGGTGCACGAATTCCAGATATGGATCAGACCGACGAATTTTTTGGAGATATAGTATGCGAATCCCCAGGTGCCCATTCATCCTGCACCGGGCACCTTAAGATCTATTCTTGTACCTGGCCTTTGGTCGCCAACGCGTGAACAAATGGGGCAAACAATGATTAGGGAATTCCCTACGTTGAAGCTCCCGGGATATAGCGACCAGAAGCTGCGATTTCTAAGGAGGAGGTACTCCCTTGATATCCCAAGGTCGTTGTTCGTTCTTGACTATTGGCGAAGCTGGATCGAAGGCAACCTGTCGAACGGCTTGGATCGTCTCGACTCGGCTCCAGTCCCTCTGAAGCTCGCACGTTAATTGTGCCCAGCTCTCGAACTTTCCTCCAGCTAGAGCTATGCGCTGCAATGCGTACTGGTGAGCTTCAAGAGAAGTTCCTCCAACGGCGTCAACTACCGGATAGACGCCGTAGCCGTCTCTTAGGGCGTCCAGCGAGGGAAAAATCAAACATGCTTCGGTCCACAGTGCACACATGATGAGCTTCTTCCTTCCAGTTGCTTCGACAGCCTCCAAGAATTCTTTGTCCTCCCAAGCGTTGATGGTTGTTCGATCAAGCTCTTTCTCATCCGAGAGCACCTACTATACCGATTTCTCCCACACCCCTCACTCCCAGGGAGCCATTGTACGGATCCGGTTTGTCGATGAATGCGACATCGATTTGTTTCACGTCAGCGTTTACTGGAACCAAGTAGTCGGCCAGATTGTTTGTAACAACGCGACCATGAATATTATCGTAAGCGGAGAACTCCATCAACGCCTGTCCGATTCCCCAGATGATTCCTCCAATCATCTGACTCTTGGCTGTCTTTGCATTTAGAATTCTGCCTACGTCGTATACGCCGAGTATTCGAGTGACTTTTACTTCGCCGATTTCTGGATCGACTTTGGCTTCGGCGAAAACCGAGCCGAAAGACTGGGACGAGAATTTTTGCGCTTCCTCGCCAGGGGATGCAAAGACTTCTGCCTCGATGTTAGGCAGGTTGTTGCGTCTAATTATTTCGGTGAATGAATCAGACACACCGGGATCGTCTTGTCTTGACAACCGCCCACCTTCTCTCACAGAAATATTATCCGGAGGTGCTCCGTGAATGGGCGAACTCGCATCGTTTGTCGCAGCAAGGATGATTTTCTTGATTAATGCTTCAGAGGTTTCTTTTACCGCTGTCCCTACGCTAGCGGCGGTCATGCTGGTAGCGCTCAATGGAGCGAATGGCATGTTTGTATCTCCAATCTCCACTTTCACTTTCTCAATGGGTAATCGGAGAGTATCAGCCGCGATCTGGGCGAGAATAGTGTAGGTTCCGCCTCCCATTTCATGGGTAGCACTGGAGACTACTGCACTTCCATCCGGAAGTATTCTCACTCTAGCTGATGCGGGTTGACGGCCCCCAGGATAGGTGGCTGTCGCCATTCCCAATCCGACAAGATATCCTCCATCTCGCATTGATCGTGGCTCCCGGGATCTTTTTGACCATCCGAACTGTTTTGCACCTAACTCGTAGCACTCTTTCAAATTCTTGCCCGACCACGGTAGACCCCACTGAGGATTCGCGTCAGCATAGTTAATCATTCGCAGCTCAAGTGGATCTATACCGAGCTGGTAGGACAGCTCGTCCATGGCTGATTCCAGTGCGAACCCGCCGGTGGATTCTCCGGGACCTCGCATAAACCACGGACTGGACGTGTTCAGTGGAACAGCCTGGGTGGAGACTTCTAGGTTAGGACAGGAATAAAGTGTGGGGCTGAAGAGGACCGCTGGCTCAAAGAAAGTTCCTACAACCGAAGATTGGCTTATGACGACATGGCGCGTCGCAGTCAATCTTCCATCCTTGGTTGCAGCGAGCAAAATCTGTTGCGTGGTCGCTGCTCTATGACCAGTCGAGTTGAACATTTGTTGACGACTCAGCACAAATTTCACCGGTCGACCAAGCATCCGGGATGCGACAACGGCAAGAATCTCCGGCGCAAAGACGGTCTCCTTGGAGCCGAACGCACCGCCAGTATAGTAAGAGATTACACGTATATTGTCTCGCGGTACTCCAAAAATCAAGGAAAGAGTTGTCCGAGCAGCTCCGACCCACTGCGAGCCATTGTAGACTGTTAGGCGATCTCCTTCCCAGTATGCGATAGCGTCGTGGGGTTCCAACGCGTTGTTGTACTCAACTGGAGTCGTGTACGTTTGTTCGACCTTCGTTCCCCCATTTTCTTGCAGCTTCTCTAGAGCTGTCTTGACATCACCTCGGCTGAGCTGCATGCCAGGAATGAATCCAATCCATACTTCTGGTTTGTAGGCCCCAGCCATACCGTCGCCGGTCTTTATGATTGGCTTTTTTTCATCGTAAGTGACCTTGACGAAGCTAGCCGCAAACAAAGCGTGTTCTAAGGTATCAGCTACAACTGCGGCAATAGCCTGACCAGCGTAGTAGATTGTGTCGTCCTGTAGTGGTATGAAATCCTCCATCATCCACGTTTCTTTAAACGCGTCAACTTTGGGCTTGACAAGTTTGGGAGCATTGTCGTGCGTTATTACTCCTAGAACTCCCGGCGCCTTTTCTGCCTTTTTTGAATCAATTGTAGTAATACGACCGCTTGCAATTGTACTTTGGACGATAACTCCGTAAGCTTGATTTTCAAAATCATAGTCTGTGGTATATTGAGCACTTCCTGTAACCAAAAGTCGCCCGTCTACACGATCAATTGGTTTTCCAATTAGGCTGGGGGCTTTGTCTATTTCCTTCGAAACAACGAGAGTTGCCATGGTTTATTCACTCCTCTTTTTGCGATACAGTAGTGAGTGCTTTGATTATGGCGCGCTCGGCAAGTTCGATCTTGAACGCGTTGTCGCCACGTGGTTTTGCTCCACGCAAGGCTATCTCGGCCGCGGACCGGAAGCTAGCTCTATTCGGAGTTTTACCCGAGAGACTTTGTTCTGCTTCGTAAGCTCTCCAGGGCTTGGTCGCGACTCCGCCGAGGGCAATTCGTGCTGACCTGATTGAGTTGTTCCTGATATCGACAGCCGTGGCGACAGAAACAAGAGCAAATTCGTAAGAAGAACGATCTCTCACTTTTAGGTAGTGAGATTTCTTTGAAAAGGGGAGCAGTGGTAAGTCCACGGCAGTAATCAGTTCTCCATGCTGGAGTTCGTTTTCCTCTTCGGGCGTATTCCCCGGCTCGAGATAGAAATTGTTGATCGGAATTTTCCTTACTGTCTCCTGTGGACCTTCCACTCTGATTACTGCATCCAGGGCGGCAAGAGCAACACATAGGTCTGATGCGTGTGTTGCTATGCATTTGTCAGATGTCCCGAGTACGGCATGCATTCGGTTATATCCCTCGATCGCAGGGCAGCCTGAGCCCGGAATCCTCTTATTGCAAGCAAACGAAGTATCCCTGAAGTAGTAGCAGCGGGTACGCTGCATCAAGTTGCCTCCTATAGTAGCCATGCTCCGGAGCTGCGGAGATGCACCGGCGAGCAGAGCTTCGGAAATTACAGGATAAGCGTCGAGGATCAGCGGATCGATTGCGGCGTCGCTCATATGCACCATTGAACCGATTCTTAAAACACCATCTGATAGCGTTTCAATTGTATTCAGTGGCAGAGCAGTAATGCTAACGAGACTCGAGGGGGATTGAACGTTTAGTTTCATAAGGTCCACGAGTGTTGTTCCCCCAGCGATGAACGAAGCGTTTTTGTTTCCAGAGACTAGGGCGATCGCACTTTCTTCGTCGTCTGGTTGAGTGAAGTCGAAGGGGATCAACTAAATTTCTCCTAGCTTTGAGTCTTCAAACGAGCAGCGGCAACTTGCTCGATTGCGGCAACAATATTGGGGTACGCGGCACAACGACAGATATTTCCGCTCATGAATTCGCGAATTTCAGATCGCTCGGGATTCGGTTTTTCTTGCAGGAGAGCGTAGGCCGACATGATCTGCCCCGGCGTGCAGTAGCCGCACTGGAAACCATCATGGGTGATGAATGCTTCTTGGAGCGGATCGAGCTTTCCATCATCTTTTGAAAGGCCCTCTATTGTCAAGATCGACTTTCTCTGATTCATTATGGCAAATGTTAAGCATGAGTTGACTCGTCTTCCATTAACGAGAACTGTACATGCTCCGCACTGGCCATGGTCGCATCCCTTCTTCGTTCCGGTGAGATGGATGCGCTCGCGGAGAGCGTCGAGCAATGTGGTACGGATATCCGCCTCGAAGGTATGGATCCGACCATTGACCTCCAGACTTAGGAGAATTGATGCATCATCATAATTTTCACTCGATTTCGAGGAAGAGAGCATAATTTAAGCGTTAAAGGCGAGTCAGGTTTTATTAAAACGTGCTGTTATTCGGAGAAATTACTACACAGTTGGAAATAACTTTCATTAAATCCAAATCCAGTCTTTTCTTTTTTAATATGCGATTGTTTAGAGCATAATGTAGATCCTATGGAATCCATTTGCTTGAATAACATCTCTTTTTAGTGTAAATTTCTGCTCAAATCTCTGCCAAACAAACCCAAGGAAATATCTAGCAAGGCAGGCGAATTCGAAAATTGGATTAGAAACTCTTGAGGGCGTCAAGAATGTAAAGATGGAGGTAATGAATGAGCTCATCATCGTGCAGGATTGTCTCAGAGAAGAAATTGGAAGACGGATGTCAAGATAGCAGAACCTAATTGTAAGTGATTCGCGCTGACTAGATGAGTTACTCGGTAAACATAAGCTGCCAACAGATTGTATGCAAGTCATGGTACGCCGGGAATTGCTTCCATTACTAGTAAATTCATATGTGAGTGATACGGTCCATCGGGAAAACCTCTCGGGATTTCAACCTCTCAAGCACCAACAAGTAGCTGAGAGTATGCCGGATCGCAAAGCCGTCGGGTCTGTTTATCTTTTAACAACATCAAACAGCTCTAGGCGTACTGAATATTCTAATTTTCTTCTGACGTTGGAAGTGTCTACCATCACTCCAAATGCCCTCATTTTCGACAGCCAAAGCTGCAGCTACGAACATCGCATCACCAGGGTCGATGGCCTGCATTATATCTCGGGCTTCTCCAAATTCTGATTCAATAGCCAAGTCACTTACGACCTGAATGTGTCGCAATATTACGGAAAGAATGTCATCAAACTCTTCTCTCGTAATTCGTGCTTTTTCTGATATTTCGGGTGTATGTTTCTCGATTTCAGATTTTGCTATGCTGACTGTCAGGAATTCGAATTTGTCCGAGAACAGAATTGTTCTCCTGTAGGAATTTTTTATGAGAGCCACGATGATCCTGCTTGTATCAACTATTATTTTCATCGCTGAAATCTTTTGCTCATTTTTGACTTTATCTCATGACCAATGCGCTCGGCATCCTTTTCATTAAGTTCACTTTTGTGCAAGATCCTCTCAGTAAATTCAATTTCATCTAATTTCTTTTCGAAGGCCTGACGAGCGATATCACTCCATTTCAACTCAGTATGGCGCTTCATTTTTCTGTGTAATTCTTCAGGTATAGAGAGGGTCATATTTGGCATATCTGGTCTGTTTGTGTGATATGTGCAGACACATATTTAGCAATTCATTGCGTAATCCAAACGGAAATAGCCCGCATGCGCACCGGAAATTTTTCGCTGTGGTTACGCAAGACCCGCGACAAGCTGATCCATGTACGCCTTGTTCGCTTTCGCGCTTCCGTAGGCAGTTTTCCAAGGGATGTCCAGTTCCGCGATCAACCAGCCGTCATAGCCGACATCGACCAAAGCTTGCATAACTTCTTGAAAGTTTACTTCTCCATCGCCTAGCTCGAGGAATTTCCCTTTTCCGAGATCTTTCATGTGAGTGTGCGAAATCCTCGTTGAATATCTTCTCACGATCTTCGCGGGGTCCTCACCGACTGCTAGCAAGTGAGCAGTATCTAGGAGGAGACCGATCAATTTCTTGTCGGCGTATTCGTAGAGTCTATCGATGTCTTCTGCATTCTGAGCTAGTGTTGTCAGATGTGGATGAAAGACAGTCTTTACTCCGAGTTTCCTAAATTCTTCAGCGAGATCGTTCATGTATTCGCCGACCATGCGGTAATAGGATGGACGGATGGCTTCACGGAGCATGAACGGACCTCCTAGTGTAATGATCTGTCCCTCAAGCCCCCGGAAATTGTTGGCAAACTCGATCTTATCGATGAAATCGTTCCGGATGCTTTCAGGAGTTATTTCGTCAATGGCGAGCGGCATGAACTGCCGTGGATCGCTCATCGGTAAATCCGGATTTATCTTGTCGTCCGCCGTGAATGTCTTTGCCGCTCTTGGAAGAAGAGTAACCCAGCTCGAGGCATATTCCAGTTTGTTTTCCGCCTTCATGTGGAGAAACTCACTTGGATTTGCGAAATACGGAACGACGTCAGCGTCGGAACAATCAAAGCCATCGTAATGCAGGCTCGACATTTCCGAGAAGACCTGTTGCAAACTGGTATTCCAGATCTTCCCGTCCCAAGTATGCCTAGTTTCTTTGTTGTTTGCTATTCCCCACTCTAGTACGTGGCAGCCTATTTTCATTTTCTCCGTAGCCAAGGTTGTGGCACGCGCCTTGTCGTAGTTTTTGTAAACTAAGCCGGAACTTCTTCGCGGCGAACTTCTTGCATTGACTCTTGACAGGCTTCAACCATATGCTGTACATCTTCTTCAGTGTGTGTAGTTGAGAGATACATGCGCCCAAATCTTGCGGGGTTGAAGAAGATTCCCCGCTTTGCGAGGCCCTGGAAAAATATTGCCGATCTCCTGATGTGCGGTAACACCGGTATTGCGTATACCTGCCTTGTCAGCGTTATTTTCTCCAGATCGGTGAAGAATATCGACCACATTGGTCCCGGTCCCTGAACCACTCCCGGAATATGATTGTCTGCTAAGGCGTCGCTCATTCCAGCCATTATTGCTTTGCCGTTTTCATAGATCTTTGAATAGCCTTGAGTCTCGAGTTCCTCAAACGTCGCGAGCGACGCGGACGTGCAAATGGGATTACCATTGAATGTTCCAGCCATATACGTATGTTCACTTGCAAGCGGTTCAAGGACTTTTTTCGTTCCTGCGACAGCCGCGGTTGGTAGGCCGTTTGCCATCGCCTTCGAGAATGGTGAGAGGTCTGGAACTACGCCGGTAAAAGCTTGAGCTCCGCCTAAACCGAGTCGGAATCCGTTGATAATTTCATCCATGATAAAAGTGATCTCATTCTCCCGGGTTATTTTTCTGACAAACTCGAGGTAACCCTTCTCGGGCGGGATTTGGCCCCAGTTGGACTGGTATCCCTCCATGATCACTCCAGCTATTTCATTTGCCTGTCTCTGGATAATTTTTTCCAGGGCTTCCTGATCGTTCCACGGCAGCACGATAATGTCGTCGTAAACACTTTCGGCGACGCCCTGGGCGCTGATAGCTTTGTGCCCGAAGCCTCTCGCCGGAGTACCCATCATCGTCACCGTGGTTCCGACCATGTTCCAATCATGCCAGCCGTGGTAGTGCCCCTCGAATTTTACAATCTTCTGCTTGCCCGTGTACGCTCTTGCAAGCCTGACTGTAAGCGAGCAGGCTTCCGATCCAGAATTTGTTAGGGCAACTTGCTCCGCGCAGGGAACATGCTTCAAAAATTTCTCTGCGAGCTTCACCTCGCCCTCGGTGTTCAAAGCGAATGACGTTCCGTTGTCGACCTGATCCTTGACCGCCCGGCTAATGCTCGGGTGTCCATGTCCCAGCAATATCGCGCCGAATCCCAGATGGTAATCTGTAAACTTGTTTCCATCCACGTCGTAGATGTACGGACCGTGTCCCTTTGCGATGAAAGAGGGAAGCGTCAGCGGAAATCCTTCGTAATTACCATTAACTATCCCGGACCTCGCGCCGCTATTTGTTCCGGTCGGGATTATTTCCCGGGCTCTAGTTAGTAACTCCTTCGATCTTTTGAAAGACTGCTCGGCTTGCATTTCCTTGGTAACAAGCGCGTGGGTTTTTATTTATCAGTTTAGACTGCAAGAAAGTAGAATCAAACTTTCAGAGATTCAGTGTTAGGACTCCACGCTTACCCATCTTTCAGTCAACGCTGATTTCAAAATCGCTTCCATAATTTGATTGACGCGCCATCCGTCGTAGAATGATGGTTGTAACTGCTCACCTTTCGCGACGCCTGCCATTAAATCGCGCATTTGATTTGTCAGGGAGTCGAGATACCCCATTCCGATAGATGGGACTCCGAATACAAGCACGTCCCCGTAAGGATGGCGCTGTCCACCGTAGATGGTCTTGAAGCCTTGCTCGGTTTCGGAATCATGGGACGAGTAGTACCGGAGCTCGTTGGGCCTCTCCATGTCAAAATAGACGGAGCCTTCACTTCCGTTTACTTCAAAGCCCATCTGCAGCTTTCTCCCCGAGGCAATCCACGAAGCGTTAACTTCTGCTGCGATCCCTCCTTCGAGCCTTAGCAGCGCGAAAGTCGTATCGTCCACGTCAGATTTCCCTTTGACGTCCTTTTCATTCGGCAACGGCCGGTTTTCGATTATCGTTACAGTTTGTGCACAAACTGCCGTAGGTTCACCCACGAGGTACCTGATCATATCAATGGCGTGAGATCCGAGGTCGGCAAGAGCTCCCGCTCCGGCTTGCTTCGAATTGAATCTCCAGGTCAGTGGAAAGTTTGGAGTCGCCCAGTCCTGGATGAAATGAGTCCTTATCTGGAAAATCTTGCCCAGTCGACCATTTCGGATCATGTCCCTCGCAAAAGTGACGAGCGGGACCCTTCTATAGTTGAATCCTACCATGGTGACATTTCCATTCCTCTTGGCGACACTGTACATCTCTTTGGCATCAGCAGCGTTGGACGAAAGTGGCTTTTCGCAGATCACACTCTTGCCGTGCTCAAGCGCATCAATGGCAGGATCTTTGTGAAGGAAAGTGGGAGTTGCGACGTCAACGAGAGTAACGTCTGGATCATTTGTTACCTTTCTCCAATCTGATGTCCAATTGTTAAAGGAGTATCTTTTCGCCGCTGCTTCTGCAAGGGAATCGTTTGCCTCAGCTAATTTGTAAAGTTCGAAGCCCGGCTTGTCCCCGAAAAATACGGAAATGTTATTGAATCCTATAGCGTGAGCCCGGGCAATAGCTCCGCCGCCTACTAAACCCACTTTGATGGGTGACATTACCAGAAAGCAGGTGCGTCTATCGTCTCATAATAAATGATTATGAAACTCTCGGGATGACTTCCTTTGCTAGAATTCTCAACGGCTCCACTTCGCTTACGTTTGGCAAGACGAAAATAAAGTAGGTTACTCCCATGTCTCGAAGATTCTGCACGGTCTTGACACAAAACTCAGGCGTTCCTATCATACCTGCTTCAAAATCGAAAAGCAAGTGTTCCTGCTCAATTTTCTTTAACAGTCCACTCGTCTTGTCATTGTCTCCAACGAGGGTATTTAGGGCGTATGTCTTCTCGATTGTGTGAAAATCTCTGCCGACTTTATCGCAGGCTTCTCGAAGAAGCTGAAGTTTTTCAGGAAATATTGCGATGGGACAATTAGGATTCCAGCGGTCAGCATGCGACGCAACCAGTCTGAGCAGTTTCTTTCCATTCCCACCGATCAATATTGGCGGATGTGGTTTCTGCAGCGGTTTTGGATAGTTTATTGCTCCATCGAGCTGATAGTACTTCCCGCTAAAGTTCGATTTATCCTCGCTCCACATTTTCTTAATGACCTGCAGAGCTTCTCCCAGTCTGTCAACTCTCTCCATTGCACTGGGGAAAGGAATACCGAATCCCTTGAACTCCTCCTCGTACCAGCCCGCACCAATTCCAAATTCTAGGCGGCCGTTTGACATTACATCAATTGTAGAGGAAATTTTTGCAAGGTATGATGGGGTGCGAAAGAGGTTGCACGTTACCATGTGTCCCATTCGCAATTTCTTGACTTCGGAGAACAGGGAGGCGAGCAGAGTCCAGCCTTCAAAGCAGGATCCGTGCGAGAGGGGAATTGTTTCCAAGTGGTCGACCAGCCACCCGGAATCGAACTCGAGTGCTTCTCCTTCTTTCACGATCTCCCTGATCGATTGAAACTGTTTATCCGGAGTCGTATCTTCAAGATCCTGGAGTGCACCCTGTGGAATAATAAAACCAAATTTTAGATCACGTGCGACCAAATCAAAAAACTCGATCCATTTCGCGATAAAAATTATTCTTTCTGAAAGTGGAAAGTTACACTTGGTACCAGATTTTCTCAAGCTTCTTTTTTATCAGGAGCGGCTTGATGTACGCGATTGCCTTTTCCGCGCCGTCGTCCTGGCTCATCACCGGATCCTCGTGTTCGTAGCTTAGCACATAGTCGTATCCGACCTCGGAAAGTGCAGTGATGATTCGCCTCCAGGGAACTTGACCCCAGCCCGGAACCCTGAACCTGAACCCTCTGGTCGACCTGAATGGTGAACCATGCGGTGTCGCACCGGAGTAGCGAAGATTCTCTTCTACAAGTTCGGCGTCTTTAAGATGAAAGTGGAAAATTCGATCGCCGAATTGTTTGATAAAAAGTACGGGGTCGATCTGCTGCCAGAGTATATGGCTGGGATCAAAGTTGAAGCCGAATTCTTTCCTGCCGTCAACGGCTTTTGCTGCCTCCGACGCGGTTTCTATGTTGTAGGCTAATTCTTGCGGGTGCGGCTCGTGGGCAAACTTGATTCCACTGTCCCGAAAATAATCCAGAATCGGGTTCCATCTTTCTGCAAAGGTAGCAAAGAAACTCTCGAAGATTTTGGCGTTAAGCGGAGGAAATGGGTACCAAGCTCCCCAGTTGGGACACCCGATAAAGCCGTTCACGACAGGAACGTCTAGGAGTCTTGCAGCATCGACAGTTTTCTTGACCTGGGACGTGCCGAATTTTTCCTTTTCCGCTGCACTCCCTTTGTAGATCGGATCGGTCGATTCGTCGTATGGTCCCAGTACTAGCTGACTATCCAGAGAATTGTTCAAAGCTGAAATGGTGATGCCGTGCTTGGAGACAAGATTCTTCAATTGCTGTGCTTCGCCGTTGAGCACATTGTCAAGAACGAGGTGTCTTGTCCCCATCCAAGTGGCGAGCTCTACCGCTTCATACCCCATGGATGAGATATGAGGAAGCACCTTTTCGAGCGGCAGATCGTCGTACATTATCGAGAATAAGCCCATCTTCACGTGAGTTCGCTTGTGACAAAGCCCAAAAGTTCGGATATATTCCTATGTAAGGGGCGGCATTTCGGGCTTTATTGCCTGTAGTCAGGATACCTTGTTTATTATTCTAGTAGATATGCGAAATGATATAAGCAGGATTTTATTGCCGGCCTAATCCAGACTCAGTTTTGAGCGAAAAGTTACGTTTTCGAAAAGTTACCGCGATATCCCGTGTTGTCATTGTAGTAATCGTTATAGTAGTTCTCGTAATTGCGGCTGCGGCTGCCCTGTCGCTATCAGGCAGTTCATCCACCAGCAGTAGCAGTTCATCATCCTCTTCTAGCTCGTCATCTTCTTCCTCCATTGCAACTTCCTCGTCTTCCGCTCCGCCTACTTCGTCCTCTTCATCCTCTTCGTCATCTCAATCTTCAACTATAACATCCTCGTCCTCATCACAATCAACTTCTTCATCCTCTTCTTCTCAGCAGACTAGCTCCACATCTTCAAGCTCTAGTTCGAGCGGTGGCGGAGCTCCTTCGCTTTTGACGATTGATGATTTCTCATGGCCAGCGGGCGAGCTAAACCAGCTCAATTCCATTTCCGGTGTGCCATATCCTAACTGGCTCTCGTACACAGTGTATCAGCCTCTGGTGACGTTTAACGGGTCCGCGGAGTACAGTCAGGGAGTGCAGCAAATTCTTCCGGTGCTGGCGAAGAACTGGACCGTGTCTCCCGATGGTGCATCGTACACTTTCAACTTAAGACCGGGCGTTACATTCTCGAATGGCGACCCATTCAACGCGTACCAGATCTGGGGAGAAGAGTACGGCTTTTACTATCTAACCGATAATAGCTCAAACTGGTACATCTCTTACAACATTTTCGACATGTCCCACGTGAACTTTGGTCCCGCGACGATCGCGTTGATGAACCAGAGTGGGCTCATCAATCCCAATGCTCAACTAATGAGCATTATGAGCAACACGTCATGGCCGATCTATGTTACCGGTCCCAACACAATAGTGTTCCACTTCCGGGCTGCAGAGTCCTGGTACCCGAGTGTGTTCTTGGTCTACACCGGTCTTCTATTTGACACACAGTGGCTACTTCAGCACGGAGGCTTTGGTACGCCGGTCTCGCTTAACACTTACTTCAATACCCATCCCATCCCCGGCACCGGTCCGTACATGGTCACAAATGTTGTCGAGCAAACCTCAGTGCAGTTTACTCAGAATCCAACTTATTGGGGAAAGAATCTAACCGCTGCTCAGGTTCAGGCAAACCCGTACGTGGATCCGGGGCATGTTAAGAATGTCCTCGTGCAGGCGAAAGTAGACGATATTAGCAGATACGTAGATCTCTCCTCTGGCACGGCTCAGATATCTGGGATTCAGACACAGGACTGGCCGCTGATCGTAGCAAATCCGGACAAGTACTCGTACACCTTGTTGCCGAATAATTCTATGGTGTTCGTTGGAATTGCCCTGAATACTCACAGATATCCGACAAACATCACTGCAGTCAGACAGGCGATTGAGCATGCAATCAACTATTCTGACGTTGCGACGAAGGCCTTCTTTGGAGAGCTCGCGCCATTTTTAGGACCAGAGTATTCTGCCCAGTCGGCATACTATGACCTGGGCAATCTTCCGCCCTACCAGTACAACGTAAGTTTGGCGCAACAGATCCTGAAGAATGCAAGCGTCAACACGGCAAGTTTTCCAACTCTAGAATTTCGCATTGAAGCCGGCTGCGCCGCTTGCTTGAATGCTGCGCAGGTTGTGCAGGGTGATCTCTCCGTCATCGGAATAAACGTCAATATCGAAGTTACTCCGGCGTCTAGTTACGGTGTACCTGATATTGGCGGTGGCAGCTATGCGCAGAACCTTGCGGCAAACCAGACCATATCGCAACTGACATGGTACGGCAGCCTTACCTGGGCGCCTGACGAGCCCACGCCAGCGGACGGATGGTTATTAGCCGTCAATAACCAGTCTACTGCAGGAAACTATGCACTCTATGCCAATCCCAACGTACAGCCGTGTGTTAACGCCTGGACTAACGGAGCGAGTAATACTACTCTGAAGAGCCTTTGTACCACCGCACAGGCGCAAGTTTACCACGACGCTCCCTATGTTTACCTTGGCACAGTGAAGTTACTCTTCGGCGGCGGGTCAGTTGCGTGGAACAAAGCAGTTGTCAAGAGCCTTCTGATAGATCCAGACTTCTCTGGTCAGGGTTACAGCGTCTTCAACACGGTTCAGTTCGTGGGAAGTTAGAGTCAAAGGAAGTATTAGCAGGATCGCCTAAATTGGGTAGGCGCTTCTGACTAATTCCGAGTAGATTTCGGGGCGCCGGGATCTCAATCCAGAGTCCGGCCGACCGCGCTCTACTTCCAGAAGTTCTTTGGTAAAGTCCGCCACGATCATTTCCTCCTTGGCGCCAGACTCCGCCAGAATCTGTCCTTTCGGATCCAATAACACACTGAATCCCGGATAAGAGTATTGATCGGACACTCTTCCCACTTGGTCCACGAATACCACATAGGCTTTGTTGTCGTAGGCCCTGCTGGGGATAAATGTTAGAACCTCCTTTCGTCGATCCTCAGATTTTCCAGAAGTTGGTGGTCCGAAAACATCCTCGTTGGACCATGCATGAGGCATAAGAATGATCTCAGCTCCCTTTAGGGCAAGGATTCTCGCTGCTTCCGGCATCGTATTGTCAAAACACGTTGCGATGCCGACCGTGCAACCACTAACATTGAACACTGGAAATTCGGATCCGGACTTGCAATATGGGTACTCGCATGCGGGCATGTGCGTTTTCCTGTATTTGCCCACGAATCCCTGCGGACCGAACATGAAATAGGAGTTGTAGACGATGTGATTTTCAAATTCAAAAATACCGGCGGAAATATAGATTCCCAGCTCCTTTGCAAGATCTCCGATGGACTTTGCAGAAGGTCCGTCAGGCACTGGTTCAGCTATCTTGTGCACTTCAAGATAGATCTGATCTCCGGAAAGTTTTGAGTCGACTCCGGCGGCATAAAATCCGGATATGCTCATCTCAGGAAAACAAACTAGCTCTGCACCTGCATCTTTCGCCTTCTTCGCCCACCACTCTGTATTCTTGAGGTTGATGTCTTTCTGTCCTAATTCGCAGCGCATTTGCACGCCGGCGACGCGTATATTTCGCAAATCTTGTTCTAGGGGAACAATATTCTTGAATGTATATTAGCCGTTCGCGGAAATTTCCGATCAACGGAGTGGGAGACTAACTACAGCCGACTCTCCAACAGATTTCGCCGCAGCAATGCCAATCTCAACTGCAGCTCTTCCGTCTCTGGCGTTTGACCTGGGTGCCCTTCCGGTTTGGACGCAATCCACAAAATCAGCGACTTCGTCCCTGTACGCCTGGTCGAACCGCTGGAAGTATGAATCCGAGAAATCATTAGATCCGTTTTCCTTCGTGAAGATGTGGCACTCGCTCTTGTCGCCGATCGAGGTGAGGATGTCTGCATTGGTTCCAATGACCTCAACCCTGGTATCGTAGCCATACAGAGTGTGCGCACAAGAGTCCACATGGCCGATGGCGTCGTTTGACAAAGTGAACGACACGACGACGGTGTCATAGTTCCCCACCCGCGCTCTGTTGGAATTCATGCTGGATTTTCCAATTGCGAACACGCTTTTCATTTCAGATCCGGATATCCACCTAATGATGTCGAAATCGTGGCTGCAAGTGTCGTTAAAAATCCCGCCACTCAGCTTCGGATCATCCTCCCAGGCAGCTATCGAGCCCGGTGGATCCCTCGTCTTGGAAGTTATCAAGAGAATTCTTCCGATGGTATCAGAACTGATAGCGTCCCTGACCCGCATCAGGCTGGGATCGAATCTTCTCTGAAAACCCATCTGAAAGACCACGTTACTCTTCTCCGCAGCCTGCACTAATTTGTCCGCGTCTTCAAGAGTTACACACAATGGTTTTTCGCAATACACGCTCTTGCCTGCTTCGAGAGTAGCGGTCACCAGTTCCAGTTTTGTGAAACTCGGCGTGGCGATGACGACCGCCTCGACATTCTCATCTTTTAGCATCTGCCTGTAATCGGAATACGTTTCGCTAACGCCTAACTCGCTCCCGACATTCTGTGCAAGTGCTAGATTTGCATCTGAAATACCTACGAGGCGAGCGTTCGGTATTCGCGTGCGTAAATTGGTAGCATGGGTCTTGCCCATTAGACCCACTCCGATTATTCCTACGCCTAATTGCTTGCCCATTGTTCCGAGAGATGCATTACTCATTGTTAACGGGCTTTTACCTAGTTTGTAAAATAAGCCTATTGAACGCAAGGGGCAAAACTGGACCGAATCAGGGAAAGATAGTTATCTTCATGCTCTCGTCACGCCGCGAAGCTTGTTCAAAGGCATCCTTTACATTGTTTAACTCGAACCTGTGAGTAATCAATTTCGTCGGATCGATCACGCCCCTCGCTATCAGGTCTATCACGTGTGGGAAGGTATCGTGGCCTGAATGACCGAGACTGCCAACTAGAGAAAGCCCCTTTCTTACGAGTGTGATCCCGTTAATCGTGGAGGGTTTTTCCAGCATCCCGACGAGTACCGCCTTGCCTCTGAATCGAAGGCATTCAATAGCGGTCGAAACTACGGATTCATTTGCGGTACATTCGACAGACATGTTCGCTCCGTACCCTTCGGTCAGATTTTTGATTTCCTTAACCACGTCAACCTCTCTCGGATTTAGAACATGGTCAGCTCCAAAATTTTCTGCCATTATTCTCCTCTTTTCACTGATCTCGATGACCGCAACCTGCGCCCCGGCAACTTTTGAAACCATCATAGAAAGAAGACCGATTGGACCCGCGCCGAATACCGCCACGAAATCACCGGGAGATAGACCACCTCCCTGCACGAAGATCGCGTTGTACGAGACCGAAGTAGGCTCGACGAGTGATCCCGCTTCATAGCTCACGTTTGGTGGAAGTTTGTGCGCGTATTTACGGTCTACTTTCAAATATCCAGCCAGCGCGCCCGGAACTGTAAAGCCGAGCTCTTGCAGGTTCTGGCAAAAATTGGGAAAGCCAGCTTTGCACGACCTACAATAACCACACCACAGTATTTCTTCGGATGTTACTCTGTCTCCTGGCATGAGATCTTTGACGTTAGCGCCCACTCTTGCAACTTCGCCGACGAACTCGTGTCCTGGTGTTACAGGTAATTTCCAGAGACCGGAGTAGACGCCCCTGTACATGTCGACGTCCGAACCGCAAATGCCGACAGCTTTCGGCTTTACCAGAATTTCGTTCTCGGATATCTGGGGAATAGGAATTTCTTCAAATCGAAAATCTTGCTTCCCTACCAGCACCGCCGCTTTCGGCATATCTCAATACGTCCTTTTGCGCAGTCTAGTTAGACTCTGATTTTCCTCTTACGGCTTCGGTTCGATTTTGACCCAACGCTTGGTCCTGTTGGATTCAACAATTGAATCGATCAACAACGAGTTGATGTATCCGTCTCTGAACGTCGGTATTTCAGGACCGCCAGAAGTTCCCGCCGCAATCTTGTCGTAAAAGTCCTTCAATTCCACAACAAACAAATGATTCCAGGTAAAGCCTCCACCTTGGTCGACCCAGAATTTGTCCATCCTCGGATGATCTTTTGACGTCACAAAAACGGTTCTAAATCCATTAACCTCGGGCGAGCTGTCCCTTAAGTACACTTCCAATTCTGTCATACGTTCAAAATTGAATCTGATTGATCCTTCGCTTCCGTGAACTTCAAAGTAAAAGAAATCTTTCTTCCCTGCCGCCATCCAGCTAGAGTCAATAACCCCGAGAGCCCCGGACTTGAATTTTAGGGCAGCTACTGCTACGTCGTCAACGGTTACAGCTTTCTTTTTCGTTGGATCGTCCGGCAATGGTCTTTCGTGAACTATCGTTTCCGTGGCTCCGCACACCTCGGTAACATCCCCCAACAGATAATACACCATATCCAAGACGTGCGAACCCAGATCGGTTATCGCACCATTGCCGGCGATAGTTCTATCAAAGTGCCAGTGAAATGGAAGATTCGGATCGAGATAGCCGTTCAGCCCTGTCTCGATGTTCATGTAGCAACACCGGATGTTGAATATTCGCCCGAGTTTTCCGGAGTCAATCAGGTTTTTTGCAAAGATGACTGCCGGAGCAAACCTCACTGTGAAGCCGGTCATCGAAACCGTGTTGAATTTCGAAACTGTTCTGTACATCTCGTAAGCTTCATCAGCGTTTCTCGCGAGTGGCTTTTCGCAAAAGATCGCTTTGCCCAATTCTGCGGTTTCTTGACACAAATCCACACGGAGGTCAGGAGGCGCGCAGTTGTCCACAACTTGTACTTTTGGATCCCGTACTAGATCCCTCCAATCTGCATAGGTCTTGTCGAATCCAAAACTTTCCGACATTTCAGCGCGTCTTGTGGAATCCCGAGCGCAAAAAGCTGCAAGCGTGGGTCTTGAGCCAAGATCACTATAGAATAGCGGAAGGTTCTTCCAGGCATGGGCGTGGACGCGACCTATCCCAGAGCCGATGATTCCAATTCCTATTTCTTTGGACAAAATATTTTCCTCCTTTACTTTCCTTTGGGAGTTACTTCATGCCAATTGCCGTCTCTGGCGGATGCTATGAGTTCGTCATTTATTAGGGCAGTGATATACCCATCGTAGAAGGAGGCTCCCAGCGGTTCGACGCTCTCAGATTTCTCAACCGAGTTCAAGAAATGAGCCAGCTCTGATATGAAACTTTGTTCGAACCCATAACTCGTCCCCTGATCCGGCCAGAAGCGCTGCATCAGCGGGTGGGCCTTGCTCGTGCAAAGGATCGTTTTGTATCCGTTCATTGCAAAGTCCCGATCGTCGTGAATATACACCTCTAGCTCTGCCGGTCGCTCGAAATTAAAACGGAGGCTTCCTTTCGTACCATACACTTCCAGCACGAGATAGTCTCTAGTTGCAACCGGTAACCAAGAGACACTGAGATTTCCAATTGCCCCGTCAGCAAATCTAAAGCAACCTACGACTAGGTCTTCGACGTCTACCGTTCCCTTAGACGAGTTGTTCTCCGGTAGCGGACGTTCCTTTACGAATGTTTGGGTGGCGCCGCAAACTGAAGAAATTTCTCCGATAATGAATCGCAGAAGGTCTATCACGTGCGAGCCTAATTCATTGATTGCGCCGTGTCCCCCAATCTCACTGCGAAAACTCCAAGTGAGTGGAATGTTTGGATTACTGTATCCTTCCCCTGTTTCGATATTGTAAAATGTTGCAACAACGTGGGTTATCTTTCCAAGCCGGCCGCTGCGCACTAATTCGCGGGCATACATTGTCGAGGGGAGGAATCTTTTGTTGAACCCCGTCATGTGAACCTGTCCGGTCTTTTCGGTCTGACGGTACATTTCGTAGGCCTCGGACGCAGTCCTTGCCAGTGGCTTTTCGCAGATTACAGATTTTCCTGATTCCGCCGCCAAAATGCACGGTTCCAGATGAAGGTCAGGTGGAGCGCAGTTGTCCAGGATCTCCACTTGCGGATCTTTGATAAGATCCTTCCAATCACTGTAAGTCTTTTCGCTTCCATAGTGTTCTGCGAAAGGCTTCAATGTCTTTTCGTTGCGTCCGCAGACCGCGGCAAGCCTTGGGGAGTAAGTAGTGGGATAAAATTGTGTTAGGTTCAGCCAAGCGTGGGTGTGAACCTTGCCTATTACGTATCCGAGGAGGCCGATGCCAATTTCTTTGCGTGTCATTATTTTTCTTCATTCAACCGGATCTAAGGGAGAGATATCCTAGTTACTGCTGAAGTGGTCCTCTCTTTGATTATGTCTTAACATTTTCACAGTTCGTTCCCCTTTCCACGTGAATCTTTCCCCAGCCGACAGATAATAATTAGCGATATTTTCAATTTTTTAGATAGAATTACTTGGCTCCGTCACTAATCTTATTGACTTCGTCCGCCTTGCGTTTCAGCACATTCGGGATCACAAAGCAGATTTAGACACCGACTTGAAACCTCGGAATCATGGCGTCGACCGAGGAAAAGAGAAGTCTTGTAAGGTTAATTGTTTATTCTGCAGTCCTAGTACTTCTGATAATTCTGGTTGGGATTGCGCTCTACTATACTCTTTACGTCTACCACATCGTCCCTTTTTCCCTTGAACTTGTTTCCAAACTCGCCGTGGCACTGGCTCTTGGTTACGTCGCTATCGAATTCATTGGACGGGAAATCCGCAGTCTTTCGGTCCGCGTGTTTGGAGAGAGAAGAGGCGACATGGTACTCGTCGTGTACCGGTTCGTCACCTACGTACTTCTCGCTCTCATTCTTCTCGCCATCGCGGGTATTAGCGGAACTGCACTACTCGCAGGCGGGACATTTGCCGGGCTGGTCCTAGGTCTTGCTGGTCAGACAGTACTTTCTAACATCATCGCCGGCATCATGCTGATACTTTCAAGACCATACGAAGTCGAGGACAGGATAACTTTCGTCACCTGGCAGTATGGGCTGATAGTACCTTCCTATCCGCCAAAACTCTTTTCCCACGAATCACTCATGCCCGGTTATAGCGGGAGGATTCTGGACATCGGGCTGCTATACAGCGAGATCAAACTTGATGATGGACCGACGATGAAGGTTCCCAACAGTGTCATGGTAGTGGCCGCGATCGTCTCGCACGAGCTGAAAGAACGCTGGGTAAGAACGAAGTACGAGATTCCCGTAGCGATCGATCCAAAGCAGCTTATTCCTGCTCTAACTGAAATCGTCAAGAAAAACGAATGGGTGAGCAAACCAGAGACAGTAAGCGTACTGGTAAACGCTGTGACGAGCACTATCTACATTGTATCCATTGACGCTCTCTGCAGCGGAAGCTTCGAGGAGCCCCCGCGAAGCTCGATCCTCCTGGACGTAATGGAAGTTGTGAAGCGGATGAGAATATCGATTCCATAGCCATTAGGGTTATGGTATCTAGAAATTCTTTGAGCAATGATTTATCACAGAAAGCTCGGCTGATGACTGGCTTCAAATAGATGTTGGAGCTCCCGCCCTGATCCATTTATAATTGCCTTAAAACCGACCCCCCTAAATCAATTCCATCCGGGAGAGTACGACAGGCAATTGTTTTTGTTGGATCCTCATCCCGTCCGCTTTGGATTCTGAATCGATCTTAGATACAGGCTAAAGAGGACGCGAGAAGAAATCTAATGGGAGCCTCAGCCATTTACAAAAGTTACAGTATTGAAAATAGCTGAGGTCGTCTGACCTGTGAATATGGGGTCGAACAGCATGCTCTTGATTACGCTCTTTTCATAGCAGACTGAGCCTGCACCGAAAACTAGGGTCGTCGCACCCAACCAGATATACGGCGCGTCGTTATAGTATTGGGCTTGGGCGGCAGTGCAGAGTTGCAAGATATTCGAAACGTTCGAGGTAGTTTCCCACGCGTTAACGCATTTCTGAACAACTGGATTGGCGTATACTGCATAATCGTTTACCGGCGTGTTGTAATTTCCGAATAATATCCATGCGTCAGCCGGAGTAGGAGCGTCAGGAGCGAATGTACTCAGACCGAACCATTGTAATTGTGCACTCTGGTTTGCATCAGCAAGTGCTTGCTGATACGATCCATACCCTGAAATGTACGGTAAATTGAACTGACTCGATTCGGTTACCTCAATATTCACCGTTATCCCAAGCTGCCCAAGATCCGCCTGCACTAACTGGGCGGTAGTAACACAATACGAACAGCCGGCGACAACCCTGAATTCAAGCGCGGGGAGACTAGCGACTTTGAGGCCTGACTCGTTCAGATATTGCCGGGCCAGCGTCAAGTTATTGGAGTACGGTGCAAGGTTGCCCAGATCGTAGAACTGTTTCATCGAGGGGTACTCCGGTCCGACCATAGGTGACAATCCTCCAAAGAATGCTTTTTGATTAATGTCAGTCAAGTTTACTGCGTGTTCCACGGCGAGCCTGAAATCGGTATTATTCGTAGGGTATCGGTGAGTGTTCATCGCCATGCCAACGAAGAGCATGTCATTGCTTGGGAAACGCACGACTCCGTACTTGTCAGGATTTGCAAGAACCAATGGAAAGTTCGCTGACTCTACCGCCGATATTTGCGCAGCTCCACTTGCGAGATCCGTGTACCTGGCCAAGTCGTCAGTCTTTGCATAGATAATGACATTTTTCACGTGTCCTGGATCAAGATAGGGGTTCGCTTGAATCTGAGCAGCGGTTAGATTCTTTCCCCAATAAGCGGAATTCTGAACAAACTTGACATAAGCACCTGATTGGACTCCGGTAACTACGTATGGTCCAGTGCCTGGCGGCGGACTGAGATTAAATTTTGGATTAACAGCTGTCAAATTGCCGAATCCGCCGTTTTGCAAAACATACTGGACGTCATAGAGTAAGCCAATGAAGTCTGGAAGGATTTGTGGAAAATAGATGAAGGGAGCTGCGAGCCGGAATACTATTTGATTAGGACTGGTTACATAAATCGGCCAGCTGTTGTTCATCATGATAGAGAGTAAGGCAGAATTTGGTTTGACGACACCACTTTGTTGCATTAGAGCAAGTGTCGCAGGACCAAATTTTACTCCTGTAAAGTTGAACACGTTATACGCGTTCAAGAAACTAGTATTGTTAGCCGCAAGATAGTAAGTCGCATACATTTGTGCCCAGACTTGATACGCATTAAATGGATCTCCATTCGAGAAATTGACATTTTGTCTCAGATTGAAGGTATATGTCGTATCATCGGGTGAAGCGGTCCAATTTGCAGCGAGCATAGGTAGAACTTGAACCGTTCCATTTTGATACAACAAATTTCCATTCACTGTCGTGAGAGACTGATACACTGTGTACATCATGGTATCCGGCGCAACATATCCGTTAAAGGCAAGTGGATTCAGATCTGCAGGATTCCATACCTCCATATCAATTGTCAGAGTATTAGGACCGCTCTGTGACGTAGAACTAGAGACCGTGGAGGCTGACGTAGAGGAGGAAGATGACGAGGGAGAAGTAGATGAGGAAGAAGACAAGGTAGAAGTCACGCTAGATCCCGATGATGATGAACTTTGAGACGTGGTAGTTGTAACTGAATTGGACGACGATGTAGAAGACGTAGTAGACAAAGAACTTTGCTTTGACAAGAGCAGAGCCGCGCCCGCTATGGCGGCTACAAGCACAATTACGATAACGATAACAACTGTAACAATGCGAGTGATGCCTTTGATGCTCATTTTTCTCTTGCATTTTAGCCAAAGTATATAACGATTTTACAATGATGTTGGAAAATACCTTCTTGTTATAGAAGAATGTGTTTTTCTTATTCAGAGTCTAATTGCCCTAAAATGTTTATAAAAAATCAAAATGCGTTATTTTTTTCTTGATTTTCATCTGATCAGAGTCTATTCAGATCGCCCCAGAGCGAGCTTTTTCGATCACGAGTCTCATGTTATGGATTGCTTGATATTGCCACTAGATCCCGTTGAGTTCAACAGTCAGTCGGAAAAGGAATTGAGAGTGATACAGTAGTTTATTTGGACGGTATAATTACGGTCTTCATGCTTTCCATTTTTCTCATAGCCTTTAGAGCTTGTTCAGTTTCGTCCAAGCCGAATTTGTGTGTTACAATTCTTTCAAAGGGAATCTCTCGGTGATAACGTTCCATCACTCTCTTTGCCCAAAGAAAATCAGGAGGCAGTCCGCCATAAACGCCCAGCAAGTTAACGTTCTTCGAGCACAGAAGGAACGGATTTACTGGCTCCGACCCTCTGTCGGTAAAGTGACCCAGCTCGACGAATGTTCCCTTGTCCCTGATCATACCGATTCCCTCGCTGAACGCACCCGTGACTCCGGCCGCTTCAAAGACCACATCCGCGCCCTGACCGAAAGGCGTTAGCTCCTTCACAGCAGCTATCCTAGTTGCCGGATCAGGAAATTTCTCAATACTAATCGTTTCATCTGCGCCAAACTCGCGGCAAAGAGCCAGTCGATTATCAGGAGCACCCACAACAATGGTCTTGCCTGCTCCGCAAATTTTGGACATCGCGGTCAGCAAGACGCCAATCGGTCCCGAGCCCTGGATGACTACAACCTTCCCCGGTCCCATGCCTTGAAAGAGCCAAGAAGCCCCCATAGAGGCGCGACCAAAGGCGCTTGCAGCAATTGAAAGCGGTTCCAGTAAGACTGCTGCCTCAAGCGGCAAGTCGTCCGATAGTTTGTAAATCGCTTCGATCCCATGTGTATACCTGAACTCTGCCCAGCTTCTCTGCCAACCCTTTTTCAGAATCGAGTAATCTCTTGGCTCCTTGTTTGCACAGAATACCGGAAAGCCAGTAGCGCAGTAGTAACATTTTCCGCAAGGTGCAGAATCCATGTCTTCGACACAAACCGCAACTACATCACCAACCTTCAGGGGCTTGCCTTCGACATCTACCTTTGCAAAATCTTGACCCATCTCTTCAATCCTCGCAACAAATTCATGCCCAGGGATGAAGGGATAGAACTTTTCGGTCATCCATGGAATAGGCTTGCGATCGTAAATTATGTGTGGGTCGGTTCCACATACACCTGTCATTTCAATTTTCAGAAGTACGTCTTTAGGTGCGGGATGAGGTTTTTCGTATTCCTGGACACCAAAAATACCGGGCTCGCTGACAGTCAGCGCGCGAAAAGAACTATTACTCGTCAATTGCTCCACCAAATGTTTTTTGCAAATTAAAGTGTTTTCTGTAGCGGCAGTCAACCCAATTTAGGGCACAAAGTTCCACTTCTAGGTAAAACTAGCATTTAGAGTGAGGGAACCACTTGCTGGGCAAAGGGAAGTATACTATTGAGCGTCGGATAGTCCAGAAAGTAGATCATGAATCGCTGGACGCCGATGTCTATGTATTCAGAAATCCTTTCTGTCACTTGCGCTACTGTTCCTACAACATACTCTTGCTTTACTTGTTCGAGAGTTGCTTCGGTTGCTGGTTTTCCCTGACGAATGCGCTCAGGATTTATCTTAGTCTGCCATGTAACCCAGTCGACAATCCTCTGGTAGTCCTCCGGCTTGTCAGATATCAAGAGGTAGGTCTCGAGGGTTTTTTCAATTTCGTCATAATCTCGGCCTATTGCCTGACAATGATTTCGAAGGACAGCAAGTTTACTGGAATAAGCTTCGGGGGAAAATTCATCAATGTTCCAAGCATCTGCGTACCTTGCAACCGCTCTCAGCAATAATTTCTCCCCCTTTCCGCCAATCAGAATTCTGGGAGACGGTTTTTGAATTGGCTTCGGAAGGCAAACGGCATTGCGAATATTGTAGTACTTTCCCTCGAACGTGAAACTATCATTCGTCCAAAGACCCTTTAGGATCTTCAAAGTCTCGACCAGACGTTCGATGCGTGATTTTGGGATCTCTTCCCAAGGAAGCCCATATGCTAGTTGTTCAAAGCCATTCCAGCCCGCTCCCACTCCCAGATCAACTCGTCCGTTCGACATTATGTCAAGAGTAGCAACTATTTTTGCAAGCATCGCAGGGGATCTATGGGTTGGGCAGGTCACAAGAGTACCCAATCTCATAGTTTCAGTTACTTGGCTCAATCCTGACAAAACAGTCCAGGCTTCTAGCGCTTCCAAATCATGCCCGGTCATGAGGTGATCAGCAACCCAGACAGAATCGAATCCCAGAGTCTCGCACTTTTCGGTTACGTTTTTCATTCGTTCGAAATTAAGATTGTTATCCCACGCACTGGAACCCGAAATGATCGGTAAATCGAGACCAAATTTTGCTTTTCTTGTCATTTCCCGGTGAAGGTCAGTTTTCAAATTGTACTTATGAATTTGGAGACCGATATGCATTCCTCAAACGTCCGTCATGCAGTCTTCAAGCATTGTGTCGACCACGTGCCAGCTCTATTACCTTCTTGAGATCAGTCATTCCTCGGTCATCGATGTCAAAATCAGAACACACTTTGATGATTAATCGCCTTTCGATCATCGGAGTACCAGCTCCGAAAATTTGGCGCAATCCTTCAATTAGTTCGTCCGGTTTTTCTGCAAAATTTTCTGGTTTCACTCCGAAATTCCTCTCCAGGTGCCATAGCGTACTGCACTTGGCGCTGTCACCCATGAAACCAAACCCACTTTCCAAGCTCTCGCTTAGCTTTGTGCTTTGATTCTGTTTTGTTTCATCGTGAAACCCTAGCATAATTTATCCAACTGATTATCGAGTAATTTCGTTTTTAGTAGACTTTTTCATTTCCGTCTCGGAGAGATTTCTTCTCAGTTCATCCTCTCGTGAAGTTCGAGCCATGTCGTCAAAAAGCCAGATTAATTTTTCGGCGAGAACAGGGCTCTCTAGGTAAAATGCGAGGAAAAACGTGTCGGGGTCTTCCGGGTTGATTATTTCAATTTCTACGCTGTGGCGGTCGACAACAATAAAGCTGAATGGAATTTGGGCTTCACCCGTCTGGATATTTGGATGGTTCGAAAACTCTTCATAAGCGGAAGCTGCCCGTGGGTTCGACATTAAGTTCCCTAAGAGCTGAAGTTTGGTGGAGGATTGATTTCTATCGCTGTGCAGTATACGTATTTTTCTGCCCAGCTTCGCCTGATTGACAGCAATCTCCGCTGTCCTAAAATCCATGTATCTAGTCGCAACAATGATCTCATGCTTCATTTTGTTAATCAACAGAGCCGTCTGCATGCTCAAACTAAGCCAATCACTGAAAATTTGATCCGGATGCAGATTAGCAATTCCCGCGGAGCACTCCAGGTCTTCTATCAACTCTTTCGCAAGTATCTGTGCATCAATACTATTTTGAGAATCGGAAGAACTTTTTTTCTTGTTGATAAATCTGTGAAGTCGCTCACCAGTTTTACTGATCAAGTTTTGACCCAATGAATCGATCTCGGTTCTGAATATTTCCTTACCCAAAGCTGTCTGTGAATACAAAGATCCTTTAAATTGTACCAAACCTAGTGCAACAAGTTCTTGAAGGCTCGAATGCTCTTTCGTGCTTAACGAGGTATCCTCAGTTAGTCCGTGCGCGACCGTTCCCAATATACGAACCATATCTGCGTCTGTTAGAACGGAGCTGAATCTATTTCCTAAAGGCTCCGATTTCAAAACAGACCTTATATCGGACATAAGAAGTGAATTCTGAATACTGATTCTTAGGAAATTTCACCGTTTTTTTCGAAGATACCCGGGAATTCCTGTATTTCGGCAACTTGCAATTAATACCGGAAAAGGGACACTATTTTCTCCCGAAGGTCCCAGATTTGGTTTTGGCTGCTAAAGCATCCCTTGAGATTCAACAACAGAAAGAATCTCGCTTTGAGGGAGTTCAAATTGATGAAGTTGTCAAAACACTTGACGACCTGGGATATAGCTACGAAATTGGCGGCTCTTTGAGGGGAATGAGTGGAGCCATGCACCATTTTGATATCATCTGTAAAGGGAATGTCGTTAGAATCACCATAGATTTTCTTCCTACTCGAGATCACCCGAATCCTGAAACCGTCTTGATCCGATCTCGAGTGAAGTTCTACGATTGCTCTCCGGATCTTGGAATAATAATTTGCCTAAATGAGATCAGTGATGATCTAAAACGACTTTCTGAATTTTATAGGTTCACGATAATAGAAGCTGCGGACTCTGGTGAAGCTTGCCAAAAGCTAGCAAAATTACTGGCTGATCATTTGATCTCGTCAGACTATGGGAAGCTGCGGACGACCAACAGCTAATCATCTTCTAAAGTACCCTATCCACTAAAAATGTATGGATTGGGGGAAACTGCTAGAGGGCGAGTACTCCAATAATGAACGTCAATTGTAACAGAAAATGAACGACTCTCATCCTAGTTTTTACCTTGCGACAAACTGTGGGATTATCGTATCCTGAAAGCAGCGGCCTCATTGTGATAGAACAGTAAACAGCCAGGCCGATTAGAATTATAGGAAACACGATATTGAGTCGCGCAAATTGGAAAAGCACAACGCCTAACGCGCTTATGATCAATGGGATCATTATCACCGTCCACACCGAATTCTTGGGACCAACGACCAATGGAAATGAGCGAACGCCCGTTTTGGCGTCGCCCTTTAGGTCTGCAATGTCGCCAATGAGCAGGGTGACGAGAGCGAAGAGAGCGAACGAAAATGCAGCGAAGAAAATTACAGGGCTGAGACCTTGGGCAGCCACGCCTCCAGCTAGACTTATCACGGCAGCACCGGAACTTGGGACAACTGCCTTTAGTGGAAATCGCTTCTTTACATTCGTCCTAGGAATCGAATAAGAAAGACCCAATAGAAGAAAAAGAACAAAGAGAGCAACTGTTGCTGCATCGATAAACAACGCCATCAATATTGATGAAGCTATCATAAGTATGGCGAGAATTTCCGCCTGCCGAGGTTTTACCTTGCCTGAAGCTAATGGTCGATTTGGAGAATTTATTTTGTCATCCTTTACATCAGCAATATCGCTCAATATGTAAATCCCCAGCACAAGTAAGTACCCAGCCGGGATCAACAATACGAGAGTGCGGTAATTTGGCTCCAGCCTCGAGGCGACTAGATAAGAAACAGTTAGCGACCAAACAAAAATCGTTACTCTGATTTCTGAACGCGCAAGAAGAACAGCCGCTCGTGAAAATTCGGAGAAAGAGCCCCTCCAAGACTGAGATCCGGCAAGATTCGACTCTTGGATAGTCACTGAAGCCGGTCCCATTACCATCGTTTATTTATGAATTCTTATTTTAATTCTAAATCAATACTAATTTAGTCAAATGCCAAATGGACTGATAATATATATCAATGCCCGGATCAGACCCTCATTTTTACCGCAGCATCCGCCATAGCGCTGAAAAATACGCAAATTTGTGCAACGATTGCGTTCATAATTATACATAATTAGTTTTGTCGAACGGTGGGCTTCCCAGAGACTTCATGAAAAGACTCAACGAGTGTCTGTTTGGATCTATTGTTGGTTCATAAATCATGAATTACTTTGAGTGACATCACTCTTTACTCCAGTGTAGGAAATTGAAGGTCGGAATGGCGACTTGGGCTCCTTGTTCTATTCTTAATGTTCACTTTTCTGAGTTGAATTAAGCTACCGTATTTTCGTCCGTACGTTTCTTGATTTCGATCTTTGATTGCTCAGTCGAGGGAAGTACATCTCGTAGTCCCTCTTCAACTCCAACATTGTCCCCACTTTTGTCTTCTTCCTTCGAAGGCTTTAGCTTCTTTCTTATTCTGTAAGGGTCATTGACTGACATCCTTGCATCTTACCTCGTCTGATACTTGCCACAGGGTCCCAATTATACCTTTTTCTGGTGAATAGATTTGGATAGGATCATTTTTCGCTTTCCTCTTTCATAGTTTCCAAACGGGGCTTCCAGAGGTGGTGGAAAATGCTCTTTCGAACGTTACTTTCAAGGACACAGAAGTTAGCTGATCGAGTAAGTAATGAATGTGGGTAGATAATCTGAATAAATACAGAAATTCGAGCAGGAGGGGCTCAAAATCGAGATCACGAAAGAAATTGTTAGGGCAGTCGAATCGTCGCTTAGATCCTAAAATTCTAGAGTTTTCTTTAACTACTCTGATACATCCTGTTATTTCCAGCTCAAAAATCTTGCATTCCAAATGCTAAAGAAAAGTAATTATCCTAGGGACTTTACCGGGTCGAGAGTTTCAAATTCATGACATCCGCTACTCGCTTCGAACATCTCTTCACGCCAATTTCATTGGGTCCCGTGACTCTCAAAAATAGAATTTATGTTACGCCACATGCAACGATGTTTGCATCTGACGATAGAAACAACCTGCCCGGAGAGACTTTGGCGTACTACTGCGCCGAGCGAGCAAGGGGTGGTGCGGCTTTAGTCGAGGTTTCTCTCGCCATGGTTACCCCCGGTGGAGGTAATACAAGTACTGACGTAGACTCGCAATTCGATCCACTTTGCGTGGGGCATCCGATGGCTCTCTCGGGTCGGTGGCCAATTCGCGGTTTCGATCCCAAGGTTGTTGAAGGCTATTCCCGACTTGCAAAGGCAGTGCACGCGCATGGAGGAAAATGCTTCGTCGAAATCCAGTCTGTTGGCACAAACCAGGCAAACTTTTCCGGAGTTTCGAAATTCCCCTGGCCGACTCATCCTATTCATACACTTCCATTCACGTCGCGTGAGCTGGACAAGAGTGAAATTGAACAGGAAATCGAGGCTTATGGCGTCGCTGCGAAGTTTGCAAAAGAAGGCGGACTGGATGGCATTGATCTTCACGGGAGTCATGGAACTCTAATTTGCGAATTCCTTTCGGGCGCAATGAACAAGCGAAAGGATGAGTATGGCGGCTCGATCGAAAATAGGGCCAGGTTTGTCGAGCAGGTGATAAAGCGCGTCAGGGAATTTACCAAAAACGAGATAGCTGTTGCAATGCGTCTTGATGGAGATGAGCGATTTGTCGGCGGAAATACTCCAGAAGTGGCAGCAGAAATTGCAAAGCGGTTGGACGGATCGATTGACATGGTCACCGTAGATCAGGGTATTTCACCTCAACAAGAGGACTGGCAAGCCACTCCAATGTACGTGGAATCTGGATACAATCTGAGGTTAAGCTCGCCCGTGAAATCTGCTCTAACAAAGACGAAGATGGGCGTCGTTGGCAAGTACCTTGATCCCGTCTATGCCGAGAGTTTGCTCTCAAGCGGGTTGGCGGACATGGTTGCGATGACGCGGGCGCTGATAGCAGATCCCGAACTGCCAAACAAAGCCATGGATGGGCGCCTGGAGGATATTCGACCCTGCATCGGAGTCTTGCAAGACTGCTGGGGAAGAATGATACGCGGACTGCCGATTTCGTGCACGGTAAATCCGGTGGTCAGCCGCGAAAAAGACTGGGGAATGAGCGTTGATTACAAACCGGTGGAGAAGCCCAAGAAGATCCTGGTTATCGGAGCCGGTGTTGCCGGATTGGAGCTCGCGAGGGTTGCGTCCAGTCGCGGTCACAGAGTCGTCGTCTACGAAAAATCGAAAGAGCCCGGCGGTCAGGCTCTCCTTGCTGCAAGACTTCCAGGAAGAGAAAATATCAGGGCAATAGTCAATTGGCTATTGGTCCAGATAAAAAAGCTCCATGTCGAAGTAAAGTACGGACTGGAAGTGACCTCTGAAGAGGATGTTGTTAGTTACGTTCTTCAGGAAGAAAAGCCCGACGTCGTGGTCATCGCTACGGGATCTTATCCAATTAGAACCGGATTCCAGCCATACACCTTCAACGAGGTAAGCGGGTGGAACCAGAAAAACGTGTTCACAGATTTTGATGCTTTTGACAGCAGCCTAGATCTGGGGAAAAAAGTCATTATCGGCGACACGCTCAGCTTCATCGAGGCGCCAGGTATTGCAGAATATCTGGCCAAAAAAGGGAAAGAGGTACACATCGTTACTCCTCTAGACAATATCGGCCTGGAACTTAATCTGTTGAATCACTGGGACCACTTGCTCCCCAGGGTGTTTGCGGCCGATGTTCAGATACACCCGTTTACCTGGATCAAGAATATTGGAGATAGAGCGGTGACTCTTTACAATTTCTACTATCATGAGAAAGAAACTCTCATGGAAGACGTGGATAGCGTAATATTTACCACGGGGAAGTTGCAGAATGATTCGCTGTACTCTGCGTTCAAAGGCAAAGTTCCGGAATTGTACTTGATTGGCGACGCCAAGATCGGTGGCGCAAGGATCGGAAACGCCATTTATGATGGACAGAAGATCGGAAGAGAAATTTGAAATTGGCGGAGCTTTAGTCACTCAAGTATCATGATCGAAGTGAAGTCTCTCCCTCCGGAAAGATGGAGGGAGGCGAGAGAACTGCGATTGCAGGGACTGAAGACTGATCCGGTTGCCTTTGGAAGTTCGTACGAAGAGGAGGAAAATTTCACCGAAGATGAATGGAAGAGACGAACGGGTAATGCCCTGTTCGCAATATCAGATGATGACATACTTGTTGGGACTATAACCTATGTATTCAGTGACAGGATAAAGACAGGACACATCGCTCGAATATTTGCCGCATATGTTGATCCAAATTATCGCGGCCGTGGCGTTGGCAAAAAACTCCTTTCAACAGCTTTGAACCGGATTCAGGAGAACAAGAACATTGTGAAGGTACAGTTGATGGTGAATATTAAACAGAATGCAGCGGTCGCCCTCTACAAGAGCCTTGGGTTTGCTATAGTCAGCGAAATGAAGAAGGAATTGAAAGTTGACGATGAATTTTATGATGAGTACGTGATGGAAAAGATGCTCTAAAAACTCTGTCATTTAGGTGCAACCGCTATCGAAGGTTTACGCGACATTAATTCGCTCCTCTTTTTCTCCAGTCGATTTTTCGCCAGCTCACAGTATTTGCTGTCAATGTCGACTCCGATCCCGGATCTTCCTGTTTCATAACAGGCAAGGAGTGTCGTGCCGCTACCCAAAAACGGATCCAGCACGGTATCTCCGACATAGCTGAACAATTTGATGCATCTTCGCGGCAATTCTACCGGAAATGGAGCCGGATGTCCGATCCTGTTTCTGCTTTCGCCGCTAAACGACCAGACTCCATTTGTCCATTCAAGGAATTCATTCCGCGAAATGTCTGACTTGCCCTTGTTCTCTTTGATCCACCGCTCCTTGTACAGTACCAAAATTACCTCGACCGGCGCGATGACGTAAGGTGCGGATGCGCTGAGCCATGAGCCCCAGGCTGTCCTTCGCGAAATATTTTGCTCGTTCCAGATTATAGTCGAGTGATACTTCCAACCTACCTTCTTTGCAACTGTAGTGATGTCGGCTGAAACGCTCTGCTGCCCGCCCTTATTTTTGTCGAGCGGGATGTTAAGGCACAACCTTCCATCTTTCTTTGAAAGTTCGAAACACCGCACAAGCCAACTTTCGCTGAACGACAAGTATTCAGAATAAGGAATATTGTCGTTGTACTGACCATATTTTATGTCGACACTATACGGAGGAGAGGTAACCGTTAGGTCAATGCTTTCGCTTGCAATCTTCGCCGTCGTAAGAAAGTCGTCGTTGTAGATGCGCAGTCCTTCAGTTTCAAAGAATGCTGATTTTGCAGAACGTTTTGCCATCTGAGTCAGAAATCACTCGGATAATTATTGGGAGGGATTTATACATATGATGAAACTGCTGCCATCAAGCGACTCTTTCAGTTGGCGGGCCTGATCAGCATTTTTGATCATGGGTCCGACAATAATCACAGACAGCATTTGGGTTTGAGAGGAGCTCGAAGACTACTACCTTCAAAAACGAATTTTTCCTCAATATAGCATCACTCGATACAAGGATTAGTTACTTACCTCAGATTCATAATGGAAAATAAATCCACAACCGATCTATGATTTTGCCTTGCTCTCCAAAATGGAAAACCCACTGAACAGGATGGTAGTTGAAGACCGAAAGAGGAAAAAGTACGGAAAAGCCACCGGGATTCTCTCAGCTGCCCTGGGATGCAGTCTTTTGGCGATTGCGGTCACTTCAAAGACCGCGGTGCAGGGACTCGAAAGCCTTACGAGCGGAAGAATAGCGGGCAACACCTTCTTGATCCTGGACGTCGTTGGAGCCGCATTTGCGATCCTAACTGGATTGCTGCTTTTGAGATACAAACACTTTAGCAAGGTGACGTTTTCTGCTGCTTGCGGCTTTGGGATATTTTTCGGGCTTACGCTTCCTCTTATGCAGGTATACCACTGGTCCGGGAGCCTTCTTTCGATAGTCGGGGCTGAGGGAGTACTTGCTCTCGTCCTCACGGGTGTAGTAATGGCACTCTCGGTCATTTCTTCGTAAGACCATCTGTCACTGGGGGAGTTTTACTCGCATGTCGTTCGGTTGAAGAATCGGAGAGAGTCATAGTAATTTATATTCCGTTCTTACAGACTGCCAGTCATGCAATCTCAGATGGATGCAGCTAAGAACCTCATCGGTGGCAACTGGCAGGAATCTTCCAGTGGGCAGGTCTTTTACGATCAAAGTCCTGCCGACACTGCAAAAACGCTTGGAGTTTTTCAGTTATCAGATAATTCCGATGTGAAGGCTGCTTTCGAGTCAGCGAGGAAGAGTTTTCCAAAATGGTCAGGAACCTCTCCCATCGAAAGAGGCAAATTGCTCTTCAAGGCAGCAGATCTTATGACAGCCAAATTTGAAGAGTTCTCTAAACTTCTGACAACAGAAGAGGGGAAGACACTCGCGGAAAGCAAGGGTGAAGTCCAGCGGTCTGTCGACATGCTACGATTTTACGCAGGGCAGGCTTCAAGGCTGAAGGGAGACACATATCCTTCGTCGACGCCCAAGACGCTTCTCTATTCAATGAGGGAAGCTGTTGGAGTTATTTCCATTCTTACTCCCTGGAATTTTCCGATCGCCATTCCGACCTGGAAAATAGCTCCTGCGCTGGTCTACGGAAACACGCTGGTATTCAAGCCGGCATCAAAGACTCCCCTAATTGCATTTGAATTCATGAGAATTTTGCAGAGCGCCGGAATCCCGGATGGCGTAATTAACTTCGTCACGGGTTCAGGAGAAAAAGTTGGGGATGAAATGGTAACCAACGAAAACATTGATGCGATCTCCTTTACCGGGTCTTACGAAGTTGGGTCGCACATTCAGAAGCTAAGAGGAGGCGCCGCTAAAATGGCAAGAATCCAGCTGGAAATGGGCGGAAAAAATCCAACCGTTGTCAATGAGGATGCAGATCTCGCAAAGGCGGTACAATTAGTCACTGCAAGTGCTTTCGGTCTGACGGGGCAGGCTTGTACAGCGACGAGCCGGGTTATCGTTCACGAAAAAATTGCAAGCGAGTTCAAATCAAAGCTAGCCGATCGAGCCTCCAAGCTGAAAGTTGGAAATGGACTTGAAGATGGAGTTGAAATGGGTCCAGCTGCGAGTGAAGCGGAGCTAAAGAAGGATCTAAAGTATATCGAAATTGGGAAAAGCGAAGGCGCTAAACTGCTTACTGGTGGAAGCAGGCCGTCAGGGGACTATTACGAGCGTGGTTACTACATCAATCCAACGATTTTCACGGATGTGCAGTCGGACATGTCAATTGCAAGGCAGGAAATTTTCGGCCCAGTACTCTCCATACTTGAAGCCAAGAATCTCGATCAAGCGATCGAAATTGCAAATGACACTGAGTTTGGGCTGACTTCGGCAATAGTTACTAACAATCTTGCAGCGGCTCTTGAATTCGCTGAAAAAAGCAGGGTTGGAATCGTTAAGGTAAACAGGACTACACCGGGCGTCGAGCTTCAGATGCCGTTCGGCGGAGTGAAGCATTCCAGTTCTGACACGTTCAAGGAGCAGGGCGAGGAATCAGTCGAGTTCTACACAAGGAAGAAAGCTGTTTACGTGAGCTACTAATTTGAAGAGACTCTAAAGCATTCGATATCGTCGATCAAATAACAAATCAGGATGGATCATAGTGAACCAAACATTATGATCCGACTTTTTCGCCCTACGAAAGATTTTACTAAAGTTGAGGATTTCCCTTCCAGCCGATGCCAGCTAGGCCTGAAAAAGTTTCGTTCGAAAACACTCCGAACATTGATCTAGTTCGAGGTATGCATGCGCGTTGGGTTATCTCGTCTGAAGCAAATGACTCGGATGAAGTAGGAGTAGCAATTATTCACCAAGATTCGGATATGGCGGATTTATCTTGGGATGGAAAGATAGACGAAGTATTTTTCTGTGCAAAAGGAAAATTGAAAGTACTTTTCCAAGACAAGGACAATACAATCAAAGGCGAGATGATGGCCGATGAAGGTGAAGCGCTGTTTCTCCCGAGAGGTTTCCATTTCAAACTACAGAACACGGGGGTGGATTCAATTAGTGTGCTTATTCATAAGGCGAGGCTGCTAACCAATCACCCTGAATATAGCGAGCAGCTCAAACAAATTCGACAATCTCAGGCTTGATACAGAACTGCTCTACGAATCCATTGGAACGTTCGCGGACTAACTGTTTTTCAAATGCAGTACAAGTGGACTGCACTCTCAGTTACTACTGTGGGCGTCCTCATAACCGGTATTGACTCAAGAATTCTGATTGTGGGACTTCCAACCATTGCACAACAACTTCATGCCAGCGCGGCAGAAGCAATCTGGATTACTCAATCCTATCTGCTAGCCAGCACAATCGGATTGCTCCTAATCGGCAGAATATCAGATCTTTTCGGTAGAATAAAGATCTACAATTTGGGATTTGTAGTTTTTACCCTTGGGTCAGCTCTTTGTTCCTTGTCTGGCAGTGCAGCACAATTAATCTTGTTCAGAGTTGTACAGGGCATTGGTGCAGGTATGATTGCGGCAAACAGTGCTGCAGTCATCACCGACGCGAGTCCAAAGAACGAATTGGGTACAATGTTGGGAATAAACCACACAGCTATTAGACTTGGCAACATAGCTGGGTTCACAATTTCGGGTGTGATACTATCTCTCGTAGATTGGCGTGGGTTATTCTACATAAACATACCAATCGGAATATTCGGTACAATCTGGGCTTATGTTCGCTTAAGAGAAATAGCAGTAAAAGATCCGGTAAAAAAAATCGACTGGACTGGTTTTGCTCTTTTTTCTATTGGCTTGACATTGATCCTCGTTGGCATCACCTTTCTTAGCTATGGATTTTCTGGAATTGAAGCTGGTCTTTTCCTTGTATTATTCGGAGGAATTCTAATGGTAGTCTTCATTCGAACAGAATCAAGAAGCTTTTTTCCTCTGCTTGATTTGCGGCTTTTCAAGATACGCCTGTTTGCTATGGGAAATCTCGCACAGCTGCTAAATTCCCTGTCTTGGTACGCCGTTCTTCTCCTAATGGCATTTTACCTGCAGATCGGCCTCAACTATTCTCCGCTTCAAGCAGGTGTTGGGATATTACCCGTGGAATTGACCTATCTGGTG
>Ga0207060_10029_pt1 | contig 54866 bp, 59 predicted proteins | sample Alteio_BWMinCont_30_FD_153270 | JGI IMG/M metagenome (GOLD analysis project Ga0207060, IMG submission 153270) | Enriched cells from forest soil in Barre Woods Harvard Forest LTER site, Petersham, Massachusetts, United States -... | ecosystem: Environmental > Terrestrial > Soil > Temperate forest >...
CGACGTCGAGCGGGTGCAAGCGCTGGGACTTGACCTGATTTTGCGGTGCGGTCGCTGGAATCCCCGCGGAAAAATCCTCGAAGCGTCTCGGCTCGGCATCCTTTCGATTGCGTGTGGCGACACTCACTCCATCCGCGGCGGACCGCCCGGCTTTTGGGAGGTCTATAATTGCTGCGAGACAACCGGCTTCAGCATCGTGCGGATCAGAAATGACACCGATCTCGGCGATGTTCTCATGCAGGGATTTTTTGCAACTCGTCATTACTACCTACTGAACCGGGTCTTTCTTCTCAGAAAGGCCCATTATTACCTTCAGCTGACCATCGACAAGATTGCGCGTTCCGGAACGCTGCCTCCGGCACTGCCCGGTTTTCCGTACTCCAAGCGGCGATTCGGGGCGCCCGGCGTGCGGCAGATCGCGACTTACTTGGCTCGGCGTTCGTATGCGGTGCTGCGGAAGCGAATTAGACGCGCGTTAAGGATCGAGTACCGCTCGAAAGTTGCCTACGTGCACCAGAATTGGGCCGATGCAACACTGTGCAACGCTATTGAGCTGGAAAATCGGCCGATGCATTACCTGGCGGATCCTTTTCTTTTTCGCAAAGATAAAAAACTCTATTGTTTCGTTGAAGACTTGGACTACGCAACGGAGCGTGGCTGCATTGACGTGTACGAACTATCGAGCGACGGCGGGGTCCGCCTTGGGACGGCGGTGCAAGAACAGTTTCATTTGTCTTTCCCATTTTTGTTTGAACATAACGACGCCCTCTACATGTGCCCTGAATCGTCGGAGAACAGAGATATCCGGATTTACCAATGCGTCGAGTTTCCTTTGAAATGGAAGTTGCATCGAGTGCTCATGGAAAACGTGTCGGCAGTAGATTCCATGCTTCTTGAGAAGGGCGGGAAATGGTGGATGCTTACCAACATCGACCCGCTTGGAATTGGAGATCACTGCTCCGAATTGTCGATTTTTTCGGCTAGTTCCCCGTTGGAGAGCAACTGGGAACCTCACCCCATGAACCCAGTGATGTTTGACGCGGCTCGCGCTCGCAATGCCGGCTATGTAAGGCAAGCGGGCAAGTTTTATCGATGTTCGCAAGGACAGGGGTTTGATTTTTATGGGAAAAGGATTTTGATAAATGAAATCAATGAGCTAACTGAGACGAGCTACCGGGAGTCATGCGAATGTGTCATTGACGCCACATTTAAGCGCTCCGCAGCCGGCACTCATCACCTTCATAGCGATGGAACATCTACCGTTTTTGACTTCGTGACCAGCTCGCGGATCAGCCACTAACGAGCCGTACCGCCAGACATTCCAAAGCGCGGCCGCTCGGGGATGGAGGGTTCGGAAACTGGCACAGGCCCCTGGGAAAGGGTAGATCGATGTCGCTAAAGCACGCGTTTGTAACGGCTTGCCTCAACCTCGGGGTATCGGTTGGCATGCGGGCCGATCTGGCAGCCGTTCGAGCACTGATTGCTCGGCTTCACCCTTTGGCGACTGAACATTCGTTGATCCGGCTGGGATGCAATGGGGACGGCGGTTATCTCGTTCCAAATGACCTTGACGGTATTGCAGCCTGCTTTTCTCCCGGCGTCGATGATCGCGCCTACTTCGAACGATCTCTTATCGACCGCGATATTCCGTGCTACTTGGCGGACGGCTCGGTAGATGACACGCCAATTAAAGGCAACACGGTGTTTTTTTTGAAACAATTTCTCGGCGTAGTTAATGATGAAATATCAATCACATTAGATGATTGGGTTAACGCCAACGTGCCCGGAAATACTGATCTTGTTTTGCAAATGGATATTGAGGGGGCCGAGTGGTCCGTACTCCTCAATGTATCCCGTGATACTCTACGGCGATTTAGAATCATAGTAATTGAGCTCCATGACATGGAAAAATTGCTGGACAAACAGACGTTCCGAATTATCAAAGCTACGTTTGACCGGCTCCTGCAAGATTTCTACGTTGTTCATACTCATCCAAATAATTACGGCCGAACGGTGCGGTGCCGTTCACTTGTAATCCCACGCGTAATAGAGATGACCTTGATCAGAAAGGACCGGGTGCGATCGACCGAGTTCGCGCGGATGTTTCCTCATCCACTTGACTTCACGAATAATCCCAATGAGCCCGATGTGCCGCTACCCGCCCCTTGGTTTCACCAAGTGACGCAGCGCTGATCCGCCGCATACTCTGGTCCAAGAAGGACGGCTGCCGTAAGTGCTGCCTTTCTCCATGCATTTCGACAGCAAAGGTGAAGTCCGGTGATCTAAGTCATAAATCTCGCCTACCGTACCGACAGGCGACGCGCGATGCAGAAGGAGCTATCCCGGATAGGCTGGCGGGCGGAATTTTTCCCGGCGGTCCGGCCGGAGACTGCTCAAGGTTTTCCGTGGATCGGCGCGCGTGGCTGCTTTCTGAGTCACCTTGCCGTTCTCAAGAGTGCGCTAGCAGGCTGCTGAAAAACTTTCACCGAGCGATGGAAAATAGCCGTCGCGGCACTCAGGACACGGGAATGGTCTATCTTCTATCCAGCGAACGCGTTCCCCGATGTCCCCTTAGGCCTGTCGCGCATCTCTCCTGACAGAGGAGTGCAATGCACGCATTTCACGGTCATCAACGGACCAGCCATAGCTTCGATCGTTTCCGGTCTCGAGACCATTCTTTCGCGTCCGGCTGGACACCCAATGGGTGGCCCGATGCACGTCGATGGCGCTTACTTGACAATTCGGAAGGAGGATCACACCCTGGTAACTTATGCCTACTCTCCGGCGCTTGGCTATCAGCGCCCCTCACGCACCGAAGTCGGTGATTTAAAATGGTTCGATCGCGTTGGCATGTTCGCTCCCATTGTTGGCTGGGCCCGAAAATTGCGCGCGGGCATGATCCATCGTGAGGGCATCACACAAACGCGGCCCGTTTGATACGGCTGCATTTCGGTCTGATTTTTGCTGAGGGAGCCGAAGCGAGCGCGTATCCTGTCGGGTTCCGCGTTGTGGATTTCTTTTGATATGCTAGTGTGCCGAGCGTTCTTGATCGAGGTCCTGTTTGCATGAAGCCACCTACAGAGTCCGTCTCGGTCGCTATGGCGACGTATAACGGGCAGCGTCATATCCGACGACAGCTCGATAGTCTTGCGGCACAGAGCCATCTTCCTACGGAGCTCGTCATCACTGATGACAGCCCTGACGCTGATACGGTATCGATTATCAGGGCATTTGCAAAGACCGCGCCGTTCCCGGTGCATGTCCAGAGAAACAAAACTCGTCTTGGGTATCGGGCAAACTTCATCCGCGCTGCAGGCCTGTGCTCGTCGGAGCTGATCGCCTTCTGCGATCAGGACGACAGTTGGTATCCTGACAAAATCGCGCTGTCGCTGAAGCCGTTCAGCGACCCAGAGGTTCTCTTGGCATACCACAACGCCGATGTCGTTACGGCTGAGGGCGTGCGGATCGGAACGCTTGCTAACCGCGCGGCGAGACAACCCCTGCTGACCCCAATGTCGGCGGCTCCCTGGTGGCCATACCCCCTAGGCTTTACACAGGTCTTCCGACGATCTCTCCTGTCTTTGTCTGACTTGTGGTCGAATTCAGTCGATCAAACGGATGCCAGCAAGCCGATGGCCCACGATCAATGGATCTATTTCTTAGCTGCCGTATTTGGCACAATTGCGTACCTTGACGAACCGTTGGCGGCCTACGTTCAGCACGGAACCAACACTTATGGTTGGGGAAAGCCTACCTTGCTAAAGCTTATCAGAAAGCAATTTCGGGACCGTTCGGGGGGTTGTTCGCGTTGCGCCAAATCCGCGGACGCTAGGGCAGCCATTCTCGAGGTCGCGAAGACCAGGTTTGAAGGCGTCTGGGCTAAACGTGCGGACATGGCTGCCGAGTACTATCGGAAGGTGTCATCGCTCTATTCTGAGCGAACCGCCCTCCACACATCGGCAAGACTTATTGACCGCTTAAGGGCCTTCCAGTCGGTAGTCCGGCAAGGCGGCTACACCGGAGCCTGGGGCTTTGAGCGAAAAGTCATTGTCGTGGACATGTGCCTAGGAGTTGTGATTGGCCGTCATTTTCGTCCTGGTGCCGACCAAAGCAATGGTGGATTGCCGAAACGAACATTTTCGCAGCCGTGAGCGTTGTGTTTATTGGGTTTATACCAATATGCGAAAGCCCACCGTGATTGCATTTGTTCCTTGGATCGTTGCAACTTGCTATGCATCGGGTCGCTCCGTTCTGAGCTATGGACGGCCACAGGAGGGCGGATTCCACCGAGAGATCGTTGCACCTCCGTCTCAGATTAGGTGACTTCGAATTTTTGCATATGTTATCCTAGCTTTTGGGGCTACCAACTATGTACGGGCGGAGTTCCACGGGCATGTTGAGCGCGTTACGCCGATCCTATCTAGCATTATTGACGCCGGAGCAGCGAAAGCAACTCCGCCTTTACCAAGCGCATCATTTTCGGGGATTGCAGCATTTCGCATTCAGGGTGTTCTCCGGATCGAACCTGAAGATGCTGGCGCTCTTCTACGGGACGGACAAGTGGACAACTCATGATTACATTGACATTTACAATGGTTTGTTCGCGCCCTTAAGGAAGCAAAGGCTCAATATCCTTGAGATTGGCGTGGGCGGCTATGGCGACCCCTGGGCCGGGGGCGGCTCCCTTCGCATGTGGCGGACGTTTTTCTCACGGAGCCGGATTTTCGCGATCGACATCGAGGACAAGCGCGCGCACGACGAGCGGAGGATCAAAACCTTCCAGGGATCGCAGGACGACGAGCAGTTTTTGAATGATGTCGCGGATAAGGTTGGACGTATTGACCTGATCATCGATGATGGCAGCCACATTTGCCGGCACGTTATCAAGTCATTTGAGGTGCTATTTCCCAAGCTCGCATCTGGTGGCCTTTACGTTGTGGAGGATGTGCAGACGTCGTATCTAGAAGACTTCGGCGGGTCGAGCACCGAACTGGATCGGCCCGACACAACTATGAACTACTTTCGTGGTCTGATCGACGGCGTCAATGCCAGGGAGATCAAGAAGATCAACCGAGCATATGCCCCCTCGGAGATCGAGACTATGCTATTCAGTATCAGTTTCTACGAGAAAATGATCGTGCTCAGGAAATCTCCCTGAGGCTTGCGTGAGACCAATCGTAAGCGGCGTGAGCTTCCACATCCGCCCGGCTGCTACGCTCGGGTCTTGAAGCGCATCGGCATCCAGTACTGGCGCATAGCCTCGACGGCGGCCGGAATATCGTTGTGGGCGGTTCGCAGAGACTGTTCGGTTTCCGTCCCCTGTCTCGGCGCGCCGAGCATCGGGCGCCCCTGGTCGTCAACGCAATGATACAGGATTGGCAACAACAGACCGTGATTGATGTCGGTGAGATTTCGGAGCGGTGCCCAGGCCGATGGTCTCAATTTCATTGCGGCGTAGAAGCCCTCGCACCAAGGGCCCGCATCGATGTCGTGGTTCGGTTTGCGCGCGAAGATCGGCTCGAAGGTCTTGGGTGCGTTCGAAAGCGTCTCAACGATGGCATTGTGACGGACCGCCACGGCGGAGATCGCTGCGAACTCCGGCGTGCCACCATGATTGAACGCGTCGATCTCGATGCCGAGCAGAGGGCAGATCCACTCGGGCGGGTCCATCGACACCGGCCCTGCCACGACTGCGGTCACGAAGCCGTCGAGCATGGACAGGTTGGTGGCGGCGGCGCCGTAAACGGTTCTGCCTTGGAGCCACGCGTCGAGCTTGTCGAGCGGCATCGCCACCGCCGTCATCGGGGGGTGGGCGGAGCGACGACGGCGCGCACTCATGCTGCAACCGCGCCGGCGGCCTCGCGGTCCGCCTTCCAGTTCCAGGCCAACAGCTCGTGGAGCTGATGGTTCTTGGTGCGACCCGATACGATGCGCTCGAGTATGTCGCAGAGATAGGTTTGCGGATCGATCCTGTTGAGCTTGGCCGTGTTAAGCAGCGAAGCCAAAATCGCCCAGCTCTCGGCACCACCTTCGCTACCACTGAATAATGAGTTCTTTCTCCCAAGTCCGATCGGGCGCATCGAGCGTTCCACCGTATTGGTATCCACCTCCACCCGCCCGTCGGTCAGGAACATCGTCAGACCATTCCAATGCCCGAGCGTATACCTGATCGCTTCCGCAAGGGGCAACTTGGCCGAGATGTCCTTGAGCACCTCGGTCAGCCGCGACTTCAATGCCTCCATAAGCGGTTTGCTCTCAGTCTTGCGGGCTGCAAGCCGGATCTCGGCGCTCGTTCCCCGGACGCGCCCCTCGATGGCGTAGATCGCCGCGATGCGTTCGATCACCTCCTGGGCGAATGGCGACTTCGTCGACTTATAGACCTTCACGAACTTGCGCCGTGCATGGGCAAGACAGAAGGCGAGCCGGATTGTTCCAGCCTCACGCGTGCCCTTGGCCAGCGACTTGTAGGCCGAATAGCCATCGACCTGCAGGATGCCCGCATAGTCAATCAATTGCGCCGCGATCTCATCCTTGCCGCGGCCGTCCGCGAACACGTAGGCCACAGCGGGCGGCGATGGTCCTCCCCAGGGGCGGTCGTCCACCGCATGAGCCCAGAACTGACAGACCTTAGTGCGACCCCTCCCGGGATCGAGGACCGGCATCGGCGTCTCGTCGCAAAAGAACAATGGAGCCGCGTGGATGGTTCGCAACTGGAGCTCGTAGAGCCCCTTCAGCCACCACGCTGTCCGCTTAACCCAACCGGCCAGGGTGGAGCGGTCCAGATGAACGCCATGGCCGGCCAGGATCTGCACCTGCCGGTACAGCGTCGAGTACCAGGCGAACTTCGAGACCACCACATGGGTCACAAGGGCGGTCGACGCCATGCTGCTCTCGATCAGCCGCGGCGCCGCCTTCGCCTGCACCACCGCACCTTCACAGCCCCGACAGCCATACTTGGGACGTATCATGCGCAGCACCCGCAGGATCGCCGGAATGACGTCCAGCACCTCGCTGACGTCCTGGCCGATCTTGTGCAGGCGGCCTTGGCAACAGGGGCAGGCGGTCGTCTCGGGCTCGATTACCTGCTCGCAGCGCGGCAGATGCTTGGGGAGCGCCCCGATGTTGCGCTGTGCCTTCTTGCGGGGCCTGCCGGCCGCGCCAGCTGGTTTGCTCGGCACATCATCGTCGTTGGCTGCTGCCGGTAGCGTCACGTCCGTGGCGAGATCCGCAAGATCGAGGGCGAGCTGATCGGTTACGACCGCGGAGAGCTTCTCCGATCGCGAGCCGAACACCATGTCCTTGAAGGTATGGATGACGGCCCGCAACCGATCATTCTCAGCGTCAAGTGAGAGCACAATCTCAATCAGACGAGCAGGATCTGAAGGAAGATCTTCGGGTCGAAGCGCCATCGACTATGAATACTTCAGATTCGTCAGATTCGCCAGTAAAAATGGGAAACTTCTCACATCATCGCGACGGGCCGCTTCACAGCTTTTGGCGTCACACGCGTCCAGTCCAAACCGTCGATCAGCATCGACAATTGCGCCGCCGTCAAAGACACGACGCCGTCGCGGATCGGCGGCCAGGTGAAGCGACCTTCCTCGAGCCACTTCGTCACCAGCACCATGCCGCTGCCATCCCACGCCAAAAGCTTCACGCGATCTGACCGCTTCGAACGGAAGATAAAAACATCGCCGCAATAGGGATCGGCTCGCAGCGTTTCGCACACCAGCGCCGACAAGGTATGGACGCTTTTGCGGAAGTCTACAGGCTGCGCAGCCAACATGATCTTCAGGTCCGCGCGGAACGAGATCACTTGTCGCCCCGCACCGCTGCCAGGACCATGGCCAGTGTGGCGTGATCAACGCCGCTCTCAATCCTGATCCGGACCCCGGCGACATCGATCTCGATCCGTGCTCGGCTCCGGACCGCCGGCAATGCGGCCGCCACCGCATCCGGCTCCGCAGAATATTGCGGGGCATCATTCGACACCACTGCAACCGTATCGATCTTCACCGCGGCAAAGCTTTGGCCTGGCTGCGGGCCCCTGCTCGAGAACTGGCGGCGCCATATCGTCAGCAACCCGCGAGCCACACCGTAACGGCGCGCCACATCCGATATGTTTGCGTCCGCCTCAAGGCTCTCCGCAACGATCCGAGCCTTCTCTTCCGCCGTCCATCGTCGCCGGCGCTGCCGTCCCGTAATCACTTCAACCCGTTGATAAGTGCCACCGTCGTTCCTGGCATCATTCCTGGCATCAAGCGTGGAAGTTACCATCAAGCCGTCTCCCGAAATCAGAGAATGACAGCCAATGTCGCGGAAACTCCGGGCGCGCGCGAGGTGGGGCGCTGACGCCGGTTACGACCAATCTAATAGTCGGAAGCGCCGCAAATTTCCGAGTTTTACTACTATTTTTTTATTTTGGTCGCGTACCGGTTCCATGGCGACTCGCGTTTAAACGCGCCAGTATACTCCACTCCAATCTATCTGTTCGAGCGCTGCGTGTATGTTCCTCTTGCGTCGAAAATCTTCGACGGCCTTCCTGCAAGGTGGCCACGCGCCGTAATCATCGATGATGACAAAGCCACCAGGCGACACTTTGTCGTAAAGGTTATCAAGTATTTGAATTGTGGATTCGTAGAGATCGCCATCCGCCCGAAGAACAGCAATTCGCCTGATCGGCGCCGCCGGCAGCGTATCCCTGAACCACCCTTTGATGAACTTCACTTGGTCATCCAATAGACCAAATTGGGCGAAGCTCTGCTTGACGCCTTCCAGGCTCACTGACAGATATTTGCTAAATGAGAGATCATACCCTTTCCCTTTGTCCGCGGCGAAAAGCGACGGTTTTGGCTTTGGCATTCCCTCAAAGCTATCCAGCGCCCAGACGGTCCTGTCAGTAACTCCATTCACCTTGAGAATGGCACGCATGAAGATCGTGCAGCCGCCGCGCCATACTCCACACTCGACGATATCGCCCGGGATGCCCTCTTTGATCGACGTTTCGATCGCATACTGCACGTTGTCGAGACGCTTGAGTCCGATCATTGTGTAGCCGAACAACGGCCAGTCCACACCTACGGCTCGTTTGTCCGGATCAAATTTGTCGCATTTGATGAGTCCGTAACCGAACATGGCCAGGAAGCGAAGAACCGCACGGCAGGCGATGCTGTTGATGGTCATCCGCTCCGAGCATTCTCGAATATGGAACGACGACTCAGGATATATGCTGGCGGTAAGAGCTTGCTTCAGCAAGGTTAGGTAGCTATCCAAAGCAGAGACTCTAGTCAACTCTGTCATGAAGGCTCCCATCGAAAAACGCGGACAAATTTGATCTCTTAGACCGCCGATTGCAAGACTTTTGTGCGTCATCGTGAATTGTTTAGGGCACTGTGGCCTTTCGTTGTCTATCGGAATTCTGCAGCTTACTAGATTCTACCCTGGAATTTGAAGCATGCTCCTATGAGCGCGTAGCGAACTCGCGTCATCATAAAACTGACATGGCGGGAGTTGCCGGCTCTCCTATAGAGTCCGCTTAGGAAATGCAAACTCCTGCACCTGGACTCCCTGCCTCTCACTGCACAAATCCTGTGGCGAAGCCAGTCGGAGAGTCGCATCGCCTCGGTGTCAAGGACAATGAGACGTCGCGTCATCTGCTTCGGCACCGACCGACTCTAATTCTGGTACGTGACGCAACATCGCTTGCCCACGGTCCCGGGCGGAGGTAACCCCGCCGCCTGGCCACTGAATTTTTTAATTCGATGGTTCTAAACGTTTTTTTTCCATTCTGGCGACGATCGCCTCACCTCTTCCGGACTTATTTCCAAAGTGGGCGAGGACCGCAGCAAATGGCCGGGCCGCCTTGGTCGCCGCAGTCAAGCGTGATGGAATATAAAACCGCCGCCTGAACCAGCTGGCCAGTTCCCCTTCGACATGATCGACCAACGACTCGGTCTCCATAGCCGCGATCCGCAACCCGGCACGATCGGCGGCGCGCCGGATGGACCCTGGCCGGAAATGTTGAAGATGATAAGGCTGATGTAAGCCGATCCATCCCGATCCCACCAAGGAAAAGACGATGGAATCGTAGTTTGGGACCCCAATCACCACTTCTCCCCCCGGTTTCAGGATGCGGCAACACTGTCTTAGGAGGCCAACCGGGTCATGAGCGTGCTCCAACACATGAAACATGCTGATGCAGTCGAAAACACCGCTCTCATACTTGGCGTCCTCCAGCGTGCCTGCGAAAACGTCCAGACCCGCTGCGCGCGCCTTCTGCACGGCGACCAGACTCGGCTCGACGCCCTGCGCCTGCATCCCGAGCCGGGACATAACTGCAACCATAGTGCCGATGCCGCAGCCGACGTCGAGATATCGGCCGCCGGGCACGACTTTCATATGATTGAAGCGACCGTTGAATGATCGCACAGTGACCCATCTTTCGATCACCGCGGCGTCGGGCAAGGGCTTAGCAAAATCCCCATAGTCGCTGCTGTAGAATGGCGCGAGCTGATCCCAAGACGGTTGCGGATTTGTGAAAACATGGCCACAGCCGCATTCGACCAGCTGCGTGTCAAGAGCATAGCCGTCGTGCTGCGAGCGGTGCTGTCTCACCGTCTTCGCCTTTTGTGCCAGCACGTCACATGCTGGACAGTTCGATAGCCGGTGCATGGCGAAATTTTACTCTTTTGGCGAGACGGTTAATCCGAACTGGAGCACTTGGCGAGTGGTCGATGACGTACATGCCACCGAGACCATCGTTAATCAAGATCCGGGTCGATTGGCGCACGCCTACCTCCGCAGCTAGCCCTGGTCGCTCGCGACTGAAGGCGACTCGACCCCATCGGGGTAATGTCGTATATCCCAGCGCATCCCGGACCATGACGCATCTCTGCGATGGCTGGTCAAGAACAAGAGGCGAATTTTCGGGTTCTTGCATCGCCGGATCACGAGCCACAGTCATAACCCTAGCGATCCTGACCTATGGATGAAACTCCTAATCAATTTGCGTACGTTGCGCTGACTTGTTGGCCGTTATTCGCGCTCTACCTCTATCGGCGGCTTTCCGTGTCTCAGGCGACGATCTGGACGATCCTGGGGGGCTACCTTCTGCTGCCGGTAGGCGTGGACATGAAGATCCCAATGATTCCGGACTTCACCAAGTCCTCCATACCGAATCTCTCCGCTCTGCTCGGTTGCGTACTTTACGCGCGGAGACCGCCAAGATTCTTTCAGGGATTCGGACTCGTTGAGATCCTGCTTTTTTGTATCGTTTTCAGCCCGTTTCTCACGTCTATACTCAATGGCGACGAGATCCACATCGGCAACACCTCCTTGCCTGGCGTCGGGGCCTATGACGGCGGATCCGCGGTAATCGCCGAGTTTATGTCCCTTCTATCGTTCTTTCTCGCTCGGCAATTCCTGCGCGGCGCCGAAGACAATACTGAAATCCTCCGCGTCTTAGTGATTGCAGGCCTCGCCTACTCGTTACCGATACTGTTTGAAATTCGCATGAGCCCCCAGCTTAATCGCTGGGTCTATGGATACGCCTTCACCAACATTACCGGTGAAATGCGCAATGGAGGCTTCCGGCCCGAGGTATTTCTTGGACTCGGACTTACAGTGGCCTTCTTTTCCATGACGACAGCCGTGGCGGCAGCCGCCTTGTGGCGGACGAAAACGGGCGTTGGTCGGTTTCCGCTTGCTGGGGTTACCGCCTACTTGAGCTTTGTGCTGCTGTTGTGCAAAGCTCTGGGTTCCCTGACATATGGCGCGGTCGCGGTGCCGTTGGTGCGTTGGGCAAGCCCCCGCACCCAGCTTGTCGTCGCCTGCGTTCTCGTCACCGTAGCGCTAACTTATCCGATGCTGCGCGTCGCCGACGTGTTCCCGACCACCTCCATTTTCCAGGTGGCCCAGATGGTGGACGAAGATCGGGCGGATTCCCTGAACACACGATTCTATCAGGAAGGCCAACTGCTAGCGCGCGCATTGGAGCGGCCGTGGTTTGGCTGGGGACGATACGGGCGAAGCAGAGTATACAACGGTTACCTTGGCACCGATAGCAGCCTTACGGATGGACTTTGGGTTATCGTGCTCGGATCTTTTGGCTTGGTCGGCTTCGCAACTACATTCGGGCTGATGGCGCTGCCCGTATTCCGTGCGGCGTCAGCGCTCAAATTCGCGAGATCACCGCAAGAGCGAAGTCACCTCGCGGCGCTTGCACTGATCGTCGGCATTATTGTGGTTGACCAGCTGCCGAATGCCTCATTCTCGACCTGGAGTTGGCTGCTAATTGGAGCGCTGCTTGGACGAACGGAGGCGCTATGTTCGATCAGCAGCCGAAGGGCCGGGTCGGCCGACATGGGCCTCCTGGCTGGCCGCCCCATCTCGTGAATAGGATTCAGCCATGCGGAGATTGATGCTTGTTCTGACTTTGCTGTGTACGGCTTCTGTTTCTGTGGACGCATTTCAGGGTGACCAGTCAGCCCTTCTCTCAGGACAGCGTTCCGAGCTTGTCCCTGGAACTCCCGATGGATTTGGCTACCCGGAATATCCATTCATTAATCTGGTGAAGACAACGCCGCAAGAATGGGTCTACGGAAATAATAGCGTCTATCCCGGATTCTCCCCCCCAAATGAAATCGACGCCAATGGATACCCGCTATATACGAGCGCCAACCATGGCGGGTGGGTTACTGCTCCGCTATTCGTGCCGCAGCAATATGCCCGTCCTGGCAACTATGTTATTTCGTGGACCGGCGCCGGCGAGCTTAAGATAGCGGAGAGGCCAACAGGCGGGGCCGGGAGCTTCGCCAGCGCAGGATGCACAGGCCAGGATTTGTCGCGTGGTGGAGCTGGTGGCTGTTCCAACATGGGCTGCACGACATTTCAGGGATACATCTCCGGCACCACACTCACCGTCACGTCGCCTCCTCGCTGGAATGGGAGAGGGAATGGTAATTGTAATCTAGTTGTTGGTCAGCCGATCTCCGGGAGCGGGATAGAAGTCACTAAGTTCGGAACACCTACCATCATTACGGCGCGCGGGACGGGCGCTGGCGGGACTGGGACCTATACCCTTAATTTCTCCCAAACGGTCGGAAATTCGACGCGCCCGGTTACTTTCCATCCAGGTGGGCGCCTGGAGCTTTCCGTCAGCGGCGAGAAGTACACCGGATTGGCTGGCGGATGGAACCTTGCCATTCTGCAAACCGGCACCGCTCTCGATCAAACGAACACCGTTCAGTCGCTTGCGCTTTACTATAGTTGTCTGAATATCCATTCATGCTCTGGCGCCGATGACGAGAAAGTCTACTGGACCGGGCAGATCGCCGGAACGAAGTTCCTGAGCACGCTGGCAGGAATGAAAGCGGGCGTTCTGCGCGATTTAGGATGGTCCAACACCAATTTTGGTAACCAGACCACTTGGTCTACGCGAAAGCCGGCCTCCTATTTTTCGTGGGATTCAACGTATCTTACGAACCGTCTCTATGCCGGGATCACGAGAGCGACGAAACAGACGGGCTCCGTCTTCACCGCCTCGATAGGCGGAAATATACTCACGGTCACCTCGATCAGCTCGGGTTCTATTGCTGTGGGCTACTATCTGGACGGCAACCCTGGTGTCGCGGCGAACACCGTCATAGGCGCGATGAGCGGATATCTCTCATCTTGCCCGACTTGTACGGGCACCGGAGGCACGGGGACCTATCTGCTAACGGGCAGCCAGACCGTGGGCAGCGAAAGCATGTCGGTCACGATCTACAAGAATTCCGTCGACTTTCTCGACAGGCCTCCCCAGGACAAGGACACTGTCACTGTCATATGGGGCGCATCCAGTCCGAATCCGAGCACGAACATGTTCAGCGCTGACGGAGGCACCACGTATCAGCTCGTCCTAAACGCCGGTGGCACGGTGGTCATGAACAACAATGTACCGATCATAAACGGCACTTCTGCATATCTTTCGACGATGGTCTACGACGCTGATTTTGGGAAGTGGCTGCAGTTCGGCGGCGTGCTGGGATCCGGCGTCAACGGAATAAACGATCCTGTCCCCCCCGAGGTATTCGTCGAAATCTGCAATGAGGTCGGCCAAGCGGAGGGGGCTATCGTAAGTCCTTGGTTCGTTCTGCCGCCGATGGCGTCTGATCCGTTGACTGACTGGACGATTCAGGAGGCACTATACGTCAAGAACAACTTCCCGAGCATGGTCCCGGAATTCGAGACCATCAACGAAATCTGGAACAAGCTGACCTCAGCGGCGGGATACGCTTTCTCCAAGATGGTAGCTCACGGGTTGGCAGACGCGCAGGTCCTCACGACCAGCGGCCCTACTGCGTTGAATAGCAACGTTCTCCAATTCGATGCTGTCCCATCGTACGTTAAAGTCGGGACTTCTATCGTCGACATAACTACAGCAGGAATCAATGTTGGTGTTACGGTTGCGGCGATCAACCGATCGTCCGCCCCGCAGACGGTGACCATCTTACAGGGCGCCGTCAACAGCGGGGTGGGAACGGGAGACCGGATCGCCTTCTCCTGGGCGGCGGCGGTTAATGGCAGTGCATTTGGGGGGGCTTGGTCGCCGGAAGAGGCCGGGAAAATCGCCTCCACCATGTGTCAGGCGGTAAGCGCGGTTTACGGTGGTGATACCACCAGGTACAAATGCATGACCGGGCTCAACACGAATGGAGAGGGGCCGGCAGTCCACAACGCCAATGCGCGCCTTCTCTCTTCTGCCTATATTGGTCAAAATCCCGCGAATATTCCGATACAAAGTGGGTGCGCTGGAGCCACCGCGATCCAGACGGACTGCCCGACCCCATTCCTGCAAACCGCTTCAAGGAACCATCTAACGCACGTCGACGTAGTGAACTATTGGGGGATTGCAGAGTGCGCCTGCAATGGTGGCTTGCCGGCTTCCGTCGAGACGGTGCAAAAAGAGGTCTCCGACGCCTACAACTATTTCTACGGCGCCCCATCCGCTCAAGCCTCGATCATGAGCAGCTACGTTGCAACGTGGGCCAACCCCAACAGCCAGGATACGATCGCCTATTTCGATCAATATGTCTACGCGCCCGTCCACGCGTGGGCGACCGGGTACGGATTGCAAGGGCTCCTGTTCTATGAGGGAAGCTACAGCGTGTGTCTTCTCGCGCCGGCCGGGCGGCAGGGGAGCTGCCCCGAGGCCGGCGGAGACAAGACGGTTCCCGTGAGCCGCGCCACTTCGAGCGGATCCACCTGCCTGTTAGCCACGACGATAACTGTCAATGGTTACATCAACGACGGAAGAAACGCCGGCGGCCGGGTGCCAGGAAATATTTTCGCGCCTTCGAGCACGGTTTACCTGTCGCCGTACTCCACCCTGATCCGGGGCGCCGTTGGGGCACCCACGGTGCTCGGCTTCGCCAACCACACCGACTACAGTGAAGGATATGTCCTGGACGGTCCGGCACAGTACGTCGACACCACCTCGATGACGTTCGCGGCGAACGGAGCTGTCGCCGGGATGACGGTGACGATAAGGTCGGCCACCGGGGGAGCCTGGTCAACGGTCGTTGGTAACAGTTATACAGTTCAGGCGACGGGACTCTCGCAGAGCCAAATTCCGATCGACTTGGACTGCTCGGGCCTGGGCACTCTGTCCAGCATGACGCTGTCCTATACCGGCTCCTACGACTACATAAATTACCTGCGCAACAATTCCTGGTCCGCCCCCGACGTCGAGACCGCGACCTATCAGATGTGCATCGTGGCTGCGAAGTACGGCGGTGGTGGTTGCTCTCAATTGGATATCGCCGGTCCCGTCTCTCCCGGAACCGTTTGGCAGCTGACCTCTCCCGATCTCTACGGATACAACCCAGTCGCCTCATGCACGGCTTGCACGGTCTCCGGCACAACGCTGACGCTCGGTGGGACAGTCTCGGGCAGATACCAGGCTGGGCAGACCATAGTCGGCACTGGAATCGGAACCGCGCCAGCCATCACCATCACCGGAGTGCTGAGCGGGACTGGCACAGCCCCCGGCGATACGCTCAGCCTATCTTCCAGCCCAGGTAACCTCTCGGCTCGAGCGATCTATGGAACCAATGTCGGGCTGTTCCCGGCATGGAACGGGTTCTTGGACTACAACAGCACCCATGGCGGCTTTCTGTTAAAGCGCGATATTGATCCGGCGGCGAATGACAATATCCCGATGTTTCTGAACCAGGCGGCATAGAAAGCAGGCAACGGCGGCGTCGTTGAACGCCACAAGGCCGACAAACAAGAAAATTATGGTGAGCATGATGGGCCAGAGTCCATTCCCTTCAGATTGTTGCCCCGCAGTGGCTTAGGCCAATCTCACCGGCCAATTGGGACCTCTTCAAGCGGGCGGACCCGCGGGGAAAATCCCGTGCGAAACACACTGAGCAAGCACAGCAGGCAACAACCGCTCCAATGCACCACATTCGGCCATTTCGGGGTAATCCCACCGCCGTCCGAAGCGCAGTCAACGCGCGCTCGCCGCACCCGTGGCATCGAGCTCGGTACAAGCCGGCCCTTTGTTCTTTGGTTCTGGTAGTTGAGAATTCGGTACTTGACGCTCTGCATGAGCAATCCGGCCCTGGACATGACCGCGACCATGGTGCCGAGGCCACTTTCGCCGTCGAGAGAGCGGCCGCCGTGAACAGCTTTCAGGTGATTGAACCGGATCGAACGAACGCGTCCGACAGCAAAAGGCGGGCTGACACGCAGGCGACAAGGGGGCCGCTATCCCTTCCGCTGCCCGCTCCAGCCTGAGCACGCGCGACTCGACGCCGACGATATGATGTCGTATACGATTACTGAGGAACGTATGCCGTTGCCATCCGCGCCGATGCCGCCCGATCAAACGTCCGCAAGATGGCTTTGACCAAGAAACATGCACATGGGGCGGACAAAGGGTTCGCCTGGGTACCCAACCGCGAGCCGGAGCCATTCCTCAGATCGATGTTAACCAATGGATGGTATCCTTCTTAATTCTTTGGCCGACATCGCGCCAGTGACGTCGCCCGTTATTGCGCTCTCCCTCTGCTCAAGGCTTCCCCTGGAACAGGCAGCTATACTGGACGACCACCTCTTGCTACCGACCGAAGTCGACATCAAGTTCCCAGTGATTCCGCCGTGCGACAAGTATTCCACACCGAATCTCTCCGCTTTACTCGGCTGCATGGCTAACGCGCATAGGTTGCACCCGTTCTTGTTGCCAGCGCGCTTCTTGGGCGAGCGCACGCACTCGGCGCGACCAGAGGCCAAGAGGACCGGCCCCCGGACATGGCTCTGCTGGCTGGCCCTTCGATATGGTGAGCACCGAGTGTGCGCAGTGTGACGTCCATGCATTCACCACAACAACTCTCTCTCAAACGACGAGTTTTTAGTGCCGGCTCCTGGAGCCTGGTCGGCTACGCGCTCAACTATGCAATTCGTTTCGGTAGTAGCCTCGTGATGACGCGTTTGCTGATGCCGGAAATGTTCGGCGTTATGGCAATCGCCATGATGGTGATTACGGGCCTGGCGATGTTCTCCGACATAGGCTTGAGCCAAAACATCATTCAGAGCAAGCGTGGGAGCGATCCGGACTTTTTGAATACCGCATGGACGATTCAGATTCTTCGAGGTCTTCTGCTGTGGGCCTTAGCGCTTTGCATTGCGCTATTCGTCTTTGCGGCCAACCACCTTGGGCTGGTGGCGAAAACTAGCGTCTACGCCGACCCTTATCTCCCCTACGTGATCGCCGGCATCTCCATCGCTACAGTCATCGGCGCTTTTCGATCCACCAGATCGTCCGAGGCAAGTCGGAACCTGTCGCTCGGTCGCATCACTCAGATGCAGCTTGTGAGCCAGGTAGCCGGATTGATGTGCATGGTCGGGTGGGTCTGGATCGATCGCTCGATCTGGGGCTTGGTCGCGGGTTACATTTGTTCGACGGCAGTAGGAACGCTGCTCAGCCACATTTGGCTCCTCGGCACGGCCAATCGCTGGCACTGGGATGGCGCGGCATCTCATGAAATCATTCACTTTGGTAAATGGATGTTCTTCTCATCCATTTTAGGGTTCTTCGCTAACAACGCTGACCGCGTGCTGCTCGGCGGCTATGTCAGCTCCACAACTTTGGGTGTTTATAGTATCGCTTTCACAATCTCAAGCGCGGTGGTGCAGATACAAGACGTCTTGATTGGCGCGGTGTCGTATCCCGCTCTCAGCGAGGTCGCGCGCGAACGGCCGCACGATCTCAAGCGCACTCTCTATCGATTTCATATGTTGATTTCTTCTTTTGCATACTTTTTCTCCGGTCTTCTGGTCGTCTGCGGCGAAACCTTGATCAGGTTGCTGTATGATCGCCGCTACGACCAGGCCGGATGGATGCTCGAAATTCTCGCGGTCGGTTTGCTGGCCTTTCCTTTTAGTCTTCCGATGCAAGCTTTGCTCGCGAGCGGCTTAGCTAAGAATTTCACTGGACTTATCGCAATTCGTGTAGCCACAGCGTTCGTGCTTATTCCGTTGGGCTTTCATTATTATGGCGTTCCGGGGGGCCTGTGGGGGATTGTCGCAACTCAACTTACGGGAGTAGTATCCATCGTGTATTATCAAATCAGATATGGTCTCTTTGATCTATCAAAAGAGCTTCTCGTGCTACCGATATTTCTTGTTGGCGTGATCGCGGGTGAGGCATTCAATTTCGCAATTGACTACTTAGCGAAGCACGCCTCAGGGACCTAAATCGGAAACTCAGCATGTTCAAACTCGTTCGACAACTTCGCGAGTCGCTGCGGAGGAGAGGTTTCGTCGGAACAGCAGCATTCGGTCAGCGCGAGTTGATAAGACGATACCGATTGCACCGTTCCTTTGATCGAATTCACGGCACGGATACCGCCGGTCAAACTCCGCTTGGCGATCTAAGCATTGCGAGCGAAAATCGGCACCATGGGATTCATTATCAACCAATGCCGGCAAAATTATTCCCGAAGGTTATTAAAAGGCTGCCGGTCCGGCCTGAAGGTTATGTTTTTATAGACTTTGGCTCCGGCAAGGGCCGTGCGCTTCTCCTGGCGTCTTCCTATCCGTTCAAGAGAGTGATCGGCGTCGAATTTGCATCGGCGCTTCATGCCACTGCTTTGAAAAATATCGCACGTTATCGGAGTGCCGCGCAGCGTTGCTTCCGAATCGAGGCAATTTGCATGGACGCGGCTGATTACGAAATCCCACCCGAGCCCGCCATCTACTACTTCTTCAACCCCTTCGACGACGTGATCATGCGCACTGTTCTCACTAACATTAAGATGTCTCTTGAAAGCAGTCCAAGGGATGCCTTCTTCATTTATTGTAATCCAATCCATGCGCATCTTTTCGACGAACTCGGTATAAAAAAAGATAAGATCATTCTCTTCGACCCCGGATGGGGAGACTGAGGAAGATTCGGATCTGTTCTAGCACGACGAGCTTCTTCGCCTAAAAGGCTTTGATGCGCAACTTCTGAACCGCCATGCGACCAGCCTGAGCCATGCTGCACCGCCAAGTCAACCCCGGCACTGCCATCGGCTCTGCCCCCCAACTCTTCTTGAACTCTATGAGGCTGCTGTTCCCCGGATTTACGCCGCCAAGATTTACAAATGGGATATGATGCTCATAGGCATATCGCAAGGCCTCAGAATACAGAACGGCGTGGGGAAACACTTGCTTTGCAGCCCGGTCTACAGTGCCTTGGAAATAGTGGACGGCGTGACGATCGATTAAAAGCACTCCGCCCCCGACGACGTGGCTATTCAAGCGCATCACCAACAGCTTACCCCCCAGTCCGAGGGAACCAGACACGTCATGAAAGAACTGACGCGAAAACGCAGGGCCGACCCAACGCTGCTCGGCGTAAATGCGAACGTAGAGCTCATAATACTCGTCTATCAAATCTGGTGATGGTGTATCGAAGATTTCCAAGCCCCGAGACAAGCTCGCATTGACCTTATAGCGGTGCGTTTTCCACACGCGGCGAGCCATATGATCCTCATAGCTCGTGTCGCATGAGAGGGCATATGTGTCGCCCATTCCACTCTTCAGGCGGCCACCGTAGCGGCGGGTATTGATTTCGTCGCCGCGCCACGAGGTCCAGGGCGGCAGCCACCACACAAAGGTGGACACCCCCATACGATCGACCTCGTCGAGAACCCGCGTCACGGTTTCCGTGGTTACGACTTCAAGCTCGATCGGAATCACGTAGTAGGCAATGGGAAAGACAGCCAAGTCATAGCGGCGAAAGCGGTTCAGGCGGGCAAAGACCGGAAGACTGAGGTCTGGGCTCCCACCAGTCACCCGCAAACAGCGCAGTTGCCACCCCTGTCCGTATTCGCGGAACATCATGCGTTGGAATCCGGGAGAGCTGAAGGCGGAGCCGCCTATGCCCGAGGGAAAGTGGCATTCCCAAGCACCGTAGTCCGGTTCCTCCAGCTTCGGAAACAGTGGCCAGATCATCTGCGTGCCGCGCTTAGAGCAACTGGTCGAGATGCGACACAACTCTGTCGCGGACTCGACAAGCTGCGTCGCCCATCTGCGGATACAACGGCAGCCGCACCAGGCGCGCGCTCAGATCATCGGTTTGGACCATCTGACCGGACGTGCGCGCGAATCGCCGGGCCGCTGGCGCGCTGTGCAGCGGCACGTAATGAAAAGGCGCTGTAATGCCGTCGGCCTTCAGACGCCCGATCAGCTCCTGGCGAAGCTCCAAGCTCGGCATTATCACATAGTACATGTGCGCGTTGTGCCTGCAATGCGACGGAATAGCCGGCGTGCGAACGCCGCGACTGTGAAATGGATTCAGCGCAGCGTCGTACATGTTCCAGATCGCTATGCGATCCTTTTGAATCGTGTCGATTTGTTCAAGCTGGGCGAACAGGAAAGCGGCCACGAGTTCGCTTGGCAAGAAGGAAGAGCCCAGATCGACCCAGGTATATTTGTCGACTTGGCCGCGGAAGAATTTCTTTCGATTGGTTCCCTTCTCGCGGATGATCTCAGCCCGCTCGATCAGCGCTTTATCGTTGATGGCGAGCGCACCGCCCTCTCCTGAAATAATGTTCTTGGTTTCATGAAAGCTGAATGCCGCCATATGGGCCAGCGCGCCGGCGTTGCGCCCGCGGTACTTCGAACCGAGCGCTTGGGCGGCGTCTTCCACAACCATAAGGTTGTGCCCCTTTGCCAATTCAATGACACGATCCATTTCTGCGGGGACACCGGCGTAATGAATCGGGAAAATCGCCTTGGTGCGGGGAGTAATCGCTGCTTCGATCAACTCGTCATCGATGTTCAGCGTATCCTGCCGGATATCGACAAAGACAGGCGTACCGCCCCGCAGGACGACCGCGTTCGCCGTCGAGACAAAAGTAAACGACGGCATTAGTACTTCGTCGCCGGCCCCGATGCCGACAAGTATGGCCGCCATCTCGAGCGCGGCGGTGCATGAATGAGTGAGCAGAGCTGCCGGAACGCCTATAAAGTCGGTGAGCCAATCTTGACACCGCTCGGTAAAAGGCCCATCGCCCGCCAAATGCCCGCGATTGACGGCTTCTCGGATGTACTCGATCTCTCTCCCGGCCGATACCGCACGATTGAAAGGAATGGACACCGGCAAACGCCTTTGCGAAACGAGAAGTAGTCGTTGACGTGGCCCGCGAAGCTATCCTCTCCGGCGACAATTCTCAAGTTGTCCCTCCTTCAGCCGGCAATCGTGGTGAAAATCGCGGCAGATCGCGCTCCGAGCCCGCAGATTCGCCTAAGGCACATGTTTTACCAGTTGCCGCCATCTGAGGTTGCTTACAAATTCGATCCATCGTAGGTTCACTCCATGACCCCATTTGTTCTCACGCGCGCCCTCCTCCGAAACAGAATTGATCACTTCTACCGGGTACTGCGTCACCGATACCAGCAGAATCGCCTGCGCAACGCCATCATGGCGATAAGGGCGAGGAGGCCCGCCGAGCGGTTTTCACCCGACTGTCGCCGCTTTGCGATTTTCCTCGTGCCGGGGTGGGACATGGTCAACGGCGGAATTATGTCGATCTGCTCAATCGCCGCAGAGACGCGCAAGCTTTTGAGTGCAAACGGCGTTTCGGTGGCCGTGTGCACTGGCCACGGACAGGGGCGTATTCTTGGCTTCACCAAATTCGAAAACAACGTCGAATTGTTTGCGTTCTCCGATATGCTGAAGTGGCTTCCCAGCGGCTCGGAAGTGTTGGTGCACGTCCCTGAACTCTGCGTCGGTATGTTCGTGACCGATTGCCTCGATGTTTATCGTTCCCGCTCTGACCTGAAATGGCGTTTCAACATTCTTCTTCAAAACATCGACCGCGTTCCATCGAAGGCTGCCGTAACCGCCATGCAGCAGCTTGGGTTCACGACCATCACGCTCGCGCACAAGGCCTCTGCCGCGATGGCACAGCACCTCGACTGCCCGATCCATTATCTGTCCTGGTTCATTTCGGCGGAGGACTTCCGGCGGGTCGACTACGCCGGCAAGAAAAAACTGGTGGCAATTTCGCCAGATACTCGAACGGATAAATCCGAAATCGTCCGTCGCATCGCCGCGGCGCTACCAGATCACAAAATTATCCAGATCCGCAAGATGACCTATCAGCAATATAAAGAGGTCATTCGGAACGCAAAATTCATGTTTACCTTCGGCGAAGGCCTGGACGGCTATTTTGTCGAGTCGATATTCTCCGGCGCGATTGCAATGGCTATATTCGAGGAGCGCTACTTCACACCAGAATATCGAGAGCTTGATGGCGTCTTTAGCAATGGCAAGGCGGCGATATCAAATATTGCGGATTTCTTGAGGGCAGCAGACAGCGAGACCACATTCCGAGCCATTGCGGAACGGCAGTACAATCTGGTCGCCAGGACTTTCAGACGGGAACTTTATCAGGACAATGTCAAAACTTACTACACGAATTATCTGCCGGAATGGTCTACCCCCATTGTCCGAAGTGGGCTTTCAAGAAATGTAACCACTGCGCTCGTTGATGTCGAAATCAAAAAAGCGTCAAGCCACGGCTCGTATCGGGGATGACCGCACGATGACCCTGTGGAAAGTCATCAGGCCGGCCATTTGGGCCTCCTTTCGCGCTACATCGCGTCTCTATCTCCTGCTGAGCATGCGCGACTATCGCTTCGTCTTCATTCTCGGGCACATGCGATCGGGCTCCAGCCTACTCGCGCACCTACTAGCCGATCACCCCGACATCGCTGGGGCAGGTGAAACGCATCTTTCCTACCGGACAGCTGCAGACCTGTCGAAACTCATCGTCAAGACTTGCGAGCTCTTACGCAGGCCAGTCCTGCGCGAAGCCTACCTGGTTGATCAAATCAATCATCCCTACGTTGCAGACGAAGTTCTGCGATCCGGCCGGCTCTATCGATGCGTCATTTTGATCCGCGAACCGGAGGCCACGATCAGAAGTACGATGAGCATGCTCAAATGCACAGAGCAAGAGGCGCTCGACGTTTACACGAAGCGGCTCGATGAGTTGATCCATTATGGACGTTTGCTTGCAGGCCGCGCATTGGTCTTGCAGTATAACGATCTTGTGGATCGCACAGACGCGACGCTCGCCGCCCTCACGCGCTTTCTTGAACTGATCTCTCCATTGACACCACATTACGCAACACATCGGATGACGGGACGAGTCGAAGGCTATGGCGATCCATCGGGTAATATCAAAACTGGTAAAATTATTCGCACGGCTGGTCACAGAATCTTACTCAGCTCCGATACGCTTCATAGCGCGACCCGCGTCTTTGACAATTGCCTGGCCGACCTGCATACGGCAGCGGTCCAGAATGTGAGCGACGCGACTCTTAGGGTCGAGCGCCAACAAATTCGGCTTTGAAGTCGACTTGACGGTGACTGAACTCAGCTGTTGGCGACCTATTGGGAGCGGATTTTTCTCAATGTACGGTCAATCTCTCTATCAGTGCCTCGCCTACGTTCCAGTATCTCACGTGGGCTATGGATGGGTCGGCACTTGCGTGAACATCTTAGAGAACTTTCCTGGAAACATTCTTGCACCAACAATCGTCTTGCCCCGAGCTTTTCGAGCCGTTGCTCCGACAGTTTGCGTCAAGCAGGCTTCTCCACCGTTACTTCCCTATCGAGTTGTATCACGATTTGCACAATTTTCTGTTGAGCGCCAGTTTCAGCGTGCAATGTCTTTGGCGGACCCGAAGCGCACGATCATCTATTTTTGGCCGGCCCCGCCGATCTCTCTTGTTCAACGCGCTAGAGCACTTGGATTTTTGACTGTTCGTGAGATGATAAATACGTGCGCGGTAACATCTACAGGGATCATGGCGGAAGCGTATTATCGGCTTGGCTTACAGGCTGAGGGCCAACCTTCCGACGAAGCTATAGCAGATGAAATCCGCGAATTGGTCATGCATGACTATATTATTGCTCCAAGTCCGCGGGTCGAAGACTCTCTTGTCCACATCGGTATTGATCGTTCGAAAATTTTGCGCTCATCATACGGATGGAATCCCTCGAGATTTGCCGGCAGTATCAGCAATGGAAAGCGGACCAGCTTCACAGCCTTGTTTATTGGCGCCGATAGCATACGCAAGGGCCTCCCTCAACTTCTTGCCGCATGGGAGAGGAGCGCCGTTAATGGCGAATTGTTAATCAACACCTCCAGAACGGACGCAATCAATCATGTTCTTGCGCGCTACCCTAACAATACTAGAGTTCGTTTTATAGACCCTACAAACGACGTCGGAGGCCAATACAGGTCCGCCGATGTTCTTGTATTCCCCTCTCTCGAGGAGGGTGATCCGCTCGTTACCTACGAAGCGGCAGGGTGTGGCCTTCCTGTCATCACAACACCGATGGGTAGCGCAAACATCATTCGTCACGGTGTTAACGGCTTGATCGTTGCGCCTCATGATATTGAGGGGCTAGCGAAAGCTATCTCTTGTTTGGCGGGTTCAGCGGAGCTAAGGACGCAGTTTGGACTACAAGCGGCGCACGACGCCGAAGATTTTACCTATGATAAGGTTGGGAAACGGCGCGCAGTCATGCTTAGCCGTCTGCTGGCGGACCGCCGTTGATCACAAACACCGCCAGCACGCCGATTGGCTGACTCCCTAAAAGATCGCCTGTCCACCGGCTATGTGGCGCCAAGGTTCCTCGGCTTTCCACGATCTCGCTATCGGAGCATCAAGAATATCTGGCGGCACATAATATTGGGCGCGCGCCGCAGCGACCACGAAGTCGCTTGCCGGCACACGGAATACTCGCACTCCAGCTGCGCTAGCAAAATGGCAAGCCAACTTCGCACCACGCTGCCGTCTTGGCTTTGTATTAGCATTCTGATACCGGATCAAATGGACTTATCCTGGCACAACGATGGATTGAACCGCAATCATGAGCAACAATGTAGGGCGCCCAAAATATCGGTCGGAAATAGACGGGCTTCGTTGCTTGGCCATAATCCCAGTCCTGCTATTTCATGCTGGAGTTCCGGGGTTTGACGGTGGATTCGTCGGCGTCGACATCTTTTTTGTTATTTCTGGATTTTTAATTACACGAATTCTGATCACAAGCATGGAGAGCGGCAACTATTCTCTCATTGACTTTTACGCGCGACGTGTCCGACGCATTTTCCCCGCGCTATTTGCTCTGCTTTTTTTCGCAATTGTTGGTGCTAGCGTACTGTACGTTCCGAGCGACTTTGCTTCACTTCCCCGAACAATCGTCGGCGCCATATTCTTTGTTTCGAACTTTGTTTTTTATCGTCTTTCCGGCTATATTTCCCCTTTCGCGAGAATACAGCCGTTACTTCACACTTGGTCCTTGGCTGTCGAAGAGCAGTTTTACATATTTTTTCCGCCTTTATTATTTTTGGTCTATAGATATTTTGCGCGAAATATAGTTGGTGCCATACTTACTATGGCGGCGATCTCAGGTATTTTATGCATTGTTCAAACTAACTCTGGATCAAGTTTTGCGTTTTTCATGCCGCACACTCGGGCATGGGAATTGATGGCGGGCGCTTTTTTTGCGCTTAAGGCATTTCCAACAATTACCCAGGCGGCCCTTAAAGAAGTTCTTGCACTGACGGGCGTGATATTGATCGCATTCGCTGTTTTCACTTTCGACAGCTCTATGTTGTACCCGGGCGCGCGTGCCATCCTTCCGGTGACAGGATCATGTTGTGTGATTTATTGCGGCCAGGATACGGTAGTTGGTCGCATCTTAAGTCTAAAGCCATTTGTGTTTATCGGGTGGATTTCGTATTCGCTTTATCTATGGCATTGGCCTCTGATAGTCTTTGACGAGTATTACTTCGCCACGCCTTTGGACGGCTTGAATTCTGCAATAGTGATCGGCGCTTCATTTGTTGCTGCCACCGTATCTTGGAGATTTGTAGAGCAACCTTTTCGAGACTCCAAGCGGATTTCTCGCCGAGACTTATTCACGATGGCGGTCGGAGCAAGTGTAATTGGATGCGCGTTCGCGGCGGTTGGATGGGCATTGGCGGGTTGGCCGGCCAGGTTCGCTCCGGAGGTTGTGCGGTTGGCAAACTTTTACACCGATATGGCGCCATCTATGACAAGCTGTCAGCAAACGTTCATCGATCCGGTAGTGCCGACAGAAAAACTGTGCACATACGGAGCGGTCCAGCCCCCCACATATGCGCTATGGGGAGACAGCCATGCAATGGCGATGGCATCTGCGATGGGCGAAGTCGCAAGTGAATTTGGAAAGTCAGTCGCGTTATTTTCATCACCTGGGTGTCCTCCGGCCAATGATTTCCAACCACCCAATGAACCCGAATGCCGCGCGTTTAATGAGCGGACGCAAGATTTTCTTTCTCGCGAAACTGAAATCAAGACAGTCATTTTGGTAGGCCGATACGATAAAGTATTCGTCGGCCAACAGCAGGTTTCATTGTTGAATGGGCTACTGAAGACAGTCAGGACGGCACAGTCAGCAGGAAAGCGCGTGATTTTGATGGGGCCAATTCCGACCTACGACTACGCCGTACCCCGCATGCTAAGCCAGGGTTTTCAACGCGAGAGAAGGATTATCGCGGCAGTTACAAGCAGGCGCGAGTTTTTAAGTCGAATCGATTTTTTTTGGAGAGCTTTTGACGGAATCGGAGGCTCTATCGTAAGAATTTTTCCAGATCAAGCACTTTGCCCAGATACGGTATGCTTAATATATGATGGCAGGGCGGCGCTTTATTTTGATGAAGGCCACCTAAGTACTGAGGGCGCCCGTAAGGTCGCGCAATTGACGGAGGGAATTTTCGCATCAAAGTGATTTAGGATTACTCCGAATCAGCCACATCGCTTCGATGTAAACTCGGTCAGAGGTAACGGGCGCGCAGCGAATGAACAATGGAGAGAAGTCGCGATCTTGGATCATGGCAAACACATCTAGGTCTAATAGCAGGTGATGGTTTCTTCGAGGGCGAGAGTGCGCGCACCGGGTGATCGCGACCAGCTGTTCCGATTGATCGCGACCAGGCGTTCCAATTGATCGCGACCACCCATTCCGGGCGATCGCGACCAGCCTGTGGACGGGGGTGACGGGCGCCGTTGGGTGATCCGCGAATCGGCATGACTTCGCTCCTTTTCCACAGGGAGCGGGGCAATGCCTGGACCGAGATTACCCATGCGCAAGATCCACGACGTGCTGAGGCTGTCCGCCGCCGGCATGTCCAAACGCAAGATTGCCGCCAGCCTCGGGGTGAGCGCGACGGCCGCTGGGGAATGCATCCGGCGGGCGCGGCGCGCGGGCCTGGGCTGGCCGCTGCCGGAAGGCCTGACGGACGAAGCGTTGGAGGCCCGGCTCTTCCCACCGCCCGCGGTGACGGCCAAGGATCGTCGGCCGCAGCCGGACTGGGCGGCGGTCCACCGTGAGTTGCGTCGGCCGGGGGTGACGCTGCAGCTGTTGTGGGAGGAGCATCGCGCCCTCCACCCCGACGGTTACGGCTATAGCCGCTACTGCGAGCTCTACCGCGCCTGGGAGGCACGGCTCTCGCCGACCATGCGGCAGAGCCACGTCGCCGGCGAGCGTATGTTCGTCGACTACGCCGGCACGACGCTCGAGGTGCTCGAGCCATCGACCGGGGAGGCGATGACGGCGCAGCTGTTCGTCTCCGTGCTCGGGGCGTCGAACTACACCTATGCCGAGGCCACCTGGACGCAGGGCCTGTCCGATTGGATCGGCTCGCACACGCGCGGCTTCGCGTTCATGGGTGGGGTTCCGACGATGGTGGTGTCGGACAATCTGCGCTCGGCCATCACCAAAGCCTGCTTTTACGAGCCGGCGGTCAACCGCACCTACGCCGAGATGGCGACCCACTACAACACCGCCATTGTGCCTGCGCGGCCTTACCGGGCGCGGGACAAGGCGAAGGTCGAAGTTGCGGTGCAAGTGGCGACCCGCTTCATCATCGCCAAGCTGCGCAACCGACAATTCTTCTCACTCCCTGCTTTGAACGCGGCCATCGCCGAACTGGTCACGCAGATCAATATCCGGATGTCGCGCCATCTCGGCGCGAGCCGACGAGCGCTCTTCGAGGAGCTGGAACGGTCAGCCCTCAAGCCGCTGCCGGCCGAGCCCTACGTCTTTGCCGAATGGAAGCAATGCAGGGTCGGGCTCGACTACCACGTCGAGATTGACAAGCACTACTACTCGGTGCCGCACCAGTTGCTGCGTGAGAAGGTTTGGGCGCGCATTACGGCGCGCACGATCGAGGTCTTCCATCGCGGTCAGCGCGTTGCGGCGCATGTGCGCTCGTCCTCCAATCGCAAGCATACGACGGTGCGCGAGCACATGCCGTCGAGCCATCGGCGCTATGCCGACTGGACGCCGGAGCGATTGAGGCGGCAGGCCGGCGAGATTGGGCGTAACACCTCGGCGCTGGTCGAGATCATCCTGCGCGAGCGCTCGCACCCCGAGCAGGGCTTCCGCGCCTGCGTCGGCATCCTGCGGCTCGTCAAGACCTGCGGCCGCGAGCGTCTCGAAGCCGCTTGCGCCCGAGCGCTCGAGATCGGGGCGCGCTCCTACAGCTCGGTCAACTCGATCCTCAAGAACAACCTCGATCGCCAGCGGCCTGCAATGCCCGCGGACGGGCCGGCGATAGCGCACGACAACATCCGCGGCCCCACCTACTTCCATTGAGGAGATGACGACCAATGCTCACCCATCCCACCCTCGACCAGCTCCGAGCGCTCAACCTCGACGGCATGGTCCAGGCCTTCATCGAGCTCGAAGCCCAAGAGGAGACCCGTAATCTGGCGCACGCCGAATGGCTGGCGCTGCTGCTCGACCGCGAGGCCGCCGATCGCGGCACCCGGCGCTTCCAGACCCGATTGCGCGCCGCTCGGCTGCGGCACAGCCAGGCGACGATCGAGGACGTCGACTACCGCGCGCCGCGCCGGCTGGACAAGGCGCTGTTCCAGCAGCTGGCCACCTGCCGCTGGATCGCCGAGCATCGTGGCCTGCTGATCACCGGCCCGTGCGGCGTCGGCAAGTCGTGGCTGTCCTGTGCGCTGGCGCAGAAGGCCTGTCGCGACGGATATACCGTCCACTACGCTCGCGTGCCCCGCTTGTTCGCCGACCTCGATCTCGCCCACGGCGACGGCCGGTTCGCGCGGCTGTTCCGCATGCTGGTCAAGGTCGATCTCCTCGTGCTCGACGACTGGGGACCCGATCGCCTCTCGGCCAGCCAGCGGCGCGATCTCATGGAGATCGTCGAGGATCGCCATGGCCGCGGCTCCACGCTGATCACCAGCCAGCTTCCCGTGGCCTCCTGGCACGAAGTCATCGGCGAGCCCACGCTCGGCGACGCCATCCTCGATCGCATCGTCCACAACGCCTACCGTCTCGAGCTCGACGGCCCGTCAATGCGCAAGCTCAAAGCCAGCGAGGCAACCGAGCCGGCGGCGCCGTCCGGGGCCGATGGCAAGCCGAAAGGGGCAAAGAAATGAAGCGCAGAGCCCGCCTTCCGGCCGCCCCCGTGGGTCAACAGGGACCTCCCGCGCGCACCGCTGCGTCAGCCGTGAGGGCACTCCGCGGCACGCGCGGGTCCCTCCTATTGACTACGGGGACGGCCTCCGCCGTGCTTGACGACGGGCCCAAACACTGAGATCACAAAATGCACCTGACAGCGCCTTCACACTGGACGCGATCGATCGGAACGGGTGGTCGCGATGCGTCGGAATCAGTGGGCACGATCGTCGGAATGCGCAGCGAGAGTGCGTTTGTGAGGCGATCCGGCGGCCAGCGATCATTTCTTATTAGCCCGGCTGTGAATTGACATCTTGGGAAGCTCTCTTGAACAGCGCCCCAAGACGTGACACCTCAACGTCGACGTCGTGTTGGGCAAGTGCGAGTTTGCGAGCCGACTCGCCCATTCTTTCCAGCATCTTAGGCGGCACCTCTAGACATTTTTGTATGGCATCCGCCAAGGCGCCGACATCTCCCGCAGGCACCAACCACCCGTTCTCGCCCGATTGTACGAGCTCCGGTATGCCGCCTACAAAAGTAGCTATCACGGGGCGCCCCAGCGCCATCGCCTCCATAATCACCACCGGAAGTCCTTCCGCAAAGCTTGGCAGAACCAAAGCGCGCGCAGCCAAAATTTCGGCGCGTACTTGATCAGCACTAAGCCAGCCTGTGATGCGAATACGAGCCTGCAACCCATGCCGCATGATGAGCGCTTCGAGCTCGGAGCGCATTGGACCATCACCAGCCAGCACCAGCTCGAAATCAACGCCCTCCACGGCGAGCTGTCGAGTAGCCTCAATGAGCAGGAGCTGCGCCTTCTCGCCGCTCAAACGACCAACGCAGATGAGTCGTCGAGCGATAGGTATAGGAATCGTTTGTCCAACGTAGAAGGCCGGTTCCAATCCGCAATGCACAAGCTGCACCTTCCGCCAACTCTGCTGCCCTACTGAACGATATAGCTGGCTGCGACCGTACGAACTAACCGCCACCACGAATGCTGAGCGCCGGATTTTTTCCGCCAAACCGAGGTACTGCCAATTGTCGAACGTCTCCGTGCCGTGGGCCGTAAAACTCCACGGTGGGCCGCCTAAGACCCGGACCAGCATTGCCACCTCAGCGGGATTCGTGCCGAAGTGTGCATGCAGATGCTCTATCCCTTCCCTTCGGAGCCAAGGCTCGATCCGACATGCTTCAGCTAGATACACCAAATGAACAGGTAAGGGGCGGTCCGCGCGCCGGCTCATACGCCAAGCTAACCCAAGCGCTCGCACGAACCTTACCGGCCGCGAGACCAAGGCGCACATCACAGCGGCTAGCAGCGCAGGCATGCCATCCCTCAGAACGTAACGTGTCTGGGCGCGCTCGATCCTGTCTGCCACATCGGCTAGTTCGTCATCCCATCCGCGCAATGAAATGCGGACGACCTCGAACCCTTGCCTTTCAAGCGCCAGGATCTCGCGACGGATGAAGCTGTGACTGACCGCTGGATATCTATTGATGAGGTAAGCTACCCGCATGACTGCGTCGCAATCCTTATTGTTCCCAATCAACGCATCCATTCGTTGATGCAGAGCCAATTGTCGAATGGATTGGGTTGGGCGGCGTCCGCTCCGCTCGGCCCACAAGCAGCGGCGTCACGATGACGCGATGGGCTTCGCCGGGATGCCCACCGCAGTTGCGCCCGCCGGAACATTCCCGATCACGACCGCATTCGCTCCGATTTTGGCGTGAGCGCCAATAATGACCGGTCCTAGGATCTTTGCCCCGGCCCCAATATCCACGTGCCCCCCAATGACGGGCAAGCCAGGCCCGCGAGTCCCTATGGTAACCTGCTGGAAGATCAGGCAATTTACGCCGATTTGAGATTGAGGGTGGATGACTATTCCATTCGGATGTGGAATGAGGAGTCCACCACCAATTGCCGTTGTAACGGGAATATCCGCGCCGGTGACAACGCTCCAGAAACGATGGCGCAACAGCACCCATTTGCAAAGGCATGTCGCTACGACACCATCCCTGGCCCGCCAATACTGGTATCGTCTAATCGCAAGCAAGAGCTTGCGGCCCGGATCCCAGAACCGCCGCGGGCTCTCGCGAGTCCAATCGGCAATCTCTGCGCTGACAAGTTCCTCCACCTCGTGCCCATCTTGTTGGCGCATTGAAGCGTCTGTCTCCGGAGACTAACGCGCCCGAGAATTCCAGCAACACGTAAACAACTACAAGGTTAAAGGCTGGACATCCAAGGACAAGTCTCCAATCCGGACGCCGCATGCACCGGATGACTGTCCGCCCTAGGCCGCATCTTTTGTGACACCATAAGAAGCCCCCAAAACGCCGCCCTTGAAAACAATGCATTCTATGTTGTACTGACAATATCTGATTTTCGTTTCTGACCTGCGCCTTGTAGCGCGGCGGGTTAGGAACGGCAAGCGCCTGGCCCCTCTCTGAGAGAGGGCTGTCCGGTTTCTACCGCTTTGGCTTCCAAGTTGGATGCGGGCATGCGGTCGTAACCCTACGTTGTGCCGCCCGCCTTCGCCATCGCGAAGCGGAACGTCGAAGGCGATTGCCTTTTTATGGAGACCCTTGATGGAAGGTGGTCGGCCGGATTTCGCGATCATAAAGCAGCCTTATCTCTCCGTTCGCAACATGCCGTGTTTCATCGATGACGCAGGCCGGGTGCTTCTGGAACGCTCTTGGCATCATGATTTGATACAACATCTTGAGTATCTTACCGCCTTTTCCTTGGCGGTCCCCCTTTGCCGACTGCCATATGACACAAGCAACCTTATTCCCATCGAGGACCGACTTCGCGCGCGACTGACGCTGGTTCCACTTCCCGCGCAAACCTCGCGCTTTCGCGCGCTTCTTCAACTGCCCGCTACGTTCCTGGCGCTTTGGCGTGCGGTTGGCGAGGCCGAGATCGTCCAGTCGGGAGTTGTTGGATGGCCATATCCCCTGGGATGGCTGGCAAGCCCTATTGCAGCCTTCCGCCGCAAAAAGCTCCTTATCATTGTGGAAAGCGCGCCCTGGCGGGCGGCGGTGCCAATAGGAAGCTCCGCTTCATCCCGCATCGGGAAGCTTCGCAGACAGCTCGAAGCGAGCGTATACGAGCGCTTAGCGCGCTTTTGGTGTTCCCGCGCCGATCTGTCCTTCTACACACAGCCCTACTATCTAACGGAGTTTCACGGCAGCGGTAAGGGCCCGGCTTATGTTGCCCCCGCCATCTGGATCAACGCCGGGGATATTCTTGACAATGTCAAAGCTCGGGCGCTTTGGGACGCGAAGCTCCTAGAGCCGGTCCGCTTCCTCTTTGCCGGAAGGCTTGTGGAGGAAAAGGGGATCAAAGTTCTTCTCGCCACAGTACATAAACTCGCTGAGGCCGGCATTCGCGGCGAGATGCATGTGATCGGAGAAGGACCGTTGTGCGAGGAAGTCAAGGCGGCGCAAGGGACTGCATCCTTTGAGCTCAAGTATTTTGAGCCGGTGCCATACGGGACACCCTTTCTTGAGTTTCTCCAGAGCTATCATGCCGCCGTAGTGCCTAGCTTAAGTGATGAACAGCCTCGCATCATCTTCGACGCCGCAGCTCGAGCAGTCCCGGTGATCGCGTCCGCAACGAATGGGTTGCGTCCTCATATCGAAGACAAACAAACCGGACTTCTGATTGCACCCGGCGACGTCGGCGCCCTAACGACCCTTCTGGCTTCCTTAGCGGATAACCCCTCCTCCCTCCGCGCCCTCGCCATGGAGGCCCTCTTGCAGGTGCGCAGCAAAACCCATCGCGCCATGCACGCAGAACGTTCTCGCATTATCGCCCTACACCTTGGCGCTGAATGACGTCGAACCACACTTCTTCCGCATTGCCCATCCAATTGACTCGCCACACAAAGAGGCTACTCATCACATCCCAAAACATTTACACCATGCCAACGCTAGTTGAGCCTTTATCGTCGGCAAGCCGAACCACATACCGCTATGCATTCGACCGTTACATCCGCACGGCGGCCCACCACACGCCCTTTTTATGAGAACGTATCTTGAGTATCCGTAGCGAGATTAGCGCATCAGACTCACGATTGTCCTCAGTGGATGGGCTGCGTGGGATTGCGATCCTGTTGGTACTCGGGGTCCATTATTTTCATGAAACCAGCTACTCCAACCCGGCAGCCGATACGCAGGGTCCTTTTCCGTTCTTCGGAGCGCTCTTTGCGTACGGCGATCTGGGAGTCGAACTATTTTTTCTTATCTCCGGTTTTGTGATAGCACTAACGCTTGAGACAAGCAAAACACCGTATGATTTCTTTGTCCGACGATTCGCGCGCCTCTGGCCTGCTCTTTTCGTTTGCTCGATCATTACATTTCTTGTCGTAAGTAGCGTTTCCACGCCATATAGCTTGCTTGTGCCACAGCATTTATCCAACTTTCTACCTTCCCTAACCCTAACACCGGGATATCTGTGGTCTTGGTACTTTCCCGGAGCCGGGCTAGTCGACGGCGTCTATTGGTCGCTTATTGTAGAGGTGCGTTTCTATCTCGTGGTGGCTGTCATTTTCTGGTCATTCAAGCGATCATCTCTGGGACGAAACTTAGTCATTTTCACGTATCTGAATATCTTATCTCGCGCTGCCTTACAGCGAGTGTTTCCCGGGTCAAACGCTCTTTATTCAGAAATATTAATTCCAGATTTCATGCCATGGTTCGCAGCAGGGGCGGTTTTCTACGAGCTCTACATGACCCGGATCAGCCCGAAGCTAGCTGTCCTTCTTTTGTGCTCGATGATCGCCATAATTTTCCGAACCAGTACATTCGTCGGCGATTCCGCTCGGAGCCCCTTCGTTATCTCAGGGTACGCCTTGCTGTTCTTTATCGCATTTTGGTCCATTGCCACTCGCGCGGCCGCATCCCGCCTCTTCGAGGCGCGTTTGCTTGTCTGGGTCGGCATTTGCAGCTATTCTGTGTATTTGCTGCACAACGCGATAGGAAGGTTGATCCTCACGGCAATTCCGGGAGGCGTCCCATTTTTTTTGCAGTTTTTTGCCGTACTTTCTGTCATCGTGGCTATGGTCGCGGTGGGGTACATTTCTTTTGTACTTGTTGAACAACCCGCTCGCCGATATATTACCGCATGTTTGTTGAAGGATCGCCGGCCTAACCAACTATCAACGCAGGCTTGACCTCGCAAATTGACATCTGAACCGGTCCTGACTGCAGGGTTCGGCACCACGAAAACTACTCTACAGTCGGGTTCACGGGTAACGTCGGAACACACTATTGACATCACCGGCGGCTGCCCGAACAGCAAGCATCCGCCTCTGATATGATCCCGATTTCGCGTCGATCGTGCTGAGATGTTATTTATATTCGATGAGACCCCGCTGGCGCCGAAGCAGGCGGTCGATCACGAACTTGATCTCTCCCACTCCCTCCGGGAAGCGAGACACGACCTGGAAGAAGGCCAGCACGGCTTTTTGGCGCGGCGGCCCCGAGTTCCGCAGCGTCTGACGGAGCATCTGCAGAGGATAAATGAGCCAAACGGCCCAGGCCCAAGGTCCGAATATCAGCCCGGACGCCAGACAGGCGAGCGGCAACCACACACCCCAAATCCACGCGCGCCGAGATTCCCAGACCCAGTGGCGTTCGGGTGGCTGTCCATGCAGATAAGCACCTTGTGCGAAAGCGTAACCGCCCCGCTGCGCGCGTCGCCACCACTGGCCGATGTGCGTCATTGCGGCATCGTGCAGGCTCATCTCGGCATCGAGCCTCCAAATCTGCCAACCGGCACTTCGGAGGCGGACGCATAACTCCGGCTCCTCGCCGGCGATCATCTCAGCTCGGTAGCAGCCCACCTGCTCGAAAGCGGCGGCCCGGACCAGCACGTCGCCGCCGCATGCTTTAGTCTCACCGATGGGCGTGTCCCACTCTATATCACATAGCCAATTATAAATTGATCGCTCCGGGAATTTTTCACGTCTACGGCCACACACAGCAGCTACGCTGAGATGGGAGTCGAGGAACCCAACCGCCCTGTCCAGCCAACTCGCGACCAGCTCGCAGTCACCATCGACGAAATGTACCAGCTCGCATCCCGGCTGTATCTGCTGAAGTCTCCTGAAGCCGACATTTCGCGCTCTGGCCGCCGTAAAGGGACTTGACATATCAAGCGCTACAACCTCAGCCCCAATGTCTCCGGCGATCTCCACACTATTGTCGGTCGACCCAGAATCCACATAAACAATCGTCTTGATGCGACATGCTACCGATTTTAGGCAAAGGCGTAGCCGCTCGCCCTCATTGCGGCCGATGACAACAGCGCCACACCTCCCAAGCGAATTCATGCCAATCCGACCTGCTCAGCGCCAATTCAAAAGTTTGACGGCTGTAAGCGAACGAAAATTGCTACAGACCAACCTGCAACCCAACCACCCACTCAAAATAGCCAAGTCATCATTAAAGACTGCCTCGAGGTGCTTCCGCATAGGTTCACTCAGCACAGGACGCGCACGCATCGAAAGCAGCTGCCGAATCTTGGTCCTCATCACCTTTGGCAGCAAGTTCCGCCTTAGCTTTGCAGCGAGCGGGTGCTCGACAACTAAATCATAGAGTGGAAATCTGCGGACGCGCTCCGCCGAAATGTTGCCATGCGACGCCGTTTCATGCCAATCCACTTTGCCTCCATACCCAATAAAGGAACATACACGCTCGAGTTCGCCTTGGGGATCCTTGGTCAGTCGGTCAAAAAACACTGGCAAGATGTTCTCCTTGCCGAAGGATTCAATGAAGGGCTTCAGTTGTCGCGCGTAACAACTATAATCTATGAGTTCAGGATGCTTTGGGATGGCTTCATCCAATCCGCAGTGAATTTCCCCTTCGCTCCAATGGTGGATATACTGAGAGATCAGACGGTCAATTGGATCGCGCATTACATACATGAGACGCGGTTGAGCTAGACAGCTGCGCATCCGGGCCACCGTTTGCGGGTAAGTCGGCAGCTTTGTGTAATGCGTGCTAGCCTCGCCAAGAATATCCGCGGATTCCGCTCCGTCAAACAGCCCGGAGTACCAGTTGAGTCCTCGACTATACTGAGAATCATCGCTGAAGAAGTTTGGTTCCTTGATCGTCGGCAGGAAAATTCCGTTTTGGCGGGACAGCTGCTCATAGAGAGTGCTGGTGGCGGATTTCATAGCGCCGATGATGATGAAGCTCGGTAGGCGGCCCATGTCCCCTATCCACCCTTGCCGTCGGACCATGCAGTTGCGGGATGCCGCCAATTGGTCCAGATATCAATCCAACTCCTCTCCGGAACACCGCGCTGGCGCCTCTCCACCAACTCCCGAGATTTTGACACAATTCGCCCCACCTGCCACAGCAGATTCGCCAGCGTCAGCCCCCACCAGCCATATACCAGATAAAAGTAGCGAGTTCTGGAGGCGTAATAGTACTGCGGTAGCCGACGCCTCTCCAAGATCTGCCGCTTCACCGGCGAACTTCCTCCCCGCAGATGAACTACTCTCGCATCCGGATTATGAACGAGCCTCCAGCCCGCGTCGCGAGCTCGATGGCAGTACTCTACATCTTCGAAATACATAAAGAAGCCCTCGTCCAAGAGCCCAATCTCGTCAATCATGTCGCGCCGTAATAGAGCACACGCAAAGCTCATCCATTCTGGTTCGACCGCCGTGCCCCCTAGTGCGATCGGTACGACGTACTTTTTAAGGATGGCCGTGACAGGTCCCGTCTGGGCGGCACCAATCAGCTCGCTGAGCGGGGTAAGGTAGCGGAAGCAGCTTTCTTGAGGAGTGCCATCGAGCCATTCAAGCCGCGGACCTATGATGCCCGCCTCTGGGTGGGCTTCAGCAGTTGCCATCATTTTCGAAATGGTTCCAGGCCGCACGATCGTGTCGCTGTTCAATAATAGATAAAAATCGGCGTCGATTGCCTGAATGCCGAGGTTGTTCCCACCAGCAAAGCCGGTGTTGCTTGGAGACTCAAGAATGTCAATGAGCCTGAGGCTATCGTGTTCCTCAATCCATTTCTGAATTTGTCCTGGAGAACCGTCTGATGAGCAATTATCGACCACAATCACCCGACAATTCTCTTGCAACAGTTCATCCCGCAGAGAGCCCAAACACTGAATGACCAATTGGGCAGTCTGATAGTTAATGATGACGATTACGAGCCTAACCGCGCCGTCGGGCATCGACGCTTTACTCCCTTTGAACATCTTTCCTCGCCGAGGAGCCGCTTTTATCAATTCGCACTTCGGTTGCCTAGCCGGCCCGAAGCATTCGCTGTCGCCGGCGGCCCGCGAAATTCACTTCTTCTCTAGAGGCTCTTCATATGCTAGAGTACGTTGCCAAAATTTAACGGGGCCACCTTGTTGCATTCCATCTCAGACATATGATAACGCTCATCTCCCTTTTGTTAACGGTCGTTGCAGCCGGGTTGAGCATCTTCGTCGGTGTACTGTTTATAGAAATTGCGGCAGCCACCTTTCTGCCTCAGGCTCCGCCCCCGAAGTCCCGGAGTCCTCGGCAGCAACGCATCGCTGTGCTTGTACCGGCGCACAACGAAAGCTTGGGAATTCTACCCACACTTGCTGACATCAAGAGCCAGCTTCAGTCGGGGGACCGGCTCCTCGTTGTCGCCGACAATTGCTCTGACGATACTGCCGCAGTCGCTGCCAAAGGTGGCGCTGAGGTAGCGGTACGGACGGATCCGACGAGAGTGGGAAAAGGATACGCACTTCAGTTCGGGATTAGTCATCTGGCCGTCGATCCGCCAGATGTTGCCATCGTCATTGATGCTGACTGCAGGCTTTCAGATCATTGCCTGGACCACCTCACCATCACTTGCGCCGAAGCCCGCCGGCCTGTCCAGGCGTTGGACCTAATGACCGAGGCGAATTCCTCGCCGATCGACCATCGAATCGCTGAATTTGCATGGCGCGTGAAGAACTGGGTCCGCCCGCTTGGGCTCAAAGCCCTGAATTTACCCTGCCACCTCCTTGGAACAGGAATGGCATTTCCGTGGGACCTAATCCGCAGGAGTGATCTTGCGAGCGACTCGCTGGTGGAGGACGTGAAACTTGGGCTGGATCTCGCAGTCGCCGGCATCGCACCTATGTTCTGCCCTTCAGCCATTGTGAGCAGTTGCTTCCCGCTGACTCCTCAGGGAGCCAGCACCCAACGCAAACGATGGGAGCATGGTCATCTCCACCTGATCTCAACTGTTGTGCCACGCCTGACCTATTCTGCACTAAGAAGCAGAAACGTCGATCTGTTTGTTCTCGCGCTTGACATAGCGGTTCCCCCGTTATCCATTTTTTTTGGAGCGCTTTTTATCAGCTTCGTTGCAGCCCTCTTGGCAGCACTGATTGGTGTGGGCTGGATTCCCCTTGCTCTCAGTACAGCCGGCCTCCTGTTATTCGTCACAGGTGTTCTGCTCGCGTGGTCCAAATATGGACGCGATCTAATAAGGCCAGGTTCAATATTTTCGATCGCGAGCTATTTTTTCGCCAAACTACCGCTCTATTACGAATTCATTTTCCGACGAGCCGTTTCACACTGGATCAGGACGGATCGCACTGGCGTCGAATGACCTTCCTGGCCGTGTGATCAAGGGAGGGTGGATTTCCAAGGAGGCGGTCTTGCCGTGCGCTACTGTCTCATTCCTGCGGTCTGATGCGCGCATTTCAGTGAGACCCGCTGATCGGTGAAGCCGCTGCACGGACCGCCGCCATCACCGCCCGGGCATCACTAAATTCCTGGCTCCAATCGAGACCGGGTAAGAATCGGGGCGCGTGCTCGATACGCCCTCCGGCGAAAACGTCATCGACCCCCGAACTTCTTCGTTGTTTCGTCAGGCTGGCCGCGGTAGTAATGTCCGAGGGAGGGTGCTGGGGACCCGGCGATGGAAGGAGCCAGGTAATGTTCGAGATCGAGGTGACCCACGATCGCTTGACCGCCAGCTCGCTGCCGCCAGAGGTTCGCGACCGCTTCCTTGAGTCACGATCGATAACGCACCTGTCCGATATCAACTGGGAAGAGCATTGCACCGAATGTGCTTGGCCCCAATGCTACACGTCCTGTGACTTATACAACCCTCGAAATGACGGAAACTGCCGACGGACGATTAACGGTTTCTCGCCCCTCCTCGACACGCAGGTGTTCGGCGGCTACGTCGTATGCGTGAAATTCAGGCGATGGGCGTCTCTTACCGCCAGCTGCCGGCTCGCACTACGGTCAGTCGATCAGGTGGCACGAACCGAGCTCCGGCTCAACTCGATTGCCCTCACGGCGTCCCGCATCCCGAAATTCGGCGCAATTATTGGTCGACCTGGCCTGCCGTCGCGCGCCGCGCGGCGCCTGAAGAAATTGAGCCTTGCGACTGCGTCCGCACGCGGCGAACTCGTGGAACCGAACTGCTTCCTAATGGAGGTCTATAACCCTTCCGATAAGACGGTGCCATTGTCACTGGACATCTCGCCGGCACTTGCGGCCACGCAAGTCATCCCCTTCAAGCATCTGCTTCTCATCGAACCCGGGTTTCACCGGATACGCATTCCCTTTGATGAAATTCGTGATCATCTCGCAGGGGCGCGCGAGGTCGCCCTCGCGCTTACTCCGAACATCCTCAACCCAGAGGATGAGGGCCTGACGCTTTTTCTTGGCATCGTGGGTTTTGCTCGCGATCCTCGGCTCGTGCCCGTCGCTCCGAAGGTCGCGGCTAAGAAGGTTAAGGTCATGGTTTGGGACCTCGACAATACCGTGTGGAATGGGACGTTGATCGAGGATGGCCCTGGCCAGGTCACGCTCAAACCGCGCGTCCGGGAGGTGATCGAAGCGCTCGATGGCCGCGGGATCGTCAACAGTATCGCCAGCAAGAACGATGAAACCGCCGCCCTCGCCGAACTCGAACGCTTCGGATTGCGAGATTACTTCGTATTCCCACAGATCAACTGGGGTCCGAAGAGCGAAAGCGTGCGTTGTATCACGCAATCCTTCAATGTTGGCGAGGATACGATCGCGTTTGTCGATGATCAGGCCTTCGAGCGAGAGGAGGTGCGGGCTGGGAACCCGAAGGCACGGATTTTTCGCGATGACGAGGTGACTAACTTGCTCCAGCGCGAGGAATTCGACGTGCCTGTTACTGAGGAGGCTCGCAATCGCCGTTCCTTCTATCAGACCGAAGAGACGCGCAAACACGCCCAAGAGCGCTCACCCGGAGGATATCTCGAGTTTCTACGACAGTCCAATATTCGCATTCATATTCTCGCTGCCTCGGTTGCTCAAATTGATCGAATTCATGAACTCGTTCAGCGCACCAATCAGATGAACTTCTCCGGGACGCGATACACGAGAGAGGACCTCGTGGCGGCTTTGGCAAGCCCACAATCTGAGTGTTATCTGATTGATGCGGTCGACAAGTATGGCGCGTACGGCTACATCGGTTTCGCGATAGTGAAGCCGGGGCTGGTTCCACGCGTCGTCGACTTGGCGTTTAGCTGCCGCGTCCAATCAAAGCGGGTGGAGCACGCCGTCCTCATCTTTCTTATACAGCGATATGGCGCGCGTGGAGCCCATCAGTTCGAGGTCCTTTATCGCGCCAGCGACAAGAACGCGCAGGTTGCGCAAGTATTTTCCGACCTCGGCTTTATGGAGGCGCTCCGGAACGGATCCGACTTCGTTTATCGTTATGCAATCGGCGCCGAGTTGCCGAAGAATTCGATCGTTGAGGTTACGTTTTCTGACCGCGCGGAATTGCTTGAGCCAGCGTGAATTCTGCATTGAGCAAGAGATGCTGCTTGGTCTTCGCGGCTCAAATTCTCAAACGCTGGGTCGGCAGACCGGCTTTTCCATCCCGCATGGGAACGGATAAGCTCAAGATGGCGTGGGTACTGAAAGTTCCTTCTTTGAGGTTACGCTCAGCAACTCGCACTTTACACTGCTTCGGTAGGGGCGCCGGGGGCATGCGCTAATGACATCATTTTTCAATCGCGCAGCCCTTCTTACGAGTGCCGCTCTTGGACTGCCTTATCTTTGCAAGTCCCGCAGAAATGTCGCGACGATAGTGCTTCAGCACCGCTTTTTTCACCCTGACGAGCCGAAGTATCGATCAATTGATCGGCTTCGAAGGCAGCTTGATTGGTTAACTCGAACGTATCAGGCAATAAGCGTCCCGCAACTTCTTGATGATCTACGTACAAAGACGGTACGAAAGGATGCACTGATTGTGACGACCGACGACGCCCGGCCCGATATCTATGCGGCTTATGAGGAGTTTAGAAGTTTTCAGATTCCACTATCGGCGTTCGTCTGCACAGGATGGATCTACTCGCAAGATTCCTCAGACGCCAACGATCTCGTTCGAGCTATTGATGCAATTCATTGGTACCAAGGGCCTGCTGTCAAAATAAAATTCGGTAAAGATCTGTGCTGCGATCTTTCAGATTCGATGAGGGCGACAAACATCGATCGTATAATACTTGAGTCAGATTCCCTGCGGCCGTATTTGGAGGAGCTATGGAGGAAGATCGTTACACTTATCCCACCCAAGTCAAAAAGGATGTTTTGCCTCTGGTCAGAACTTGAAAGCCTAGCATCGTCGGGGCTTCACATCGGCTCTCATTCTGTGACACACGTCCGACTTTCACAGGTATCCGCTGTCCGCCGCGCTTTCGAAATTCGCGAGAGTAAACGTGCGTTGGAGGCAAAATTCGGCGCCTGCACGACATGGGCCTATCCGTTCGGAACGCGAGACACTTGCGATGACAATACGACCGCCGATTTGCGGGCAGCGGGCTTTCAAGCGGCGTTCCTATCCCATAGCGAATTTGTGTCATCGTCCAGCGACATGCTGACCTTGCCACGGATTGCCATCCCGGATGGACCTCTGCCTCTCTGCGAATTCAAAGCTCGCGTGTCCGGAGCAGGTGTCTCGCTGCGCCGACTGAAGGGGTTGGGAAGAGCCGCGACCTATTCAACCTAAACCGATCTATCGAAAGGCATCACACAGCCGAATGCTTTTGGGTGACCGCATTCGGCTGGCACTCGTCACGGCACCACGGTCTCAGCCTGCGAGAGCCCGCGCATCGGATAATTTTCTCAACTCCGAGGAAACGCTCCGGCACCTTGCAACCTCGCGACGGCTTACTCTGAAAATAGTTGCACGGATCGCCGTATCCGCTAAGCATCGAGCGGCAAAGAATTCTCGGCTTGGGAATCTTTGGTATTGAGTGCTTTCGTGGCCGCGAATTGGAATGAATTATGGAAACTAAAGAATCGCCGCAGTCGGGCGAGGTTTTAGCCGTCCTGCACGGCCAGCGGGCGATTTCTATCGTTCTGGTGCTTGCGACACATATGCTTCCTCTGGGCCCCAAGGGATGGCGGTTGAATGAGACCGCAGGGGTCCTTGGGATGAGTCTGTTCTTCGTGCTCTCCGGCTTCTTAATCACTCGAACCTTGTCTCGAAATCCGGATCTTTGCGAATTCATCGTTCGCAGATTCACGCGAATCTTGCCTTTGGCGTACATCTACACGGCCGTGATCTTTCTGTTCGTCAGCTTCAATTTGGGTGCGCTGGTATGGACCAACCTTTTCGTGATCAATTATCTTGTGCAGTATTTGAATGCCTGGAATGGGCATTTTTGGTCCTTATGCGTCGAGGTCCATTTCTATCTTGCCATCGCGCTGCTCCTGCTTGCCGGAGGCCGCAAGAGCCTTTGGATGGTGTGGCCCGCCTGCTTGATCATGACGCTCGTGCGGATCAGCGTGTCACCGGGCGGCGGCATCGCAACACATGTTCAGATCGATGAAATCCTATCTGGTGCGTGCGTAGCAAGGCTGTACCCCTACTTTAGCCGCCTGAATTTTAGAGTCTCTTTCGGACTGTTGGGATCTGTTTTTCTAGTATCGGCGGTTTTCTCATCTCCAATGCTAGATTCATTCGGTTATGTTCGCGCCTACACAGCAGCGCTCACATTGCTCGCGATGCTAAATTACGGCGCCGCCAATCCGGAGACTTTCCTGGCATCACGTCCGATGGTGTATCTGGCGAACATTTCCTACGCGCTCTACGTCATCCACCCAGCAACCGTGTATGGCTTTATGAGCGAGGGTAGCCTAGCAACAAAATATCTGCTCAAACGCCCGGTCAGCTTTGCACTAACCTTCATTCTGGCGCACATCTCGACCTTCTATTGGGAGCGTCGATGGCATTTGATCGCCCAGCATTGGCTGCAAAGGAGAAGAATACGCTTGACTTCAATGTCACTCGCGGCTTCTGCGAGAGAGTAAAGACCAATCCTGCGCGCCTTTATCGCCCATTCTCTAGCCTGCTTATTGTGCCTTCCAGCCAGGTCCGATACGGGGACAGTGGAGTAGCGCCTGTGAGGCCGCCGCAGCCTTTGGTGTTGTTGGGGCCGGCGGCCCAGCTAACCACAGCAACTACCTTTGCCCCATCAGGCTGAGTTTGGAACACCGGTGCCCCCGAATCGCCGAGGCAAGCTCCCATGTCCCGTCCTGAGGAGTCGATGAGCCGCACCTGGAGCGGCAAGTACGGTCCCATGGCCACCAAAGTGGCCATGCGATTGACGCCCGTTTCATGGAGCCCGCGAAGTGTTATTCCTCCGCCGATCACGACGAAGCGATCGCCAGGCCAAACTGGATCCTTTGCCAGCCCAATCGCGGCGATACCGACATTCGCAGGCAACGACTGAGCTACTTTCACCAGACCAAGATCAGCACTGATCGGCGTTCCGGGCGGTCCTGCTTTGAACTGAGGAGGCCGATCCATCGCCGTAACATCAGAAAACTGACGCACCCCATTGGTATCCTTGAATTGAGCCCGGTAGCTAATGCCCGGCTGCACGCAATGCCCGGCCGTGAGCAAAAGATCCTGCGCGATCACGGTCGCGGTGCAGAAGGAATCATGTGGGCCGACGATGCCAACGACCGCACGGGCCATGTCCTCGGTGGCCACCGACGCTCCGCCCACGAGTGCACGAGCACAATCGATGCCGAAGATAGCGCAGCCGAATACAGCCGCAGCAAGACGCGACATCGAGTAAATAGCGTCTGTCGATCTGTTCAACGATCGCCTCGCTGGTTCAACGGGTGATGTTCTTCCATTTTATCCGCCCCCGCTTCGTTGCGAAGCTCTTTCACGGGGACCAAAGCGCCCGCTGCCAATATTGCAGGATAGAGAACAAAGGAGTTCAGCAGCATGTCGGCAACCCCCATCAATACAATTATGCCCAAAGGCACTGCTGGCAAGCTAGTCTTCCAAACTGGCAAGTTTTTCTCCCTGAATGCGCCCAAAGCTGGAGTCAGTAGGGATCCGAAGGCCAGGATCATCCCGATCAATCCGAACTGCCCCACGAGCAAAGTTGCGAGATCCCACGGCCGTTGCCCCGCCTCGCGCCACCAATCCCAACGCCCCGTGCCCAAGACCGGATGATCCCCAATAACGCTCATCGCACGCTGGTCGCGCGCAAGCCGCCACAAGATCGAGCCTCGCCCGGTCGAGCGGAGGGTCTCGACAATTTCGTGCCCGACAACGGTGTGCTCCGCGATCGTGCGTAACGGCAACCCACTGGAGAGGTAAATAGCCCCGCCCAATAGGGTGATTAGAAACACCACTCGCAGCACCCACCGTGTCACTGGACGGCCCGTCCCCCATAACAAAACGAGTCCCAGGATCAACAGCAGAATTGCTCCGACGGACTGGCTCATGAGGGCGACGACCAGAGCCGCCGCAGCTATTGGACCCGCCCAGCGTCGCATGCGATTAGCGGGGGCGATTCGCCAGAGCCAGATGGCTGCGAGGGCCGTAGCCGCCACCCAAATCCCGTATTGATTGCCGTCTTCGAAGAAGCCGAGAGGCCTATAACCGATATAGCGCGCCACTCCATCTAGTCTGAACGGGTGAGGCTCATAGAACCAGCCATAGACCTTTGGCCCCATGATCCCTTCGAGAACTGCTATCGGGGCGATGACCGCCAACCCCGCGGTGAGAGCGGTGAGCAGTCGCACTCCCCCAACCTGCCCGCAAAAATATACGCGCCCCAAAAGCCACGGTGTGCCCCACGCGGCCAATAGATAGAGCGCGGCGACCCACGGGGATGGATCAGGATGCGCTACAAAAGGGCCTTGGGCGAGGGGCCACAGGCAGAACAATGCTACAGGACCATCCCTCCATTCAGGCCGCCAGCCGATCAAGGTTGGCCGGTCCCTCCACAGAGCCCCCGCTAACGCGACAACGGGTGGCCACCATATCTTGGTGAGCAGCATATCGGATGGTACAGCCGCGCCTGTTATCCAGTAGGGGAACGCGGCCTCTGCGGATCCGGCGGGGAAATTTCCGACCGGCAACAGGAGCCAGCCCGCAAGGCACGTCATCGCTACAGCACGGCTAGGCTCGACCAAGCGAAATAGGAATAGGGCGGCAAGCCCAAACACAGCGAATATGGTTCCGGTCATTGCTGCGTCAATGTTAGGCTTGCGCTAGAGATCGAAAGATACGCCATGCTTGATCGGTTGGGCACCAACCCCACTCAGTTGATCGGAGTCCTGTCCTTTGCGCTCACGACGATTGCCTGCCAGCTGGCGACACGCCGTTCATCCGGAGCTCGGACATGGAAGGTGCTCGCTCTGTTGAATGCTCTCTTTCTCGTCGAAATCATAGTTGGATTTCGGTTCCGCGTTCTGGGCTGGGCCCGCACCCTCCTGCAAGAGGAGGGCCGCTATTCACAGCTGCACGGTGAGGATCAGGCAGTCGTCATAATAGCACTCGTGGCGGCGGCGGTCATTCTCGTGCTGCTCGTGTTGCTCCTGCCTCGCATTTCAGGACCTGCTGCACGGGTCGGCATCAGCCTGACAGTTCTCCTTTTGGCCTTGTTCGCGGTCGAAACCGTGTCTCTCCATGAAGTCGATGCGATCTTTTACCGACGCATTGGCCCCGTCCTCCTGGTCGGGTGGTTATGGGCGATTGCTGCGGCCGGCATTTGCATGGCAGCGGTAAGCTCCCGAAGGTAAAGATCGCCTCGGCATCGCCCCGCGTGTCTATATTGAATTCAGCGCCGCAGTGGGCCGATCCTTGGCGGCAGTCGCACCCTTGGTGCGCTCCCAAAGTGCCTGGGCGGTCTGAAGTGGATCGACCTTGGCTCTCTCCCACCATTTCACCTCGTCGCCGACACTATGGAGGTCACGATGGTGGACGCGGCAGAGCGGTACCGTGAACTCGTCGCTGACCCTGCGCCCCAGGGCACGCGGCTGCACGAACCGAAGATGATGGGCATCGCAAGGACGGCGACCGCATAGAACACACGGCTGAGCCGCAACAAAATCGAGGTGGTGCTTATTGCGGACGCGGCGCGTCTTGGCGGGAACCTCACGGCGAAATGGGGCCTCGACAGGACGAGCCGCCGGCTGCTCAGGTTGCTTTGCCTCTGGTTCGATTCCTGGCGTCGAACTCGGTTCTCCTCCGTGGAGATCACGCGGTTCAGCCGGAGCGCCGCCAGCGTTGCCAATGCCGGTGCCCACCCGTCATTCAAGGGGGCGAGCTCTTGCACGGCCGCCTGGAATGCTCCCTCGAGCGCTCGAGCATCGTCCGCGGTCAAGGAATTCTTGATTGGCAGGCGACGCAGAGCCCACTCTAACAGTTGATCTGCGGAGGTGAGCTGGGCGAGTTCTGCACTTACTTTCACGCGCAGCGCTGCCGATTCTTCTTGAGCCAGGATGGGTGCCGCCTGACGCATGAACGCTTTCCGACGTGCCCCATTTCCCGCCGCTGGCGTTCGCGGCGGCGCGCTGCCATTGCTGCGCGTTGAACCTGCAGCCGTTGCAAGGCCATCCGCGCCCTCCACCTTGGACGGCGGTCCCAAATCCGGGGCATCGAGATCGTCCTCACCCGCAATCCCGACAAGGGTAAAAAGGGCATAACGCCTGGCGTAGGTGAGGGCTGCTCCCATTCGATGCGGAGCGGCCGTGTCGCTTACGGGGCAGACCGGCCAATCGGAGGACACCCACTCCCCCGACGAATGCGCCAGCAGAGTTGTTAGGCGAATCAATCCCGCTTCATCGATGGCGGTGGTCTGAACTGTTGCGATCTCGTGCTTGCCCAGCGCCTTGCGAACGATCTCGAGCCCGCTCGAGAGCGACGCGTAGCGAAACGTACGATCGCCTTCCCTCGGAAACGGCGACCGGATGGTCGCAGTGAGCGATTTCTCTGGATTGGTGAGCTCGGCTTGCGCCTTGGCGAGCGCCCCTGCGATGGTGCCAATGGATTCACTGGATTGGCGCATGATCTGCCTCCTGGCTCAGGATATCGAAGCTAACGGCTCCGGATTTCGAGCGCTTGGCCCGGACACCGTGTCCAGTGGCCTCCTTGGTGTCCTCCGGCATCAGGATCTTCAACTCGGCCTTGGCGCTCTCGTGCTCCAGAAAGGCCGACCTGGTCCGGCAGAACACCCGCGCAAACTCGGCCCAGGCATTGGAAGAGCTCATATCGACGACGCGAACCGCCGCGATACGGGGCCGCGGCGGCTCAACCCCAAACAGCCGTGGGGGCTCACCATTCTCGACACACCGCCAGAATTTCTTCTCGGCCGTGAGCAGAAGATGCTGGTAGAGCGAATCGGCCGTGATGGCGATCTCGACCCACTTGCCGCGCCCCGTGATGATCGAAAGTGCTGCCGCCTTCGCGTTCGTCACCCACATGTTGTGCTGGAGCTGGGCCATATGCTTCTCGACCGCCGCCTCTTCGGAAAACGACCACGGGAGCATGAACTTAGCCTCGAACACGGCCCCGCTGCCGGCGACCATGCCGTCGAGGGTCGCGCCCATCCACCGCAGTATGGGGTGTCGAATCCGATGCTGAACGCATTCGATTGTTTCCCCGGTGTTGCGCTGGTACCAGAGCCGGTTGAGGTTCTCGGTCGCGAGCCCGAGCTGGACGATCAGGTTGCCGGAGAGGTCTTCCGGCTGGACCTCGCCGCGCTTTTCGCGCCAGAGCTGGAGGAGGGCGGCCTCGTCGTCCCCCATGACGACGCGGGCATCCGAGCCGCCGATGAAGCCCCGGCGCTCGGCAGGATTGAACCGCACGCTCATGCGGGCCTCCCTGCCATGTCGTCGGCGGCCTTTTGGATGGCGCCGGTCACGCCGGATGCGAGGTCGGTAAGGACCCCCTCGGTATCGCGAAGGTCAAGTCTGCCGGGGACGTTCTGCGCCGTGTCGTCAAGGACCACCGCTACGTAGGCCGACAGGGCGCTTAGGACCTTCCCTAGGTGATCGGCGCGGTCCTCTAGGTCGAGGGCGCCGGCCTCGAGCGGGATCGGCCGCGGAGGATGCCCAGCCACGGCCCTCACAAAATCGGCGTGCGCAGCACCCACGGGGCCCGTCGATGCTTCTGCAGGCGGAGACCTGCCGGAGAGGTCTTCCGGCTCGGACCCTCCGCGCCTCTCGCGCCGGACGGCCAGTTGATCGGTACCCATGAGGACGACCGGATTGTCGGAGCCCCCGATGCAGGAGCGGCGCTCCGACCGAGTGGCAAGGGTTGAACTCGGAATTTCAGACATGACGACCCTCCACGGTTTGTTCGATGGCTCAAGCGCGCACATCGCGGCAGTAGCCTGGCTTATTGATTTAAAAACACTTGATATTAAGTGTAAATAACTCATCTGAGCGACGTTGTCAAGCAGGATCGAATCGAGAAAACTGCAAATCGATGCGACATTCGTCTCAGATACGGGCGGCCCGGGCCCTCCTTGGCTGGAGCCAAGCCAACCTTGCCAAGTTCGCCGGCATCAGCCTGGCGACGCTTCAGCGCATCGAGCAGAATGAAGGGGTGGTGAAAGGAAACTTCTCCACGGTGCTTAAGATTCAAAAGGCCTTTGAGGAGGCCGGCATTCGTTTCACCGACGATGGCGCCGGCGAAATCGGCGTTCGTCTGCAAACCGGCAAGCGGTGAAGAACCGGGGCTCCGGCTTTCCGGCACCCGCGAGACGCAGGGCCACACCAATCGAGTCAGTGGCCCCCCACTGACGGCGCTCGCAGGGGCTTGCCCCTTGGATATAAAAACCATAAATATGGTTCTATGGTTTTATGAGATTCGAGAGCGCCCCATGAAGACGACGGTCGAACTCTCAGATGACCTTTATCGCCGCGCCAAGTCGGAGGCCGCTCTGCGCGGACGCAAGTTCAAGGACCTGGTCGAAGAGGGATTGCGGCTGGTGCTCGCGTCTCCGCGCGAAACATCTCGTCCTCTGAGCCTGGCCGAACTGATGGAGGGCGCCCGCGGAGCGGTCGACTCCGGCGTTCCCGACCTTGCTTCGAATCCCGAGCATCTCAAAGGTTTCGGCCGCGATGCGCGCCGCCATCCTTGATACGGGGCCGTTGGTCGCGTTTCTGGACCGGGCGGAGCAACATCACCGCTGGGTAACCGAGCAAGTCGCGGACCTGGATCCGCCGCTGCTTGTGTGTGAGCCGATGTTGGCCGAGGCCATGTATTTGCTCGGCCGTTTTTCCGAGGCGCACGAGGCTCTGTTCGGGCTTCTCGGAAATGGTGCGCTCAAGATCGCGTTCCGCATCGACGAGCATGTCCCCGCGCTGCGTAAGCTCCATCAGAAGTATCGGGACCGGCCGATGTCGCTCGCCGATGCGTGCATCGTGCGGATGGCCGAGATTTATGAGCGGCACGCCGTGCTGACGCTCGATTCCGATTTCACCGTCTATCGCAAAGATGGCCGAATCCCGCTCGCGCTCATTCACCCGGTTCAGAGCTAAGAACCAATTCGGCCAGCTGCTTGACGCGCACTTGGCCCAGGGTTGCGAGCCCGCATGACCTTGACGTTGAGGTCGGTCACCACTCTCTGATGGCGGTGTTGAGCTCCTCGAGCGAGGAGAACCGCCGGTTCCGCAGCCGCGCCAGGTCACCAGTTCCACTGCATTCCGCAGCGTATCCTCCGACGCCGACCGTCATTGTCGCGAAACCTGTGACGCGATAACCTAATCAGCAAGAACGATGGAAACCGCGTGCCGCCCTTTGGGCGTCTCGGTGACTTGCATCGAAATCCGCTGGCCTTCCGACAAACTTGGCATCTGGGCCTTCTTCACAACGGACATATGTACGAAGACATCCTTGCCGCCATCATCTGCCTCGATAAATCCCATACCCTTCTCGACCGAGAACCACTTCACCCTTCCGAACACCTCTTTTGCTTCCGACAGATCGGCCGTAATGCGTTTTGGTCGCGAGGCGGATGACGCGGCGGAGGTCGACGCGGTCGCTGTGCCGCCCTCATCCATCGCCGCAATTTTGGTGACCTGGCGCCCCTTCTCGCCCTGGCCGACGAAGACGCTCAGCTTGTTGCCGGGCGAGACGGTGTCCAGCCCGAATGCTTGTAATGCCCTGAGCGAAAGGAAAGCATCGCCCGAACCGGCTACCTCGACGAAGCCGAAGCCTTTTTCGGGGCTAAACCACTTTACAGTGGCCCCAATGGGAGCGCCGTCGTTGGGCTGCAACCTTCGGCTAAGAGAATCCGGGATATACGCCGGCGTTGGATCGAGGAAACTCGGGTCCTCGTCGTGAGCCTGGCGCCCGCGGCCACTGCCGCCACCGCGAAAATCCCGCCCTCGTCCCATCAGATGTCTGCTTGCCGTCGGTCAGGCGGTTCAACGCCGCGCTTTCAGCGCACCTTGCTGAAGGTGCCTCTCACTCTGACTAGCAGAATTCTCAATTGAAATAAAGGCAGCACGCCGAGCGCACCCCAGTTAGCGCACAGCTGTCTGGGGGATGGCCGGCCGAGGTTCAAATCCTGCGGTCGCCCAACCGTCGAAACTGTTCCAAATGGAATACCTCACCAGCTCAATCGCAATACAGCGCGTTGATAGGGGCGGACTTCAGAGGAAGCCATCCTAAAGACCGCTTGATATGTGGTCGGCCGATATGTTGCGCTCAACCGCCCGCTATTGCAACGCGGGGCATTGCAGTGCGGGGCCGACCGCCCAAGTCACACTTGACATGCTTCTTGGGACTCTTCTTGGCAGTCTCTTTCCAGGCGATCGATTCGGTCCTTGACCTCCCCCGATTCCGCTTGAAGGCTCGCGAACCTTCTCACCGCCCTTGCTTTGCCAAAAAAAGCGTCAACGGCGATGCTGTTCATTTCATTTTCGATGGCGGACTTTCGAGCCTCGAACGCGGTCAGCTCGATCCCGGAAAAACAAGTACGCCTGATCAGCGTGATCAATCCTACCACCTTGGGCCTCGTATGTCTCCAGGCACTAGAACATTGGACAACAATCGACCCTGACTAACGTTCCCGATTTTGCTTCGTCCAAGCGCGGTAACATCGTGTGGGGCGGACTCGCGCGCTAACCCGACGGGAGCAAGTCGCGGCGTTCGAGCGCGCTCCAAGTTCGTGGCCACTTGGCCCCGTCTTTGCGCCGGGCCGCCCACTGTGGGATTTGGGAGCCCCCCGTTGGCCGGCAGAAAGCAGACAGGATGGCACCTCCTGGGGCCACTTGCCCTGCGGACGGGGCCACATGTCCCGGCGGAGCGTAGCGCGGCCCGGTTAGCGCACCAGTCTGGGGGACTGGCGGCCTCATGGCTATTGGACCATCGGGGCCTGGGTTTTCTGAGATGACCTCTTCGTTCCAAATAGAACGCTCAAACCAACTCCACCACGATCCGCACAGCGTCTCTGGCACGTCGCAAGCGTGAGCGGCTGGCCGCGAGTCGACATTTGGCCGAACTGATGGAGGGCGCCCGCGGAGCGGTCGACTCCGGCGTTCGGGACCTAGCTTCGAATCCCGAGCATCTCAAAGGTTTCGGTGCGATGCGCGCCGCCATCCTTGATACGGGGCTATTGGTCGCGTTATCTACGATGTCAAGGTGGTAATGATGCCTCGTTCCGGGACGGCCAAGCTTTTCAAGCACGGACGCAGTCAGGCCGAGCGCCTGCCCAAGGAATTCCGCATGCCAGGTACCGAGGTGCGTGTGCGTCGAATCGGTCGCGGCGTGCTATTGGAACCGATCGACGCGCCTTGTGACGTGAAAGCTTGGTTCGCCAAGATCGACGAGTATCTCGACGAGCCCTTCATGCCCGACGGGCGACAGCAGCCTGCCAACCCGCCTCAGCGTAAGTTCTTCACCGAATGATTTGTCTCGATACGAATGCGGTCATAGCCGTCCTCAACGACCGATCCTCGCCAGTCCGCGCTAGGATTGACACGGCGATCGGACTGGATCGCACGCTCGCGATATCGTCCAATGTGCTGTTCGAGCTCAGGTTTGGCGCTGCGAAGGGCGGGCGGCCGGAGCGCAATACGCAACGCATCGTCGACTTTCTGTCGGGGCCCATCGAGGTTTTGCCCTTCGAGCCCACCGACGCTTATGAAGCGGGCGATATCCGCGCCGTGTTGGAGCGACAGAAGTGGGCTTGCTGAGCGGTCAAGCGGCCAGCACGTCAAGAATCGGCGGCGGAGAAGCGAGATGAAGGACGAGATCCGGGTGAAGTTTGAGCAAGCTCTAAATAGCTACCGTGCGGCGGGCGAGCGCGCCAAAGTTGATCTCGAACAAGAACTCGTTCCGCGCCAAATATTTGAGATGCAATGGCGCGAAAACAGGGATGCCGTCGTAATCCCTGCGCTTACGCAGATCGCAGAATTGCTCCGTTCCAAAGGGTGGCAGTGTCAGATAACATCGACCGACCATAGCGTCGTCTTTGAGATCTATCAGGAGCAGATGAGGGGCGTCGCAGGCGCAAGGCGGCCGCAGATCGCATTCCACGCCGATCCGGATTCACTGAGAATCTATATGCGCTCCTCCACCCAATCGGTGTCATCCCCCGAAAGCCCGGGGGAAGTTGGAAGCCCTTTCACAGAGGAAGTCATTCAGCAGCTCGTCTTGAAATTCTTCCAGCGCCTTACGGCGGAAGGACCACCGCCTTGAGGCGGCCGGAGTTACTGACGAGCATGGCGGTGGGCCAGGGGTCCGTCTGCGCACAAACCCCATGCGTTGAAGAAAAGCAGTTAAGCTTCAGACCCGTCGCGCGACCCTCGATTTGATCCGGCGCGCCATTGAACCGGCCGGCGAAGGCTCGGTCGCCTCATCGCCCGGCTGCTCGGGCACGAAGTGGTCCTTGAGGTAGCGGTTGGCCGCCGCCACGGTCTTGATCCGGGCCAGCCGCTGTTCCTGCCTTGCGACCTCGAGCTTGACGTGCCGGGTTGCGCGCCTATATTTTGGCTATAACATCTAGCTAGATGGGTTTTTCATGGGCCTCCCCACCTGGTCGGTTCAAGACGCCAAGAATAGGTTGAGCGAGGTTATCGAAGCGGCGCGCCGGAAGCCGCAGACCATAACCAAGCACGGCAAACCCGCCGTAGTCGTGATGGCAGTCGAGGAGTACGAACACCTGCGGCACCTCGAGCGAGCGCAGGCACCATCGTTTGCGGAACTGCTGCTGGCCATGCCGCAGGACGGCGGCGAGTTCCCGCGGCTTAAGATACGCCCGCGAGACGTAGAGTTCTGATGTACTTGGTCGATACAGTCGTCTTGTCGGAGTTGCGCAAGCAAAAGCGTAACGCCGGCCTCACATCATGGGTCGAACGGCAGCGAACCGCCGATCTTTTCCTCAGCGTGATTACCATCGGTGAGATCGAACGTGGTATCGCGCGGCAACGCGCAGCAGACAGGATTTCGCCGCGGCGGTCACGGATTGGCTCGACCGTGTGCTGGCACTCTACGGCGAACGGATACTGCCGTTTGATTTGCAGACAGCCAGACGTTGGGGCCAGTTGAGCGCCGCTCTTGGCAATGACAGTGCTGATCTAATGATTTCGGCTACGGC
>Ga0207060_10024_pt1 | contig 53522 bp, 47 predicted proteins | sample Alteio_BWMinCont_30_FD_153270 | JGI IMG/M metagenome (GOLD analysis project Ga0207060, IMG submission 153270) | Enriched cells from forest soil in Barre Woods Harvard Forest LTER site, Petersham, Massachusetts, United States -... | ecosystem: Environmental > Terrestrial > Soil > Temperate forest >...
CACCTACCCCATGAAAACGAACAACTTTTGGCATGCAATCACCTCGTGTCGTTTGGATGGCCCACCCCGGTCAAACGACTCGACAAGCGACGGCCTACTCGTCCCCATTCCCTGTATCACGCGACCGCACCATGACCTTCAGCACCTCGACCTCTTCGCCATTGCGTACGCGTCTCAGTTGTCGCATTAGATACTTCTCCGGATCAATCTCCCCGCCTTCATCGTCCTCATCAGCCTCATCATTCATCTGCTCCTCGTACATATAGGCCATTTCCGGCAGCACAAATTCCTTGTGTAGTACCTGGAACGCACCTCCCAGAGAGGAATACGTCGGATAAAACCCCGCATTCTTCTTCCCTCGACGATTCTTTCTTCTCCACCGACTCCGCTGAAAGATGAACGCGCACGCGCAGAACAAATAAACTCCAGACAGAATCCAGCTGACCGCCGCACCAAAATCCATAAGGCACCCTTATCGCAGTCGACAGAAATCGAATGCGGAACGGCCGGACAGCTGCCGCAATTGAGATAACGAGCGAGTTAAACGAGTGCCGAAGGAGGAGGCCGCTGGAAGAGTGCTACGCGGGCAGGAGAGTGATAAACAAAGGCGTCGGTACTTGCCGGAAACAGAGAATCCGCAATCTCGACAAGCGCGAAGAGAAGAACCGGCAGCAGAACAAAACAAGCCGCCAGATCAGTATGGAAGCAGAGGAATGACCACACCGGCAGCCATAAGCTTCCATGCACGTCGCTCTGGTCGATGAACCATCGTCTTCTCCGCAGTGCAGCCGGTATACAAAAGCTCACAGTGGTCATGGCTGGTCGCGCGCACGAACGCGCGTAGATCGCCAGCCCAGTACCCCCACTGTCGTGTCGTTTTGGATGGCCCACTCGGTCAAATGACTCGACAACCATCGAATCAACCCATCTATTCGCGGTTGAAAACCATAATGTCGGGTTTGTCACGGCCCGGTATGTGGACGGTCATAGTCAGGGTCTTGCCGTCCGGGGAGACTTCAATCTGCTGCTTGTAGAGGGTCTTTCCGTTGATCTTGTCGATACGTTCGACAGCGCGATCGTTGGTGCGATGGCCTGAGGAGGCATAACCGAGTGGAACGTTGGAGCCGGAGCCGGGATAGTCCTTGCCATCGAACTGGAGGCTCTGCGTGACCTGGGCTGCGGTATTGGTAAAGGAGAGACCGTCATCCTGGAAGGGCTTGACCTCCATCTCGTAGGTAGAGTTGACGTCTTCGGTGGTGCTTTCCCAGGTGCCTATGAAACCAGACGTTCCGCTGGCAACGGCTGGTCCCGCGATGCGCTGGTAAATGTAGTGCAGGTTTGTGGTGGTGCCGTTATCGTGATAGCCGGTGAAGTTGTCGGTTAATGTTTTGCCATCGGTGGAAAGCTGCCAGAGGCCGATGATCGTGGTGCGGCCATTGGTCTTGCGGACGACCTTCCAGTTATCTGCATCCTGAGCGCTGATGGCAAGAGTGCACCGAAAAGGCCGGGCTGATCAGTGCCGTCGGCTGTGACCGTTTCGACATTGTCGCCGGAGAAGATGAGGTTGTATTTGTTGGGGCCGGCCAACCCAACTTTCATCTGGTCGGTGAGGCGGCTGTGGGCCGGGTCGAGCTTCCATTTGCCGAGGAAGGGCGCAACGGAATCGTCAGCGTGGAGAATGGTAGTCAGCACGGCGAGGGTGAGCAGAAGGTGGATGGTGCGTTTGAACATGGCTTGCTCCGTGAAATGGACTGTCCTGCTTGTCCGCGTTGTTTGGTATGCACGAGCGTGGCCAATCGGGATGCAGTGGGGACATGGAGCTGTGGCGGGTTAACTGTTGCTGGGATGAAGGTTAGGTATGCGGTACCAAGCACCGGCGGGGGTGCGAAGCTGTAAGGATGTTCGCTCGTGAACACCGATTTACTGGAAGCGGACAGTGGATACGAGAGATTGTTCATCTGCTTTCTTATGGCCGCTGAACTAACATCGTCGGAATGTGGACTCATCCACCCGCCATGGGCGAAGCCGCCACTGGTATCTTCCTCTGGGCCACCTGGGGCTTGGATAACTCCATCAAGGGAGACAAATTCAAGCACATTGGCTTTTCTCATGACTGAGTTCCTTCGAGTCCTACCTGATTTTTTCATTCAAGCAGGAATGCTGACCCGCTCGCGGCGCGGCGACACTGGCAACAGTTGAGAGTGCGCGCTGCGGAAAATCGTGCAGCGCTGGCCGCGGTTTCTTTGCGCGTGCCAGCGCTTTGTCGATTCCGTCCGTGGCAAACTAGAACCGTCTTCACGGTGCAACGACCTGCCTCCGTCGCTGCTCGCTTGCCCTCATGATTTCGCTCATGTCCCCTGCCGGCCGAATCTCGAAAATGGTGCCAAACGTCAGAGCCGGATGCTGGCCGATGAGCTGTACAGCATGATTCATGTCCCTCGCCTCAAGAACGAGAATGCCGCCGATTTGTTCTTTGGTTTCCGCATAGGGGCCGTCGGTCGTTACAACCTTGCCGTTCTTTGAGGACAGAGTCAGGGCGCTTTCCGGACCCTGAAGCGCTTCTCCACCGGCCCAGTGGCCGCTGGCGCGAAGATGGTCGTCGTATTCAAAGCATGTATCGAACATGGCGTTTCGCTCGCTCTCAGTCATGCCATCGAATTTGCCTTTGTCATAGTAGCCAAAACAGAGGTATTTCACTGTTCTTCTCCTCTTCCTTCCGGTGGGAGCCAGCGGCGTAGCTGCGCGCTGGCTCGTTGCGGGGTCCCCGCGGACGGGTCTTCGTTCGTGGGGTGCTTCATCCTATGGTCAAGACGGTGCATGTTCCCAAGTTATGGCGGCCCGGGGTTGTTTACTTGCCCCCTTCGGGTCATTGTTCCGGAGCCGGGTAGAAAAGAAGCTCGCGTACCTCGCCTGCCGCATCGCAGGAGATGGCACCCTTGCGCGCCCACGCGAGTGCCTCGTCCATATCGGCGGCTTCCAGTATCCAAAAACCGCCTATGTGCTCCTTGGTCTCCAGGTACGGCCCGTCGGTGATGAGCACCGTGCCGTCGGACTGCTTCCGCACCGTCTTTGCGTTGCCGACAGAGGCAATACCGCAGGCGAACTTCCTGGCGCCGGAAGCAATCATTTCGCGGTTGAGCGCGTGGATCTCTTCGATCATCGCTTCGGTTACGGTGGACGGGTCGAAGTCGTCGGGTAGGTAGTTAGCAACCAGATACTGTGGCATGATTTCTCCTTTATCGTGTAACGGTCTCCGGGTGGTCCGGTTTGACCTGCCTTCACTATGTCAACGAATGGCCGGACCTAAATTCGACAAATGGTCCAGGAATTTTTTTATTATCCGGCTTTGGAAAGGGGGTTCCCTCGAAACGGATATTTTCGGAAACTAACACGGATTAGTCCTGAGAAATAAGATGAGCAGGTCTTCCGGAAGGGAGTGACTGTTCCCTATGATCCTCGGCTGACGCTATCCGGACGAGTCATTGACAGGGTTCTGGGCGGTTGGTCGCAATCCGGAAGTGCATCGCTGGGGGGAGCCAGCATGCATAACGAAGTGCCTGAAAAACGGCAACATGGTGGGAACTTAAAATTGACCCACTACCAAAGGCTTTACCCATGGCCCATTTGCACGTGTCAAGCCCCCTGACATTTGGGAAATGGCATAAACCATTTGTACTTAAGCACTTATCCGGAATGCTCCTCACCACCAAAAGGCCCGCCTGAACAAGCAGGTCTTTCCGCGCAGCAAGGAAACAGGGCCCCCTAAGTTCCTTTACTTGGAATAATTTAGAGAATACCAGGGGGAGGGGTAGCTAAGGCGCGCTCGTCTCATTCCAGAGGAACGCCAGCTCATCGGTCTCATCATCCACAAGCTGGGTGAGCGAGACGCCCGAGCTGTGCCCGCCCTTCAGGCTGTAATGCAGCAGGATCGGACGGTCGCCCCCATTCGCCGCCTGCACCAGCGCCGTCATCTTCCGCGCATGCAGCGGATCGACCCGCGTATCACTGTGGCCGGTAAAGAACATGATCGCCGGATACTTCGTTCCCGGCTTCACGTTCTGGTAGGGAGAGTATTTCAGGAGGTAAGGAAAGTCCTTGGCGTTGTCCGCGTTTCCGTATTCGGTCGTCCACAACCGCCCGAAGAGGAAGTTCTGGTAGCGCAGCATGTCGAGCAGCGGATAGCCGCACCAGATCGCGCCGAAGAGATCGGGCCGCTGCGTGATCGAAGCGCCCATCAGCAACCCACCATTCGATCGGCCGCGAATGGCAAAGCGCTCCGGCGTCGTGTAGTGGTTCTGGATCAGGTATTCGGCGGCAGCAAACCAGTCATCGAAGACGTTCTGCTTCCTTTCGAACATCGCCGCCTTGTGCCACGGCTCGCCGTATTCGTCACCGCCGCGCAGGTTCGGCAGAGCAAAATAACCGCCCTGCTGCATCCACCAGGCATACTCGGGGTTCCACGCAGGCAGCTCAGGCAACTGGAAGCCGCCGTAACCTGTCATCAGAATACGGACGCTGCCGTCCTGTTTCAGGCCCTTCTTACCGGCAATGAACATGGGAACGCGCGTGCCGTCCTTGGAGTTATAAAAGACCTGCTTGATCTCGTACTGCGACGAATCAAATGGCACTTTTGGCTGGAAAAAGACGTCGGATTTGCCCGATTTTGTGTCGTAACGGTAGATCGTAGGAGGCAGAATGAATGACTGAAAGACGTAGAAACCGGTCGCCTGCTCAGGCCGCCCGATCACGTCCGAACCGGAACCGATACTCGGATACGTGACCTGCCCGATCTGCTTGCCCTTCAGCGAATAGATGGAAGTCTCGGTCTTCACATCGTGCAGCCGCCGCACAAACAGCTTGCCGCCCACGATGTTGAAACCATCGATCACGTCGTTGCCTTCGGGAACGATCGTCTTCCACTGATCGGGAGACTCGCCCGGCTTCGCCTCCACGATGCGCTTGTTCGCGGCCTTGTAGTCAGTCGACAGAAAGAAGCGGTCGCCGATATTGGCCGCAGACGTACGCGCCTCAAGACCGTAAACCAGCGGGACAATCTCACTGTCAGGCTTGCGCAGATCTTTGACAAGAATATCTTCCCGCGTAGCCGGAACGCCCCGGCTGATGCGGATCATGAGATAGCGTCCGTTGTCGGTAACGCCAACGCCAACCAGCTCCATCTCGCCCAGCTTCTCGCCGCGATACTCCTTGCCGAAGAGCATCGCGTCATCGGCTGGCGGCGTGCCGAGCTTGTGGTAGCGGACCGTGGTTCCCTGATGCGTAAAGCGCGCGTAGTAAAGCCCCTGCTTGTCCGGACTGAGGCTCACGCCGAAGTGGCGGTCGCTCGGCAGCGAGTCCGATAGCTCCTGCTGCGTATCGACGTTCAGAATATGCACCGACTCCTCGTCGGCGCCGCCCTGCCGGATGCCGTAGACCAGCAGCTTGCCATCGTCAGAAATGTCGTTGATCGTCACCGACGTATTCTGATCCGCGCTCAGCTTGGTCGCATCCACAAGCCGCACATCGGCGCCCTTCCAGCCATCGCGTACATAGATCGATGACTGGTTCTCGTCAGCCAACCGCTTCTCAAAGAAGATTTTGCTGCCGTACTCCGATGGAACGGAGTAAACATCGACGCGCTGCAGCTTCGTCAGATCACCGACAATCTGCGGACGAATCTTGACCTGCGACAGATAATCCTCGGTGTACTTCATCTGCGAGGCAAGCCACGCGCGCGTCTGCGGGCTCTTAGCGTCTTCAAGCCAGCGGTAGGGATCGGTAATCTCGGTGCCGTGCAGGTTCTCAGTGACGGTCTCAGTCGCAGTAGGCGGAGGCGCAGGCAGAGAAATGCCATTACGGCCTTCAATCGTCTTTTCGCTGAATCCGTGGGCTACAAACAGAATCCCTAGCAGGCAAAGGCTTGCAGTTCTTGCGAGTAACATAATGTCCATCCTAGACGAAGCAATCGGCGACAAGGACCACAGGATAATCTACACAGAACCGAATGGCAGAGACCTATGATGTCATCGTAGCCGGACTCGGCGGAGTCGGCAGCGCCGCCGCCTACCATCTTGCCGCCCGAGGCAAGCGAGTCCTTGGACTGGAGCAATACACGCCTGCGCACGACCGAGGCTCCTCGCACGGCAGCTCGCGCATCATCCGCCAGGCCTATAACGAGGGCCCCGGCTATGTGCCTGTGGTGCTGCGAGCGTATGAACTATGGGAGCAACTGGAACGTGACACCAACACAGACTTGCTCACCATCACCGGAGGCCTGTTTCTCGGAGCGGAGGACAGCGACGTCGTACAAGGCAGCCTGCGCAGCGCGCGTGAACACAACCTTCCTCATGAATTGCTTGACGCGAAGGAAATCCGGCGACGATTTCCTGTGCTCCAACCGCGACCTGACCATTGCGCAGTGTACGAAGCGAATGCCGGCTTCGTGCGCCCGGAAGCAGCCGTGGCCGCGCATCTTGGCCTGGCGGCGCAACAAGGAGCGGTCCTGCACTTTGAAGAGCCGATTGCCGACTGGACGATTACAGAAACAGGCACAGTCCGCGTCACCACGACAAAGACGGCATACGAAGCCGAGCATCTGGTGATCGCACCGGGAGCGTGGGCGAGCAATCTCCTGAAACTGGGCACGCTGCCATTGCATGTGCGCCGTCACGTGATGGCATGGTTCGACCCTGTCGATGGCATCGCGCCTTTCGCGGCAGATCGCTTCCCGATTTACATCTGGCAGACGAGCAGGGATGTAATCTTCTATGGATTCCCAGCAACTGATTGCGAACACTGCGGCGTAAAAGCTGCAATTCATTCTGGCGGCGATGTCTGTACTGCGGACTCGATCGAGCGCAGCTTTACTCACCGAGACATCGCAGAGATTCGTGAGCAATTAGAAGCCTACATTCCGGCGCTCAATGGAAAGCTGCTGCATGCCGCGACCTGCATGTACACCATGACACCGGACGAGCACTTCGTCGTCTCACCGCACCCGGATTACTCGCAAGTCTCCATCGCCTGCGGTTTCTCGGGACACGGCTTCAAGTTCGCGCCCGTTCTTGGCGAAGTGCTGGCCGATCTGGCGATCGAAGGACAGACCAAGCATCCGATTGATTTCCTTTCGGCGCAACGATTTCCGGAATAATTTGCGGTGACAAAGGTTGACAGCATTTCAGGACCAGATTATGTTCAACCTAGATGCAGATTCACCTTCACTATCGTCATCATCACCATCATCACGTGACGAGCGTGTCGGCGAATCCTTATGGCTTAAAGTAAAAGCCAGAATCAAAGGACCCAAAGCCCGCCGATGCGCTAAGCGCAGGCGGGCTTTTTCTATCTGCTGTCTGCATTGGAAGCGCAAAACCGGGTAAATAACCGAAGGATGAGCGATGACGGATACAGCAATTGATTTTGCAAAGATGGATGGACTCGTTCCCGCAATTGTGCAGGACGCGGTGACGGGTCAGGTGCTGATGGTTGGCTTCCAGAACGAAGCCAGCTATCAAAAAACACTGGAAACAGGATTCGTAACCTTCTGGAGCCGCACGCGCCAGAAGCTCTGGATGAAGGGCGAAACCAGCGGCAATCGCCTGCGCATCGTCGAAGCCTCGACCGACTGCGATCAGGACACGATTCTTTACCGCGTGCAGGTCGAGGGCGACGGCCTCGTCTGCCACGAAGGCACCGTAAGTTGCTTCACACGGCCCATTGCGATCACCACTGCAGCGGAGGTGCGCTGATGGCGAACAAGCTGAAGCTCGGTATTCCCAAAGGCAGCCTTCAGGATGCAACCATTGCGCTCTTCCAGCGGGCAGGGTGGAACATCTACGCCAATGGCCGTTCCTATTTTCCGTCGATTGACGACAGCGAAATCGAGTGCACGCTGATTCGCGCGCAGGAGATGGCTCGCTATGTCGATCACGGCGCCCTCGACGCTGGTCTCACCGGCATTGACTGGGTGATCGAAAGTGGCCGCGAGGTGAAGAGTGTAACCAGCCTCGTCTATGCCAAGCAAAGCCGTCAGCGCGTTCGCTGGGTGCTGGCCGTTCCCGAAGCCTCGCCTTATCAAAAGGCAGAAGACCTTGTCGACAAGATCATCGCAACCGAACTGGTTGAGGTCACCAAGCGCTACTTCGCGGGAAAAGGTGTGCCGGTAAAAGTTGAATTCAGCTGGGGCGCTACTGAAGTCAAGCCGCCTACCCTTGCAGACGCAATCGTCGAAGTGACCGAAACTGGCAGTTCGCTGAAAGCGAATCGTCTGCGAATTATCGACACCGTTATGGCCAGCGAAACCCATCTCATCGCGAATCCCGCGAGCTATGACGATCCGTGGAAGAAGCAGAAGATTGACAATATCGCACTCATGCTGCAAGCCGCCATCGCCGCGCAAGGACAGGTTGGGTTGATGCTCAATGTGCGCAAGTCGGATCTTGCAGCGGTTCTCTCGGTGCTCCCCGCATTGAATTCGCCAACAGTTTCGGCGTTGAGCGATCCCTCGTGGGTGGCCGTGAATACGATCCTCGAAGAGACAGTTGTCCGCGATGTAATTCCAAGACTCAAAGCGGCGAATGCAACGGGCATCGTTGAGTACCCTCTTAGCAAGGTGGTTCTGTGAGAGTGCTGCGTACGACCGGACGCAATGCGAGGCAGACACGGGTGCTGATCGCCCAGCTTGAGAACCGACGCTTTACGGTAGACGAGCGGGCTGTTCCTGTCGCACGACGCATCATTAATTCCGTACGAAAGGGCGGGGACGCGGCTCTAAGGCGTTATGCCGCGCTCTTCGACGGTATTTCGCAACAGACCCCGTTACGTATTTCAGAAGACGAGATGAAGCAGGCATGGCGAGATGCTCCGCTTGCTTTTCGCAGTGCAATTCAAACGGCGGCGGAGAACATCCGCCGCTTCGCACAACGACAGATCCCCAAAAGCTGGACCTTTGAACAAGTACCCGGCCTGACAGTTGGCCAGCAGGTCCGACCGCTGGAGACCGTTGCCTGTTATGTCCCAAGCGGCCGCTACCCGCTGCCGTCCACCATGCTGATGACGGTGGTTCCTGCGCAGGTCGCAGGTGTTCAAAGAGTTGTTGCCGTCTCACCGAAGCCTGCGCGCGAAACACTCGCAGTAGCTGGCTTCCTCGGAGCCACAGAGTTCTATCGCATTGGCGGCGCTCAGGCAATTGCTGCATTGGCATATGGTACAGAGAGCATCGCAAAGGTCGACAAGATCGTTGGCCCAGGCAATGCTTATGTAACCGCAGCGAAGAAGCTGGTCTCGTTTGATTGCGCCATCGACATGCTTGCGGGGCCGACTGAAATTGTTGTCACCAGTGAGACAGGCGATCCCTTGAGCATCGCCGCCGACCTTGTAGCGCAAGCCGAGCACGACCCTGATACCGTTGCCGTCTTCATCACGACAAGTAATACGCTGGCCGATCGTGTAAGCGTTGAAGTAAAGCGCCTTTCGGCAGATAATCCCATCGCTAGAAAATCAACACAGGACAATGGAATCATATTCGTAACCGAATCGGTTACCGAAGCGCACACGCTGACAAATCGCCTGGCTCCTGAGCACCTGACCGTTGACGAAGACAGCGATTTGAATTGGGTAGAAAATGCGGGCTCGGTATTTATCGGCAACTACTCAGCGCAGCCGATGGGCGACTATATTTCCGGACCGAACCATACGCTACCTACAGGTGGCTTCGCCAGGATACGTGGCGGCCTGAGTGTGATGGACTTCCTAAAGCTCATCACAATCCAGAAATATCAGCGGGAAGGCATCAAGCAGCTCGGCCCCGCAGCGATTGCGCTTGCCGAAGCTGAGGGCCTGGAGGCCCATGCTAATGCTATCCGCGTGCGAGGCGTGAATGGCTGAGTACCCAAACCCGCAAAGGTCAGTGCTGCGCACGAAGGAATATCATCCCCCGCTGGGATCACGCGATGGCGTGCGGCTTGACTTCAACGAAAACACCTTCGCCTGTTCTCCAAAGGTCCTTGAAGTGCTGGGACGCATCTCGCGCTCCGACCTCACGAAATATCCCGAACGTGAGCGGGTCGAGCGATTGGTCGCCTCGCACCTGCAGCTGGACGCTTCGCAGGTCCTGCTTACCAACGGCGTCGACGAAGCGATTCATGTTCTCTGCCAAACATTTCTCGACGTGGGAGATGAATTTTTGCTGCCTGTGCCAACCTATTCCATGTACGAGGTGTACGGCTCGTCCACGGAAGCGAAAGTCGTTTCTGTGCAGGCCACCGAGGACTTTCAGTTCCCGTTGGAACCTCTGCTGAATAAGATCACGCCCGCGACTAAATTGATTGCCATCGCCAATCCAAATAGTCCCACGGGGCGAGCCGTAGCACGTGACTGGATTATGACAGTAATCGAACGGGCGCCGCATGCGATGGTTCTGGTCGATGAAGCCTATTACCACTTTTACGGCCAGACAGTTCTTGACCTGATTGGCCGCGCACCCAACCTGGTTGTCACTCGCACGTTTTCAAAGGCATATGGCCTGGCCGGGCTCCGTTTAGGCGTGCTGATTGCACACGAATCGCAGATGCGCTGGATGCGGCGCATGATTTCGCCCTATAGTGTGAATGGCATCGCTCTGGCCTGTCTGCCTGCGGCCATCGAAGACGATGCATACTTGAAGTGGTATGTCGAAGAGGTTTTGGAGGGCCGTGATCGCTTCGCCGCTGCGCTGCAGCGCCTGGGGGTCACGTACTGGCCGTCGGAAGCGAATTTCATTCTGACGAAGATCGGAGCCATGCACAAGGAGTTCACTGCCGCCATGCACCGGCGCGATGTGTTAGTCCGCGATCGCTCCAGCGACCCCGGCTGCGACGGCTGCGTGCGCATTACCATCGGCACGCTGGAGCATACGGCAATCGGCATTCAAGCCCTCGAAGAATCACTGGCAGAGATCGGGTGGAACTCAGATGAAAGCTAGGCGGCCCAAGAACACAACCCGCAGGCGGATAGCGGAAATCGACCGTAAGACAGCCGAGACGCAGATCGTCCTGAAGCTCACCATCGATGGCGCGGGACGGTACAAGATCAGCACTGGCATCCGATTTCTCGATCACATGCTGGAATTGTTTACGCGCCATGGCGCTTTCGATCTCGATCTCACCTGCAAAGGCGATCTGGACGTGGACCAGCACCATACAGTTGAGGACATAGGCATTGCGCTTGGCGAGGCCTTCGACCGCGCCCTCGCCGATAAGAAGGGCATTATGAGAGCCGGATATTTTCTGATGCCGATGGATGAAACGCTGAGCATCGCGGCCATCGACCTGAGCGGCCGCGTCGAATCTGTGATCGACACAAAAGTGAAGACGCGCCTTGTCGGCGATCTGCAATCGGAGCTTGTTGAAGATTTCTTCGAGGGCTTTGCCAGAGGCGCTCGCGCCAATGTCCATCTGAAGACGATGTACGGCCGATCGAACCATCACAAGGTGGAAGCTCTTTTCAAAGCGTTCGCACGTGCGCTGCGCTTTGCCTGTACGCGCGACCAGCAATTGGGTGACATGCTTCCCAGTACAAAGGGGCTGCTGTGATTGCAGTGATTGATTACAAGGCGGGCAATCTCACCTCGGTGATGAAGGCGATGCACGCGGTGGGAGCGGATGCTGTCGTAACATTCGACCCGGATGTTGTCATGTATGCTGACAAGCTGGTGCTTCCGGGGGTGGGACATTTTTCTGCAACCGCCTTTCTTCAAGAACATGGATTGAGGCAGGCCATTGAGGAACGTGTCGACACAGGAACTCCATTTCTGGGCATCTGTGTGGGCTTGCAATGGCTTTTTGCAGGCAGTACAGAAGCGCCTGACACTGCCGGCTTTAACGTGTTCCCCGGGCATTGCGAGCGCTTCTCCGAAGGGATCAAAGTGCCGCATGTTGGATGGAATTCGATTCAGGTCAGCGAATCACGTTTGCTGCAGGGGATTTCGAACGGCGTATTCGTTTATTTCACGCATTCTTATCGCGCTCCGATCGTACATGGCACAGTTGCGGTTACAGAATATGATTCTCCCTTCACTGCGGCGGTAGAACGCGACAACATCATGGGCGTCCAGTTCCATCCTGAAAAATCAGGAGCGATCGGTCTGCAAATTCTTGAGAATTTCGTGAGGCTAACATGACGTTGACGAAGCGCATCATCGCCTGTCTAGATGTGAATGCGGGCCGCGTTGTGAAGGGTGTGCAGTTTGTTGACATCGTCGATGCGGGGGATCCCGCAGAGCTGGCGCGCCGTCACGCTGAAGCCGGCACAGACGAGATAGTCCTGCTGGACATCACTGCAACGCATGAAAAGCGACGAACACTGATTGATACGGTAGTTCGAACAGCGAAACAGCTTTTCATTCCCTTCACCGTCGGCGGCGGGATTCGCACAATCGATGATGCAGCAGCAATTTTCGACGCTGGCGCAGACAAAGTAAGCATCAACTCGGCGGCCATTGCCCGGCCGGAGTTGATCGGCGAGATTGGGAGTAGATATGGAGCACAGGCAGCGATTGTAGCCATAGATGCACGACGCGGAAAATCAAACAGCGATCCAATTGCAAACGCTGAAGTCTTCGTGAACGGAGGCCGCAAGCCTACCGGTCGCAAAGTGCTGGACTGGGCGAAGGAAGCAGAATCACGCGGTGCCGGGGAGATATTGCTCACGTCGATGGACGCAGACGGAACCCGTGGGGGCTTTGATTGCAAACTGACTGCACTCGTGAGCGAGGCTGTGAATATCCCTGTGATTGCTTCCGGAGGCGCGGGCACCGCTGACCATTTCGCGGACGTGCTGTTAGAAGGTAAGGCCGATGCGGCGCTGGCGGCGAGCATTTTCCATTTCGGCATCGCAAACGTGCGCGAGCTCAAGGAAGAGATTGCAAAGCGAGGCGTTCCTGTGAGGCTGCCATGCTGATTCCGTCAATTGACCTCATGGGTGGCCGCATCGTGCAGCTCGTGCAGGGCGAGAAGTTGAAGCTTGCCTTCGACGACTTCGAATATTGGATCGAACGCTTCAGTTCCTATCCTATGGTGCAGCTTATCGACCTGGACGCGGAGATGCGTCATGGAAGCAATGCAGCCTTGATCGAAAAGTTTGCTGGCCGTCTCCCGTGTCAGGTTGGTGGCGGGATTGCGACCATTGAGCGCGCCAGACAATTATTGGACATGGGGGCGCGTCGCCTCATCTTTGGCTCAGCACTATTTGGCGGCGAGATCGCTCGAGGCACGGTAAACGTCGCCTTTGCTGAGGAGATGCAAGCCGAAATAGGAGCAGCGAGATTTGTAGCAAGTATCGACACAAAAAAGGGACAGGTCGCGGTGAGAGGATGGCAAGAACAAGCCGGGCTCACTCCACAGGAGGCGATCATGGCGCTGAATCCATTTTGCGGAGCATTTTTATACACGCATGTCGACACCGAAGGCACGATGGAGGGGTTTCCTCTGGAAATCGCCCGAGAGCTACGCCGTCTTACAGATCATCAATTGATCGTGGCTGGCGGAATTCGCGAACTGGCTGAAATTGATACTCTGCACCAAATGGATATCGACACAGTGGCAGGTATGGCCATCTATATGCGCGCCATCGCTACATGATCCTCTCTTTGCCACGAGAATACGCAGCAACAGCGAGAAATAGAATTGCAATGACGGCCTGCAGCCAGGCCCGCCGCCAACCTTGATGCAGTGCTGTGACGGCGGCAATCACGAGCCAAAGCACCGCAATAAGGAACCAGACAGCGGAACGGCGCATAAGCCGCAGAATACCATTTTCGGCAGTCAGCCCTGGAAAAGCTCCTCTCACGGCTGCCGATTCGGATAAGCTAGAGAGTTTGGCGCTGAACCGTATCGCAGATCGCCAGCAGATTCGCCCTTGGAGAATCCTCAGATGACTACGAAAAAATCCGCGCTGCGACTTGCCAAGCGTCTCGATGAAGTCGGCTTCTCCGACATCGTTCAGATTCGCAATAAGGTTATTGACTTGCGAACCGCTGGCGAAGTGGTGCACGCATTTCACGGCGGCGAGCCCTTTTTCGAAACGCCCGAGCCCATCAAATACGCAATGGTACGCGCGCTCGTCGAAAACAAGACCAAGTACGCTCCATCGTCGGGGATTGTGCCTCTGCGCGAGGCGCTTATCGAAAAGCTGAGGAGACGCAATCATCTCGACGTGACGTTGGACGATGTGCTTATCACCGCAGGCGGCGCTCACGCTCTCTATGCTGCTTTTCAGGCTGTACTCGATCCGGGGGACGACCTGCTGTTATTTTCGCCATACTGGACGCCGATTCGCGACATGGTAACAGGCGCTCAGGCGCGGCCTTTGCTTGTTCCTACAGCAAGCGCACGGCGCAACGGCCTCACTCAAAGCCTTGAGCAATTCTCCACCCCACACACCAAGGCCATTTACTACAACACCCCGCAAAACCCATCCGGTGCAGTTTTCTCACGCGAAGAAGCAGAGGAGGTCGCTGCGTTCGCCAGGAAACACAACCTTGTTGTGATTGCCGACGAGGCGTATGAGGACCTTGTATATGAAGGCGATCACGTGTCGATCGCATCATTGCCGGGCATGGCCGAGAGGACGATCTCCACCTATACCTTCTCGAAGAGTTATGGAATGACCGGATGGCGGGTTGGTTACGTCGTCGCCAAGGAGCCATTTATCACCGGCCTGCGCAAGTTGGTTCTCTATTCAGCGAATGGTGTTTCCACACCGTCGCAATGGGCGGCGCTCGAAGCGCTGGCCACGCCAGAAGTTTTTCTCGCGAAGCGACTCGGGGAATACCGTGAACGACGCGACCTTCTGGTGAACGCGTTAAACGAGCTTGGACTCGAATGCGAAGTGCCACAGGGAGCGTTTTATGCGCTACCGAAGATCGGCAAGATCCATAAAGATAGCCGCAAAGCAGCTGCGATTTTACTGGAGAAGGCGCACGTTGCCACGATTCCTGGCGTCGTTTTTGGGGCGCAGGGCGAGGGGCATGTGCGCTTTGGCTATTCGGTGCCGAAGACGGCGATCGAAGCGGGGATTGAGGCCTTGGCAAAGTTTCTCAAATGATGGTGTGGGCCAAACACCGGGATGGTTCTTTGCGCCCAGTTGCCCATATCTCTCGTCTAAACCATCATGCGACTACGTGGATCCCTATCCCGATGTACTTCCGTCACCATTCTGTTGTTCGCTCTTTTATCCACGGCACATTCGCAATCGATTGCGCCCACCAGCGACACTCCTGATGCGCCTGATGTTGCATTGGCGCAAGAGACTTCAGGGGGGAGTGCCGCACTGAATCAGCAGCAGGCCGGCACGGATTCAACGAGCCTGCAGGGAAAGCAGACGAAGCGCATTCTCGGCATTGTCCCCAACTTTCGCTCCGTGTCTGTTGATGAAAAGCTCCCTCCCCAGTCGTTAAGGGACAAATTTGTTACGACAACGCTGGACAGTTTTGACTACTCGGCGTTCATCTTTGCGGGCTTTCTAGCGGGCATCAGTTTTGCCGAGAATTCCTATCCGGAATTTCATCAGGGTGCCGTGGGCTACGGTCGATATTACTGGCACACTCTCGCCGATCAGGCGGTGGAAAATTACAACGTTGAGTTTATTTTCCCCACCGTGCTGAGACAGGATTCACGTTACTACACGCTTGGCCGCGGTGGTCTCATCAAACGGACTGGATATTCTTTCTCGCGCGTGCTGATTACTCGTACCGACTCCGGCAATGAAACGTTCAACGCCTCGGAAATTATGGGCGCCGGTTCCGCATCCGCCCTATCGAGCCTCTACTATCCAAGCCAGGAACGGACCTGGACAAAAATCGGACAGCACTGGCTCACAAATGTCGGCCTTGATGGCATGACATTTATCTTCAAGGAATTCTGGCCCGACATTAACAGCGCCATCTTCCACCAGAAGCAATAAGCTCCCACTCTCTCTGGCCGGGTTAGCATGAGAGAAAGACCGACCATTAGATCGAAGGGCGATTTCAAATGGTAAAAGTTGGAGTGCCGCATTGGACTGACGAATCGTTGTTAGCGAAACTTCCTGCAGATGCTGATGTTCGAGTCTTGCCGAAAACTCCGTCAACTCCCATTGATGTCGACTTCTGGGCCGCTCCGCTTTTTCGCAAGGACGCCGAACCCGTAGCCCGCTGGCTGCGTGGCGTTAAGGTCGTGCAGTCTCTTCAGGCGGGAGTCGACTGGATTCGATCCTTCGTACCGCCCGGAGCAGTTCTGTGCGATGCGCAGGGTGCGCACAATGTGGCCACATCCGAGTGGACTGTTGCGGCGATTCTGGCGGCGACGAAATTTTTTCCTTTTTATTTTGACCTGCAACGCGCTGGCAAATGGGTTTCGCGCGAGGTGGCTGAAGATAACTACCGGTCTATCTATAAGACTGACAAGCATAGCTATCCGCCGGTGTTGATTGAAGAGCTGGCCGGCATGACGGTGATGATCGTCGGTTACGGCTCGATCGGCAAGTCCATTGAAGAGCGGCTCACGCCGTTTGGAGTGAATTTCATCCGCGTGGCGCGCACGGCAAAGCCGGGAGTAGAATCCGTGGACAAGCTCTCTGATCTATTGCATGCGGCTGATGTCGTTGTGCTGATCGTGCCGCTTACGCCGGAAACCCATCATTTGATCGACGCTGGAGCGATCGCGCGCATGAAGCAGGGTGCGCTGCTGGTGAATGCTGCGCGAGGGCCAGTCGTCGAGACGGATGCTCTGGTGAAGGCTCTCACAGAGAACCGGATTCGGGCGGCGCTGGATGTTACTGATCCAGAGCCATTACCCGCTGGGCATCCGCTGTGGAACGCGCCCAACCTACTGCTCACGCCTCACGTCGGCGGGTCGAGCCCGCTCTACATGTCGCGGGCTTTCGACCTGGTGGCGGCGCAGGTGAGACGATTCGCCAATGGCGAGCCACTCAAGAATGTTGTCGAGGGAGACTATTGATGACCTCGGCGAAATGCAGGGCACGCCGATCCGTGTTCTGTGCAATTTGTTCACGACAGCTGAAGCCGTCTGAAACAAGCAATGTATCCGAAGACGCATTGCGAACAGCCGGCAACAACACCCTTTCGCCTAGCGCCTGCGACACATCGTACTTTTCCTTCTCAAAGCCAAAGGGCCCGGCCATGCCACAGCAGCCGGAGTCCAGCAGTTCAACCTCTGCCCCTGTTGCCATGAGTATGGCGAATTCATCGTTCATCTTCATCAGCGACTTGTGATGGCAATGACCATGCAGCACAATCCGCTGTCCAGCAAGCGGTGGCGGCTTGTATCCGACTGCTTTTTGAGTGAGGAATTGACTGAGGAGCAGCGTCTGATCACTGAGGCGCTTTGCCCGCATATCTGACGGGAAGAAATTCAGTAACTCATCGCGAAAGACACTTGCACAACTGGGTTCAAGGAAAACAAATGATGTCCCGCCGTCGATCTGCGGAGCGAACTGGTGCAGTATTTTCTCGAGATAAGTACGTGCTTCCTTCAGAAATCCGAAGTCATAAAGCGGGCGGCCGCAGCAGATATGCTGTTTTGGCGTGTATGGAGCAAATCCTGCGTCGGTGAGCACTTGCTGCGCCGACTTAAGCACATGCGGATGGTAATAGTTGTTCCAGGTGTCAGGCCACAGTAATACCTGCGCTTGCGCGGATTCGTTTGCTGATAGCTGGCTTTGGTAGCTGCGTGGAGCGAGTCTCGGAAGCGTCCGCTGCGGAGCGATTCCGAGAGATTGCTTGATCAGCGGTGAAACGCCGGGAATCTGAAGGGGCAGATTGGCAAGGTGCGTAGTAACGCCTGGAATCGCGGACGCAAGGCGTGCCCAGCGGTCCATAAACCCGAAGGCATAGTCACGCAGATGACGGCCATGCTGCTCGTGATAGTGCGCTAAGAATTCTGCCTTGTAGGTGGCAACGTCCACGTTGACCGGGCACTCGCGCTTACACGCTTTGCAGGAGAGGCACAAATCGAGCGCCTCGCGTACCTGTTCATTGCCCCAGTCATGATCGAGCACGTCGCGTTCCAGCAATTCCCATAGAAGATGCGCCCGACCGCGAGTCGAATGCCGCTCGTCTTGAGTGGCCATATAACTGGGACACATCGTGCCGGGACCCTTCTTGCGGCACGCGCCCACGCCCACGCAACGCAGTGTGGCCTCGGAGAACGATCCTTTGTCATCGGGGAATTGAAAATATGTGTCGATCTTTTTCGATTGGTAACCCGCACCCAGCCGCAGGTTCTCGTGCGGCTCATAGACATTCACCGGGTCGATGAGCTTGCCGGGGTTCATCTTGTTCAGCGGATCCCACAACGCCTTGAACTCACGAAAGGCCTGCATCAACTCGGGCCCAAACATCTTTGGCAGAAGCGCAGCGCGTGCCTGCCCGTCGCCGTGCTCGCCGGAAATGGATCCGCCATGCGCGATGACGATATCCGTGGCGAGATCAAGAAACGCGCGGAATTTGCGGATGCCGGGCTCGCTTTCGAGGTCGAAGTTGATGCGCATATGCACACAGCCCTCGCCGAAATGCCCATACATTGGACTGCGGTAGTCGAACTCGCTCATCAACTTGAACGTTTCGCGCAGGAAAGAGCCGAGTTTTTCCGGAGGAACGCCAGCGTCTTCCCATCCTTCCCATCCGTGCGGCTCACCGGGGATGAAGACGGTCGAGCCAAGGGCCGACTCGCGAACATGCCAGACGCGCGGCGCCTCCGCGCTGCTGTAACTGCGGACAACGGCGGGCGTGCGGGATATCGCCTGCAGAAACCGCTCAACCTGCGTGTCCGCGTCTTCCGGCGACCAACCACCAAACTCAACAAGAAGATGCCCGCGCCCTTCGGGCAGAAGAACAACGTCGTCAACGGCGAGTTCTTTGCGCTTCATGAAGTCAACCAACATGCCGTCGAAGCCCTCAAGGCCAATCGGCTTATATTCGAGCACAAGCGGCACATGATCCGCTGCAATGAAAGGATCAGCAAAGCCCAGGCCAACCAGGCGCCGATGTGGCGGACTATCTTTCAGATGAAGCGTTGCTCCAAGCACGGTGGCGCAGGTACCTTCCGTACCGACCAGCGCCCGCGCTACATGAAAGCCACTCTCCGGCAGCAATTCGTCGAGATTGTATCCGGAAACGCGACGGGGGATGCGCGGGAAGCGCTTGCGCACAAGATCAGAGTATTGATCGCGGATACGCCGCAGTCCCGCATAAATCTCGCCACGCCGTCCCCCGGCCGCAATGATCGCACTCAATTCTTCTTCCGTCGTCGCGCCCACGGTCAGTTGCGTATCGTCATAGAGCGCGATGTCGAGCGAATGAATGTTGTCGACGGTCTTACCGCCCATCAACGCGTGGACACCGCAGGAGTTGTTGCCGATCATCCCGCCCAAGGTGCAGCGGCTGTGCGTGGCCGGGTCCGGCGCAAACGTCAGGTGATGCTCTTCAGCAGCTTCGCGCACGCGATCGAGAACAATCCCCGGCTGCACATGCGCGAGCTTCTTTTCCGGGTCGAGCCAGTCGATCGAGCGCATGTACTTCGAGAAATCAAGCACAACCGCAACATTGCAACACTGCCCGGAAAGGCTCGTGCCTCCACCTCGCGCCAGGATGGGCGCGCCGAACTCGCGGCATGCTGCGATCGCTGCCAGCACATCATCGGCATCGCGCGGAACAACCAGGCCGATGGGCACCTGGCGGTAATTTGACGCGTCCACGGCATAAAGAGCGCGCGAAGCTGTATCGAAGTGAACTTCGCCTCTAATCGTGGCCTGCAGCCTCTTCTCTAAATCTCGAGAAGCATCAAAGGCTTCGTGCGGATGATGCGTGTTGTTCAAAACCGGAAAAGGCGAGGTAGAAGTCACGGCAGTATCGTAGCAGTTCGCGGAACTAGGCAGCCTCCGTAACGTAATCGCTTTCGAGCGTGACATCGTGACCACGTTCGCGTCCAAGCGCGTCAAGAAAGAACGTCACGACGATCGAAACCAGCAGGTTTGCGAGTAGCGCAGGAATGGCGGCATACACCGTCCACACATGGCCCGCGATGTGCAACGGATAAATAGAGCTTTTCAGGTCACGCGCGAGCGCCATTCCCGTCCCCGTGGCCATACCGGCAATCCATCCGCAGAACAAAGCGCGCCCATGAAACCAGCGTGTAAAGAGCCCGCAGACGACCGACGGGAACAGCTGACCAATCCAGATTCCTCCCAGCAACTGCAACTCAATCGCATATTGCGAGCGGACAAAGAGCACAAACACAAGCGCGCCGATCTTGATAAACAAAGAAACCAGCTTGGCCTGCGTCGCCTCTTGTTTCGGCGTCATCGAGCGGTGAATCAACTCCCCGTAGAGATTGCGCGTAAACAGGTTCGCGGACGCAATCGACATGATCGCCGCCGGAACGAGCGCCCCGATACCGATTGCGGCGAGGCTGAACCCGGCGAACCACTCCGGGAACTCCTGCACAAAGAGCAGAGGAACAGCGCTCGATGTATTCGCCGTGTGGATCCCCGCAGCCAGCGCCACAAAGCCAAGCAGCGCGATGAGCGCCAGCAGCAGGTTGTATGCAGGCAGCAGCGCCGCATTGCGCTTGATGACCGTTCCGCTGGATGAACTGAGCACCCCAGTAGCCGTGTGCGGATAGAGGACGATGGCGATGGCCGAGCCAAATGCCAGCGTCGCATAGCTAAGATACTGCGATGGCTGCAGAATGATCGAAGCCGGAGGCTTCTTCTGCGCGAGCGCCGTGCTCGCTGCGGCGAAAACGTGCGCGTATCCACCCAGCTTCATCGGAATGATAATGATCGCCGCAAGCACCATGATGTACAGCATGATGTCCTTGACGATGGCGATAACCGCCGGCGCGCGCAGCCCACTCGAATAGGTGTAAGCCGCAAGAATCACAAAGGCTCCAATCAGCGGCCACTCGCCGTTGATGCCGAGCGCGGCAATCACCTCGCGCATGCCAACGAGCTGCAACGCGATGTACGGCATCGTCGCCAGGATCCCGGTGAGAGCAATCGCGATCGAGAGAGAGCGGCTGCCGAAACGCCCCCGAACAAAATCTGCCAGCGTTATGTAACCGTGGCGGTGGCACACCTGCCAGAGCCGCGGAAGCACCAGCATCATATATGGATACAACAGAATGCAGTACGGAATAGCGAAGAACCCCGGCGCCCCTGTTCCATAGAGCGCTGCTGGAACGGCGATCACCGTATAGGCGGTGTAGAAATCGCCGCCGATCAGGAACCACGTCACCAACGTTCCGAAGCGGCGTCCCGCCAGGCCCCATTCTTCCAGACTATTCAGATCGCTGCGCTTCCAGCGCACAGCCCAAAAGCCCGCCAGGGTGACCAGCAGGAAGCAGGCACAAAATATCCCAGTGGCAACTACGTGCAGTGAGGATGTCATGTCGCGTGCCATGATCTTAGATGATTTCGGCGAATCCTGACAGTCTCGTCTTCGCATATTGCCTGCACCCTCTGCTACACTCAATGGTTTTCCAGCTTGAGGTTTTCAGATGTCCGACATGCTCACCGCCTCCGCCGCGCTGCCGCTTACACAATTGAATGAAGACGAGCAGCTTTTCCGCACCACCGTGCGCGATTTTGCCCAGCAAAGCATCGGTCCGCTGGTGCGCCAGATGGACGAAGAACAACATTTTGCTCCCGACCTGCTACCGCAGCTCTTCAACCTGGGCCTGATGGGGATCGAGATTCCGCTCGAATACAGCGGCAGCGGTGGCACGTTTTTCGAAGCCATTCTCGCCGTTGAGGAGATTTCTTCCATCGACGCCTCCGTCGGAGTATTAGTGGATGTGCAGAATACGCTTTGCGTCAATGCATTCCTCCGCTGGGGTACTGAGGTACAGAAGAAGACCTATCTCTCGCGCCTGGCGATTGACGCCGTCGGCGCTTATGCCCTTTCGGAAGCCGCTTCCGGTTCCGACGCCTTCGCTTTGCAGGCACGCGCCGAGTTGCGCGGCGATCACTACATTTTGAACGGGCAGAAGCTCTGGATCACAAACGCAAAGGAAGCTGGCATCTTCATCATCTTTGCGACACTCGATCCGGCGGCCGGATACAAGGGCATCACCGCATTCATCGTTGAAAAAGACTTCCTCGGATTCTCAGTCGGCAAGAAAGAAGACAAGCTTGGCATCCGTGCCTCATCCACATGTGAATTGGTTCTTGAAGACTGCCGGGTACCCACCGCCAACGTCCTTGGAGAGCCAGGCAAGGGCTACAAAATTGCTATTGAAACGCTAAATGAGGGCCGCATCGGAATCGGGGCTCAAATGCTGGGTCTCGCGCAAGGCGCATGGAACTGCGCCGCGAAATACGCTCAGGAACGCAAGCAGTTCGGCAAGCCGATCGCAGAATTTCAGGCAGTGCAGTTTTCACTGGCAGAAATGGCTACAGAGATCGAAGCTGCGCGCCTGCTCGTCTATAACGCGGCTCGGCTGAAAGATGCCAAACTCAGCTACATAAAAGAAGCTGCGATGGCGAAGTATTTTGCCTCGCAGGTCGCAGAGCGAGTCGCCAGCCAGGCGGTCGAGATCTATGGCGGCTATGGCTTCGTCAAGGACTATCCAGTCGAAAAATTCTATCGCGACGCCAAGATCGGAAAGATTTATGAAGGTACCTCGAACATGCAGCTTGCCACGATCAGCAAGCTGGTGCTGAGCGGCAAGTAATAATCGACTTCGAGGCCACATGCTCCGCAAGCTCACTCTCGCTGTCTTCGCAACCGTGATGTCGCCGTTCCTTCGTGGGCACAGCGGACGCCGGATTCTCCGGCAAAACATGCCAACTATCTCCAGCAGACTTCAGACGTCATCAACACGTTGCAGTCCTGGTATACGCAAAGCTCAGGACTCTACCAGACGACTGGCTGGTGGAACTCGGCCAATGCCATTACTGTTCTCGCAAACTAATGCCCGCGTGAGCCATCGCACAGATTGTCTGCCAGTCTTTGCCAACACCTTTCAGCAGGCGCAAAAGACCTAGACTGGCTTCCTCAACAATTTTACGACGACGCAGGATGGTGGGCTCTCGCGTGGATCGATGTCTACGACCTGACGCAAGAGCAGCGATATCTCCCGATGGCTGCTTCTATCTTTGCTGACATGGCAAATGGATGGGACTCCACCTGTGGCGGCGGTATCTGGTGGAGTAAGGACCGCAACTACAAAAACGCCATCGCCAATGAACTGTTTCTCTCTGTAGCTGCGCATCTCGCTGCGCGAACAAGCGATCCCGCCAACCGCGCGCAATACCTCGCCTGGGCGCACAAGGAATGGGATTGGTCGCAAACTCAGGCATGATCAACTCGCAGCATCTCATCAACGACGGCCTCGACCTTGCTATATGCAGGAACAATCAGAAGACTACCTGGACTGATAACCAGGGCGTCATCCTAGGCGGCCTCACCGAACTCAATCGTGTCGCTCCAGATCCTGCGCTTTCCGCCATGGCACAATCGATCGCCACGGCCGCGATCTCTCACCTTACCGACAGCCGCGGCATTCTGCACGACACATGTGAGCCAAAATGCGGCGAAGACGGTGTGCAGTTCAAAGGCATCTTCGTACGAAATCTTATGGCCCTCAACAGCCCATTCCCTGATCCGCATTACAGCAACTTCATTCAGGTCAATGCTGAAAGCATCTGGAATCGCTCACAAGGCCCGAATCATCAATTTGGCCAGGTCTGGTCAGGCCCATTCGATGCGGGGCATGCCGGCAGCCAGTCGTCAGCGCTTGATGCTTTTGTGGCCGCTGCACAAATCAAGCACCGTAAATGAACGAGCAGTGCGAAGCACAGAGTCACGGTACTTTCATTCATCTAAACTGATCTTTGGCAGACATCGAGACCATCTCCCCAGAAGTTCCAGTTGATCTGCACCCCAGGCATCGCAGCCTGCTGCCCTTTCTCGGTCTGGCATGCGGGGTAGGTGTCTCGAACATCTATTACAACCAGCCGCTTCTTCTGGAAATGGCTCACAGCCTGCATGCCGACCACAGCCAGATGGGCACTGTTGCAGTAGCCACACAGATCGGCTATTCCATCGGCATCCTTGCTTTTGTCCCACTTGGCGACGTCATTGAGCGCCGCGGCCTCATGGTTCGCCTCTTTGCCGGAGTCGCTCTTTCGGCGCTTCTTGCCGCTCTTGCCCCGAATCTCGGAATGCTGCTGGCGGCAAGCATTGCCATAGGCCTCACTGCCGCTGTCACTCATGTGGTGGTTCCGATCGCGCCTGAACTGGCCGACGACGAGGAGCGAGGACGAGCCGTAGGAACAGTCATGACCGGACTGTTGCTTGGCGTCTTGCTCGCACGCTCGGTCTCCGGATGGATCGCGTCCTTCTTCGGATGGCGCGCAGTCTTTATCTTTGCCGCAGCCAGCAATGCGGCATTCGTGCCACTGATACTGCGCCGGCTCCCCAAGCTGCCGCCGCATAGACCATTGCCATACTCCCAGGCTCTTCGCTCGCTCTGGACGCTCATCCGCATGCAGCCCATTCTGCGCGAATCAGCGGTGCTAGGCGGGCTCGTTTTCGCAGCCTTCAGCGCCTTCTGGACGACGCTCGTCTTTCTGCTCGGCTCAAAACATTATCATCTGGGGGCGGGCACCGCAGGCAGTTTCGGCGTTCTCGGCGCTACCGGCGCGCTGATCGCGCCGATTGCCGGACGCGTTGCCGACCGCCGCGGTTCGCGCGCCGTCGTCAGGCTCGGCCTTTCGCTGCTTTCGCTGGGCTTCTGCATCCTCTGGCTTCTCGGCTACCACATCCTGGGCTTAATACTCGGCGTAATTGTGCTCGACCTCGGCGCGCAGGCAACCCAGATCGCGAACCAGACGCGTATCTTCGGCCTTGAACCCGGAGCGCGCGGACGCATCAACACCATCTACATGACGGTTTACTTTCTTGGTGGATCGCTTGGATCGCTCTTCTCAACTATGGCCTGGGCGCATTGGGGATGGGGCGGCGTATGCGCTCTTGGCCTGGGCCTGCTTGGGCTGGCCGCGCTGCGTCACGCCACCGGAGTGCGTGCGGGCGCGGCCGCTGAATTGGCTTAGAAGTGGAAGTAAGCGCCGACTGCAGGCTCGCTGCTCAGGCGCCATGCTCCTGTGTGGTAAATAGACTCCCCATAATCGGGAGTCTGATGGTAAAGTCCGCGATATTGCACGCGCATCCCAAAGTGCGATGTCAGTATGGGGAAATCAGCTCCGATGCCGAACGTGATCGCGGCACGCGCCTGTGCGCTGGCGTTCTGGCCGCCGTTCAGCGTTGGCGAATACAGAAGCGCGCTGACGCCGGCAAGCCCGAACGGCTTTATCCCGAGAAGCCCCGGAGCGCTCGCCAGATACGACCCTTCAAACTCATGCGTGTTGTGCTGCACTGCGAACGGGTAGCTGGAATAGCGATCTGTGAACCGCGTGTAACCGTAGCCTGCTTCGTAGCCGAGCCACGGATGATAGATGTGGCGAAAAGTAGCCTGTCCGCCCAGCGAATCCAGAGGGTTTACCGTGATGCCGTTGCCACTGGAGGAACTCGTGAACTGCCCAAAGGCGGTTAGCCCAATCTCGCTGTTCTTCAGGTAGCTCTGCGCGCTTGCTGACTGCGCAAACAATGACGCCACAAGCAGCGCCGCAAATATCAGAGAAGGCTTCCACCTACTACAGTACATTGCCAACATCGGGTCTCCCTTAGCCATACTAACGAAACTCGCTGCGCTGCGGCGTGGGTTTCCGCGCAGCGCCTCACACTGGTAAAGTCAAACTATGATCAAAGGCATTACTGCAATCCGTCAGACCAGTACTCCGGCTGTATTCGATACGCTGGCTAGCTTCTTCTCCGCCCTGGGGTTTGAGCGGGGGAAGGACTGGGATGAGGAGCAGAGCCGAGGGCGGGCGTTTCTCGCTCCGCTGGGCAATCTGGAGTTCATCGACGGACTGCTGCCGTCGAATGCTGACGTGTTTGTCGAGGTCACCAGCCTCGATTCGGTTCGAGAGGTTGCGGAGCGGTGGCTTAGTAAGAACTTAGGTGAGGCTGAAGCGCAGGGGCGCATTACTGCTACCGCGGATACTGATTGGAAGTCGCGGATGTTTACGGTTGAGCCGGTTCCTGGTGTTGCTTTCTCGTTCTGGGAGTGGCTGGATCCGCTGCAGGGGAAACCTGTCGCGTTGGAAGGCGATCTGTCGGCTGAGGGGATGCGGTTTGCCATCATCGTGGCGCGGTGGAATGCGGTGATTACAGACCGGTTGCTGCAGGGCTCGCTGGACTGTCTGTATCGGAGTGGGGCTAAGAAGGAAGATGTTCAGGTTATGCGGGTTCCTGGGGCCTGGGAGATTCCTTCGGCGGCTCGGAAGGTCGCGGAGACGGGAAAAGTGGACGCAATTGTGACCTTAGGCGTGCTTTTACGCGGCGAAACTGCGCATTATGAGGCCATTTACAACGAAGTTTCGCGCGGAATCGGGCAGTCGCAGCAGGAGACGGGAATTCCTCATGCATTCGGCGTCTTGACCTGCGAGACGCTTGAGCAAGCGCTCGACCGCGCCGGGCTGAAGGCCGGGAACAAGGGTTTTGAGGCGGCTTCGGCGGCGATTGAGATGGTTTCGCTTCACCGGAAGGTCGGAGCTACGGCATGACCGCACCGGGTAAGCGCCGCAAGTCGCGCGAACTTGCCATGCAAATGCTCTTCCAACTCGACATGGGCAAGAATACGCCTGACCAGGTGCGCAATACTTTCTGGATGGCTCGGGACGAGGACGACGCCGATGTGCGCGGCTTTGCCGAGGACATCTTTCGCGTTGCCGTCGCGCGCGAGCCTGAGGTTACGGACCTGATAGTGAAGCACTCGGCGCACTGGAAGCTGGAGCGCATGGCCAGCGTTGATCGCAATGTCCTGCGGATGGCGATTGCCGAGATGCTTGGTTTTCCGGGGACACCTGCCCCGATTGTGATCAACGAGGCTCTGGAAATTGCTCGGAGGTATTCGGCGCCCGAGTCGATTAATTTCCTAAATGGGGTTCTGGATGCTGTGGCCAAGACTCGGCTGAACGGGTAGTCCCTCCCCCTCCCTCCCTCCTTCGTCTCTTTTATTTGTTTTCAACGACTTAGAGGGGGATGATCCCCCTGCTATCTAGTTGATTCCAGATAACTTAAGATGTTTATAGTGTTTTCAATAACTTACGGGAGGGTCCTTGCCTCCGGGAATGAAAAACGCCCGCTATTTGCGGGCGCTTCTTGAAATTTCTTCTCTTATTTCCAGTTTAGCAGTTTTCGCGAAATAGCACGCCAACCAAGCGCTGTTCTAAGTCATTCATTTTTAGGCGCTTGTGGGCGAAGTTACTATTGATACCTCTTGACAGCGTCTTTCGTGGATTTAGAAACGGGCCCTGCTGCGCAAGGCTTCGCACGAACTCTGTTCGCGCGGGTCCTTCGACTTCGCTACGCTCCGCTCAGGATGGCATCAATTGGGGGAGTGCATTGGCTTCACCCTTTTTCCGCAGATCCTTCCCTTCACTACATTCAGGGTCAGGATGACAGCCTTCGTGATGCGACCGGCTCGTGTACCTCTGAGCGGTGTGCTGCGTGGCTGGCCTTAGACATGGCGGTGGTTGCGAAATTATGATGGCGTGCATGTCTACGAGCCGCCGGAATTTTTTGCGTCATGGTGCTTTTGCTGCCGCTGCTTCCACTGTTGCTTCTCATCCGCTCTTTGCCGGGGCTGTCTCCGGGCTTGAAGGGCAGATCAGCGGGTCTACTGGGGGCGACTTGGTCCCGATCAAGCTGGGAATGGCCAGCTATACGTTTCGGGAGTTCGACCGGGCGCATGTGATTCAGTTCATGAAGGAGCTGAAGCTGACCAATCTGAATGCCAAGGATGTGAAGGACCATCTGCCGATGACGCCGCCTGGCGCGACGCAGGCGGCGGTGGCTGACTACAAGGCTGCGGGGATCAAGCTGACGGCGGTGGGCACGGTTTACTTTCCGAAGGACGAGGACGACGACGTGCGCTCGCGGTTCGATTATGCGAAGCGCGCCGGAGTGAAGGTGATTGTGGCCGGCGATCCGACGCCGGAGACACTGCCGCGCATCGAGAAATTTGTGAAGGAGTATGACATTCGCTTCGCCATTCACAACCACGGGCCCGAGGACAAGATCTGGCACTCGCCGCTCGATGTGCTGAAGGCCGTTCAGAATATGGATCCGCGCATGGGCTGCTGCATCGACGTGGGTCACACAGTGCGCGCGGGAACCGATGTGATTGACGCGATCAAGCAGGTGGGGCCGCGTCTCTTCGACGTGCACATGAAGGACCTTTCCGACTTCACCGCCAAAGACAGCCAGGTGCCTGTGGGCGAGGGCAAGATGCCTGTGCGCAAAATCTTTGAGACTCTGATTGCGATCAAGTACAAGGGCTTTGTGGATCTAGAGTATGAGGTTCATGGCGATGATCCCATGCCTGGGGCTAGTAAGAGCATTCAGTATATGCGCGGGGTGTTGGGGGAGATGGGGTATGCGGTGTGATTTCAGTTGTGAAAACCTAGTTCGATAGTTAGATTGGTTTAAGCGTGTACGTGATTCGACAGCGTGCATGTGTTTTGATTTGAACTTTGCTTTGGAGACCGTTTTTTGATTCGACCTTTGGGCCTACTTTTCTGTGCACTGTTTTCAGTCTGTGCATTCTCACATTCCTTCGCATCCGGTTTGAAATATCAGCCAATATCGACATTCTCGACCGGAACTTCCACGCCAAATGCTTTTGCCGTGGGGGATTTCAATGGCGATGGCAAGCCTGACGTAGCCATTCCCGATCAATACGGAAAGACCGTATCTACTTATTTGAACCAAGGCGGTGGAACATTCGGGACCCCGGTACTTACGACTCTGACGATCGATAACACACTTGGTGCGATTCTGTCGGGCGATGTAAATGAAGACGGTAAAACCGACCTAATTGTATCTACTGTTGCTGGGGATCAATACGCAATCGTTCTGCTAGGAAATGGTGACGGCACTTTCACCCAACAAGCTCCTATTCCCGGATCGTTTGGGTTTCAGAGCGGTAAGATTGCTGATTTTAATGGTGACGGACACCCTGATCTTTTCTTTGGGGGAAATGGCGAACCGTACCTTTTCTTAGGGAAGGGAGACGGCACATATTCTCAGCAATCAATTCCTAATGGATCGTTTCCCGGCGGTTATGGTTCCGTGGCTGTGGCTGATTTCAATGGGGATAGGCAGCTAGATGCAATGGGAGCAGACTACGGTGATCCCAGCGGTACGGCGGGATCGGTCGACTATTTTCCAGGTGTCGCGGGAGCATACCTTGGCGCCCCGACTTTTTATCGTCCGTCTATCATCTCAAACCCTAGTACGCTTGATGTAGCGGATTTTAATCACGATGAGAAACTTGATCTGCTCATTTGCGGGAATGGTGGCTCATTTGTGGCATTCGGAAATGGTGATGGGACCTTTCAGTTAGATACTAGTCAATTAGTTCCAGTCTTTGGCCAACCTGATCCACTGGGTGTTACGAATCCAGATTGGATAACTGGTGTCGCAGCAGACCTTGACCAAGATGGTAAGCCGGATGCAGTCGTTCTTGATAGCACACTTGGTCAGCTTTCGCTTATTTTGAATGATGGCACCGGAACATTTCCGGATGCGGCAAACACGCCATACACCTTCCAAACCGCCGGAAATTCATATTATGTTGCAACAGCAGATTTCAATGGCGACGGGCTTCCCGACATTGTGATTTCGAATCAGACGGCTAAAACAATGTCGCTTCTACTGTCTGTGAAAAGCCTTGCGACACCAACAGTCAACCTCACCAGTAGCAACACCAGTGCACTTGTCGGCTCTTCCTTAGTCTTCGCAGCCAAAGTAACAGGTGTAACATCCATACCCACAGGTACTGTATCTCTATTAGAGGGAGACTCTCAGCTTGGGCAGCAGAATCTCGATGCCTCGGGATCAGCTACCTTTGATATCTCTAATCTGGCGACAGGAAACCACACCCTAACGCTGAACTATTCCGGCGACAGTAACTTCACTCCCGCATCCTCGGCTTCAATTATCCAAGCAGTGACGGACTTTCAACTCGCTCTGAATCCGACCAGTCAAACTATTTCAGCCGGGTCGTCTGCCACTTACAGTCTGACGCTTACTCCAGCGGCCGGATTTACAGGACCGGTGACGATTGGCTGCTCCGGATTGCCTAGCCTTGCCAATTGTGAGTCCACGACAATCAATGTGACGTCGGATCCTGTAACTGAAAAAATTACGGTTACTACAACCGCAACAACATCTGCAATGTACGCTACAACAAAGACTGTTATCTACGCTTGCGCGTTGTTCAGCTGTTTTTCTCTCTGCTGCTTTACAAGAAGAAACAGAAACCTCCGGAAGCGGCTCTTGGTCCTATCGTCGATGACGCTCATGCTCTTCATTACATTCGGGATGACAGCGTGCAGCGGTGATTCGAAGAAATCGATACCTGGTACTCCCAGCGGGACATCGACTCTCACGATTACAGCATCGACAACACAGAACGGCGTCACTGTCAGTCATAATGTAACTGGATCGCTTGTCGTGCAGTAAGTTATGAGGTGAGAAAACCTCAGTGACTAAATGAAAAATGCGCTGCTTCTTCGCTGCGCATTTTTCATTTTCGTCTACCAATCGCTGATTGCCAAATGCTTATCTGAACTTGAGGTAGATCACTAGAATTGCCATGATCACGATGATGGGCAGGACGATGACGGAGATTGTGAGCCTGCGTTCCATGCGTGCGCCGCGGTCGGTCTCTTCCTGATCGGCGTTTCCGGCGACGGCGATCCTTTCTCTCGCCTATCAATTGCGGATGCCTTTCGCTATTGTGGATTCAGCACTCGCGCGAAAGGAATCGCTCATGTATATCCCGAAGGCCAACGAAGAGACGCGCATTCCTGTTCTTCACGCGCTGATGCGGTCGCATCCGCTGGCTACGCTGGTTACGTTTGGCTCGGCGGGACTGTTTGCGTCGCACCTGCCTGTCGTTCTTGACGACCAGGTGGCGCCTCTGGGGCTGCTGAAATGCCACGTCTCGCGGGCGAATGAGCAGTGGAAAAAATTTTCGCGCGAAGTGCAGGCGCTGGCTATCTTTGCCGGGCCGGAGCACTATATCTCTCCGAACTGGTATGTGGAGAAGCAGGCGACGGGCAAGGTGGTTCCTACGTGGAACTATGCGGTGGTGCATGCCTATGGCTATCTGAAGGTCGTTGAGGACCCTGAGTGGCTGCGGGCGCATGTGGGGAGTTTGACTGCGATTCATGAGGCGGCTTCGCCTGAGCCGTGGGCGGTGAGCGATGCTCCTGCCGATTACATTGCTTCGCAGATCAGGGGGATTGTTGGATTTGAGATGAAGATCGAGCGGCTGGAAGGCAAATGGAAGGTGAGCCAGAATCGCTCGGAGAGTGATCGGCGCGGCGTAGTGGATCGGTTGGATTCGCTTGGTACGGCGGAGGCCGGGGAGATGTCGCGGCTGGTTGAGGATACGCTGTAACTGTGCCACTCTCATGATTTTTGGCTCAGCCTGCGTCGTTCAGATTCTTTCCTTCGACTTCGCTCAGGACAGGCTCTCCCGTTGGTCGTCAGAATGACGGCTCAACTACACTCGCAGGTATCCTGTCGGCTTCGCATTTTGCGTCGGCGGCGTGCTAGACTCAGCGGTTCGCTATGAGCTACGAAAATATTCTTGTTGAAATTCGCGATGCAGTTGCTGTCGTTACTTTGAACCGGCCCAAGGTGCTGAATGCGCTGAACGCGGCCACCCTGAAGGAATTGGGTGCGGCGATTGGGGAGTTGTCGGCTAATGCTGCGGTACGGGCGATTCTGTTGACCGGTGCGGGCGAGAAGGCTTTTGCTGCCGGGGCTGATATTCAGGAGTTGGCCGAGGTTTCGGCGATGGATGGTCACGCGCTGGCGCTATGCGGACAGGGTTTGTTTGACCGCATTGAAAATTGCGGCAAGCCGGTGATTGCCTGCATCAACGGCTTTGCCTTGGGCGGCGGGTGCGAATTGGCTCTGGCCTGCACCCTCCGCATTGCCAGCGAGACGGCGAAGTTCGGACAGCCCGAAGTTAAGCTGGGCATCATTCCCGGGTATGGCGGGTCGCAGAGGCTGCCGCGGCTGGTAGGCAAGGGTGCGGCGCTCAAAATGATTCTGACGGGTGAGATGATTCCGGCGCTGGAGGCGCTGCGGATCGGTCTGGTAGAGGAGGTTGTGGCGCCTGATCAGCTGCTAACACGCGGGGAGCACATTGCACGGACGATTGCGGCGCTGGCTCCGCTGGCGGTGGAGAAGTGTCTGGAAGCGGTGCATGCAGGGTACGACCTGCCGCTGCGCCAGGCGCTTGATCTCGAGGCATCGCTGTTTGGGCTCTGCTGCGCTACCGAGGACAAGGCGGAGGGAACGAAGGCATTCCTGGAAAAGCGGGCGGCGGAGTGGAAAGGCCGGTAAAAAGAAGCGCAGTGGTATGTGGTCCACTGCGCATAGGAGGCCAACACATGTTGGAAGTGCAACGTCGTTTACTGGATGTCAAGTCCAGCTGGAGCAGTTCAAATAGAGTAGAAACCCTCCAGTAAATCCTTTTAGTTTGGCCATTAGGCACCTTTGGAATTTCGCTTGTCAAGCATTTTTTAGGGCCTCCCGCACCGGCGGTCCGGTATCAGGAGCTGTGTTTCGTAATCAGCAGGATAGTAAGCAATCAGTTTCCCACCTGGCGAAACGGGGCATCTTTCCCGCTGGCGCGCGTGCGTGTGCTTGATATGCTGCCCCTGTAGTGCTCTCGATTGCATGAAGCTTAGAAATACTCTTACCGCCTTCGTTCTTGTCCCGTCACTGGTTTTCGTTGCAGGCTATGTGGGCTGCAGGCAGTCGGAGGCACCGGAGGCGAGCGCTCCGGATGCGGCTGCACAGGCGAAGGAACAGGCTAAAGCCCAGGCGCAGGCGGCGGCGAAAAGAGTCGACGCAGCTCGCGCGGAACTGGAGCAGATTCCGCCTCCGGCCAAAAGCCGCTACATGGCCATTCACACGGTGGAGAGCTGGAACAATCCCTTCCTGATTGTTGGTGTGCAGAATGTGACACTGCGGGTCATCTCGCCTGACCAGACGGGAAGCCCGGCGCTGCCGAGCGCAATGCTGAAACCGGCCAAGGCGCGGCGGCAGGAGCTTGAAGTACGGCTCGGGGATCTTCCGGACGCGCTAGGGGCCCTTCCGCCGGAAGACTGGCCTTATGGACGGGTGATTGCCGTCGAGGAGGATCCGGCAGAGACGCGGGCGAACCGTCTCCAGGTCCGGCGGAATGTTGAGGCGACCATGCAGGTGCTGGGGAATCTCGGCGTGGTGATCTATGAGTGGCCTACGAGCGGGGTGGTGCGGTAGGCGCGTCCACATAAAGCAGCTCCTTCCCCTCCACTACGTTCAGGGTCAGGATGACATCCCTTAGAACTTCAGACGAGTTTGAGTGCGGGCGTGGTGCGGCGGATGCTGCGAGCGTGGAGCCGCGGAGAGCGGTGCACGATGGTCAGCTTTTCGCGGTCGAGGATTTTGCGCTGCTGGTTGCGCGCATGGTTTGCCCATGGGCCTACATTGTCGAGCTTGAGATAGGCGGTCCAGTGGCGCAGGGCTTTTCTGCGCTGTCCGGTACGCTCGTATGCGAGGGCAAGATTGTAGTGCGCGTCGGCGTAGGTGGGAACGAGGCGAATCGCAGAGCGGTAGGCTTCGACGGCTTCGGGGAGATGCTGCAGCTCATCCAGTACATTGCCGAGATCGAAGAAGGCGAGCGCGTATTCAGGATCGACGGCGGTGGCCTGGCGGTAGAGGCGCTCGGCTTCGAGGAATTGCCGCTGGTTATAGTGAATGGTGCCGAGGTTAATGCAGGCCGGAGCGTGCATCGGGTCGAGCAGCAGGATTTCGCCATAGATCGCGGTGGCTTCGGTGATCTTGTGCGCCTCTTCGCAGCGCACGGCTTCGAGAAAGAGGCTGTTAGCTCGGGCTTCGCGCTGGCCCGGATTGAGGACCGTTGCTCCGAAGGTGGCGGGATTACGGGTGCTGCCTGCGTCGAAGTCAAAGACAAACTGGCGGGCGATGGGCTCCATCGTCGCGCCCGAGTGACGAAAGAGAAGGCGCGAGCCACTGCGAGCTGTTCCTGCCTCGACCAGTGGATTGGACATGCCGGAGACGGAACGCATGGCGGTGACGGATGCGCTGATTTTTGCGGCTGAGATGCGTTTTGCTCGGAGATCGCGCAGCTTACTTAACTGGACAAGATCCTGGAAGGAATATGTTTCGGAGGCGGCAATGAGGCCGCTGCGCTCCCATCCGCGCAACTGCCTGGGATGGATGCGCAGGATACGCAGCACGTCCTGACGGTTATACGGGTTCACAGGGCGAACCGTTGCTCCTGGGAGTCGTTGAGACCCCGCCTCTTGAGGCGATTATGCGCATCGGAGAGCGCGGGCACAAGGGGCTGAGTGTGAAAATCCGTGGATAAAAGGTACTTAATTCGATTCCGGGTGTGGATTTTGGGTCTGGAGGGAGAATGGGTCGTGGGACCGACAACGGATTGCTCACCTTTGCGATTGACCCTGCGTTCAAGAGCACGTATGCTCCTCGGTGCCTCGCTTTCCCCCGTACATCTGAAACGTGTGTTGCGTCTTGCTCCACACCTATTCGATTGAGGTCTATACAGATGGCGAATTTCGTCCCGCTGACCAAAGATCAGATTGCCGCACAGCTACAACTGCTGCGGACGACAGGCTTCGACCTGAAACTTGCGTCCCAAGCGGGCGCTAACGGCTTCGCGCCGGAATTCTTTTTTGCTATTGCCAGTCGCGAGACCAACTGCGTCAACAAATTAGGCGATGTGCAAGCCGACGGCGCACATGGCGTAGGCATCGTGCAGATTGATATCCAACACCCCATCGCCCTTCAGGCACGCAATGACGGCAGCTGGGCGACCAATCCCGACCCACTCATCGCGTTTGGGGCACAGATGCTGGCCAGCAACATCCACCAGGCCACGAGTGTTTTTCCAGGCTTGACGCCTAACCAATATTTGAAGATTGCTGCCAGCGGTTACAACAGTGGAATGGGAAACGCCATAGCGGGCCAGCGTGGTGGCGATAGCGATCAGCCTACAGCACACGCGAATTATGGCGCTGATGTAATGGCTCGAATGGCGATTTTTCAACAATTGACCGCGCCGGTTGCAGCGGTTACAGAATAACGGCCTGGAGCCGACGACCGGACTTGAACCGGTGACCTGCCGATTACGAATCGGCTGCTCTACCAACTGAGCTACGTCGGCCTGCTCTTAGAATTTTATCGTAAAGATGGGGATGCGTACACCGGGGACGGCATGCCGTCACTCCGAGGATGAAGAGTCCTGGCGCCGGTAAGCGTTGATTAATAATGCGACTGTAATCGCCACGTAAAGAACACCCGCCATGCCTTCCAGAGCCGCCACCATTCGTGCCTCGGGTTGCAGCGCGACCACATCGCCATAGCCAACGGTCGAGAGAGTCACCAGGCTGAAGTACAACAGTTCGCTTTGATGATTTGTAAGCACGTTACCGCTGCTGCCAAATGACCCCGGAGAAATGAGATCAATCACGCAGTAGAGGGCAAACCATAACATCCCCAACAACAGATAAATGCTGATTGCGGTATAGAGGTGCTCGCGGAAGACAGAACGAGCATTCCTGAGATAGGAGAAAAGGCCGACTACTGCGAGCCCGAAGAATGCCGCGAGCGATGCCCATTTGATGGTGAGCAGAATTCGATTGGGAAAGAAAGTGCCTGCCAGCCCAAAGATCAGCGCGACCCCCATCAACAGCACTGACGGCCACAACCACCTTCTCATGTGCGACAACCTGAAAGTTGCCAGGACAACGGGGACCAACGTTAGTACCGTGAGGATGAATCTCCGCAGGTCACCGTGATCAAGCGCCGGATATAGCAGAATGACGAGCAGTAGAGAAATCAGGATCAATAAATCGGGTCGTGATTGCGCTTTTGTTTGCACGTCGAAAAGTCACGCCGGAGATGAAAGAAGCCGCCCGGCAACAGGGCGGCTTCCTTCTTTAGGGAGAATAGTTCCAACGGAGGCAAAACCATCAGAACTTTCTGGCGAAATACTATGGGTGCACCAAAGGGGTGTCAAGGCAAAATCAGGAACAATATAAAGTTATTTAGAATCAACCGCTTGCAGAATTGGCCCCGTTTTAGTCGGAAATAAACAGGGATTCGCCTTTTGTTCGGAAATTTGCGGTTTGCGGCCGATAAATACTTTTATTTCTGATGCTTAATGCCTGATTGCACCAGCCTATGTGCAGTCTTGTCGCTTGCGTGCCCTATTGAAGCTTTAAGCTGATGAACTCCTCTTCGTTGAGAGTAGAGACGGACTTGCCTCGTAACCGACGAACAATGGCGCGACCGCCACCGAAAAATAGTCCGAGGAAAATGGCGGCGCCGCCAAGAATTCCGGTGAGGTATGCGATGCCTAACAACAAGCGCGCGGTTTTCGACGCTTCACTGATATATCCTTCGGGATGATTCCACGTGATGTCTGCTTTGTAGTTGATTGCGTTGAGAAGCTTGTGAGCTTCGTCGACTGAGAAGCTGCCGCTGGTGATGGCGACGAGTGGACCGCTGCGACGCACGAGCAAGCTTATGTTTGCACTTTCTGCCAATGGCTGCGGCCATGCCGCTTGCGGCGTGTTGCCGGCTTTGAGCAGCGTTTCGATTGCCTGCTGCTGATGGATGGCCATCTGCGGCGTTGGGTACATGAGAATCGTCAACGTGCCGTCGCCGTTCTGCGTGGAATAGTTGGCTGTGACAGCTTCGGCTTCGCGGTCGAAGTCGATGGCGCTCGGCGGGAGAACGCCTCCGCCGCGCGCGTATGCAACGGGACCAACGGCATAGTGCACGCTGCCTGGGTTGAGCGATTCGCCCGGCAGATATTTCGGAAGCGGTGGCGGGACTGCGCTGGGGCCGCCGGTCTTCGGAAGATCAGAGGCCAGCTCTCGCAGCTGCGCAGCTGACATGGCGGTCAGATGATCGAAGGTGGCGTCGACCAGAATCGTTCCCGTCCAGAAGAGCACATGTGCGCCGTCAAAAGCTCCGTCGTTACCGATGTCTTCCTTCAGCATGCCCGCGCGACGGTAGAAGGTGAAAGCTCCGTAGGCTCCGGTTGCATCCTGAAAGCGAATGGCTCGCAGATTGAGTTTGTTGTCGGCCTGCGTGTAGTTCGCTGCGGAAAATTCGGTGAACCCGTATTCGTGCAGCACGGCGGCGTTGGCCTGGTCAGCTGCTTCGGGCGCAGTGCTTCTTTGTGGAGCAGAGGACTGGTGCCATCCTGCGAAGTCAGTGGGGAGGATGGGCGGCTCCGCTGGCGGAGCGGGAGCCTTCGCTGCATAGATGTAGGTGGAGAAGATCGCGATAACTGCTATGGAGAGGAAACGGCGCAACATAACGGCTTGTTGTTGAGACTACCACCGCGAGTGATTCGCTGCATTGACTTAGGATTCTCGCTCTCCCATCCTTTCGCAAAATACGCGAAAGGATGGGGCACCTTTTTTCGTGCCTTGCGAAGAAAACCGCAGGTCGTTCGACTACCCCTTCGCTAACAGCTCAGGATGACAAACCCCTCCGAATCCTGCGGCTCGCCAGCAGAAGATGCTTGTTCGCCCAATCCAGATCGCGCGATTTCCTGATATGCGCAACGATATTTTCAAGGCACATCCGAGGAGGATTTATGAAAGCCTTTCGCATATTACTTGCACTTGTATTGCTGTCGCCTCTCTACGCTCTCCACGCTCAGATCGAGGAGCGGGCGCTGATGTCGGTCAATATTCCATTTGCCTTCACTGTCGAAAATTCGCATCTGCCTGCCGGGCACTACGTGATTTATTCGGAACTCGGTCATGAGTGGAAGCTGAGCTCACTTCAGCGCGGAGGCAACGCGTTCTTCCACATCACCAAGGATGAAACACGCACTCTTCCGCCGAGGGGCAGGCTGGTTTTCCATCGTTATCAAACCGAGTACGTGCTGCATGAGATTGAGCCGCGCGACATCGGGATCAAGGCGACGCTGCCCGTCGGGAAAAAAGAGAAAGAGCTCGTGCGCCGCGTTGCTCAGCCTGACCTCGCGATGGTGTATGTCGAGAACGGGGCACAGACGAATGCCCTGGCCGATGCTGGCCGAGAATAGTCCTTCCCAAATGCGAAGAGGGCATCGATCCAACCCCTCGATGCCCTCTTCGCTCTTTTTCTTACTGAGTGTTATTGCAGCAGCGTTCCATTTTCCGGCTCGATTTTCGCTTCTTCCGGTGGAATGACGACCGCCGCTGCCACCTTGTCTTCGTCTTCGAGGTTGAGCAGCTTTACGCCCTGAGTGGAGCGCCCGGCTGCGCGGATAGTCTTGGTGTCGATGCGGATGATCTTGCCGTACTGGCTGATGACCATCAGCTCCGAAGTCTCATCGACTAATTGGATCGACGAAACCTTACCGTTGCGTGCCGTCGTCTTGACGTTGATGACACCCTTGCCTCCGCGCGTCTGCAGGCGATACTCGTCTACATCCGTGCGCTTGCCGAAGCCCTGCTCGGTGATGCTGAGGATGAGGCAATCGCAATTGACTCCGCCTTCATCTTTTCTGCGCTCACGCGGTGTAACGGCGATGCCGACGACGTAATCCTTCTTGCCGAGGTCGATGCCGCGCACGCCGTAGGCTGGGCGGCCCATGGAGCGAACATCGTTCTCGTCAAAGCGGATGGCCATGCCCTCATGCGTAGCGAGGAAGACGATCTGTTGAGCATTGGTGATACGAACGCCGATCAGCTCGTCGTCTTCTTCGATGCCGATGGCGATGATGCCGCGTGCCATCACGTTGGAGAAGTCCTTGAGCGGCGTCTTCTTCACTGTTCCCTTACGCGTGGCGAAGAAGATGAACTTGCCCTCTTCTTCGAGGTTACGCAACGGCAGGATGGTCCTAACTGTCTCGCCGGCCTGCAGGTTGAGCAGGCTCTGCATCGACTTCCCTTTGCCTGCCGCACCTACATCGGGAATCTCGTAGACCTTGAGCCAGTAGACGCGGCCCGTGTTGGTGAAGCAGAGCAGGTAGGCGTGCGTCGAATCGACGATGAGCTGCGAGACGAAATCTTCTTCGCGCGTCTTCATGCCGGTACGACCCTGTCCACCGCGGCGCTGCTGGCGGTAGGTGGAGATCGGCGTCCGCTTCAGGTATCCCTGATGCGAGACGGTTACGGCGACCTGCTCGTCGGCGATGAGGTCTTCGAGTTGCAGTTCGGCGGTCTCGTCGATAATCTGCGTGCGGCGCTCGTCGCCATAGTCCTTGCGGATGGCTTCGAGCTCCTTGACGATGACGGTGCGCAGCTTCTTTTCCGAACCGAGAATCGACTCGTACTCCGAAATGCGGTCGCGAACGTCGGCGAGTTCCTTGAGCAGCTCGTCGATCGAGAGCTGCGTAAGGCGATAGAGCTGCAGTTCGAGGATCGCATCGATCTGACGATAGCTGAGCGTCAGTGTCGGTGAAATGAGCGTTGCCGGATCGATGGCATAGCGCGCGGGATCGAGCTTCACGCCCGTAAGTGCCTGGTCGCGCACAGTGATTGTTTTGCCGGAGAAGAATTGGAATAGATTTTCGCGGGCATCACTACGGGAAGACGATCCGCGAATGATCTTGATGACGTTGTCGAGATGATCGAGCGCGATCTGGTAGCCGAGCAGGATGTGCTCGCGCTCGCGCGCTTTGCGCAGGAGAAAAGCTGTGCGGCGGCGCACCACGTCGATGCGGTGATCGAGAAAGTGGCGGATCGCCTCGTGCAGCGCAAGCTCGCGCGGCTGGTTATTGACGACGGCCAGGAAGATCATCGAGAAGCTCTCCTGCATCTGGGAGTGCTTGTAGAGCTGGTTCAGGACGATCTGTGCTTCTGCACCGCGCTTCAACTCGATGACGATGCGCATGCCGTCGCGGTCGCTCTCGTCGCGCACATCGGAGATGTCGTCGATGATTTTCTCATTGACCAGCTCGGCGATGCGCTTGATGAGCGTGTTCTTGTTGACCTGATAGGGAATCTCGCTGACGATGATCGCCTGCCGGCTCTGATTCATGTTTTCAATGGCGCACTTGGCGCGCATGAGAAAACGTCCCCGGCCTGTCTTGTAAGCGTTGGCGATGCCGCTGCGTCCATAGATGAACCCGCCGGTCGGGAAGTCCGGCCCCTGTACGTGCTTGAGCACTTCTTCAAGACCCGCATTCGGGTTGTTCACCATCTCGATTGCGGCGTTGACGACTTCGGTCAGGTTGTGCGGCGGGATGTTCGTCGCCATGCCGACCGCTATACCGTTCGCGCCGTTGATGATAAGGTTCGGCACGCGCGCGGGCAGTACCGAGGGCTCGAAGGTGGACTCGTCATAGTTCGGAGTAAAGTCCACCGTTTCCTGATCGATGTCGGCGAGCATTTCGCCGGCGAGACGCGTCATGCGGGCTTCGGTATAACGCATGGCCGCGGGCATGTCGCCATCGACGGAGCCGAAGTTGCCCTGGCCATCGACGAGCACATAGCGCATGCTGAAAGGCTGCGCGAGGCGCACCATCGTGTCGTAGATAGCGGAGTCGCCGTGCGGATGGTAGTTGCCCATCACGTGACCTACGACCTTAGCGCACTTGGTGTACTTCTTGTTGTGCTGCAGCCCCATGTCATGCATGCCGTAGAGAATGCGGCGATGCACCGGCTTCAGTCCGTCGCGAACGTCGGGAAGGGCGCGACCGATGATGACCGACATCGAATACGCGAGATAGGACTGCTTCATCTCCTCTTCAATGTTGATCGGGATTAGGTTGGCTGCGCCGGGTCCAGTGGGTCCGTCACCACTGCTGCCATTGCCGAGGGGAAGCTGGGGATTCTGATCGTCTGCCATAGATTAGATTTCGAAGTCTCAAACAGCTCGGGTTGGGTGCGTTGTCTGGATCGGGCTGATTGAATCTATCTTTATGATACTAAAATAGTTACGCCTCAGCAATCGACCTTAGTCCATTGGATTCATGGGTTTGCGGACGCGCGAATTTAGCCCTCGCGCAACGTCCGGTACACTGGGATCAGAACACACGAAACGATGCCGCCTTCGACCGCCCACAGCATCCGCAAATTTCGCTTCAATCGCCCCCAACAGATCGCCGCAGTCCTGCTTCTTTTGCTGCTGGCGCAGTGTCTCTGGGTGGTTCGGCACCAGACGCTCAGCGAGAGTGACTATCAATTTGCACGGTGTGGACGGGAGATGTGGGAGAAGCCTTCTCCGCTGGCGGGGTATTTCACGAGTTGCGGGAATATTCATGATGGGACGCTGGCGTATCGCTCTGCCGGACTGCCGCTGACCTTGCAGCGGATCCTTGCCGGGCAGGATTCTTCTACTTCTACGTGGGAGATGCGGCATGAGGTGAGCTACGTCAAATTGCTGATGCGGCTGCCGTTTATTCTTGCCGGGCTGGCCCTGGGGGCTTGTCTGTGGTGGGTGACGCGGCGGCTCTATGGCAATACCGGCGGCTACATTGCGCTTTCGCTGTACTGCTTTGCGCCACCGATCGTGCGGGCGTGTACGTATTCCAACAATGAGATTCTCGCTGCGTTTGGATTATTTGCCGTTGTCTACACGGCGATTGGCGTGGCGCATGCCATGCAAGGGCCGAAGAGGAAGTGGCGGCCGCGGATCGTTCTGCTGACGCTGGCTTTTGGATTCACGGCGGCGGCGCATGTGTCGGCCTTTGTGCTAGGGCTGGTTCTCGCGATTGCTTTCATGGCCTATGTTGCCGAAGGCAGGCGCGCTTATCTTCCAACGCTGCTGATCATCTGGGTGCTGGGTAGTTTGTTCCTGCTCTTTGCCTCGTATGCTTTCCGGCCAGACGCTTTCAGTTATGTCTTTCGCAGCGAGGCGGCAAAGATGTGGTTCTCGCTCAGTCAGACTGCGGCACTGTTTTCGTCGCTCACAAATGCTGGTATCACGATTGCCACGCTTGGAGCGCTCGGGCTGTATCTTGCCTTCCGGCGTTCGCGATACTTCGGGAATACAACGCCTTTACTGGTTGCCGTGCTACTGCTGGTGCTGGTGACGACGGGTGTGCAAAGCGAGCCGTGGCTGTGGGCGCTTCCGTTTCTGCTTGCGTTTATCGGCGGCGTCTTTGCTGATGTATTGGAAACGCGCTACCGCAATCCGTTCCTTTTTGTCACGAGCGGGCTAGTGCTGACACAGACAGCGTTGTGTGTGGCCGGTTTACCCCTGTTGTGGCAATAGCGTTCAGAAGCGCAGCACCGGCCCCAGCTGAAAGCCCCAGCTCGAATTGGTTGCGAAGACATTCGGCGAGATGAAGTAGAGCGAAGGAGGTGTCCCCACACCGGGTGGACGGTCTAGGTATTCCGTCTTGTATCGCACTGCAGTATTGCCGAAGGAAGCGCGCATCGCGAGGTGATGGCTCAGACCGTAGTCCGCGTTAATGGCGAGCGCGGTGGCAAAGTGCGTGATACGCCCAACCTCCGGCGGCTCAGGAGGAGAGGCAGGAGTGAGATCAGCCTCGGGATACAGCGCTGGCTCCTTGGGCTGAATCGTGTACACCTCGGGTGTGAGGAAATAGGCGCGGTCGTAGCTCACAAAGCCCGGGCGAATCGCAGCCTTCAGTGCATAGTTTGGCGTCTGGATACCGAAACGGAAGCCGAAGGTCCCGCTGATAATGCTTCCGCCAGCCCGGTATGACGGCAGAGGGCTGGCATTGGGCTGAAAGTTCACATCGGAATCGAAATCGATCCAGTCTAAAATGCGGCGGGAGAAGCCGATTCCGAAACCCGTGGTAACGTGCCGGCAGGACGAGCAATTCGCAGTGTTGACGGGCAGGGAAATCGCATTGAAGTGCGGGAAAATTTCAACACGAGGTCTGTTGCGGATCTCCAGCTGCTCCTCTTCGCTGCGCACGAAGTGGACAGCCGGCGCGCTTATTATCTCCGGATGCTGGAAGTCCCGATACCAGGGTTTTCTGAAACGCAAACTGTTCGCCATGGTGCGGGAGGGATTCAGGCCGCCGCGAAGTATTTTCGGGAAAGGGGATGACGGATGCATCTCCTGGATCGGGTCGCTGATGAACCGGTCGATTGCATCTTCCATAACGAGCCAGAGGGTACCAGCGGTTGGCGTAACGATGAAATCGACCCAGCCGGTATTGTTGGTATATTTTGTGACGCCGGGCACGTAGCTGGGGCAGGGAGACTTGCATCCTGAAACATAGGTATAGCCCCCTTCATTCCCGAGCGCTGCTTCGCCGATGGGCCCAATTTCGGATGCCGTGCTGTACACGGCCGACCATAGCATCGCGATGAATCGACTCTTCCAGTAAGCCCCTGAGGTGCCGAGGCGGACATTTCGGTAACGCGGGCTGTTTTGAATTTCGATCAGAGAAGCTACGCTGCCCTGCAGCGGGTGGCCAATATAGTTGACGAGAAAGCTGTCGCCATCGTTCCAGCGACCCATGTTGAACTGGTGCAGTGACGCGATGTAATCGTGCCAATAAGGCTTGTCCGCAATGAGATAGCGCATGGATGCGTCGTTCTTCATCCGGACAGTGTCCTCGATTGCGACAAAGCCGAGCGACTGCAGGAACAAGCCTTTCCAGTGATAGCGCTCCCTAGGTTCCTCACGCAGTGCGGGCTGAATGGCGGCGTTGGTGTGGCCCATGCGGCCAATAAGACGAGCAAGATCGACATGGATCGGCGGATGCGGAAGGGGTGGGGCGATACCTTCTGCCACGAAGGCCTCGAGCGGTTGCTTTGGTTCGTAGAATTTGAAGGACGGCGCGGAAGGCCTCTCCGGTGGGGTGAATTCCGGACTGGGGTCAAACTCCGGTTCGTCGGCGAGCCTCGCAAAACTTTGTGCGGATGGTGCATCGGGGAGTTGCAGGTCGGTGGCGGCGATCACCGACGATTGGGCTTCGGTCGCAACAGGGATCAGCACCGTCAGGAAGACTTCGATGGCGACAAGTGCCAATCGAGAAGCGACGGAGTGCAATTTGCCCGGTTTGTAAACAGCCGGCGGATCATTTTGCAGCATGAAGCACTTTTAAGTGCGGATGAACAGACGGGCGGGTTCATCCCCCTTGGAATTGCACCCCTCAGATAAATTGTGAGGGCATTTCTCCGCCGTTTCACCTGTCAAACCTGCCAGTTGTGCAGGCAACAGAGCAAAAATCCTTTGCGCAGGATAGGCTTACGGCTTTCTCCTCATAGGATGCGCCTCGGTGTTGAAAACGACAGAATCGAAATCCAAGGTCGAGGGCGGAGCAAAAAGCAGGTAGAGGTATTTCATAGTTTCGGCGAAGAAGAAGCTTTCCATGCTGTCGGTCTTCGCCTTTGTGCGAACATCGCTGAGCGCTGCAAACCCAACGTCTGTGCGGCAATACTTCATGAGCGAATCGAAGAACGTCTGACCCATCGCGAGATATTTGGGATCGTGCGTGTAGTGATAGAGATAGTAGGCCGACTCGATGATCTCGGGGCGCAGGGGATAGTTTGCGTCCTTGATCTGCATCGTCGGGTAGCTCAGCGTGTCGGGCTCGATGCCTGCGAGATTCCACATCAGGTAGCTTGAGTCTTCGAGTTTTACCGCACGTTCGCGGTCGCCGCCGAGTACCAGCAATGCCGGGAAGAAAGCGTCGAGCGCACCATAGTAAGTCGAAGTACGCTTTCCGGTTTCCATATTGGACTGGCCGTACCACAGACCATTCGGGCGCTCATCGGCCAGGTATTTATTGATCGCGGTTATGCTCTCCGTCCACATGCGCTCGCAGTCTTTGTCGTTGAAGAGAATCGCGCACTTGAGCAGGTATTCGTAGTAGGAATCGATACCACCCATGATGCCTGCTGTCTGGTCCGTCCATTTTCCGGTTTCGACGTTGATGCCAAGCCCGACCAAGCCGATCTTTGACTGACGCTTGTACATTTCGACAAGCGCCCGCTTCGCTTTGTCGTAATACATCTGCTTGCCGGTGAGTCTCGCCAGCATACCGTACTCCAGCAAGAGGGTACCCACTTCTGCTGGATTGCTGTTTGCTCCGCGAACCGCGCCGGTATGTAAGTTGACGTATTCGTAGGGCATTCCGGTCGGCGAGTTGAACATGGGCAGCATTCGGCGGCCAAGATCGTCGGCGAGTTCGAGGAGGCGCTTGTCGCCGGTGAGTTGATAGCTTGAGAGCAGTCCACCCAGCAGACGAATCGTGATTTCGAAATCCTTCACATAGACGTCCTGATCGAAGTTGAGCTGGGTGTCGATCAGCTTGCGCGCTTCGTCGGCCTGCGGCTGCAAGCCCATCAGGATCATCGTGTCCAGCCCATCGACTGGAGTCATTAAGAGCGAGTGTCCGTACCAGTCATGCGGCTTCTTGCTCAAGGGCTTCAGCGCGTCGTGGCCCCAAGCATACTGGCGATAGCCATTCCATGCGTGCAGGAACTCCTGCCGGACGCGATGCGCCATCTCGTTTTTTTGCGCATCGGTCATGGGGGCCGACTGGGATTCAGCCTGCGCGAAGGCAGGTTGAGTCAACGTGGAAAGAAGAAGGAAACCGAAACAGGCGAGCACTACAAGACGGCGCATGATAGTTACTACTTTAATCCAAAGGCAGTTGATGGAAACGATCCCATCAACCAGCCCGCCATGCGCTCTGCCAAGCTGCTACACTCCGAAGAAATGGCAGGCAAAGACGATCCAGAACGCCTTGTAAGCGCGGCGCGCGCCGAGGATGAGAACTCCTTTGAACTGAAGCTGCGCCCGAGGTGGCTGAAAGAATTCGTCGGCCAGCCGAAGGCGAAGGAACAGCTGGCGATTGCGCTCGAAGCGGCAAAAAACCGCGGCGAGGCGCTCGATCACGTCTTGCTTTTCGGCCCTCCCGGACTGGGTAAAACAACGCTGGCGTCGATCATTGCGAATGAACTGGATGTTGGTTTTCAGCAAACATCCGGGCCGGCGCTGCAGATTCAGGGAGACCTTACTGCGATCCTGACCAATCTGCGCGAGCGCCAAGTACTGTTTCTTGACGAGATCCACCGCCTGCAACCGGTGCTGGAAGAAAAGCTCTACACCGCGCTTGAAGACTATAAGCTCGACATCATTATCGGACAGGGTCCGGCAGCACGTACGCATGTGATGGACATCAAGCCCTTCACTTTTGTTGCGGCGACAACACGACCCGGCCTGCTCTCTTCGCCGTTACGCTCGCGCTTCGGCATTCTGCTGAGGCTTGAGTTCTATACCGACGACGATCTGCGGTTTATCGTCGAGCGCTCGGCTGAAGTGCTGAATGTTCCGATCGACGAAGACGGCGCGGCTGAGATTGCCATGCGCTCGCGCGGTACGCCGCGTATCGCCAACCGCCTGCTGCGGCGTGTGCGCGACTTTGCGCAGGTGCGCGGATCAGGAAAGATCGACCGCAGCACCGCAGAGCAGGCGCTGAAGCTGCTCGAAGTGGACGCGCATGGGTTCGATGAGCTTGACCGGCGACTGCTGATGACGATCATCGAGAAATATGACGGCGGCCCAGTAGGCCTGAACACGCTGGCGGCGACTCTGGCCGAAGAGGAAGATGCGCTCGAAGAAGTTTACGAGCCGTTCCTGATTCAGATCGGGTTTCTTGATCGCACGCCGCGCGGGCGCGTGGCGACCCGGCTTGCTTATGAACATTTCGGACTGCCGTTGCCGCGTAAACAGAATCAACTCTTTTAGTTCGCAAAAGGAGAAACAGGGATGGCAAGGACCGAATCCGCCATGTTGGCGTTGGGGACGCAGGCGCCGGATTTTTCCCTGCCGGATGTTGTCGGCGGCAGGATCGTCGATGTGTGGTCCATCGCCGGACCAAAGGGCTTGCTCGTCATGTTCATCTGCCGCCACCGCCCTTTTGTAAAGCATCTGGAAAAAGCGTTGGCGCAACTTGGCCGTGACTATGAAGGCAAGGGGATCGGCATCGTCGCGGTCAGCAGCAATGAAGCTGCCAACCATCCCGACGATGCTCCAGCGAACCTTGCGGAACAGGCGCGGCAGTTGGGGCTTTCCTTTCCTTATCTTTACGATGAAACACAGGACATGGCCCGAGCCTACGACGCCACCTGCACTTCGGATTTTTTCCTTTTCGATGGCGGATTGAACCTGGCCTATCGCGGACAGTTTGACGACAGCCGTCCGGGAAACAACGCTCCCATCACGGGCAGGGATTTGCGCCTTGCGATGAACGCACTTCTCATCGGCGAGCCGGTGCACCCGATTCAAAAGCCAAGTCTCGGTTGCAACATTAAATGGAAGGAATGAATCTCTCGATCCGCCCGCTCACGCCCGAACTCTGGCCTGCGCTTGAGGACCTGTTTGGGGAAAAGGGCGCCTGTAACGGGTGCTGGTGCATGTATTGGCGCATCGGCAGTGCTTACCGCAGGACGCCACGCGAGGAGAATAAGAAAGCATTTCGCGAAGCCGTAGAACACGGGCCGCCGCCTGGCTTGCTCGCCTTCGATGGAGACTTACCCGTGGGCTGGTGTCAGCTCACGCCGCGCGCGGCCCTGCCGTGGCTCGATCGCGTGTGGCGAATAAAACCCGTGGATGCTCTTCCGGTCTGGTCGCTTTCCTGTCTTTATGTGCGCAAGGGTCATCGAAAGCGTGGCATTACATCTGCGCTTATTAGAGAGGCTTTGAAAATCGCGAAACGTGCCAAGGCACCTGCGCTCGAAGCGTACCCGTTCGATGCAGCCTTATCTCCGAGCTCAACAGGCACCGGCTACGCTTCCACTTTTGCGCGTGCAGGCTTTCGCGTTGTCGCCAGGCATATACCGGCTCGCCCCATCATGCGACACGACCTGAAGAGGATCAAATGAGAAAGCCCGGCGGTGGTCCGGGCTTTTCTTTATCCCCGTCGGACACTACAGCGCCAGCGATTTCAGGTATTCGCGGAACTGCGGCCCGAGATCTTCACGCTTGAGCGCGAAGTCGACTGTCGCCTTCAGCATTCCGAATTTGTCACCGGCATCGTGACGAATTCCCTCGAAGGTGTATCCGTAGACTTTTTCAGTTTCGAGCAAGCCCTTGATGCCGTCCGTCAGTTGAAGTTCACCGCCTGCACCAAGAGGCGTTTTCTCGAGCAGCTCAAAGATTTTCGGTGTGAGGATATAGCGGCCAATAATCGCGTTCTTGGATGGTGCATCTGACTGTTTCGGTTTTTCGACCATGCCCTTTACATCCATCACGCGCGGGTTCTTGGCAACGGGGCTGCCGTCGAGCACGCCATACGCTGAGATTGCGGGCCCTTCGACAATCTGCGTGGCCAGCACCGATCCCTGAAGCTGGTCGTACACATCGATCATCTGCTTCAGGCACGGCACGGACGCGTCGATCACATCGTCGGGCAGGATAACCGCGAAAGGCTCGTCACCCACAAGGTCACGTGCCATCAGCACGGCGTGGCCGAGTCCGCGCGCTTCCTTCTGGCGCACATAGGCGAGCTCGACCATGTTGGAGACGTTGCGGGCGACGGCGAGCAGCTCCTTCTTGCCGCGGCGCTCGAGCGTCGATTCCAGTTCGTAGCTCACGTCGAAGTGGTCTTCGATGGCCGATTTACCGCGGCCGGTGACGATGATGATCTGCTCGATGCCTGCAGCGAGCGCTTCCTCGACGCCATACTGGATGATGGGCTTATCGACGAGCGGCAGCATCTCCTTGGGGATGGACTTTGTGGCTGGCAGAAAGCGTGTGCCAAGACCTGCGGCGGGGAATACTGCTTTGCGCACCTTCTTGTTCATGCGTGTCGTTGCTTCTTTCTAGTTGAGATGTGTGCAGCTCAATGAGCGTGGCAAATGCCACCGAAGTATGATGCAGATTTAGGTCTCAGAGTGTTGGGGAGTTGTCGCCCAACAACGCCTGTCGCACGATCTTAATAGGTGCTCCGCCCTGGCGCATAAAGTCATCATGAAATCTTTGCAGCGAAAAATTGGAGCCTTGTTGTTTTTCAAGATCGCCGCGCAGCTTCATAATCTGGAGCTTGCCTAGAGTGTAATAGAGATATGTCGGATCCGAGGTGCCGCGCTTGGTTTCGACTGTGCCAACCGAGTGCGACTGGTAGCCTTCCTTCACGAAGAAATCGACAGCCTGATCAAATGTCATCTCGCCGGTATGCATTTTGATTCCGACAATGAAGCGCGCGTCGCGGAGGAGCGCATCTTGTAACTGGCCCAGGCGAATCAGATGCGATTCGCGCTCGTCTTTCGCGCCGGTTCCCGGCTGGCCGTAGCCTGCGTCGAGCATCATCTGTTCGCAGTAGTGCGCCCAGCCTTCGATGTTTGTCGCTGCGCCGATCAGCTTGCGCACTTTGCTCAATGGCGCATAGTTGGTCCAAAGGAATTGAACATAGTGCCCCGGATACGCCTCGTGCACCGAAGTGCTGATAACCGTGCCGACATTGAAGGCTGCCATGTGTTCAGCAATATGTTCGGCAGTCCAGTTCTTCTCCGGCAGTGTGACATTGAAGTACGCCGTGGTTGAGTGGGTCTCGAAGGGTCCCGGGGGGTCCATCGAAGCTTGCGTCGTCGCGCGCATGAACGGCGGCGTCTCTTCAAGCGTGGGCCGCACATCGGATGGGATTGTGATGATGTGGTTTGTGTTGATGAACAAAGTCAACCCATTGAATGTGTCGCGAAAGCTTTGCAGGAGCTGATCTGGAGCCGGATGGATGGTCGCCAGTTCGGCAAGCACTTCCTGCGGCGTCTTCGACGCGTCAACTTCTTTGGCAACACGTGCAAACTCACTCTGGTTCTTGTGCATGTCGGCGTAGGCAATTTCAAGCAGCTTCGGCAGTGGGGTATCTACCATCTCGTCGTATTCGAGCTTTTTCGAGAAGGTGTCGGCGCCTAACTTGAAGTCTCCATTGGATTGCGGCAAAAGGGTCTGCTTCAGCCACGATTCGTAGCTCTTCAGTGCTGCGATTACCTGCGCGTTCGCCTTCTTGAATTCGGCTTTGGTTGCGGGATCGGTTGCGTTCTTGAAGGCTTCGGGCACATCGCTCTCGAAGAAGCCGATGATACCGGGCAGTTGTTCAATTGCAATCTCTGCGTAAATGCGTGGTGGATTTTTCAGGTTCTGCTTCGCCGCTGTGAAGACTGCGGGCATCTGCTTTTCGCGTGAAATCAGAGAACGCAGGCGCTCGTCAGGCGGCGCAAAGTTGCGCTCCATTAGCACGAATGCGCTGTTGGTGATACCGCTTGAGTAGTTATCGGGATTCTTCTCCCACGGCTTGATGACCTCCAGTGTGAGCAGGCTGCTGCGAATATTGTCGAGCACCATTTCGCGATCGGCCTGGGTCGACCCATCCATTTGAAACGCTGGCAGGTCACTGAACTTCTTCTCAAAGTCATGGAGCGTTGTGACCTGGGCCTCGATCGTGGCATGGCTGTAGTTCTCTAGCTTCGAATCATACTGATGCAGGCCCGCCATGGTGCCGAACGTTGGATTGTAGGCGAAGGTCGACTGCTCGAAGTATTGATCCACCAAGGCGCGGAACTGGGCATTCGCGTCAAGGCCTTGCGCCTGCGCGGTGATCGTTGCGGCCATGATGCCTCCGAAAGCCAAGGAGAGATAGATCAGATTCTTTCTCAATAACGGCCTCATTTCAATTTGTAACTATAGATGATCTCATTTTGCTACTGCCTGCTCCACGGTGAGTTCATCGAGCAGCAGGCGAATCTCTATTAGAACTTCATCCGGCTTCGTCTGCGCGAGCGGGAACCGCAACACGCCTTGCGGAGTAAACTGTGCCCCGCGCTTAGCATTCTTGGAAACCAGTTTCATCAGGCGTCCTGGGTCGATACCGGCATGTTCAGTAAAGCGGATATGAAGTTGATCGCGTCTGCGGTCGATCTGCGCCACGCCCATGCGCTCGCACTCGGCGCGCAGAAGAGCTGCCTCAAGCAGTAGCTTGACTCCGTCGGGCACCGGTCCGTAGCGATCTTCGAGTTCGGACTGCACATCGGCAACTGCGCCTTCGGTCTGCGCTCCGGCGATGCGCTTGTAGATGCGCAGGCGCTGGTTCTCTTCGGTGATATAGCTCTCGTCAATGCGCAGGCTGATACCGAGATTCAACTGAGTTACAGGGACTTCGACGCGCTCCTCACCCTTTAGCTTGGCGACGGCTTCTTCAAGCATGCCCGTGTACATTTCAAAGCCAACGGCCTCGATATGGCCGCTCTGCTCACCGCCCAGCATGTTTCCAGCGCCCCGCAGTTCAAGGTCGAGGGCGGCAATTTTGAAGCCTGCTCCGAGATCGGAAAACTCTTTCAGCGCTGCGAGCCTTCGCCGTGCAACATCCGTCAGTTCCTGTTCCGGCGGGATAAGCAAATAGGAATACGCGCGGCGGTTTGAGCGGCCTACGCGCCCGCGCAGCTGATAGAGTTCCGACAATCCATGGCGGTCGGCGCGATTGATGATGATCGTATTCGCGAGGGGAATGTCGAGACCGTTTTCGATAATCGTCGTCGCGACCAGAACGTCGTGCTCGTGGTGCATGAAGGAGAGCATGACCTTTTCGAGTTCGCTCTCGCCCATCTGCCCGTGGCCAACTGTGATCCGCGCTGACGGCACCAGTTCCTGAATTTTAGCGGCGATCTCGTAGATCGTCTCCACGCGATTGTGGACAAAGTAAATTTGGCCACCGCGCTCCAGTTCGACCTCGACCGCTGAACGGATCAGTTTTTCGTCAAACTTGGCGACAACCGTCTGGATGGCCATGCGGTCTTTCGGCGGCGTTTCGATCACGCTCATGTCGCGCAGGCCGACCAATGACATGTGCAGCGTGCGTGGGATCGGCGTGGCTGACATGGCGAGCACGTCGATGGACTGGCGCATCTGCTTCAGGCGTTCTTTGTGGCGGACGCCGAAGCGCTGCTCTTCGTCAACAACGAGCAGGCCGAGATCGTGAAACTTGATGTCTTTTGACAGAAGGCGATGTGTGCCGATCAGGATGTCGACCTGGCCCAACTCCACTTTTTCGAGTATCAGCTTCTGCTCTTTGGGTGTGCGGAAACGCGAGATCATCTCGACCGTGATGGGGAACAGCTTGAATCGCTTTTTGAAGGTCTCGAAGTGCTGGAAGCTGAGAACCGTAGTCGGCGTGAGCATGGCTACCTGCTTGCCGTCCTGTACAGCCTTAAAAGCCGCACGCATGGCGACTTCCGTCTTGCCATAACCGACGTCGCCGCACAGCAGGCGGTCCATCGGCATGTGCGATTCCATGTCGCGCTTGATGTCGTTGATGGCGGACAGCTGATCGTCGGTCTCGTTGTAATCGAAGGCGTCTTCAAATTCGTGCTGGAACTCGTTGTCGGGCGAGAAGGCTGTTCCCTGAGCCGCCTTGCGTTGCGCGTAGAGCTTCAACAACTCGTCGGCCATGTCCTGCATGGCCTTTTTGACGCGCGCCTTGGTCTTGGCCCATTGCTGTGAGCCTAGTTTGTTGAGTATCGGCGCTGTACCGGCTTCGCTCGAACGGTATTTCTGAATCAGGTCGAGTCGCGTGAGCGGCACGTACAGGCGAGCCTGCTCGGCGAACTCAAGGATCATGAACTCGATGTTGACACCGTCCTGGGCAATCTCTTTGAGGCCCATGTAGCGGGCTATGCCGTGCTCGACGTGAACGACATAATCTCCAACGGCAAGGTCGCGGAAGTCTGAAACGAAAGCTGCTGTCTTTGATTTCTTTGGCGCCGGACGCGCGGTGACGTCGGTCTCGTCGGAAAAATCAGTCGCACCGAATACGACGAGATTCGCTTCAGGAAGGCTTACGCCATTGGCGAGCTGGCTGCGGACCAGGATCGGTGTGCGCAGATCGCCGGCCAGATAACTCGACTCGTCATAGATCGTTTCGCTACCCGAATGCTGGATGCGGCTGCCAAGCCGATAGGGGACTTCGTACTCGCGCAGCAGACTTGCCAACCGCTCCACTTCGCCCTGGTTCGGAGCCGCGAGCAGCATGCGCGTTTCCTGCTGCATGAGCGTGCGCACCTGCTCGACGAATGCCGGGATCGAGCCGTGAAAACGCAGCGTGGGCCGCGAGGCGATTTCAATCTCGCCGAGCGTCTCGTCTTCTTCGAGCACATCGACCGCGCCGAGTTGATCGATATCGAGGCCGGGATGTGATGTGATCTGCGCCTGCAGCAACTCGGGCCGCATGTAAATGTCTTGCGGTTCAATGAGCGAGCCGATGCCGCTGCGGTCGTGGCGCTGCTCGACCTTGTTCCACCAGCGGTCGACCTGGTTTCTGATCATTGCTGGTTCTTCGACAAAAAGCGCTGCGCGCAAAAATCGAGCGCCCATTCACCGTGCAATTCAGCGCCAGTGCGGCAAGAGTGGCAAACTCAACCGCCCGCTCATTCAGGAC
>Ga0207060_10030_pt2 | contig 52955 bp, 52 predicted proteins | sample Alteio_BWMinCont_30_FD_153270 | JGI IMG/M metagenome (GOLD analysis project Ga0207060, IMG submission 153270) | Enriched cells from forest soil in Barre Woods Harvard Forest LTER site, Petersham, Massachusetts, United States -... | ecosystem: Environmental > Terrestrial > Soil > Temperate forest >...
TTGGCCAAATTACTGGTTGACCAAACGCAATAATGAATGTAAACAGAGGTCGTTTCAAGCTCTGCGGTACCAAGATGTGTGTCCCCTTGGGATCGCGCCGAAAATTGAATAATAAACCGATGCATAAAATATGTACAATATAAGCTAGATTGTATAATACAGATAGTTCAATTGAGGGTCTCACCGGAACAATTCGAATTACGACTTCACGCAAGCGCGTGAGGTTGCGCTAGGGGGGTCGGTTTTAAGGCAACTATAAAACCATCATGATACACTCGAATTGCATGTAAAATGGGGTTCTAACGGATCCACCAAATCACCGAAATGCGATTCCGCAAGATCCAACTAATAGGATCGGAAGTTGCCATTGACGACTAATCAACCAAACATGCTTACTATAAATCAGAAACATGCTCTGCGTTGCTCATATTTCCTTTATAGTAGGCTTGTCGACTCTAGCAGTCCCTCCCATTCAACAAATCGGACGTCAATAGAAGGCGAAGATGAAACATGATGACAAGTAGATGTTGTAAATAGACGGACTGGCAGAATTCGCCTAGATCGGAAAGTTTCAACTAGGAATATAATTCAAAAGCCCGTTTTATCTGGGAAGCATGCAAATCCCAGTCGCAGGAAAGACAAAGGAACTGCTTGTGGTCAGAGCAGTAGGTCACATCTTCGTCGTTACCGCATTTTTCACAGAAACCATAATCGACCAAGCATGAACCCCCTTTCGATCTGCTCCTCACTCCGAGCTATGGATTCCGCTGTGATATAACTATTTGATGAAAATTAAGCGGGCTTTTTAGGTCATTCAGTTACGCAACAATCGGCCTCTATCAATGAAAGGACGCAAACACCAAGAATTTTTGATTAAAGCTGTTCTCAAGGGTGGGAAACGTTATAATTCGATTTCAGACTTTTCAATGCAAGACACACTGACCCTCTCTTGTCTGAAGGCTATCGTAAGCTAGCGGCCATAATGTTCACTGACATCGTGGGATACACTGGAATAACTCAGACCGACGAAGCTCGAGCGATGCAGATCCTTCGGACGCACAACGAATTGCTCCGTCCGGTTTTCCAAAAGGACAAAGGCCGCGAGATAAAGACAATTGGAGACGCCTTTCTCATAGAATTTGAAAGCGCGCTTGATGCGGTAAACTGCGCGATTGAAGTGCAGTACCTCCTTCGCAGGTACAACGAGGATCCTGCAATTTCTGAGCAAAACAAGATCAGGATTCGAGTAGGAGTTCACCTAGGTGACGTGATTCATCGGGAAAACGATGTTTTTGGCGACGCGGTAAATATTGCTTCGAGAATCCAGCCTTTGGCCGAGCCCGAGGGTATCTGCGTCTCAGAACAGGTGTTCCATCAAGTTCGAAACAAGCTGCAGATGGAGTTCCAATTGATTGAAGGAGTTCATCTGAAGAATGTAATCTATCCGGTCGGCGTTTACCGGATAATTCTTCCCTGGTCACCGAAATATGAGGAAAAAGAAATCGGCCAGTCTACAATACCAATCAAGAGGCGGCTTGCCGTTCTCCCGCTGGAAGCCGGGGATGAATACTTTGCAGAAGGCTTGACTGAGGAATTGATAACGGTCCTTTCCAACATCAAGGACCTCAGGATCATAGCACGGACATCCATCCAAAGGTACAAAGGAACGACAAAAAGCGTCGTCGAGATCGGCAAGGAGCTGAACGTCGGCTCGATACTTGAGGGCAGCGTGCGAAAGACCGACAACAGGGTCAGAGTCACTGTCGAAGTGGTGGATGCTCTAAACGACGAGCACATGTGGGCGTCAAGTTATGATCGGGAGATGGTAGACATTTTCTCGGTGCAAACCGACATTGCGAAGCAAGTTGCCAAAGCGCTCAGGATGAAACTCCGGACATCCGAGAAGGTTCGCATTGTAAAGAAACCGACGTTGAATATTGACGCTTACTCGCTCTACCTCAAGGGTAGGTTTGCCATGCACAAGAGAAACCGCCAGGCAATCGGAGAAGCTATTGAGCTCTTCAGCGATGCGATAAAGAAAGATGAAAAATATGCGAAAGCGTACTCCGGTCTCGCCGACTGCTACCTCATTAGCGGCTCGTATGGATATGGAGAAGCGCAGCAGGCCTATTCCAAGGCCAAGGAGTATGTCTCAAGGGCGCTCGAATTTGACGAAAATCTTCCAGAAGCCCACATCAGCCTTGGTTTCCTGCTTGAGGCGTTCTATTACGACTTTGCAGGTTCCAGAGAACAGTTTGAGCATGCAATTAAGCTAAATCCAAGCAACTCACAGGCCCGGCACTGGTACGCGATAAATCTTGCAATTTCAAACCAGATAGATCAGGCGATTGCAGAGCTCGAAAGAGCAAAAGAGTCTGATCCTCTATCTGCGCAAATTGGAACTGTTCTTGGGGGTTTTTACACTTACGAGGGGCGTGACGAGGAAGCGCTCCGAACCTGGGAGTCCGTTCTTAGGTCAAACCCAAACAATGTACCGGTTTACCTCAACCGCGGGGTGTACTTTGCGAAATTAGGCAAGAAGGATGAGGCTCTTTATGACATGTCCAAAGCTCTGAGCATAGCCACGGAGGCGGTCGAGGTCAAATGCCTTTTCGGGTACGTCCACGCGGTACTAGGGCGACTGGATGAAGCCCTCGAGATATTGGCTGAAGTGAAATCTCTAGAGCATTCAAAGAAAGAATATGTCTCTCCGTTCTACCTCGCTGTTCTTTACGCGGGGCTGGGCGACAATGAGGAGTGCATAAATTACGTAAGAAAGTCTATCGAGGACAAGTCAGCCGAGATCGAATCGTTGATTCATGATTCGATGTTTGAGCGCGTTCGGCCAGATCCCAGGTTGCGCGAGATGCTGGAGAAAATTGGAGTATCCTTAGTTGCCCGGCCTGCCGCCAAGAAGAGTGTCAGTCCGAGCCCCGTCGCTTATTCCTAACTTTGCTGAAAAGGACTAAATCCTCCTCGCATAAAGGCCGGAACAAAAATGAACCCGAAGTTTTCCGAGAAGGATGAACCCGAACTTGTGAAAGTCCTCCGGAACGTTCCTATTTTCTATAATTTGAACGATGAGGCGATCAAGTCGCTTCTTGAGATCGCAAGCGAAGCCAATTTTGGACCCGGTAAGACGATAGTCAAAGAGGCAAGCAGAGACGACACCCTTCACGTGATTCTCTCAGGCAAGGTTGAAGTCCAGAAAATGGGGAGGACGATCGCACGTCTCGGTTCCGGTCAGTTCTTCGGAGAAATGGCTTTTCTGGACGATCTGCCAAGCGAACGATCTGCAGACGTTGTCTCAGTTGAGCAAACGCGCACTCTTGCAATTCCCGGATGGAGCTGGTATTCTTTCCTGAGAAAAAATCCGGATGTCGCAATCGAGGTCATTCGAACCTTAGGGCATAGATTGCGCGAAGCTAATGAAGCACTTGCGGATTGAAAATCTAACGCAGGAATTTAGGTGCCAAGTCAGCTCATAAGTTTCTGTAGCCGCAGAAGATCATCAATCTGTCCTTTTATCTTCAATCTGCCCTTCATGTATTCTGTGATGGGACTAGCTGTTCCGTTCATAATACTCACCATCAGCGAATCTTCAATAGTAACTACAATGTTCGCGTTTGCTTCTTTCTTCTTTTCCAAGCTAGCAAGCTTTCCATCGTCTATTCTAAAGAAGTAGTCTTTCTTCAGATCGGTTAACGAAAACTGAACCGTTTTTGAAAACCCTTTCAGCGCCTTCTGAACAGAAGGATCTGCAAGTTTCTCCTTCAGTTTGACAATTGAAGTAGGTTCGTAATCTCCGGACAATGTAAATTCGGACCGGTGTCATTTCCTCTAATTTATGGTTTAAACTTGCCCATCAGGCTCGATTATTTCGTCTGAAACATTTTAAGACGTATGAAACATCGAATCGGATTTCGTAGAAGCAAATGACCCGAGTAGGGATTGGTCTTATTGGTGCAGGAATAATGGGATCGCGGGGACATTTTCCCGGTTATATGGAGATCCCTACGCAAGCCCAAGTTGTTGCAGTTTGCGATAAAAATCAAAAAGCTGTGGATAGTATTGTGGAGAAATCCGGCGCGAAGGGATATTCGAACTATGAGGATCTTATTTCAGATTCGTCCGTAGACGCAGTTGACATTTGCCTACCGCACAACCTTCACGGACCAGTCGCTCTGGCTGCACTTAGAGCGGGCAAGCACGTTATTGTCGAAAAACCCATCACTATAGACCTGGATCAGGCAGATCAAATTATCGCAGAGGCAAAAAAGAGAAAGCTCAAACTCATGACGGCTGAAAACATGCGATTCATCAAGGCTTACGAAATAGCAAAGCGGCTCGTTGTTGATGGTACAATCGGGGAAATTTCGTATGTCAGAGGGTATACCGGCGGACCCAACGAAGATACTTCAGATCCTTCAAACTGGAGAATTAGGGCCTCAGAATCGGGCGGTGGAACAATAATGGATGATGGAATCCATATTTTTTACTTGTTCAGGTGGTTCGCGGGAGAAATTAAAAGCATCTATGCCAAAACAACCAAATTCGGAAAAAGTGAGATAAGCGAAGTGGAAGACAATGCCGTTGGTACTCTGAAATTCTCAAACGGTGCTCTGGGTATTTTCGGTTTTTCGACTACTACGGCTGCACCATGGACTGAGGAGTTGCAACTTTTCGGTACTAAGGGCTCGATCTTGGTTGATTTCCTTGCATCAAATCCACTTCGAGTTTACTCCATAGTCGGGAGATCGGACGACAAGTCCAAATGGTGGAGCCGCTATGGCGACGTCTCCTGGGAGTACCCGTTCATTGAACACTCTACGACCGAGTGGGTGACTCAGTCAATGCGCCGCGAGGTGCAGCATTTCGTTGAATGTATCCTGAATGACAATGAACCGCTGGTCACAGGCGAAGACGGCAAAAAGGCCGTAGAGCTCGTTCTGAAAGGGTACGAATCAGCGAGAACTGGAAGGGAAGTTTTCCTCTAAGCTAGAATTTTCCTTCCACCAGATACTTCGAAGCACTAAAGCCACCGTCAACCGGCAGGGTCACTCCTGCAATGAAAGAAGCCTCGTCCGAACTTAGAAACGCGACCGCCGCGGCTACGTCTTCCGGAGTACCTGGCCTTTTCACTGGAGTATTTGCAACCATCCATGACGAGCTTTTTGAGTCCTTGTCGATCTCTTTCATCATCCCGGTACCGGGAACAAAGCCGGGCGCAACTGCGTTAACGTTGATCTCGGGACCGAGCTCAACCGCGAGAGATCTTGTAAACTGGATAATTCCTCCTTTCGAAGCTCCGTACGCAGCCCGTCCATTCTGACCCAGCAGGCCGCTTATTGATGCAACGTTCACGATTTTACCACGGTGTTTTTCTTGCATCATTGGCACGACGGCCTTTACCATGTAGAACATTCCAGTCAGATTGACTGCAATCGTCCGGTTCCACTCCTCATTGGGTATCTCTAGTACCCTTCTAACATATCTTATTCCCGCGTTGTTGACCAGAACGTCTACCAGCCCGAAATGGTCTCTCACATTTGAAACACTCCGGATCACGTTTTCATAATCTGATACATCGGTCGGGAATGATTTCGCCTTTCCACCCGAACTGACGATGATATCTTCCGTTTCCTTTGATGTCTTTTCGTCAAGGTCGAAAATCGCGACGCTGGCTCCCTTCTTTGCAAAATGCTCAGCGATCCCCCGGCCGATTCCATAGCCAGCACCCGTTACGATTACCGTCTGATTGTCAAAACGAGTCATTTTTCATACACGCGACTGAAGCTGGAGATAAAAAGTTTGGAATTTTCGTTTCATGTTCAAACGGGTACTTCTCTTCCAAGCCTCGCGGATTCATAGCATTTCAAAGATATTTCCATGTCCCGTCTTCCTTCCTCACCGCTAACGAGAGGTTTCTTGTCTTCTAGGATACATTCGACAAAGTGCTGCACCTCTCGTTTCACAGAGACTCGTTTCCACTCCAGGGACGAGTGCGAAATGAATGGTTCCATCCAGCCCACGTCGCCGTATTGCGTCCACCATTTTGATGCATCCTCGGATCTTTCCTTGGTGGAAAATATTTGCACCGGACGCTCGGAAAGCATGTCAGCAACTATAGCGCCCTTCGTGCCGAACAACTCCAATCGTTCAGTCCAGGGCGATTCTGTGGTGTTTGTCAGGGTAAAGTTTGCCATCGCGCCATTCTGGAAATGAATGAGTCCCATCGCATTGTCCTCGACATCCTGGTAAAGATCTTTGAGAAATGTGGTGATAGAGGTTTGAACACTTTTCATTTCTCCAACCATCCAGCGAAGTAGATGGAATGTATGCACTCCGGCGTCAAACATTACTCCACCTCCGGCTGTTTGCTTATTGCCTATCCAGTTACCGGGGCTAGAAAGCCAAGCCACTTCGGAACCACCGATGAACGTCCTTGCTGAGCAAATATTTCCGATCGCTTCCCTTGCGAGAAATTCACTGACGACTTGGTACGCTCTAACAAATCGGGTGTTCTCCGCGACCATCAGCTTTACCCCTTTGTCTTTTGCAGCCTGTATGACTGCATCAGCTTCGTCCAGCGTGGTTGTGAACGGCTTTTCGCAAATCACGTGCTTGCCTGCTTTCACCGCTGCAAGGGCGATTTTGCCGTGAAGAAAGTGCGGCACGCAGATATCCACGAGGTCTACATCAGGGTCAGAGATTAGTTCAGAGTAGTCACTGAACTTCCTCGCATTGTGAATTCTGGCAGGCTGGTCCAGAACGGCGGGATCGGTATCGCAGATTGCTACCAGTCTGGCACGCTCTGGAATTTCCTCGTAACCGCGAAGATGTCCCCAGGTTCCGACTCCGCCCAAACCTATTATTCCGACTCGAACTGTATCCAATACAATCAGTATGCTGAACGCCTGACGAGAAATCGGTTATTTATGGTGAACCGGAGGAGCGAGAATTAGTTCAATTTTTTTATGCCATAGAATCCGGGAGCTTAATCTCCCAGGAAGAAAATTGCATTGGACGAGGCCACAGCTGAAGAAAATCTCAGAAGAGAAACAATTGATTACGGTCTGAAATGCTACAAAGCAGGCTACGTTACTGAAACAGAGGGAAATCTAAGTGCAAGATTGTCTGAAGATAGATTTCTCGTTTCACCCAGCCACGTACCGTACGAAAGACGCACTGTTGATGACATAGTTGTAATCGATGCCGAAGGCAACGTGATCAAAGGTTCACGGAAGCCCACAACTGAAACGAGGATGCATCTGGCAGTTTACAGGGCGAGAACTGACGTGAATGCAATTGTTCACTCGCATCCAGTCTATTGCAGCATGCTGGCTGTCATGGACGAACCGCTGCGGCCCATTCTGGACGAGATGCTGCCTTATCTTGGAGGAGTGATTGAAGTCACGCGCTTTGCACCTTCAGGAAGCGCGGAAATTGCGGCAGAGTGCGTAAAGTCCCTCGGTAACAGAGCTGCGGTACTTTTGGCAAACCACGGAAACCTGTGCGTCGGCAAGAACATGAGCCGGGCTTTTCAGACAGCCAAGTACATTGAAAAGTACGCTCAGATATACGTGCAAGCGCTCAGTCTGAACAGGGTGCGGCAGGTTCCGGATCAACGACTTAAACAGCAGGTCCCAATCTACGAACACCTGAAAACGATTGATTGGTAGATGTTTACCGCCAGCCGAGAACTCTTAAAACTCAAAATTCTAGTCGGCCTTCGTAGCAATGATGAATGGAGAAAAAAAGCTGGAAAAACTGATCATCACTGTCACCGCAAACGCTTCCTGGATTTTTCCGGAAACAAGAAATCATCCGCAAACAGCGGATGAAATTGCTGATGCCGTCTATGACAGCTATAAGGCTGGTGCGAGCGTTGCCCATATTCACGCGGACGGCATTCAGAAGGAAACAAGCAAAAAGATCCGGGACAAGTGCGACATCCTAGTTCAATACGGGTTATCGGGTCAGTCACTTGAAATGAGAAGGCCGCTATTCGAGCAACATCCCGACATGATTTCAATAATTTTGACTCATCACGATGAACAGTTTACTAAGGAAGCGTTCAATGTTCTCCATCTAAAGTCAGAACTAGAGGAGTACAGCCGTCTCTGTCTAAAGTACGATGTAAAGCCCGAGTTTGAAGTCTGGCATACCGGCGCTTATTGGAACATGATATACCTCGAGAAAAAGGGGCTCGTGAAAAAACCGTACCTGTTGACGGTATTCTTCGGATGGCCGGGAGGTAGCTGGTCGCCGGTCGAGGCCGACGAATTCTTCCAGCGTGTCAAGTATATGCCTGAAGGTAGTGTGTACTCGACGAGCGTAATGGATCAGGATCAAACGAAGATCCTAATGCTTGCCATTGCAAGCGGAGGCCATGTGAGAGTAGGGACGGAAGATTATCCATTCATCTCGGAAGGAGTGCTCGCAAAGGATAACGCTGCGCTTGTCTCTAGGATTGCGAAGATTGCTCGCGATATCGGAAGGGAAATCGCTACTCCTGAAGAGGCAAGAGCTATGATCGGGCTCAAGAAGTCCGACTCAGTTTGATTCAAAAGTTAGAAAATCTTCCACCTTACAGAGAAGTCTCTATAACTCCTTCCATTCTCTTTCCATGAAGATAATTCTGAATTTGGTTGGCCACTATCTCGGCCCCACGCAAAGGTACTTCCCTTGACGCCCCAGCAATGTGCGGAGTGACAAACACATTATCCATTGAAATGAGTGGATTATCCGGCGAAACCGGTTCGATTTTCATCACATCCAACGCTGCTCCAGCGATTTTCTTGGAGTTAAGCGCTTCCAGCAGTGCGTTTTCATCGACCAGACTTCCACGAGCTGAATTTATGAAAAATGATCCTGTCTTCATCAAGTCGAACTGCCTTTTGCTAAACATGTCCAGATTTTCCCTAGATTCCCGAGCGTGAAGAGAGATGAAATCCGATGATGAAATAAGAGCATTAAGCTCAACCGCCGTGATTCCTTGAACCTCGATTTTGGATTTTGGAATGAACGGATCGTAAACTAGAACAGACATGCCGAAAGCAAGTGTCCGCTTTGCAACTTTGAACCCGACGTTTCCGAATCCAACTAGTCCGAGAGTCTTTCCCTCTAGTTCGTATCCGAAGAAACTATCGTACACGGATCGATCAAACTTTCCTTTGCTTCGCAGAAATAGGTTAGCCTTTGACAGATTCCTTGCGAGGATAATCATTACGCCTATCACGTAATCGGCAACGGCATCAGCATTCCTACCAGGAGCGGACACAACTTTGATCCCTCGGTTACTTGCTGCTCTGATGTCTACATTTACTGGTCCTCCCCTCGCGCAGCAGATCAATCTCAGATTGGGCGAGGCATCCATGACTTCTGCCGTGACCGGAGCATCATGGACAACTAAGATCTCTTCATCTTTGAGCTCGCGAACTAGCTGTTTTGGATTGCCGGAGTACTCCCGGATTGATTTTTCAGATGGTGTGCTTGGAACAAGCGAGTCGGATTCGTCCATTTGAATAAACCGAATGGCATTGTCCGATGACAAAAAAGCGAACGCCGACTGAAATATCGCCACGGGAACGTACAAGTCCCCGGCAACCAGAATTTTTTTCATTTGCCTCGTTTGCAAAATCTAGAAAATCCCGGTTTATATAACGACATATCGCGCTGATAATAGCAATGGAAAGTCCCGTGTTCTGCGTTATTGATATCGGCACGGGCGGAGCTAAATGTCAAGTCTTCGATGAGGAGGGTGCACTTTTGTTCGATGAAACTGCTTTGATAGATCTCAGACAGGACGGTACGGCGCTGAGCTTTGATCCTGCCGAAGTATGGCGAAATGTTTGCCTGTTGACAAGAAAAGCGGTCAAACAGTGCTCAAAACACGGAAAGAAGATTGTAACAGTTAGCTCGACGAGCATGCGCGAGGGCAATGTCTTCTACGACAAAGAAGGTGTGGAGCTTCTCGCAGTGCCAAATCTGGATGAACGAGCATTCAACGAATCCGGAGAAATAGGGGCCTCGCTTGGAGAAGAAATCTATCTCACTTCAGGTCACTGGCCTTCCTCAATCTTTCTAGTTAGCCGGCTGAAATTCCTGAAGAAAAAGGAAAAGGAACTCTATCGCAAAGTAGACAGAGTTTCAATGATTAACGACTGGATCCTCTACAAGTTTTCAGGGAAAATTGCAACCGAACCCACAAACGGATGTGAGACGGTTCTATTCAGCTTGAAGAAGAGGCAATGGAGCGACGAACTGATTGCAGAGTTAGGTTACGACAGGTCGATTCTTCCCGAGATCCTTGAATGCGGTAAAATTTTAGGGCAGATAGATAAGATAGCGATCCAAAAGACGGGACTCGATAGATCTACTCAAATTGTAATCGGAGCTGCAGATACGGAGGCAGCTGTCGCGGGATCTGGGCTTTTTGATCCAGGAGATATTGCAGCAGTTGCTGGCACTACGACACCTATTCAGGCCGTCGTTGAAAACCCCTTCCTAGACGAGGAGAGAAGGACTTGGACTTGCTGTCACGTTCTTCCGAATAGGTGGACCGTGGAAAGTAACGCGGGCGCGACGGGTCTTGTATACCAGTGGTGGTCTAACATGAGCGGTCTAAATTTTCCGGAACTCGATCAGGAAATTGAACAAGATAAGCCGGCTCCCGGAAAAGTAAAAGTCAATGTTGGGACGAGAGTTATGAATTCCAAACGTCCCCATCCTACGACGGGAAATATCAACATCAGTCCTTGGACACACCGTTCGGAAGTTAGCCTCGGTATTCTTGAAACAAACTGCTTTAGCGTGAGGGCCAATCTGGAACAGCTCGAATCGGTACTCGGGAAAAGATTCTTAGAGTTGTATTTCTGTGGCGGAGCATCAAAAAGCAAGCTTTGGAGGAATCTCCAATCAAACATCTTGGGAAGGTCCTTGATCTCTTTTGTTAAAGAGGCGACCACAGGAAAAGGAGTCGCCATGCTCTCTGCGGTTGCGTTCGGATCATGCAAAAGCTTGAATGAAGCCTCAAAATCGTTTGCCGGACAAAAAATCAAGACAAAGCCTAACGGGCGTGCCTTTGAAATGTATGAGCCGTTTTACAATCAGTGGTCTGACGCAAATAGTTAGTTATCTTGTAATCGCCGTTACCTCAACGAAAAATCGACTCTGAGGGCAAAAGCTGAATTAATTTGGTCAATTTAGAGGAGACAAATTACAATGACTCCTAGCTGGAAGTTTAGCTACCTTCCGTACTTTGGTTTCAATTCTATGGACGAGGCTCTCGACGCGATCTCATCTTTAGGATACGAGGGAGTCGAGATTCCCTCCCTTTTGCCCTACAAAACCGCCGGAGAGCTGAATGAAGTAGTAACGAGAGCAAAATCGAGAAATTTGGAGATATCCGAAGTTGGATTCTCACAAGATTTTGTTGTACTGGACGAGGACAAGCGAAAAGAGCGGGTCGCCCAGACAAAGAAGAAGATCCAAATGGCATCGGATTGCGGGATTTCAATTGTGAAGGGATTGACCGGTCCCTATCCCTGGGACAAGAATGCTCTGAAGCTAGGCGTGGACTTGACTGAGGGCAAAGCGTGGAAGCTTGTATTGGATAGCTTTAATGACTTCATTGCAACCTCCGAAAAACTCGGCGTATACTTTGCACTCGAGGCTTGTTTTGGAACACTGACTCGCGATTATTACACAACCAAGGAGCTCATTGATTCTGTAAACTCGAAGTTCCTGACGCTCAACATGGATCCGTCACACTACAACCTTTATGGAAACGATGTTGCATGGGTTGTCAGGCGTTTCGGGAGGGAAAAAATCAAGCATGTTCACCTCAAAGATTCGGTCGGAGTCCCGCGAGACGAGGGGCGAGACTTTATCTTTCCTCTACTGGGAGAAGGTACAATTGATTGGAAGGCGTTCTTCGAGGCTTTGCGAGAGATCGGTTATCAGGGATACTTTTCGGCAGAATACGAATCGATGAATTATTTCAAAAATATCTTGGACAGCGACCCCGTAAAGACAGCTGAGCTCAGTCTGCAGTTGATGAAAAAACTAGCTTCTTTATGAGAACGAACTTTTTCTATCCAACCTATTCAGGTTTTCAAGAATCATTAGGGTAAAGAGAAATTTACAATGGTAAACAAAAACGATGGAAAGAAGATCGGCGTCGGAATGATCGGCACCGGTAATATCGCCGATCTTCATTCGATAGGCTATATCAAAAACGAACATTCAAAGATCGTGGCTGTCGCGGATGTGCGGGAATCTATCGCCGAGGAGAAAAGGAAAGCATTCGGTGCTGAAAAAAGCTACTCTGACTATAATCAGCTTCTTAGAGATGAGTCTGTCGATGCTGTTGATGTCTGTGTCCCGAACTTTCTGCACTCCAAAATCGCCATCGCAGCCGCGGAAGCGGGAAAGCATGTGCTCGTCGAGAAGCCAATGGCGATAACGATCGCAGAGTGTGATGAAATGATTTCGGCGGCGAGGCGAAATGGCGTAAAGCTGATGGTTGGACACAACCAGATTTTCTACCCTCCTCATCAGGAGACAAGGAGACTGATTCAGGAAGAAATTGGAAGACCAATTCTTCTCCTCACGCGGCTGCACAACGGATTTCGGCAGAACAAGGGATGGCGTGCAGACCGGAGCTCGGTAGGTGGAGGTTTTTTCATAGAGGCGTGTGTTCACCGGCTGTACCTTGCGCGTTATTTGATAGGAGAGCCGAAAACGATCTTCTGTCGGATGACGAAGATATTTCCTGACACTGTCGCAGAAGATATTGCCCAGGTAACAATGGATTTTGAAAACCGAATTCAGGGATCGCTCATTGCTAATGAAGGAGGTCCGGTTCCACTCTGGGACGATAGGACTGAAGTCATCGGAAGCGAGGGCCTGATCATCGTAAACGGGTTCGAAGAGCAGGCGATCGCGGGTCCTCCATTGATGTTTTACAAGAATGGCAGATGGATGTATTACGTGAAAGCAGGTCATCCTGCGACCGTCGGGGATCGGCCTCTTGGAAATCTAGAAATTGAAGCTGACTTTCTCAAGACCTATGCTCATGTGACAAGCCATTTCGTAGATTCGATTTTCGAAGACAAACAGCCGATTGTAACTGGTGAGGATGGGAAAAGAACGATGGAGATCGTGCAGGCTTGTTATGATTCGGCAAAACTGGAAAAGCCGATTTCGATCTGATGGTGGGTAAAATGAAAGCAGCAGTGATGCATGAAACAAACAAACCACTCGAGATAGAAGAAGTTCCGGTGCCGGAGCTTGGCTACGACGATGTGCTCGTTGAAACAAAGGCTTGCGGGATCTGCGGAACGGATCTGCACATCATTGAGGGTACTGGCTACAAGCCGAAACTTCCGCATATTTTAGGGCATGAGCCAGCTGGAGTGGTATCGAAGCTCGGACCCGGCGTAACAAAATTCAAAGTTGGCGATCGAGTAGTCCCGAACATTTTCTTCACCTGTGGCGAATGCTTCTTCTGTAGGACAAACCGCGAGACGCTGTGTACTAACTTTAAGGGAGCTCTCGGAGTCGGGATAAACGGTGGCTACGCGCAGTACTTCAGAGCGCCGTCCAAGAGTCTCTTCATTCTTCCGTCGAAGATTGGTTTCAAGGAAGGTTCCGTTATCGCTGATGCTGTTGTAACGTCGGTACATGCAGTGCGCAGAAGAGCTCAGGTCAAGGCTGATGATGTCGTGGTTGTTATTGGAGTGGGAGGAGTGGGTCAGAGCGTCATCCAAATTTCAAAACATGCGGGAGCGAGAGTTTATGCAGTTGCTAGAAGACCGCAGCGCGTCGAAGTGGGATCAAGATTTGGAGCTGATGACGTGATCAATTCCTCAACTCAAGATGTCGGGAAAACTGTGAATGATCTAACTGGAGGAAACGGAGCAGACATTGTAATCGATAACGTTGGCTCAAAGGAAACCTTGATTCAGGCGCTAGCGGCGGTCCACAGAGGAGGCCGGATAGTTATGGTCGGTGAGACAGAAGATACTATTCCTCTCTCGACGTTCAAGCTTTGTGTGAACGAGCTAGACATACTGGGATCGCGCTCGGGTGGAAGGCAGGATACCTTAGAAGCAATTGAACTCGTAGAATCAGGAGTCGTTACGCCATTTGCCAGTGACACTTTTCCTCTGGAAAGAATAAACGACGCCCTGGATTCCATCAGGCAGGGAAAAGTGATGGGCAGGGCAGTTGTGACGATGGAATAGTCTAGCTGACTCCGACCTTCTTGAATACGTGTTCCAGATATTCTCGAGAAGTTCTCATAACCGAGTCGACGTCATTTGGAAGCTCGGACCAGGATTGCGTGCAAATGTAACCGTCGAAGTTAATTTCAACTAGAGCTCGAGCGATTCCTTCCCAGTCAACGGTTCCATTTCCGAGAGCTTCGTGAGTCCACCTGATCCCATCATTGTCTGCGCCGTGAACGTAGCAGAGATTCTTACCGGCTTTCCGGATGTCATCCATAAAGTTCCTGTAGCTAATGTTCTGCTGGGCAGTATCGTAAATTATCTTCACGCATGACGAGTTGAGCTCCTTGATCATCTGGAGGGCATCGTCGACCGTTATCATCAGCGGGCTTTCAGCTATGTACTGCGGATGAAGACCAAGGATGAACTTTGTTTTTTCGGCCTCTGCCACGAGCTCTTGAAGCGCATCCATTGTCCACTTCATTGCCTGTTCTTTTGAAGTGCCGTAAAAGACGTGTCCTGTTAGGACGTTCATCAACGGGCAGCCCAGTTCCTCTGCAAGATGTATGTTGTCCATGTAATATTGCAGAGTATTTTTTCGGATACTTTCTCTCGGACTGCTAAAGTTGTACTGTAGTCCGAGACCGCCACCAGCGACGGCAAATCCCGTTAGCTTCAGACCGAGATCAGAAATGAGTTTCTTCATCGATTGCCTTTCGGTTTTGGTGAAATCTTGAGGCCACGCATGCGGCGGTCCAGTGTAAAGATCCACACCTCCATAGCCGGTGCTAGCGATTCTTCTGACCGCCTCTTCGACAGTAGTCTGCCTATTGTATCCTAAAGTACAGGCTGAAAGTTTGATTGACATTTTCTCTTATCCCTCGAACTTTGAGAGCTCGCAACTCCCCCGGTATTTATCTTGTTTATTGTGGGGTGTTGAAGCCTTCAATTAGTAGCTAAATTGAGACTCGAATGAGAAAATCAAATACTGCGAGCGCTGTTTCGAATTTTTCTGCCGGCGATTCTAAAGGCGTCGTTAATTGTGTATGAACTTGCAGGCGAGCTTAGATCGAAGAACTTTTCTTTTATCATTTCGCGAATTATCGACCTTTCCGCAAAAACGTAGCCGTCTCCGAACACGATTTTCAAAGCTTCCAGAAATGCGTCAGGATCCGATAGAATCTCGATTGAAGAGGCCTCTCCGACGATCCCCATAGCAGAATACGTGGCGAGTCTCATGTTAGAGCCGAATGCGTCCAAACCTAGGTCAACACATCGAACAAGATCGCAACCGCTCAACTTGAGGCCAACTACTCCCCAAGATTCCAGCCGTGAGATTTCCCGCAGATTAACTTTTCTCGGGGATCGACGAATATACTAGAGTTTTTTTGACAAATCTAGCTGTAGCAGTCCATGCAGAATTCCTGAAACCTTGACCTTGTATCTTCAATGAATCAATCATTTGGAAATAAGGTTCAGCGGGTGTATGAGCTCGCACTTTGTGCCGTCCTGAAGCTGGGTAGTGCAAACGCTGCTTTCGGTTGCAATTATCTTGATCGGCGGATTCTCGCTATTGAATAGATCAAAGAGTGGCTTCCCGACAGCCATTGAAAGGTCGTAACCAAGTGGCCCTTTTTTCAATCCGAACGTACCGGCCATGCCGCAGCAGGTTCCGGTTTCAATCACCTTGACTCGGTAACCCGCGTTCTCCAGTGCGGAAATTGTAAACTTTCCTGAACTCAAAGCTCTCTGGTGGCACGGGATGTGAAAACCTATCGTGCCTCGATCTTCAGTTCTGTTGTTTGCCCTCCTCAAGCTCGTCTGTTCACATTTTTCCATAAGATACTCGAAATACTCGAAAGATCTTCCTGCAACATCAGTACTCTTCTTTGAGTTATCCAGGAGTTTTGGATATGCAAATCTAAGGCAGTAGACAGCAGTGGGTTCTGTCGCGACAATATCGTAACCCTTTTCGACGTAATCCGCAAGTAAGTTGACGTTCCATTCTGCGATCTGTTTTGCCTTCTTCAATTCGCCATACGAGATGTAAGGCATGCCGCTCGGTTTGAGCTTGGGTGCCAGTACAATCTCTATTCCGGATTCCTGAAGTAAATTGACTGCCTTAACTCCAAGCTCCGGCTCGTTATAGTTAGCGACGAGATCTACAAAGTATACTATTTTCCCTTTCGGATTTTGTACCTGTTTTTTGATCGATGCAAACTGCTTTTCAAAGGTCCGTCTCTTGAACCGCGGCAGCTGGCGTCTTTTCTCGATCCCGAGAAACCTGTCCATGAAGCTGCGCGTGAGTCTGCTCTGAATGATCCAGTTTGAGAGCGGCGCCGTTGCGCTCGCGATCCTCGCGAAATCATCTGAGCGCGAAAGGATCTTGTTTGGAGTAAGCTGTCCGTTTTGCTCGACATCCTCCTCCTTTACTTTTGCAATCATCATCGGGATGTCGATATCAGCGGGACAGATTTCCTTGCATAGACCGCAAGAGATGCAGAGGTGGGCAAACTCGCTGGCTTTGTCCAGACCGTGAACTTCCTCGGTCCAGGGGATCCCAATCGGGCCGGGATAGATGTAACCAAAGGTATGACCTCCGACAACGCCATACGTGGGGCAGGCGTTCATGCAAGCGCCGCACCTTATGCAGTTCAGCCCTTCCTTCAGCCACGGATCCTGCCTCATCTTCGAGCGGCCGTTATCCAAAATTATGACGTGGAGTTCTCTTGCAGTTGTTTGACCCAGTGGGAGCCGTTCAGTAACGATTGAAACATAATTTGTTAGCCTCGTTCCGGTTGCACTAATCGGGTGCGCCATAACGAGCTTGAGTGCCTCGTCCCACGTATCGATGATCTTTTCCATTCCGACAACGACGACGTGAATGTCGGGAACTGCGCTGACCAGTCTTGCATTTCCTTCGTTTGTCTCGACTATTATGGAGCCTGTCTCAGCAACTGCAATGTTCGCGCCGGTTATGCCAAGCTGTGAATTCAAGAAGGTAGGTCGAAGATGCTTCCTCACCGCATCCATGATTGCTACGAGATCGTCCGGGATTTGCGTTCCTGTTACATCCGAAAATATTTCGGCGACTTCGCCCTGGGTCTTATGGATCGCGGGAAAGACCAAATGGTACGGTTTTTCATCGACGAGCTGGATGATTCTCTCTCCCAGATCCGTCTCTACGACAGTGAGATCCTTCTTTTCCGCCTGGAGGTGATGGTTTAGTTCGATCTCCTCGGTTGTCAGCGATTTTGATTTCTCAATCAGAGTGACGTTGTTTTTGTTTGCGAGATCAAGTATGTAATCGATAACTGCTTTTCCGTCTTTTGCGAAGAAAACCTTGTTCCCGTTTTTTTCGCAGTTACTAGAAAAAGTCTCTATTAACGAGTCCAGGTTTTCAATTGATGCGGTTTTGATTTCCTTGATACCTATCCGGAACTCTTCCGGATCTTCAAGAGTCGCCAGCTGGTCCCGTCTTGCGTCACGGCCGCGCTTTACGGCAACCAGAAGCGTCTTTCCGCGTTCTGGTGCATTAAGAGCAGCAGTGATTTTTCTTTTCAGATTTGTGTAGTCTTTAGGCACGGATACTGTTACCTCTGAGATTTAGATCAGGACCACGTGAACTTCGTGCGGGCCGTGTACACCCAAAACCGACTTCAGCTCGATGTCAGAAGTCCGCGAAGGACCTCCAATGAATGTAATGGACGGCTTTTTTTCAGACTCTGGTCTCAACAGGTTTCCCATTATGGGGGAGAGCTTTGAAAGCTTTCCAAGGATTTTACCTTTCTCAAGAATGGCGATGTGCACGCGTGTCAGAGAGGAAAGCAATCGGTGTTCGTCGGTAAAAGAAACGTCAACTATAGTGCCCGTCTGGGCGATTCCATACTCTGCCATCGTGATTCCAACGTCGATTAGACCCATTACCTCCCTCGGATTTTTCTCAAGTTTTTCGTAGCTTATGGTTCCATTTACTTTTCGAGAAATATCATAACGAGAACCATTATACGAGAGAGCAATATCAGGAGAACAGCAGCTATCGCCCTTTCCACGCGTTTGAATAAGATTGTTGATTATTGAAGCGACTTCATCCGGATTTTTTGCAGGATAGATCATTCCCGCCTGCTTTGAAAAACGTAGTGAAAATTCATCCACTGCGGCTGACGCAGATGAAGACATTTCTTCGATCATGAGGGTTCTTCGGAGACAGCGTCTCTGTTCTCCAAGATTTTTCCGCACTCTTAATTATTCCTGAAGAAAGCGAAGTCAGAAAAATTAATGATTTACCAGAGTTCTCAACCAAACCTCGTCGGGTCCTTCGAGTGAAGACGTAATCCGAGTCCAGCTCTGATCAAAATAGTTGTGACTATCGCGATTCCTCCTCCGATAGCCACGTCCAAGATTCTTGCGCCAATCAACAGTTCGGACTGTCCAGCGGAGATGATTCCCAAGAGTATGATAATAAGTGGAACTATGAATAGCTGAGACAAAATCGTGTTGGCGCCTCGCAAACTGAACATTCCGATCATGACTAAAAGCAAAGTCACTCCGAGAAAATAGGAGTTGTATATTCCCAAAATCAGGGCCACAGCGATCAGCCCACTGCCCAAGGTGCCGATAAACACCGCAAGAGTAGAAGTTGCGGTCGAGCTCACGGTCGAGCGGAGCGTGATAATTATTATGAGCAGAACCCAGTAGTCCCTGGGAAGCCTAAGCGCGATTCCTATGGCGAGCCCGACTGAACATGCTACCCCGACTAGAAAAGCTCGCATGAGCACTTGCAGTCGCGGCGACAACCCCTCCGGGAAGGACTGCTCTTGTGTTGGCGAAACAGATCCAATACTCTGTATTGGGCCTTGAGCTTTGGAAGGAATTGTGCTCTTCTCTGTTATACGATTTTTACGCGATCTAAAAAATCGGGCTAATGCAAATCCAAATAGAGCCCACAGTGCCCCGGCGGAGACCAGCAACAGTCCCGTCGCGGCGGCGATTTCTGAACCGCCGGGGAGACCGACACCAACGGCAAAAAAAAGTGCTCGTAATTGTAGCGACAGTTGCCCAACTCGGATAAACTCCCTACATCAGTGCTGTGAATACTCCGACTCCAACTAGAGAGATTGCCAGATTGCCTGTGGTATTTACAAGCCTCCCTACGGCGAACGCAGTCGCTTCGATGAAACAGGCTGCCAGGAGTATCTTCAAAGAAGTCGAACTAGTGCGAGATCCCAACGTGTTAGTGAGGAACAATGCACCGAGGGTTGCGTATGCAAGTACTAGTTGACCTGTCGCAAGCGCCAAAATGAATGGAACAAAGACGAAGATCGCTTCTCTAAGTCCCGCCGAGAAATTGATAAGAGATCTATCGACGTGAAAGATTTCTCGAAAGTTTTTGCTTTGTGCTGCTTTGGTGAGTAACAACTTGATCGGGATTCACCGCCGTCCCACTGGCTGGAATTTTCTGGAGAAGAAAGAGATCTGGGGTTTACCGCATAACCATGTCGCGTTGAGAAAGCGCAGCTCGAATGCAATGCCTAAACATCTATGTTCTGACTTAGCCACGGTGGAGCTGTGATAGGCATCTCGACGGTTGCTAATTCGGCAGGTCTAATCAAGACGGTTACACCAAGTTTGATGAACGCCTTCTAGATCGAGAAGTATCCCATATACATTGTGAGAGATAATTCACTGCCAATTGTTAGGCTAAGAATTCAAAAGTTAAGATTTACCCCGGTATTCATTCCAGGTTGAAAAAAGTTCGGGGCCATTTGCCAGCACCTACATCTTCGAAAGTAATGACAACCTTTGATCCGTGAACCGGTCTGCGATCTCCTCGCAGAACTCCAAGTAAATTACCTCCTTCATCCAGTTTTACGATAGCAAGTGTGTAAGGAGTCTCGACCGGAAATTCCTTTGACTTTACGTAGACATCTGTAAATGAAACCACTTTACCTTTTCCGGAAAGTCCCATTGATTCGAGGTTCAGAGATCGGCAAACTCTGCAGCTCGGTCTGGTGGGAACCGTAATGTGACCAAACTCGCACCTTAGACCAATCAAAGTACCCTTTCGAGCTTCGGCGTAAAAGGTATCGACGGTAATCGGGAGTTTTGCTTGGGTCATTTGTCTCACCTAGCTTTGAAAATATGTACAAGAGCGTTAACGCCCGCGCCGCCCATTGAGTGAGTCATCGCCAGCCTTGCATCTTTTACCTGTCTTTCACCGGTAACGAGACCAGATAGCTGCTGGTAAACTTCGTAAACCTGACCGATCCCGCTGGAGCCAATTGGATGACCCTTGGCTTTCAGTCCTCCGGAAGTGTTTACAGGAATTTCGCCGCCCAAACCAGTCGCCCCAGCTTCGGCAAGTTTTCCTCCCATTCCTTTTTCGCACAGCCCGATATCTTCGTAAGCGATAATTTCGTTAATCGTGAAGGCGTCGTGAATCTCGATCAGATCCATTTCTTTGATGCTTGCACCGGACATTTCAAGCGCCTTCTTTGAAGAAATCTTCGTTGCCTGGAAGCTGGTCAGTTCATCCCTGTATACAAAGTCAGAGTCGCTGGCTTCGGCACTACCCACGAGATCAATCGGAGCGTGGCTAAACTTTCCGGCTAGCTCCGGAGAACAAAGCGCAATGGCGCTTGCACCGTCGCACATTGGAGAGCAGTCCAAGAGTTTCAGTGGGGAACAGATTTGTTTTGATGAAAGTACGTCTTGTACGGTGATCTCTCTGTGCAGGTATGCCTTTGGGTTTTCCATAGCGTTGTGATGGTTCTTCACAGCGATGCAGGCTAGCTGTTCTTCAGTGGTGCCGTATTTTCTCATGTGTTCCCTTGCAGAAAGTGCGTTCAGCGCCGCGAGGTTTGCTCCGCTCCACTGCTCGAACGGTCTGCTAGATGCCATGGAAATAATTTCGACTGCAGCCGGAGTGTCCAGAGTCGTCATCTTTTCAACGCCGCAGCAAATGACAACATCGTACACACCTGATAGAATTGCAAGGATGCCGGACCTCAGAGCTGACCCGCCGGATGAAGAGACGCTCTCTTTTCTTGTCGTCGGGGTATTTGGAAAACCGTAATTGTTTGTGACCTCGGCTCCGCTCGCCTTGTGTTCGAACGCTTCGAAGGCTTGGCCAATGTAAATTGCTCCGACGGATTTCCTATCCAGTGCAGGACAGTTTGCGAAAATTTCGTCGAAGGCTTCGTACAACAGTTCAGCAGCAGAAAACCCTTGTCGCTTACCGTAACTGGCGCAGCCCGCAGAGATGAGACTGCACAGTTGTTTACTCAAGTTTGAAAAGCAGAACTCACCTTACGATCGAGTCTTATTCTGTTTTTCCCGCACAAGGGTCGATTGCTCCGGCAATCATATTTACTAATTGAAATCGACCAATGATTGATCGCTGATTGTCGCAGCCTTATTCGTTGAAAAGAGTGGCGGAGGAGCTCAGATCCCAGCGGCTGGATGTTCAACAGCTCGTTCGAGACGAAATCTCAAACATTCAAACCTATGAAGAATTCAATGCGTTTGTAACTACCTTCGATTTAGACTCGGAAATTGTTTCGAAGAATCTTGCGAAAGCAAAATCGCATTTCGAAAGAAAATCGTCAGATGAAGATCAGACTTCTCTACTGGGTATTCCATTTACTGTAAAGGATAATGTCTTCGTGGCAGGTTATCGCACCACGGCAGGATGCGTTGCGTTCAAGGATTTTGTACCATTAGCGAGCGGAGACGTTTTTGATTTATTTTATTCCAGAGGCGCGATTCCTCTTGGTAAAACAAATCTCCATGAGCTCGCGCTAGGACCGACGTGTCATGCTTCATTCTTTGGTCCGGTCCGTAACGCAGTCGATTCAACCAGGGTTGCTGGTGGATCCAGCGGCGGCTCTGCGGTTTCGGTAGCGAGGGCAAAATATGCGATGCTCACAATTGGATCTGACACCGGAGGTTCTGTGAGAATTCCCGCTGCTCTCTGTGGAGTCTGCGGGCTAAAACCAACCTTCGGTACCATAAGCGCTTCAGGCGTGTTTCCGCTCAGTGGAACTCTTGACACAGTTGGAATGCTCGCACGTACAATGGAGGATCTAACGTTCGGTCTATCAGCCTTGATTCCAGAAATATTTGGAAAAGAGGTTCCGAAGAGAACTAGAGGTAAAAAGCAAAGAATCGGAATTCCGGGCGGTCGCTACTTCGATGGAGCCGACGATTTAGTTTTGAAAGCGTTCTGGAATGCAATTGACAGAGTGCGAGAAGAATTTGAAATCGTCGAAGGAATCTCAATTCCCGACGAAGAGAAAATCGCTAGGATAAGGAGAGCCATAATGCTGAGGGAAGGTGCGTGGTTTTACTCCGAGGTACTCGCAAATCCTGAATACCGCGAAAAGATGGATCCTGATGTTCTGGCCGCTTTCGATGCCGGTGGCAAGATGGGCATGATCGAAGCAATGCAGGCAGAGTCATTCAGATTGGCGTTCACCTCAAAGATGTTCGGGGTATTCGACGAGGTAGATTTTGTCGCTACTCCGACGTGCCTAATTGAAGCGCCGAAAGTTGAGGATATGATGAATCGCGAGGAATACGCGAGGCAGAGACCGCTGCTCATTCGCAATCCCGAAGTATGGAATCTTTGCGGTTTTCCGGCATTAACACTTCCAAGCCACAGACTAGGCGGGACCTCGCTTCCGATGGGTTTCCAACTAGCAGCGAGATACGGTAACGATCGGGAGGTTGTAGAAGCCGGAAACAGGATATGGCAATCGATTCATTCTTGATTACGCCATTCAATTTTTGATTTCGATTTCCCGTGAGTTAGAAATTAGTTTCTTGTACAGAAAGCATTAATTTCTCGGGACTAGACGGTGGGAATCAAAGGCCCATTCGACAATGGCTAGAAGTAGATCAAGCAAAGCACTCGAAATTGCAGTTGATATCGGCGAGAATGAACAGGATCCAAATGAATTCAAGCAATGCGTAATTCTATCCGAAAAGATGGGCTTTGATATTGCCTGGCTTGGAGATCATTTCATGCCCTGGGCGCATAGCAGTGATCGTTCTTCGTACGTCTGGTCACTAATGGGATCCTGCCTTGAGGCTACTAAGAAGATTAGATTGGGGCCGTATGTCACAACCCCGATTGGTGCAAGATATCATCCTTTGATCATTGCGCAGGCTTCCGCTACTCTTGACAACATGTACCCGGGAAGATTCGTACTAACGGTCGGCACAGGCGAAGCAATGAACGAAGTCCCGTTTTTTGAGAGATGGCCGGGCTGGAACGAGCGAATGGAAAGGCTTGTCGAAGGCATGCAGATGATACGGAAGATGTGGGACAGCAAGACGTTCTTTGATTTTGATGGCAAGTACTTCAAGGCAAATCAAGTCTACCTCTACACTAGAACCAGAACTCCGATGAAGATCTATGTTTCCGGCGTCGGCCCAAAGATGGCGAGAGCCGCGGGAGAATTTGGGGATGCTCTAATCACGCTGTCGCACGCGAACCCGCTGGAAAGGTGCAGGGATTTGATATTTCCTGAGTTTGAAGAAGGTGCAAGGAGCGCAGGAAAAGATCCTTCAAAGATGGAAAAAGTGGTTTCTCTGAGCTTTACCCTGAAGGATCCTGAAACATACAACAAAACTGAACGGCGTTACGCAGGAATCGTAGCTAAAGAATCCTTTAACGAGCCCGACCCGAGAAAAATTGAGCAGATGGGAAGAGATCTTCCCAAAGAAGAGCTACTCAAGTCCACGGTATTTCTGGAGAAATGGTCTGACGTGATCGACCTTATTTCAAAGTTTCAGGAGATTGGAGTGACTCAGGTTGTGCTCCCCTCTGGTGCGGACAGGAAGATGATCAGGACGTTCGGCCAGAAAGTCCTCCCGCAATTCAAGACTAAAAGTCGCCGTTAGGAACGATCATCTGTTCTAAGCTGCGGCTCTCAAGAAACTCCAAGTTTATTCAGGTAAGCCTTGCTAATTGCAAGACTCTGAACCGGATCTCGAAGGCAGTAATCTTGCTCGATAATGTACCACTCGACTCGTGCTTCCCTGCAGGCCTCAATTATGGAAGGCATGTTCATGTTTCCCTCGCCTACTTCCATTGTCATTGGCTTTCCGCTGACCACTCCCATGTCCTTGATGTGGACTAGTGGCATCCTTCCCCGGTACTCTCGTAGCCACTCTTCCGGATCGCCCCCGGCATTCTGAATCCAGTAAACGTCGAGCTCGGCAAGATAATCCTCCCAGTTTGATTCATTGAAGACGATTTCCATCGCTGTCTTTCCCGCAAATTTTTCAAACTCTTTCGCGTGGTTATGGTAGGCGAATTTTATTCCGTCTTCTTTCATCCTTTTTCCAAACGAAGCGAGCATTCGAGTCCCGGACAGATAGCCCTCTTCATCTTTACAAAACCGGTCGTTCGGTAGTGTTGGAACCACTGCGTATTCCAGCCCGAGTATTTTAAAGCTCTTTAGAGCATTTTCAATACCATTCTCTAGCCGTTCGAATCCCGTATGTGCTGAAAAAGCATTCAGCCCCAGCTCATTCAAAAGACCCTTCAAGTCGACCGCGTCAAATTGCAGCAGAAGACTGTCGAGGTCAAGCTCGACCGCTTCAAACCCGATGTCTCTAAGCTGCTTGAATGTACTACCAACTTCTTTCGGATTATTCAACTTGCTACGGATGGTATACGAGTTGAATGCCAGCTTGGTAGCCATTAACTCAATGGAACAACTCAATTAGTTACCGGATGAAGCTGAGAAGTTCCTAACGATAAGACTGCGGATACTTGGAGTTGAAGACCGGGATGAATTACTTCATCATTCCACGAGCAGCAACCTTCCAGACGTTTTCCACATTGCCCTTTCTCAACGCAACCATTTCCTCGTGCTGGTTAATGCAGGTGCAGCAGTGCTGGGGAATCGCCTGCACGCGGTCACCGACCTTTAGAGAGCGGGTTGCACCTTTGAGCAAGACGTTTGCATGTTCTTCGGAAAATCCGTAGATCTCCGCTCCTTCAAGGCCGACCAGCCACGGATAAGCACAGTGATCGAAATGGAACGCCTTGCTTCCTGCATCAAGGATCGCTCGATCCTCCGTCGGCTTGCTCATAACTGTGGTCAGGACAGTTAGGGCGCAGTCATCCACGGTCGCAACTTCAGCCTCAACTAGATTCATCGCGTTAAACAGATACATTCCGGGCTGTACTTCTGTCACCTCGGGACGCTTTGCATCGATCCACGTGCTGACTGATGAGCCCACGCTGGTCACCTTGATATCGAGTCCGGCCTTTCGAATTTCCTTCTGGGCGATTGCAATCTGATCCATTGCTTCGGTCGAAAGCTGCTCTCTTTCAGCCTTTGTCTTTCCATGCATTGCCTGACCGTCGTATCCCATGACACCAGCAAAAACCAAATTTTTCAGACGTGAGATTTTCTCGGCAAGTGCGCCGGCTTCGATCGGGAGAACTCCGCACCGGTGCATGCCGACATCGACGTCAACGAACACCTTGAGTTCTGTGCCGACATCAGAGCAAGCTTTTGAGATTTCAACTGCATTTTCGTAATTGTCAATCGCAACCTTCAGATCGATTTGATCGGCTAGCCTTGCGAGTCTAGGATACTTTTGTTTCCCTACGACCTCATTTGTAATGAAAATGTCAGTAATACCGTGAGTTGAAAACACTTCAGCCTCGCTGAGTTTTTGGAGGCAGACACCCTTGGCACCACCTTCCATCTGCAACTTGGCAATCTCCGGGACCTTGTGGGTCTTTACGTGTGGTCTGAGATTGACACCGCAATCTCGCGTGAATTTCGCCATCCTCTGCAGGTTTCTCTCCATTATGTCCATGTCTAGGACGAGTGAAGGAGTATCGAGATCATCAACAGTCTGGGTCGGCATAGGTTCTAGTTTGACTTTCCGAGACTAATATTCTGATTGGAATATGGTGGCTTTGAGAGAAGAGATTCTGTTCGGTCTTTTGTCATTTCCCGCAAGAAAGAATTAGTTCTTTTATACTAGCTACCTACATATCCAGAACCTATGAATCAAGAAAAAGATGAAGATCAGAAATTCATAGACGACGATGAGCAAATGAAATATTCTCAGAAAATCGAAGCTGGGAATTATTCTGAGATCCCGAAGAATTGGCTAGAGTTATTTCTCAAGCGTTTTGAGACAAACTTGAAGGGGTATGATCAGCATATAGGAATCAAGCGACCCGTTGTTCGGGAAAATCTTGTGAGACAGATAAGCGCAATTCAAGCAGAGTTACAGAGACGAGAATAATCCTATATCTCATATCCCTTAAGGTATAACTAGTCTAGTGGAAGGTTATCCAACCTCTTTTTGAATCTCCGAAAATCTTGAAGCGACACTCAATCATTCTTATTCTGGCTCTATGACTTGGAAAATCATTTTCAAGCCTACCGCCGCTTTTTTGAAACCGAATGCAAAACGCATTGGGATCAAATACAAATCTGCTTGAACAGATTGAAAACTCGCCAAAAGTCGAAACCGCTCGTATTTGGGCGCTAACTGGGGCTGGCTTTGTTATCCGCTACAACGACGACGTGCTTTACGTTGACCCGTGGCTTGTTACCGACCCAAAGAGAACTACCCATCGGACTTATCCGATCCCCTTTCCCCCCGAAAGCGTAAGGAAATGCAACGCAGTAATTTCGACGCATGAACATGAAGATCATTGCAATGTCGCAACTGTCAAAGGAATTGTCAATTCTAGTGGAGCAACCTTTGTTGGACCGAAATCAGCTGTGAGCAAAGTTGCTGCAGGCGGGCTGCCTGAATCAAGTACGCTCACAGTAAAGCCCGGATCTTTTCACAAGATTTCTCCTTCACTCAACATCCGAGTCTTTGAATCGCAAGATCCTTACGAACCACAAGCCGTAATGATAATGATTGAAACTCCGTGTGGAAACATTTTGCATAGTGGAGACACGTCTTACTTTCCGGGGTTCAAAGAAATTGGCGAAAAATACCGAGTTGAAGTCGCGCTACTCAATTTTGGCAAACAGATTCCGACACCTGAAAAGCCATACTATATGGACGCCGAGAAGGTCGCTCTTGCCGCGAAGGATTTGCGTGCCAAGATTATTGTTCCCATGCATTGGAACCTCTGGGAGGAAACCAGGGAAGATCCACGTCCGATTGGACCGATTCTGAAAGCTGCCACCCCCTCGTCTGAGCTCAGAATCTTGGAAGGCGGAGAATTACTGACCGTCTGAACGGATGAAAAAATTTACCTGGGCTTAGACATCAGGGTATTCTTTTCGTTACTTTCATCTTTATCCCATTCTTCGCCCGCAATGTTATCCGTGGCAGCATTTCCACTTTGTCTTTCTGAGCCAGGGTCAGGTTCCACTTTTGGGCCATTCGGGCGATAATTAGTTCGCCCTCCATCCATGCGAAAGGTTCGCCCACACAGCTTCTCGGGCCACCACCAAACGGGAAGTAGGCGAAACGCGGCAGCTTTGCCCTCATCTCCCTCGTCCACCGGTCAGGGTCGAAACGTTCCGGATTTTTGAAAAATCGCTCGTCGTGATGCAAGACGTACTGGCTCATCAAAACATCCGTTTCCGCTGGAACAATATAATCACCAATAGTACAATCTCTGACCGCCTGCCACGTCAATATCCAAGCTGGAGGATAAAGTCTCATCCCTTCGGTTAGGACGTTTGTTAAGTACGGTAGTCTTGGCACGTCAGCAAAAGCCGGCGGATTGCCTTTGTCCAAGACGGAATCCACCTCTTCGTGGATTTTTTTCTCAACTTCAGGATGCGTAGATACCAGATACCACGTCCAGCTAAGAGCATTAGCTGTTGTCTCATGACCAGCCGCAAATAGAATCAATGCTTCATCTCTTATCTGTCTATCAGACATTGCCCCGCCGTCTAGATCTCTAGCACTGAGCAACATTGACAGAAGATCGCCCGGGTCGCTGCCGGTCTTTTTTCGGTCCTCAATCATACCATAGACCATCTTGTCAACTCTCTCCACTGCCCGGAGGTACTTTCTGTTGCTCGGTAATTTCTCCAAGAGCCACGCGAAGGGGCTAGAAAGTCGGTTGAAGTATTCGATAATGTCTGTCAGAGACTGACTCAAAGTCCCTGACTGTTCTTCAACGTCTTCATTAAACAGACACTTTCCGATGATCGTCATGGTGAGTCTCGTCATCTCTGCGTGTAAGTCTAGAATCTGTCCGTCCTTCCAGTCGCCCAGCACTCTGTCAGTATAGGCCGTTATTACATCCGCATATCCCGCTATTCGTGTGTGGCTGAACGCGGGCTGGACGAGCCGGCGCTGCCGGTGATGAAAATCACTTTCACTTGTCAGGAGTCCTTCGCCGAATACTTTCTTCGTTCGCTGGAGGAAATCGCCCTTTACAAAGTTCTTGTGTTGAGTTACGAGGACTTCCTGAATCAGATCGGGATCGCTTACAAGATAAAAATCAAAGAGCGGTGAGCGCATCTCCGCCATTTCTGGATATTTTTTAGCAACTCGCAGAACCGTACCGATAATATTTGTCGTCGGTGCAACGACCATTCTGGGAGGCTTCTTGCCTTTAACGAGAGGCTCGTCAACCGGCTTTTTTTCCTGAATCGAGATCAAAGATTAGTCCGACCAGTAGGAAAATTGGGTTCACAGTCAGTTATAAACAAACGTGGTTTGAATTTTCATTCCCTCTACATCACAAAATCTTCGTAATTTCGCGTCTTCTTTCGTAAACTCCTTTCCACATTTTGGACAGTTGAAAATTGCAGTCCGGGAGCTCATCCTTGATTTCTTTGAATTGCTAGCTCGTAACTCGGCGCGAATAGAAGAGGCAGTCTTCACCTTAAGAGAGGTTGCATAAATTGGTTTGAGTTGTGACAGCTTATCGAGGAATAGTTGATCGTTTCCTCGGGCAATAGTGGTAAACGCAATTTCAATGACCGGAGTCACGGGATTGTGAGGAAGATGCTCTTCCCTCATTCTCCGTTTGCCTTCCTCTCTTATCTCCGAGGATCGTTGAAACATCTTATCGAATACCGCTTTATCGAGTTTGTTTGTCCGTTCCGCAAATCTCACCCGATATTCTGCGCGCTCAGACCAATTGTGTTCTTTGATCTTGGCATAAACCATTGTCTGGAAATCATCGTCTAGCTTGAGCATCGACGCAATTAGGGCATCCTTTTCAGGTAAATGATATTCTTGGAGTATATTTTGGAGTTTATCAACGCTGTTAACAGTATTGCATCTCAGTCCGATCCGGACAGTCGACTCCAAAAGTCTGAGGTCGATGTGAGGATCAGGTCTGTTCTCAATCTCGTCCCTGCTTTCTTCACCCGGGAGAGGGAACGCCACCCAGTTTACGTTTGACACAAGTGACACTATCTGCTCCTCGGTAAGTTTCGGCAATAATTCCTGAAGAACGGATTCGGAGAGTTCGAAATAGCGCACGTAATCCGTCTTTGGAGGAATTTGCACTTCCATGGCGAAGTAGGTCGGTGTCGGAAGAAGGCAGATGGGCTTAAAATTATTTGTAAGGGACCGGGAACGTTTTCGTGCGATGTGTTGATTGAGAGGTAAAGGGAGCTTATCCGCAAAAGATATGATCCGCTTTTTTCCTCACTTGACAATATAGCTGATTTGCTTTGAATTCACTTGATTTGTTCAGTCTCTCGGGAAAAACGGCACTCGTGACTGGTGGAGGTCGCGGGATAGGCCGAACTATCGCATTCGCCCTAGCCGAAGCCGGGGCTGATGTCGCAATCGCTTCACGCAATCTAGATAACTGCGTCCAAGTAGCTGTAGAGATTTCAAAATCAACGGGCAGGATCGCCTATCCTGACAAGGTTGATGTCACGAGCAAGGGAAGCATTACTGAACTCATTGGATCAGTCCGGGATAAATTCGGTGGAATCGATATTCTAGTCAACAATAGCGGTTCCACCTGGGGAGCTGCTTTCGAAGAAATGCCGCTCGACAAATGGGATCAGGTCCTTCGAACAAATCTTACCGGAACCTTCCTCATGTCTCAGGCTGTCGTTCCACTGATGAAAGAGCGCCATTGGGGCAGAATAATCAACATCTCTTCCATCGCAGGGCTTGTGTCACCTCCCGATTTCATGAATACTGTCGGATACACTGCCAGCAAGGGCGGGATTATTGCGCTGACGCGAGAGCTCGCGGTTAAACTTGCGCCCGCAGGAATTGTCGTGAACGCCATTGCGCCGAGCTTCTTCCCCTCGAAGATGACGAGTGCCTTCGTTCAAAAATTCCGTGACAAGATCGTGGACGGAAATCCCACAAAGCGGATGGGAGAGGAAGACGACCTAAAAGGCGTCGTAGTATTTCTCGCTTCACAGGCAGCGAGTTTTGTAACCGGTCAGGTGATAGCAGTCGACGGTGGTTACATCGCTGCTTAATCCCTTGCTCAAACATTAACCACAGCTGAAACGGTTGAAGCCGGAAACTCGCTGGTCACGCCCGGTGCTTATCCACGTACGCGTCGTCGATCTCGATACCGAGCCCCGGCGAATTTGGAATTTTCACGTACCCGTCCTTTGACACGTCAATCGGATTTTTCATCATCGGATCGTGACCCCAATTTAGCGCCGGAAGGTCGATTCCGTACTCGACAAATGGCGCATTTGGCACCGAGCCTATGAGCTGCAAAGCGGCGGCGAGAGTTATTCCGACATCGAAAGAATGTGGTACGAATAATTTTCCTGCCCCCTCGGCGAGAGCAGCCACCTTCTTCAGCTGCAATATCCCTCCAGAAGCACAGACGTCCGCCTGTATAATGTCAAAGCAATCATTTTCGATCAGTTCTTTGAATCGAAAGAAGCCATTCTCGTCCTCTCCGCCCGCAATTTGAATGTCAACCTCGTTCGACAGTTTCGCAAGCTCGTCGTGGGCGGCATGAAACAGCGGCTCTTCCAGCCAGAAAACATCCAGTTTTTCAAGAGCTCTCGCTGTTTCAAGAGCGCGTTTGTAGGTCCAGAATGGTCCCGAGAACGTGGCTGCCTGGTTTGCATCCACCATGATTTTCATCTCGTCTTTTACAGCGTCTCGGACTGATCTTATCGCAGTGATGTCCTTCTCCAGATCGTCGCTGTGAATTCTTATCTTGGTTGCCCTAAATCCCATATCGAGGTACTTTCTTGCATCCCGCGCGTGTTCCTCTGGCGTCTTGATCATTCCAGTACTTGCATAAGCCATCACGCAATCTTGGGCGCCTCCAAGCAGTTTGTAGATTGGCTGCTTGCAAGCTTTTCCGATCGCATCCCAGATCGCAACTTCCACGCCCCACAGGTCAACAGTGTTCATGCTGTAAGTAATTCCGGATAGTATCCGGATGATCTTTTCAACACCGAAAAGATCCGTTCCAATAACGAGGTCCTTGAAAACTCGGGATTCGCCCACGACCTTCATTTCTGAACCAAAGGAATTCTGCCAGCCGTACCCGACAATATCCGAGTCTGTTCGCACTTTGATGAGTGTACCGTCTGCAGTGTTTTGAGTTACGTTTGGAAACCATGCAGGGTGAAATGGCGCTGCAAGTGGTAGGCGCAGGGGAATGAACTCTACGGAGGCAATTTTCATTTTCGAAAATCCTATCTAGAAGATTCGATATCAGCTTTTGCAGACGGACTTACTCGGGTACTCTTGCCCACTTTTCAGTTCTATTTGATTCCGCGATCGCATCCAAGATGAGCATCGCTTTGTATCCATCAAGAAAAGTGGCGCCCATTGGTGCGAGCGGTTTGTCTTCGGCAAGGCACTCGATGTAGTGGTTGAGCTCGTTAGTAAACGAGTATTGCCAAGCAAAGCCGACCGCCTGATTTGTCCAGAATTTTTTCATGTAAGGATGATCTTTCCCGACGACAGGTACTCGCCTGAATCCAGCCAAGTCTGATTGCTGTTCGTCCTTGATGAAGACCTCGAGCTCATTCAACCGCTCCAGGTTGAATCTGATCGTTCCCAATGTCCCGTAAACTTCGAAACGCAAATAGTCAATTCTTCCAGAGGTGAGCCAGCTCGACTCTAAAAGACCGAGAGCTCCGTCGCGGAATTTCATGCAGGCGATCGTCGTATCGTCCACGTCGACAGGGGCTCTTTCTACAGCTCCTTCCTGAACAGGTCTTTCCTTGATGTATGTCTTAGACGCACCCGAAACAGAAGCGACATCCCCGACAAGAAATCTTGCGAGGTCCACCGCGTGCGAACCCAGATCCGCCAGTGCGCCATATCCAGCTGTCTCAGATCTGTGTAGCCACTTGTTCGGATAGTTCGGATCGTCAAACCCTCCGTTGTAGTTAAGGTACGCTCCCTTGAAGTAATGAATTTTCCCGAGTCGACCATCCTTGATCAACTTCCTCGCAAACGTCACCGCAGGAAGAAATCTGTAGTTGAACCCGGTCATGTGCTTTACTCCCGCACGCTCAGCAGCATCAAGGATAGTTCTTGCGTCTCGAGCATTCTTAGCCAGGGGTTTTTCGCAGACGAGCTGCTTTCCCAATTCCGCCGCCCTTATGGTAGGTTCGGGGTGAAGGAAAGGTGGAGCGCAGTTGTCAAAAATCTCGACCTCTTTGTCATTGACAAGATCCTGCCATTTGGAGTATGTTCTTTCAAAGCCGAATCTCTCTCCTTCAAGTTCAACTGCGTCTTTTGATCTTCCCGCAAGCGCAACTAATCTCGGTTTAAGCTTTGGAGGATAATAGTATCGCGATAGATCTTGCCAGCCGTAGGCGTGAGCCCGTCCGATGGAGTATCCAAATATTCCGACACCGATTTCTTTGATTTTTTTCTTCTGGTCAGTCATTTATCCATTATCTCTCTATTGCCCTAATTGTTCAAGTATTCGCTTTACTCTTTTGAAAGACGGGGAATGATCTCCTTCCCGATCAGCCGGTAGTTCTCGCGATTAGATACGAAATTTGGAAAGAAGATCTGCGTCGCGCCGGCTGAGATGAACTTTTCAATCTTCGAAAGACACTCGTCCACAGATCCGAAAGCGATTATACGATCAACTGCCTTCTTCAAAGTCTCTTCGGGAATCGTGAAATTTTTGACCGCGTCGGTAAGTGCTCTATCAAAGGCTGGACCAGGGGTTGCAAGCTGGTAATCCAGCTCCTTCGGCAACGGTTCTGAAAGATCTTCTTCCCGAATTCCGATTAGCGGCAACATGTACTGGCTCAAAATCAACGTGGTCTTTAGCGAAAGTTCGATATCGGGCATCAGCCTGTCCCTTTGTTCTTCATCGATGAAGATTATGGTCGGGATGCTCACGACGATGTCAACGTCCTCCGCGTGGCGTCCAGCATTCATCGCGGCGTCGCGGATGAGCTTCACTTTTTCTTCAAAAATTTCTAGCGTATTCTGAGACCCAGGATACCAGCCATCCGCGAGTTCGCCAGCAAGTCGAAGCGTGCCCTTGGACGAGAACGACCCAATGTAAATCGGTGGTCTAGGCTTCTGGATTGGGCCTAGGCTGAGATGGGCGTTCTTTAGAGAATAATATTCTCCCACGAAGTTGGCGGGTTGTTCGTATGAAGAACTCCACAAAAGCTTCGCTACTTGAATTATCTCTCGAAGCCGTTTGATGCGAGCCTTCTTTTCTTCCCAAGGTATGCCATAAGGTCTGGTGTTCATTATCTCGCCGGTGCCGATACCGAGAATTGCGCGACCTCCAGTTAGATTGTCAAGCGTTGCAACAATATTCGCAATCTTTGCCGGATGTATTCTCTGAATGTCGGTCACGCCGGAACCGAGGCGGATTTTCTGGGTTTTTGCCCCGATGTAGCCGAGAGTAGTCCAGGTGTCAGTAATCGCTTGAAGAGGGTGAATGTCAACGAGGTGATCCGGGACCCAGACGATGTCAAAGCCGAGTTGTTCGGCTGTTACCCCGTCAGCTACTATTCTGGCAATATTGTCACCGGTCAGTTCTCTGGAAAAGGTCAGTGGTCTTCTTGCCATTAGTTAACATCCACCCATTTTTGAGAAGAACTAGATTTCTGAATTGCTTCGATTATTTGCGCCACTTTCCAGCCGTCGAAGAAATCTGGTTTCAACTGCGAGCCGGTGGCCACGGCATTAAGTACTTCGTAGATTTCGTTATTGAGCGAGTCCTGAAATCCTGCCCCGGATCCTGTAGCAGGAAATGAAAATGAAGATCCGTAGGGGTGAATAGGTCCCATCAAGATTGTCCGGTGGCCTTGCAAGTCTTTGGGATCTTTACCAGAATAATAACTCAACTCGTTAGGTCTTTCAAAATTGAAATAAACCGAGCCTTCGGTTCCATCTACTTCAAAATCCAGGTAGACCTTCCTTCCAAGTGAAGCCCAGCTTGTTTCAAGTCGTCCCGGTGTTCCATTTTCAAATTGCATCAAGGCGCATGTGTAATCATCCACGTCCACATCAGCTGTTTCCCCCGGTGAATATGCGATTTTCCTTTCCTTGATGAAAGTGGATTGCATACCGCAAACCGAGCGAATCTCTCCTATGAGAAATCTGGAAATATCCAAGATGTGCGAGCCGAGATCGGCGATTGCGCCGCCGCCTGCTCTCTTGGAGTCGTATCTCCATGTAAACGGCATGTCCGGATTTGCTCCCCAATCTTCAAGAAAGCTCGTCCTGAACTGTGTAATCTTGCCAAGAGCTCCGTCACTGATCAATTTCTTAGCAAGCAATACGGCGGGCATCCTACGATAATTGAAGCCCATCGCATTAACAACACCAGCTTTTCTTGCAGCGTCGTACATCCTTCGCGCATCAGCAGCTGATGCAGCAATTGGCTTTTCGCAAAGAATTTGCTTGTCGTTTTCTGCAGCCTCAACCGCTACATCCGCATGAAGGTATGTCGGAGCGACGATATCTACAAGGTCTACATCTGGGGATGAAACAAGGGTCTTCCAATCGGAATAATACTTTTGAAATCCTAGCTTCGCTGCTGCTTGGGAAGCGAGCTCTTCGGTGGCGTCGGCTACGATAGAAAAAACTGGCTTTACGTTTTCAAGAGAATGAAGCAAAGGGACAGATTCATACGCAATGATATGGGCTTTCGCGATTGCGCCGCCCCCGATCATTCCGATTTTGATTTGTTTCTCCATGCAGAATCTGCGGAATCTGAATTGAACTTTTAAGGATGTAGAGATGTGGAAGGCATTCAAATGAGTAACCCTTACCTTTTATTTGCAAAGAAATTTCAGAATAGACGAACTTTCCCTTGGAACTAAAGATCACCGACGTAAAAACGGCTACTGTCATCGGCAACTACTACTGGACTTTTGCAAGAGTGTACGCAGGCGACCTTTACGGAACAGGTGAAGGCTACACTGCACCGCAGCTCGAAAACATAATTCTCGAACTTGCCCCTCTTGTAATCGGAGAGAATGCGCTAGATCTCAATTACATTTATGACAAGTTACGCTGGGCGGCAGTTCCCTCGGGAGTTTCTGGAATGACGTACCACGCCATTTCTGCGATCGAGATTGCAATACTGGATCTCCTCGGAAAGTACCTCAACGTTCCCGTTTACACTCTACTCGGTGGAAAGTTTCGAAACAAGATCCGGATGTATGTAGACACTCACGCCGGAGAATCGCTCCATGCTCGTGACCGCGCTCTCCAGCCGGCTTTCACCAAATGGATGAAGGAAATCAAAAATCAGGAAGTAGATTCGCACGATCAGGAAAATCCGAACGACCCAATGTTCGGCAGATCGGCGGTTCAAAAATTTTCGAATGCGTACACGCCGAAGGCTTACGCGGACAGGGCAATCAAGATGAAGAACGAAGGCTTCACTGCCGTCAAATTCGATTTGGATGTTCCAACGCCGTACTCTACTAGCCTAGGGCAAAAATCAGGGTCATTGAATACCCAGGAAATAAAATATCTCGCGGAACTTGTTAGGGCAGTCAGGGATGGGGTCGGAGACGACACAGACATCATGTTCGACTTACACTGGAAGTATGACCTCGGAAGCTCGATCCGTTTGTTGAAAGCGATGGAGCCCTTCGGCATCATGTGGCTTGAAGATCCTCTTCCGCCAAACGATTTGTCGTTACTGAGCAAGCTGACCCAGATGACCACGACGCCGATTGCGAGCGGTGAAAACGTCTACAACAGGTACGGCTTTGCAAAATTGCTTGAAACCGGCTTGCCGATTATGACTCCGGATTCTATCAAAGCCGGTGGGCTGACCGAGACGAGGATGGGTGCAATGCTTGCAGCTATGAAGGAAGTCGTTGTCTCTCCGCACAACGTGAGCAGTCCCATAGGCACGGTGGCTCAAGCGCACTTGGCTGCCTCGATTCCAAATTTCGGTGTTCTTGAATTTCACGGCCGCGACGTGCCAATATGGTACAAGCTCTCGAAAGGAAACTCCAACATTATCAATGATGGTTTCATTACTTTGAAGGATGAGCCCGGTCTAGGGGTTGAGCTAGATGAATCCGTCGCCAGAAACTATGCACTGGACGACAAGTTTAACCTGTGACTGAATCTATCGATCTGGACTCTTGTCCCAATGCTCCAGTCTTGGACGCTAGAAAGCAGGTTGCGCCGATGAGAACGTAGATCAATCCCATCATTGCTATGGCGTACTGAGGTCCCCAGATTCCCCAGACGAAACTTGAAACCGATGCACCCACAAGGATGCCAACGTCTTCCGCAGCACCATACAGCCCGATAACCCGACCCCAGTATCCTCGCGGGACAAACGTCGTGAGGAGCGAAAGAGTAAGCGGTGTTATCGCCGCATAAACCGCTCCAGTTGCGATCGTTATGATCTCCACTTGAATGATATTCTGAGCGACCACAAGGAAGAGATAGCACAAACCTGTTGCAGTAAGGCATCCAATTATCCATTTTACCGGTTTTCTTGAACCGAGAGATCCCACGATTGGCTGTGTAAGACCAGTTGACAGATTGAACGTTGCAATCACGATGCTAATGCCAATTACGCTTACGGACAGGCGTGGTTCCCTAAGGAGAATGTTTGGAAAGATAAGGCTGTAGAAACCGTTTCCGCCAGCGGCGATCAGTCCTACGAGGCCGAGAACAATAATGCCGCGCCTGTTGAAACGTTTTGAAGAAGGGGGATTTTGTTCGGTGTGGCCAATTTCGTCTGCCTCAATCTCTTCGATCTGGCTCTGAGATCTGTTGCCCCACCATATCGGGACAAATGATGCGAAAGTAATGGCCGCCGTCAAAACGAAAGAGTCTGAGATTCCGATCAGGCTTCCGAAAAGACCGCCAAGAAGAGATCCAAGGGTTGCTCCTATCGAATAAGTGAATCCGAGCATCCCGAATGTTCTACCTCTATCGGCATGTTTTGCTTGCTGCGCTATTGCAAGCCGGGGAAAAACTCCGGCCCCACCCAGTCCCAAGCCGAGCAAAAGCTCGATCCCGAGCAGTTGAGTCAGATCGGCCGGTCTTGCAAAAAACAACAGAGCAACGGAAGTAAGAACTACTGCAAGTGGCGGCATGACTCCTTTGATACCATACCGCTCGTATACGAAACCCCAGAGCGCTTCAAAAATTAGAAAGCTTATCCCGTAAGCTGCGAAAGCAAGCCCGATCCCGATTGCTGAAAGGTTAATCGAACTGAAATACTGCGGGAATAGTGGAAGAGTCATCCCCCTCGCGACCTGGAAGAGGAATAGAAACGAGAAAAGAGGGAAGAACCTTCGGAATTCTAAAACTTTCGCGAGCAAACGAGATCAATCTTCCCAATACCGTAGAAATCGACAGTTCGGGGATTACAAATTTAGAACATGCAAGATATGCCTTTTCATCGATCTTTGAATGAATGAAGATGAATCGGGTACGGTTCGCAATTACTCGTCAAGATAATTTTGCACGATAATGAAGCTGATTATCGTTTGCGTTAAGGAAGAAAAAAGGAAGGAGTGCCCAAAAAAAGTGGGCGGGGGATACTAACTTGCAGGGACGACTGTGTTGAGTATTGCGGTTGTGGATTCGCCTGTGAACGACGTGTCCATGAGGAAGCTCTTAATCGCACTCTTGTCATAGGCAACTGAGCCCGAGGCGAATGCCAGCTTTGGCGAGGCCAACCAAATGTATGGAGCATCATTGTAGATTCTTTGATTCGCCGTGGTGCACAGCCCGATTTGTTGAGTTACATTGGTCGTGCTAAAGAACGAATTGACGCATGCTTGGACTGTCGGGTTTCCATAGAGAGCATAGTCACCACCGCCAGGGTTCTGGTTATTGACGAATGCAACCCATGCATCGGCTGGAGTTGGTTCATTGGGCGCATAGCTCGGGTACCCCATCCACGTGAATTGGGCTAGCTGTTGAGAATAGTTAACGTCAAGCGCGAATGAATTGTACCCCGAGACGTATGGTACAGTCAGTTCGGTGGCGGGTATCACGTTCACACTAACGGGGATGCCTATTGCGCCAAGATCCGCTTGAATAACCTGAGCTCCAGATATGCAGACACCACAACCGGCCACTATGTCAAAGGCTAGTGGTTGAAGGGTCGCAGTATTAACTCCGGATGCTTTCATGTCTGCCATAGCTAGTGTCAGGTTGTAGCTGTATGGTGGTAGGTTTCCCAAGTCGTAGAATTGACTGAACGCTGCGTACTCCGGCCCGACTAGTGGTGCATAGTCTCCAAAGAAAACTGATTGCCCGAGGTTCGTATAATTTATCGCGTGGACTATTGCTTGTCGTACGAGAGTGATATTTGTCGGGTAACGGAGCGTGTTCATACCCACTCCCTCGATGATCATTGATTGGTTCGGAATACTTGCTGCCCCGTATTTAGTCGGGTTCTGTTGTATTAGAGGCCAATCCTGAGCAAATATCGTGGCTATCTGAGCTGCTCCTGTGGACAGATCAGTGTATCTTACGAGATCGTCAGTTTTTCCGAAGACGAATATCGTCTTGTAGTGTCCAGGATCGACGTACGGATTGGTCGCAATCTGTGCTGCAGTCAGGTTCGCCCCCCAATAGTTAGTGTTCTGTACGAATTCTTCGTAACTGTTTGGAACGTATTTCGTCATAATGTACGGTCCAGTTCCAGGGACGATGACATTGTTGAAATTCGGATTATTACCCGTGGCGGGGGTGCCAAATCCTCCGTTGTTGACAATGAACTGAGAATCAACAATTACTCCAGTAAATTGTACCAAGATGTTTGGAAGAAATTCAAACGGTGCCTTAGTGTGTATGACCAGCGTATACGCGCTGGTGCAGTATATCGGTAATGATGTGTTCGACATTATCGATAGTAATTGTGAGGAAGGTTTTATGATTCCAGTCCCATTCATCATATTGACTGTAGACGCGCTGAAGTTCACGCCAGTGAAATTCAGGACATTGTAACCAGCCATAAAGTTCCCGGGGAACCCGTCAATCCAAGCGGTGGTGTACCATTGGGCCCAGATCTGATAGCAGTTGAAAGCGTCGCCGTTCGAAAAACTAACACCCTGTCTCAAACCGAGGGTCCAAGTCTGCCCATCGGCAGCGACAGACCAATTCTGAGCTAAATCGGGTTCTACCACGACGGTCCCATTCTGATACAAGACATTGCCGTTCTCGGTTAGTACACTTTGGTAAACTGAGTCTAACCACCAATTACTTCCAGTGATGAAATTGGTCGCCACAAATGGACTAGCTCCATCGATTGGCAGGAAAGCTTCGTCGACAGTCAGCGTGTTGGAAGGAGCTGTGCTGCTACTAGACGACGAAGTAGACGAACTTGATGAGCTCGAAGAAGAGCTACTGCTCGAACTACTTGAACTCGAAGAGCTTGATGTAGAGGAAGAGGAAGACGAGGACGATGATGTTACCGGAACGCTCGACGCCGAAGATGATGAGGACGATGTCGTTGCGATTGTAGATGAAGATGAACTGGTCGTAGTCGAGCTTGACGAGGACGAAGACAGCGCAAGAGCCGCCGCCCCTGCGATCACGATAATTATGACTATGATTACAGCAATGATCACTCTGCTGATCGCTGCCACATTCCAAACATTATTTTTCATTCTTAGAAGGTACCTTTCAATCCGCGCTAGAGCCGACGTTATTTAGGATTTGCTACCATTAAGGAGCACAGCGCTAATCTGCGAAAGTCTTAATTCGCCCATTTTAGCGAAAGCTGTTTTCGATTTAGGCATAATAGGAGAAAGAATTAGGAGATTCTTCTAGAGAATCAAAATGGCCAATAGCCTGTCTACCGATTCTTTCGATTTCTTAACTACCGTGTCAACGTCCATGTCCCAGTATTTCTGATTGAATAGTTCTACGGAAACCGGGCCTGCATAGTTTTTCCTTTTCAGCTCTTCGATGTATTTCTGGACACCCATTACTCCCTCAAGAGGAAACACTCTATCCGTATCTACAACGGTTTCTATGCTGATTCCGGGAGCGTCATTGACATGAAAAGCAATCAGCTTGCTCGTAAGATCTGAAGGGAGATCTTCTATCGTCTCGCCGCTTCTGAACATGTGGAAGACGTCCAGAACTAGATCAGTCCCGCTTCGCCACCTTTTTAGACCTGCAATGGTTTTCTTAAGCGTATTCACCACCTTGTCGTTGTAGCTAACGTATTCGTAGCCCAACTTGATACCATTTTTTTCGGAAAGCTCGCCTAATCGATCCATGAAAAAATCAAATCTTTTCTCCACTAACTTTTCATCCTGCCCGGCTTTGAAGTTCGCTGGATTCACAACCAAAATCCCCGAACCTATGCTGTTGCAAAGATCAAGAACTGCTTGCGATCGCTTTAACGATCCTGCCATTTCGTCTTCAGACATTATTGGATAATTATCAATGGCATTCAGACTGACGACCTCAATGTTGCTGTCTTTTATTACTGCCCTAATTTTCGATAAGTCGTCTTTTTTGATCGCGGCTTCGAGTCTGTCTATATCCAACTCAATCTGGGAGAATCCGTTCCTCCCGGCGCTTTCGATGAACCGTATAGTATCGGCTTTCATTACGGTTGCCTGGTTAATGCAGGGGATCAAGTCTGATTTACCTTTTTTTAAGAACGTGCAGAAAAATCAGTCCGCAGCTTTCAAAACTAAACCCCTCCGATGAACGGGGAGATCATTGCGAGATCGCCGGAAGTACAGCGCAACCGGCACTGCGAAGATCGCCTTGACAATATCAACCGGAATAAACGGCACTGCTCCCAAAAGATAAGCTCTGGATATTCCCATATTCGTAATATCATCAAGCCACAGCGGGCCTATGATGTATATAATGGCAAGCGAAACCACCGAAGCAACTATGACCCGTACGGCATCCATTTTACTCGAGCTCGAAACTTTGCCAGAAATCATTCCGCCAAAAATCACACTAACAGGAAAAGCAAACAGGAACCCACCCAAGGGGCCGGCTAGCACAGCAACACCGCCGGTTCCCCCTGCAAAAACTGGGAGGCCAATTGCGCCGAGTAGCAAATAAAAGACACAGGATAGCGCGCCGTAGTAAGAGCCAAGAAGATTCACAATCAGGTAAATCATGAACACCTGAAGTGTCACGGGGACTACAGTAAAAGGCAATGGGATCGAAATCAAAGAGAATACTGACAGCAATACTGCAAAGAGCGCCGATAGCGCTATTCCTCTTGTCTTCGGATAAGTTTTGGGAATTTCTTGAAGCATCTACTTTCCTTAACCTCAGGAAGTCAATTCCCTCAAATCAGTAGCAAACAACAATGAGCACGTCCGAGATTTTCCAACTAATGTATTTCAGCTAGGCGGAAAGCTCTCGCTTGATCGATTCTTGAATTGTCGTCTGTTGTTCTTCACTTTCGTATTTTTGTCTCGGCCAGAAAAAGCCGCGTAATCCGTCTTTTGCCCTGCGCGGCACAACATGAATATGAAGATGAGGGACGCTCTGGCTGACCTTGTTGTTTATTCCCAGAAAGATTCCGTCTGCTTTAAGCGCGTTCCTTACAGCGATTGTCAATCGCTTAGCATTGGAAAATAAAGGGCTGATTAGCTCATTCGGTAAATCTTCCAAAGTCTCGTAATGATCAATCGGGATCAGAAGCGTATGTCCCGGAAAAACTGGATGTCTGTCCAGGAAGGCTAGCGTTTGGTCATCTCGAAAAACAATACGAGCTGCAAGCGATCCGCTTACAATTGCGCAAAAGTCGCAACCAACTTGACTTTTCACCACTAAATCCATTCCCTCATTAGATCTATTGTCTTTCAAAACCGAGGGGTAATTCAGCGTGGCTGAATTCTTACTTTGATCATAGGTTCAAACTTCAAAAAATCCCTATCCATTGTTAAAACCTCCTCATTTCTTGTATAAGCCGTAGCCGCGATTAAGGTATCCGCATCTGACGTTGATTCCCCCTTTTTCTTCAAATCAAAGAATAATTTGAGATATGAAACTGCAACTTCTCTTGTAATATCTGCAATTTCGAAAGTCTGCTCGATAAGAGCCAACGATTTCTTCCGTTTTTCTTCACTCTCTATTCCACGGAGAAATTCTATCAACGTGATGACAGATATTGTTCCTTCTTGAAATTCTGATCGGTCCCTAATTCTCTGGACTAGGACTGAAGTATCGAAGATCAATCTAATTGAAACCCCTTTCGGAATTTCTTCGACTCGGAAAGAATTCCGTCAAGGTCATCGTCGTCTAAAAGTTCCCGAAGTTTTGTTAACGAGCTTTTCCCTCTCTTGTTTCTTCTCTCCAAGTAAAGTTCTTCAAGAAAGGAACTCCAGTCCTTTTTCCCTTTAATGGATTGCAAATGGGATTTTGTGATCCTTCTTAATGTGATTGTGCTCGTCTCTTCATTTGAGTTGTTCTTTCGCTCCAAAGCAATTGACAATTGGCAATTGGATGTTTTAAATCTATATTGAATTCGATCGCGCTGTTTGCCTTATTTTTTGCAGCGCAAGAATATCAAAAATCGAGAGAGATCTCTGAAGAAGTAAACCAAGACGAGACGGTAATTGTATTTCGCAACCTCGTTGTGTAAACAGCTCTCGTAATCGAACAACGCGTCAGATTCGGATGGTTCCACGAGTCCCGTTATCTGACACCGATCTTAAAAGACCCTAAAAAGAGGGCCGCCGGTGGGATTTGAACCCACGATCGAGAGGTGTCTGCCCTCTGAATTCACAGAGAACCACAGCCTCCTATGCTAACCAAACTGCGCCCGTAGCAGGAGATTTCTTTGCTGCAGTCTGCACCACAGCGGCCACGTAAGAGGAGTTTCGATCAAAGCCCTCTACCCGTGGTTATATGGGTTTTCTGGATCGGCCGGACGCAATCTTCTTATCGAATAGAATCCATATTTTTTCAGTTACAAACAACAAAATGGAAATTCTAAGAGGAATAGCCCTTTCCAAATATCTGCTTGAAAAATACACGAGAAATCCGAAAGGTTGGAACTTTACAATTGGTCCAGCGCCGAAAGATAGTTTCTTCGACGCGCTCGTCTCCGGACCGGAGGAAAACTGGCAGCTGAAAATCGATTCTATTTTCAAGCCCAATCCGGCGGTGTTAGGCGCGAAGGTGGAAGGTAATCAGAAGACATCGGGATCGTTTCCGTCGTACGGTTACCGGAAGCTCGATCCAGAGATAGTTCTGAAGATTTTGAAAGAGCAGGAAGATCTCGGATCAGAGGAATCGTTCGGAAGACTCATTGCATCTCTTGAACCCACAGCGCCGGTTGGAGGGTCAAGTTACGCGCAGGGACCCTTTGTATTCACAAACCAAAAGTTCCTTGGAATCTCTGACAGTCAAAAGAAGCTAGATGATCGGTTGAATTCTGAGCTGAAGAACCTACTCAGGGAAAAATACCCGAGCTACGGCTAAACGTGCCGGGATAGTCGCTGCGCGTACGGCGCAAGCTCTTCCACGTGTCGAATTTTTCCCTTGCTTGCAGGAAGCAGTTCTCTCTGGTAGAAGGTATCGATTCTAACTCGACCTCCGAGTATTCTCCTGGTCCTCTCTGAAAGCTTTTTCCCTTCTCTGTCGTTGTCTAGAAGGAGAATAATTTTCCTGAAACTCGCGGCAGTCTCTTCCAGTGTCAAGACGTTGTTTTTGTGACAAAGCATGAAGAGCTCCCCATCATAGCCAGCTTCCCGGAGAGCCTTGGCGTCGCGCAGTCCTTCCACGACGACCAGAGCACGCTCCTCGTCGTTGAGTTTTCGCATGAATTCCGAGAGTGATTCAATCAGGGATGATTCGGACGCGAAGAACTTGTCCATGAACGGTAAATACTGACTCGGTGTTTGTAATTAAGTTCTCTGTGAACGAAAAACCTTCAATTTAGAGACATGGTTATATCTCAGTTTGAACTATTGGTTTGGTTTGAAACTGAAATGATTGGACGCTTAGTATTGCTATTTACAACCCTCACGCTACTGCTCCTTGCATTTGCGCTGGTGATCGGTTACGCGTTTGGATTGGACCCCACGTCAATGATCGTTATCGCTCTCGTACTGTCAGTTGCGATCAATGTTGGAACCTATGCCTGGAGTGACAAACTCGTCCTCTGGTCGACGCATACGAAACTGATCAATGAGGAGGATAACCCGAAGCTGTACTCAATAGTTCGGAATGTTGCCCAGCGGGCGAACATCCCGATGCCTCGCGTTGGAATCGTAGAATCGCAGCAGCCCAACGCCTTTGCCACAGGCAAGGGTCCGGATAAGGCGATAGTCGTAGCAACAACCGGTATTCTGCGGGTGCTGACTCCCGGCGAGTTAGAGGCGGTCATCGGTCACGAAATCAGCCACGTTACTCACCGCGATGTTCTCGTAGCAAGTGTAGCAGCTGCGATTGCGGGAACGATTTCTTTCCTGGGACAGATTATTTTCTTCAACTCATTCTATTACGGTGGAGGCAGGGGCAGGAACAACAATGGCAATGCCGGGATTTTGCTTATCATCGCCGCGCTGTTAATTCCAATTGGAGCTATGCTCATACAGCTCGGAATCTCGAGAAGCAGGGAGAGCTACGCAGACGTAGAGGGAGCAAAATTGACTGGAAAGCCACAGGAATTGATCAATGCGCTACGCAAGATTTCAAGCCAGGCATCTGCAAGACAGTGGAACCAGAAAAATGCCCCCGCGCCCTCAACCGCGTCGCTTTGGTTCGTTAATCCTCTGAAGGGCTCTGCCTGGACTGAACTTTTCTCGACCCATCCGAGTCTTGAGAAGAGAGTTGCGAATATTACCAAGGTCGCCCAGCAAATGGGCATCATGGTTTCCTAAGTCTTCGAGTTAGCTCTTCCCCTGTCTCCAACGATCAATACTGCCTTTACGAGCGCCTCCGATAATTCCCGGATCGAGCTTGATTCGAGCGGGGTTTCTCTTTCGTACCGTGACGAAGGGCAAAAGGGCAAAGAGTCTTTGTTGCTTCTTCACGGCTTGAACGCCCATTCGGGAACCTGGAGAGACAACATAGCTTTCTTTTCGAAAGAAACTAGAGTCATCGCTCCATCGCTGCCGCCCTGGCGGGGCTCGATCAAAGATCTGGACATCAGTCAATATGTCAGATACACTGAGGAGCTCGTAGCAAAACTCGGGCTACGAAGAATTGTAATCGCTGGAAATTCAATGGGCGGATGGGTCGGGATGAGGATCGTTGCAAATCATCCGGAGATCGTGGAAGGTTTGATCCTCGAGGACTCGGCAGGAGTTTCGAGCCCTGAGAAAAACGAGTTGTTATCAAAAGTGGATAATTCAGGAGTGCCTGTACTTATTATCTGGGGCGAAGACGATAAGGTGATTCCGGTTGATGCTGGAAGATATCTTCATTCTAGAATTAAGACAAGCTCGCTGGTCGTGCTAAAATCTACCGGTCACGTTCCTCACTGGGAACGAGCGGATGAATTCAACGTTCTGGTCTCTGACTTTCTCAAAAAAGTGCGAGAAAACCGAAGTAGATAAGGCAGGTCACCGATGTAACAATTGACCCGTACTTTAGAAATTCAAGGAAACTGAAGGAGCTTGATTTTCTAACCTCGGCCGAATTGACAATAATTACGTTGCTTACGGCTCCTAGGATCGTCAAGTTTCCTGCAAGAGTGCTACCGGCTGCTAAAGCAAGCCAGGGAATCACGTACGATCCAGAGAAGCCCAGCGCGGTCATCTCGTACGTGTAGAGCTGAACGAAGGGAACATTGCTCAACACTTGGCTCAATGTAACAGAATTAAGAATTATCGAACCGGTTGCCTGAACGCTCATTGCTCGATTTGGCGTGGGTAGCGCCGAGAGCAAAATGGGACCAATGCCGGAGTCCCAGACGGTTCGCATCAAAACAAACATTCCCGTGAAGAAAATCAATACGCCCCAATTTATTTCGAGAAGCAGGAAGAGTCGCCTCGGAGTTAGGGCAAGCAAGATAATTCCAAAAGAAAATGCAAGAGAGTACAGATTGAATCCGAGCGTCTGAAGACCTGGCAGAGCTTCAACTATAGCGAATGAAAAAATTAGCGCTGCTAGAACTCCTACACTCAGCTTCGCGAGGCCTGAATCGGAAATAGCAGATCTGGGTTCGGGCAGGTTCTCCTGTATCCGGTCAAGTGATACGTTCGTATCGAGTTCTTTTTTGAAAAATAATTTCGACAGAAAATAGACGGCAAATAACGAAACGATGGTCGGAACTATCAGGTACGCGAAGAATTGCAGAAACGGCCGGGAAATCCCGCTGTCGAGAGCAACAAGTAGATTCTGGGGGTTTCCTATTGGAGTGAAGACGCTTCCAGTCGTTATCCCGAAGGCGAGAGGCATCAAGAGACCCTTGGGGTTCGCAAAACCCATCTTGGAAGCGATCCCGATAACAAGCGGAGTCAGCATTAATGCGATCGTGTCGTTCAGAAGGAAGGCGGAGAGTAAGCCTGAACCGAAGATAATGTAAAGCAGGACTCGATCGCTATTACGGGCTCTTTTCAAGAGCCACAGGACCATAAATTCGATCAGGCCAGACTTTTCAAAGCCAGCAGTGATCACGAGCATTCCAAACAGGAAAGAAAGTACACGAAAGTCAATTGCGTTGAACGCATCAATCGGCGTGATTGATAGTGTTGCGAGAGATAGAACTGCCCCAAAGACCATCGATATCCATATGGGAAAAGTCTTCCCGCGGATCTTCCTGAAAATCAGCAGGAAATACGAGAGAACAAAGATCGCGAGCGCGATGTAAATCAAGAAATTTGAAACTCCACTCGACGCGCGGCGAGAAACAAATTCCGATCGATTTCGGAGTTAGAGTTAAAAACGCATTTACCCAGATCCCGTTCAAGCGATTTACTACAATTTCATTTTTCTTTTTTTGCAAGAGAATTAAGCATGGAAACCACAGCGAAAACTCCATACGAGGAGTATCTCAAACAATCTTTAGTCGAAGAGCGAGCCAGGTTAGATTCTCTCTACAATGAATTTGCAAAATCTAATCCGATCAAGAAAGCGATCATAAAGCGGAGAATTCAGGAAGCGTTACAGAATATTGATCTTCTTCAAAAAGATCTGGAGAAATACATGCATGGACTCTCTTGGCTTCGAGAACCCAGCAAAGAAAGAGATGAAAAAGCTGAACATCTTCCGAAGTTGGAGAAAGAAGCTGTCGCGCCGACTCCCGTAGCTAAACCCGCTCCCGGTGCGCCCGCAAAGCCGGTCCCTACAAGGCCTACAATCGGCAAGCCAATAGGCGCGCCAGGCAGTGCTCCTGCTGCCCCTGCCATAGCTCCGGCGAGACCTACAATTGGTTCTCCCATCGGGTCTAAACCAATGGTAGGCACTCCGGTCGCGTCAAGACCAACAGTTGGCACTCCTGTAGCCTCTCGCCCCAAGATTGGGACTCCCATCGGCACACCGGCGCTTCAGAATCAGCCACCAGCTCAGCAGCCCCCCGCGGAGGGGCAACAACCCGCCGTTACTCGACCAGTTGTAGGAACCCCAGTGAAGAGACCAGTGATAGGTACGCCTATTGGTAAACCAAAGCCCACTGAAGAAACTGAAAATAAGGAATCAGACAGTACCTCGTCATAGCTTTCCGCGGACATTTTCTCTATAGTACTTGCACGTAACTTTCACCGGGCAAATTTTGCATCTCGGCCTGATCGGTAAGCATACCGTCTGTCCGAAGGCGACAAAGAGCTCGTTGATGTCGATCCAATATTTTCTATCGTAGAGTTTCGTAAGAGCTTCTTCAGTCTCTTCAGGTGTCTTCGTTTTCGCCAGTCCGATTCTGTTTGCAACTCTGTGAACGTGGACGTCAACCGGAATCGCGGGCTCTCCAAACCCGTAGACCAGAACGCATCCCGCTGTTTTTCGACCGACTCCTGGAAGCTCTGTGAGTTCCTCATAAGTTCGAGGTACTTCGCTTTGATGGCGTTCGATGAGTTGCCTCGACGTTTCGATAATGTTCTTCGTTTTCTGTCTGAAAAATGAAACCGGTCTTATGTCGACTGCAAGCTGATCGGGATCTGCGTTTGCGAAAGAGGCGACGTCCTCATATTTTTCAAACAGTCGGTTCGATACTTTTTCTGTGACTGAATCTCTCGTTCTTTGAGACAATATTGTGGAAACAAGAATCTTGAAAGGATTGGAGTTACTAGATTCTCTTATCATTCCGAGCGCGGTTGTACTGTGGACGGCGGAGCGAATTAGGTGAAGGATTCGGATTGCTCGTGATTTCTGATCTTTCTTGATTCCTTTACGATTTGGTTGTCTGGATTTCAATTCCGTCTCCAATTTTTTCGCGATCCTCTGTTTCATTCGATTCGACTCGTATTCTGAATGATAATGCTCGAAAGTAGAAAATCTATTTCAAAACATGTTATTTTCAATATTCGAACTTACTTTAAACACTATGAAATTCTCGGACCATTAATCGGGCCAAACCCGGGAATAGTTTATTTATTGTGCAACTCGCCAGTCTATCGGGCAACCCAAAAGCAATTGACGCATTTTTTCACTCCCGAGGAAGCAAACAGAGCTCTGCCCGAGATAAGAAATCTCGTTTCGCAAGCTGTCGAGCTGAAAAAGAAAGTCGACAGGGAAACTGACCCTGCAAAGAGAGAGGACATGGAAAAAATTGCGGTCTTGATTTCGAAGATCCAGGAGAAGGGTGCTGAATTGAAAGATCCAGACATCGGTCTCATCGATTTTCCTGCTTTACGGTTCAGCGAGCCTGTCTATCTGTGCTGGAAACTGGGCGAGGAAGAAGTGCTATACTGGCATGGTTCCGAAGGATTCCGGGGAAGGAAACCGCTTCGCCCCGAGGCCGCGAAAATCGTCTAGAGGAATAACTGCTCTTTGATTGTGAGTCTAGCAAAAGCAGAGGCCGAAGTCTTAACAAAGCAGAGACATTTATCAGGTAACTTCTTTCAAACGCGATTTTCTCAAGTCGTCGCAATATTCGCGTATCACCTGCTCCTGGCTCCTTTCTACAGAACCGCCTCTTTTCGCTCTGATCTGTTTTATCGCTTCTTCCGCGCTTATTCCCTGCTTGTAGCACAGATAAGCGGCGAGAACAGTACCAGTGCGTCCTAATCCAGCAGCGCAATGTACAGCTGTCTTCTTTCCGGATGCAACTTCCGCTACCACGAAATTGACGCACTCCTTTAGCTGATCCAGCGTCGGAGGGAAATGATTTCTGACGGGAACGTTCAGGTACGTCAATCCCTCAACCCAGCCCCCGGTAAGCGGTCCCTCTTTGATGGAAAGTATCGCTCCAATTCCTTTCTTATCCCGCATCCAATCGACCTCCTTTTTTTGAAGCGGTCCAGCAGATCCGGCTACGCTTTCGTCAATGAATGAGAAATTCATGGGGCGACCGAGTACCCTTCCACAAAACCACCTTATGATGTCGCCCTTTTCTAATGCCATGAACTCTCAGCAGATTACAATTTCTTTGTGAGGTTGGATATTTTTGGGTACCGGATCTCAGTGAAAAACAGAGATGGCGCAAAATTGCTTCAACAAGCAGTCTTCTTATAACCGATTGAAAAGTTGTTGAGGAGCGGAAAATAGTCAGAAAGACTATTCGAGAGGAGATACTGAACTTTTTTTGGCAAATTACGATTATGACGTGATTGTTGCTGGCGGGGGCATGTCGGGCTTGATCACCGCCGCCTCGATTGCCTCCTTTTCTGGGCAAAAAGCCAGAATACTGGTCGTCGATAGAAACCTGCCAGCTGATCCCGGCAAAAAGACGCTGAACGGTTGGACATGCGGCGACGCGGTAAGCAAGAGAAGCGTCGATTATATTTCGAAAAACATCGGAATAAACTACGGGAGTCCCGAATTAGAGCATCCCGTAGATGGGGTACTTGTCTATTCCCCGGATCACGAGACAAAAGTTCTCTTCGAAGGCGAGGGATTCATTCTAAATCGCAAGACTCTACCGCATAGGCAGGTCGAGGACGCAAAAAAACTCGGTGTTGACTTTGTCTACAATGTAATCTGCGATAAGGCGTACACAGAGGACGGTTTTGTTAGAGGAGTGATTGGGAGGACGATGCCCGAAGGTACTCCCTTCAAAAAGTCTGCGAAGATGGTTGTGGATGCGTCAGGTTCTGCCACCAAGCTTCGGCCAAATCTCCCGATTCCTTCGAAGATCGATTCAGACATTGATCGAGATGATCTTGAAAGTACTGGCAGGTACATCTTTGATTTTGAGGTAAACGGCGAAGATGCCACATGGTTTGATCCGAGATATGCCCTAATTCATCTAGACCAATACTTGGCTCCTGGAGGGTACGCTTGGACTTTTCCTAAAGGCAAAAGCAAGGTAAACATTGGATTAGGTGTCCAGAAAAAAGCTCTTGACGAACGAAACAAGAAATCCGGGAGGAAAGACAGTCTACAGGAGCTCATAGACCAGTATGTCGTAATGAACAAGGTGATCAAGAAGCCTGTTCAATCGCGGGGGACCGTTGATCAAGGAAACACAAAGGGCAGCTGGCAGGTCTCGGTTAGAAGACACAATGATTGTCTTGTCGCAAACGGTTATGCAATTGTTGGTGACGCCGCTTGGATGGCTCGTCCGATTGATGCCGGCGGCATCGGTCCATCAATTTATGCGAGCGTGATGCTTGGAAAGACAGTCGCCCATGCCATCGAGGCTAACGATACGAGCGAGGAACGGCTTTGGCAGTACAATCTCGAATACATGAAACACCACGGGTATCAGATGGCTAGCTTCGAAGTTCTGAGACGATACTTGCAGACTCTAACGAACGATCAAATCAGCTACGGAATGAAGTACTTCCTCTCCGAAGACGACATTTCAAGTATAGTTAACAGGGAGCATCCGAGATTCAGCAGATTGCGACTCTTGAATCCGGCGATGATCATGCGGGTTGCAAAAGAACCGAAACTCGCGGGCGGTCTAAAACACACCGCCGATATGAGCGAGGAGCTGATTTCTCACAACATGAACTATCCCGAGAAACCCTCAGGATTCTCGGCGTGGAAGTCCAAGCTGTTAGTGAAGCTCGAGCAGGCTTTCAAATTCTAGTACCACGCGTTCGATGGAATTTCGAGCTTTTGTTTCAAATCCAGAATTACATGAGACCGGATCATCTGAATCATATCGGCGAGCGTTACGTGATTTTTCCCAAACTTGGAAAATCCCCGTTTCGAGTTACGCCAAATTTGCTTACATTCATGGCTATCTGTCATGTTATTTCAACGGCTTAACGCTAATCAAAATCAACGGAGAATGAAATCAAAAATGGCAACAAGAGAAGAATTCACTAAAGAAGTAAGAAACGAGATTTACTCATGCGCATTTTGCGAATTCGTCCAGAATTCAATGATGACAGAAGAGCTAGAGGCAATAGACGAAAAGAAATATCTGTTTCATCTAAAGCACGTTCACAATCTCGAACCATAGCAACCTCGCGTTTTTTTTCATAGTCGCGCCCCAGCCTTCATGGCATGGGTACGAATACTAGGCATAATATGATGTTCATGATTCGAGACGAAAAAATTTACTCGAACGCTGCAACAAATTGGCCGAAAACTTACTCTTCTTTTATTGCCTGCTCGAACCAGAGATCAAGATCATCTTCCTCATCGTCTGATTCTTCTTTTTCCTTGATTCCCTTAATCTCGATGACCTTAGGCTGTTTTTTCTCTTCTTCAAGCGGCTTGGGTTCTGAAGTCTTCGGTGGTTTTATTTCCGGCGGAGGCAACTCGGCAACCTCACCTTCTTTTACCGTTACCTTCTCTTCTATGATTGGAATGGGGTCACTCTTGTCAACAATGGGAGCCGGTGGTGAAGGAATTACTTCTTGCGTTTCCTCTCTTCCCGATTGCTGCACAACCAAAACTGGTTTGGGCTGTTCCTTTGGAGCGGCGACCAAAGGCGCGGCGACCGGAAGTTCGATCTCCATCTCGTCCAGCTCTACTGAACGGATCACTTTTTCGACCTCCTCAAGTGCCTTGATTTCAAGGGTTTTTGAAATCTTCTTTTCTGAATCTAGCCGCTTGACCTCAATCCGCTTTTCGGAAAGCATCAAAGTAAGAGATCTCGTGATCGAACTCAGAAGGATGAAGCCTGTCCGAAACGCAATGGCAATCTGCCTGAAAAACAGAATGTTTGATGGATTTCTATTTCCCCTTACCATTCTCATGACGAGCCGGGTCGTCGCTATTGATTCCAACGTTTGTTTTTTGCTCCAAGAGCGGCTGAACTCTGATGAATCTAAAATCGGACTGCGCGATGTCGGCCGTGACTATGCACTTGATATTGTAAGACAG